>Ga0081455_10004047_pt1 | contig 16616 bp, 14 predicted proteins | sample TabmetS3T2R1_FD_70207 | JGI IMG/M metagenome (GOLD analysis project Ga0081455, IMG submission 70207) | Tabebuia heterophylla rhizosphere microbial communities from the University of Puerto Rico - S3T2R1 | ecosystem: Host-associated > Plants > Roots > Rhizosphere ... | reverse complement strand
ATTTCCAATGGGTTTCTGAGGTGACTTGTTCATGAAATTCAGACTGAAGATTTGGATGCAAGAGTTTGAATACGTTCTCCCCAACTGATACTCTGTTCGGTTCCGTTATAGAGGTTATCTTTGCTGCCACATTCATCCCATATCCAAGGATATCAATTGGAGAGCTCTGATCATATCCGTACTGAACAATTACATTTTCACCTTCGTCTATACCAACTTTTACAGAAAGCTCTGGGAAATCTAGTTTACTAAGGATGGGATTAATTCCCTCTCTTAACACATTAACCATGGATTTTCCACATTCTACTGACTTATCGCATGTTAAATATCTATTAAATCCATAAGGGAAAAAAGAAATAACAGCATCACCTACGTATTTTAACACATATCCTTCATAACTTTCTATCACGGTAGAAAGCTCATGAGAGAATGCCCTGATAATTGTCACTAATTTTTCTGCCGGTAGAGTCATACTCATTTTAGTCGAACCGACCAGATCGGCGTACATTATAACAAGTGGAACTTTTGAGCTGACGTGTTTGCGAAGGAAATCCTGACTCCGCTTAATTGATGTGTTATACTGATAGCGTTCCTTTAAGGCGTTAACAAGCCGATCTTGTCTCTGAGTAAACAATGTTTGCAAATCAACAAGTTCATTTGAATCTCCCCCTCCAGTCGAGGGTCCGTGATATTTTATAGAATCATCAGATTTCTTAACCATTTACTTATGGCCACCATCTACCATAATCCTTGCCAAGTACCATAAGATGACTTTGCATTTAGTTCCATATCATTTTCTGCCTACTATGTACGTTTGACTCATATATCAACATGAACCATCCAATTGGTTTCGACTGTCACAAGGCAGAGTACAAATTACAATAAGCTATAACTGCCTATTAACTGGTGAGGATTGTACGACCCTCCAATGACATACGTCATTTGGTAATACTCCCGTCCAACAATTGATATGAGACTCGGGGTGAGGTGATACTTGAAACTAACGATAATTATGAAATATTAGAAGTCATGCGGATGCAAGTTATACCAAGTCAATTTCAGCTTGTAGCTTACTAGTGGAATCAATCTGTCTTAGAAATTCCAATAGTTCAAGATAGCAATTTTTTCCAGTTAGAGTCTTCTCGGTCATAACACCACAATACAGTTCGATCCGTACTGTAATAGATGATTCTCCAAGTGAAAGATGAATGCTGTTAGATTCCAATAATGTATCCCAATTAATTATCTAATTCATTCTCATATCCATTTTGGTATTGTATTACAAGGTGAAGGAGGCGATTTGGGTAATTCCTTGTTGCATTTTTAAACTAAACATCGCTAGTTTTTTAGTTTAAAGATTTGAGTTGAGATGTGTTAGAATGACAATTCTACCGCAGAATTTACTTTTCTTCTTCTAAAAGTATTAGTGTATAATGCACATAAACCTAATTCCGTCTTATCTGGTATCGGTCAGAATTTTGTCTCTAATTTCAGAACGGATGTCTTCAAGTGCGAATTGGAGATTAGAGCAATCTGAAATTCTCTCTTCAATATGTTCTAGACTAACATTCTTGTAGCACATTTCGCCATTTTGATCGTAATATGAAAGTCTAATAATATCTATTTGATCCGTCGAATTGGATGCGTAAGAAGTGTCCAATTTTGCACCAGAAAGCCATAGAGTGTATTCGGCTATACCTCGTAAATCTTTGAACAAAGCAGGGTATTTTTTTAGCTGATCCGAGTAATTTAAGGTAACTATCTTCTCTAAGATGTCTAAGATGGATTGTGATTTTTGTATATGTTGCTGCAAGATGAGGGAAATAAATTGTCTGCGCTTGTCATCCTGACTAGGTGGACAAAAATGAAAAGAGATTATGTCCCGGATAAGAGAATCTAAGGACGATGTACTAATGAGATATCTCCCTCGTATTGAGGCATCACGTTCATTTAATTTTTCCAATAGAATTTTGCGTTCTCGCCCAGGATTTGTGGACAATGTACTTCAATCTTTGAGGGGGGACTATTAAAACTTCTTAGTATTTTATCTATGGCTTTGGCCTAAACGAGTCTTGAATATTTGGTTTGGTTTGTTACTATGGTCTAATTAGGAAAGTTATATGCTCACGAGCCGCTCACGAGCCGCTCACGAGCAGCTCGAGAGCAACCAAAGTGGACTCGAACCGTTTTTGATTACTAAGTTAATAGTCGAGTCGCGAAAATGTGACTAAATGCAAATGCGCGAAAGCTCCTTATGAAATTGCATTAAAATATGTTCATTTTATCGGCAGGGATGGCAATCGCGAAGTCAAGTACTCACGACAAATAAATCGATACCGCTAGCCTCAATGATGATTCTTTACAAGCTTAATTCCTCCTTCCGCTGATTGGTATAGCTATCCGAATCTCAGCTATCAGTATTCTGAGTTATGAAATTCCAAAAAATTCATTCATTCATTCTTAAATAGATTTGCAATGTCCCTCACATTTTTCCAATGGGCCATTGCCGGGTCATAAGGGGAAAGCAGATCTACATAATCAACACCAGAATTGCTATTGTAATTCTGGTTCCATTGGACTACCGGAGTTTTAATTGGATGCATGCTTGGACCTATAAATTTCGAATCTAATTTGCCGAAGCTCTGTGATGGAATTGGAGTATCATAACCTAGCTCTCTGAGCCTCTTTAATTGGGCATCTAGAAATGGCATTGAGTATTGACATTCCTCAGTAATAGCCATTGGAACATTTTGAATAGAACAAATATTTTCAGATCCAGCTCTAGGGGTGTATGCTTGAGTGTCGGCGGCCTTGATCTCGGAAGATTCTTTCGATTGAACAGAAGTTATCAGATTTGTATCAGGCATCAATTTAGCGGCCTGCAAATAGGAATATTTGTGAGCATACAGCGCTGCTGCCTTTTTTTGGGCCAAAGTCTCTCCTGTTCTACTGTCTATTGGTTCCCCATCGCCGTGAAGCTTGTAGATGTGTCGTTGGGCGTTGAAATGCTTATTGGATAGATAGTCTTTGTAAGGACATTGCCATCCGTGGGTACGTCTAACCTTAATTTGGTCATTGTGGGTGGGAAACCATTGAGACAGTTTAGCATAGGTAGCATTATCATTTCTTTTATACATGTGAATAAAAATTTATAAATGTCTCTTAAAAGCTTTGTAGTCGAACCGACTCATAGACCGTCTCAAAAATGGTGGAAACCGGGAGAACCTTTGGCCGTAACCTTGATGTACCCAAATGAGGGTAAACTTATCAGAAACCTGCCTGCAACTTCAATTTTTCAACAGAGAGGTCAATTGGCGGTTTCTTAGGCTTAAAATAGTAATTTGAAGGCGTATGCTATCTTGGGCATACCATCAAGGTCAGATAATCCTTTGCTGTCCTTTTATTTGATAATATTTTGAAGGCTAATTTCAGTCTTGAGGTTGACTTTTCTCAAGATAAGTAGAACCAAGTTTAGCCTCGTTCTACCTCAAACCCAATTTTTACTTCTGCCTGGTATTCCTCTATCTTTTGATTTTCTATCTTTAGAGTTACCCTTCCTAATTCTGCCCATCGGATACTCTTGACCGTTTTCGCGGCCTCATCAACGGCGTCTTCCATTGCCTTGGCAATGCTATCGGGTGATGTTCCGACTATGTTAATGTACTTGTAAACCATAAATGATAGCTGCAGTGTTCATATAAAAATGGCTTCAAGAGAAATCTTGTTCTCTGTTGTGATTCATTGCTCCCTTATCATAAATCTCCGAACCTAATTTGCGGCTCAGGCCGAGCTACCATTGATTATTCTTACTGCTGTTATCCTTGCGTCATCGGGATTTGTAGGCTGATCTGCTTGACCAAAAGAAGAAGTGGTTGGTAGGCCAGCTATCTTATCAACTGTGTCCATACCTTGAACCACCCTTCCAAACGCAGTATATTGTCCGTCCAAAAATTGTGAATCATTTGTTACAATAAAAAACTGTGATCCAGCACTATTAGGATCAGAGGCCCTTGCCATGGAAACAATACCACGAACATGCGGAACATCGTTAAATTCTTCATCTATTGAGTAACCTGGTCCGCCTGTGCCCCAGTTGTTACGCTGTGTTGTATTCCCCTTAGTATTAGGATCTCCTCCCTGGATCATAAAATTGCTAATTATTCTATGAAAAATTGTGTTGTTGTAAAATCCATCTTGTGCAAGTCGCTTGAAATTCTCGACATGGTTTGGTGCGACTTGTGGCAGAAATTCAACGGTTATAGGACCTTGCGCCGTTTGAATGACAGCGGTTTGCTGTGAAGAATTTGAATTAGCAGCAGAAGAACCAGTAGAATTCGAAGTTAAAGGCCGAGAATCCGCCACGGTGCTATTAAGATTAGGATCGGTGTTCGTGCTATTATTATTATTATTATTATTACCTTGTCTTCCACCTGACATAGAATCAGACTGATAGTCTTGATTAACCTTATAAACCAATACACCAAAAACTAGGCCCGGCGTATTAGATACGAAACTAGGTGATGCATAAACAAGAGTAAATGGCTCATCTGGTTCTTCAGTTAAGGGGTACTTCAAATCTTGGGTGTACAAGGCTATTGTACCTGGCTGATATACTGGTTGAATCCCAGCCAGTTGGCCACCTTGAATTGAAGCATATGCTTGAGGTTCAAATGGAATCATCTTTCCTAATAGCGTATCATTCCAAAACTTGGGGGTAGGGGTAAATCCATCCTGTTCCAAATATTCCATTTCGTTGAACCCGCCAATTCGAATAAACCACTGTTTCTTACTTTCGTCGCCTCCACTCCCAAGAGTATAGAAGGAAGATCCATTGGCCCCAGGGAACCTCTGTCCAACTAGATAAAGTACGACGTAGTCAGAATCCAGTTCCTTGGCAATATCGTAACCCTCTTTCTCCGGTTCGATGAACATTTTGGCAAGCTCGGCAATTCGTGTTTGGTTTATGGTTGCGTTGTCAGCGAGGCTCGTCCTATTGGCTATAGTAGTAATCCAGTATCCATAATCCCACCAAGAGGCAACAACTGAATCCTTAGGGGTATTGTTGGAAATCCAATTCAACGCATCAATCCAATCTGCCACCTGCATTCTGTATCCAGTCCCACCATTTGCGATGGACGGAGGAACGTCTGCAGAGGTTACCCAATTAATATTAGGTGGGTAGAATAGGGGGAGAGTTAAGAGGAAAATAAGGACAACGGAGAAAGATATAACTATCGGCCTATTATGTGAAGGCTTCGATTGCATACGCTCGATTCTCTTCTTTTCTCTACCCTTAGCTGCCTTTTGCTGAACTTCAGTATAAAGTCCAGTAGAGGAATACCTTTCCATAAATATTCTCGTCAGATCGAATAGGCCCATTGATGCTAGTATTATTATGCTGATTGACGAAAAGACAAGGAGCCTAGCGAATGTCGCACTTACATAAAGTCCAGTAACCCCCAGTATTAAAGCGAAAATTGTCATATCATTTCTCTTTCGAAATGCCATCCAAATGCCAAATCCCGCGAACATCATCAGTATCGAGTAGTCAATGAAGTAATCAACAATAGTAGGCGTAAAATGTTCGGCCACTGATGCCGTCAATGGATTTTGAGCTGACAAGAATGGGTTTATCGCATTCAAATACCTAAAGGAGGGAGAATAATACGCTTCAGTCAGCATGACTCCAATACTAATAGCTACAAATACCCCAAGGACTATTCCTGAATTTCTGATAGTATGATCGGCTGAAGTAAATTTCCGCACAAGATAGGTTGCTGCCAAAAATACAGTCCCACCTATCATCGCGATACCTGGAGGACCGAAAACAAACGAAAGTCCAGGCCTGGGGAATATTCCAGCTGTAACTAAAGTCAAAACAGTTATTGATATAGCCACTACCAGCGGAATACTCAAGTCCTTTCGGAAAAATGGGATAGCTATAAAGAAGATGGAGAGAGGTATTGCAAAATACTGAATCCCACCCCATGAAGCATTTGCCAAACCAAGTAAGAATCCAGCCAGCACTGCTTTGAGTATTACAAATTTAACTTGTCTACCCTTTATCGCTGAAACAAAAAGGTAGGTTGCGACAATGCCAAAGAACAAACCCAATGGCTCAGACTTGAACCAACCTAAGTTTCCTCGTTGGATTATGGCAGGAGTGAAAGCAAAGAACAGCGCTGCAAAAAGGCCAGCTGAAGTACTCTTCAATCTTCTGACGAGTGCAAAAATTGCAATTGTAGTGAGAGAACCCATAACAACTGGAAAAATTATCACAAAATCCAGGAGCGAAGAACCGGCACCGAATATCTGATAAAGATATGCAGCTACGATATGAAGGCCAATCTGAGATGTAGCAGGAACGTTCCTTCCTTCTGGATACCAAGACATCGTATCATGCCAATTTAGGTATGCTTGCAGGCCATTATCTACAATGTATTTGGTCGCGCGGTAATCAAAATAAGGATCAAATTCGTTCAAAAAGTAACCATATTTGATAGGATAAGACCTGATTATGAAGGCAGTTGAAAATGAAATAGCGAGTACTCCAATTACTATCAAATGTTTAAGTTGAAAGTTGAAATGACCTGTTCTCAGCAACGTTTTACTTCCATCAAGCATGCTAAGACAGGTTGAACTAACCTCTTTTTTACGTTACTGATACTAGTTCATTTATTCATAGTAAAGTGGAAGTACCTTGGAGCATTCGAGTTCCATATGGTTCACCCGAAAGAATATCAAAATGGACATACATCTTGTCAGGATTGCAAACAACCAACAATTTAACATAAACAAATGCATACATGCATATGAATGCAAAAGGAAATCGGGGACTGGCTACGAGCCTTTTGATACATAATCTAGCTAAACCAGACGAAGCTTTCTATACGCAGTCATTTCATAAGATGAAAGTGGCAGCAATGAGGATTCAGAGTTAGACTGAAGACTTCATGTCGCTAATGTGGAGAAGGTATTTGTCTGAGCTGCCACTCATTAGGAAAAGGATAATGCCCTTCCCGCGGGGGGTCTAATTCCAACAATAAAAGTCGTTCTAGTTTTTCTTTGTAATACTAACTATATCGCCATCAACTAATCGATGGTCCAGGCCTACTTTTTGCGCTCCAAATTTTACGCTGTTACCCCAAACTTGAGCATACTTAAAATCATTAGTCATGGATCTACGAATCTTCGTGCAGACGTCACTGACCGTACACTCACTTCTCACTATGAGAGGTTCCTCAAGATCTGCATCTTGACCTTTTGGCTTTAGAAAAACTCGAATAAAATCTAGTTTTTGAAAAATTGCGTCCCTAACAGCTTCTATATTCTTGTTGCCATCTGCTGAAATAGGAATAAAGTTATTGCTTATCTTGTGACGTATTTGCGTTAGTAGGGTATTATCCACCAAATCGATCTTATTCAAAACAACGATAGAGGGCACATAGACTCTATTTCCAGCCAGTAAATCTATCAGTTGATCATCTGTTAGGTCAGGTTCTCTTACGGTCAGCCTACAGTTGTGAACCCCATAAACTCTGAGAATTTCTTTTGCAAGACTTTCTGATAAGCGAGATTTTACCTGGAAATTTACCGAAATTCCCCCAGTTTCTGTCTTCTCTATCAATACGTCAGGCGGCTTCTGGTCAACCTTTATGCCTATTTCAGATAGTTCTCTTTTTAGAAGGTCTATATGTTGAGGCTGGAAGACATCCAGGACAAGTAAGACTAGATCGGCAGATCTTGCTACCGATAAGACTCGCTTACCTAATCCACGACCTGATGCCGCCCCTTCTATAATTCCTGGCATGTCCAGGATTTGGATTCTCGCACCTCTGTATTCCATCATACCAGGTACCACCGTAAGTGTTGTGAACTTGTACGAACCAACTTTTGAGTTGGCGTTGGTAAGCCTGTTTAGAAGTGTCGATTTCCCAACACTGGGCAGACCTATCAAGACTACTGTTCCGTCTCCGGCTTTCCTCACATTATAACCGCCTGATCTACTCTTTGATGAGACAGTCTTGCCGTGAATATCACCCTCCATCTCTCTCTTTAGCCTTGCGATCTTCGCCTTAAGCAGGCCTATATGATGCTCAGTAGCCTTGTTTATCTGAGTTTTGTGAATTTCGTCCTGAATTGCCTTGATCTTTTCTGGGATGCCCATTTTTTCAACAGTTCATTCTTGCGACTTCTTTGCAATCAGCTATGTACAATCTAAATCGTGGAGATTGCACCTTGATGAGGACAAATGGGGAGCTGTATAAGAAGAAATAGGATAAAGAGTCAGAACGGGTGATCAATTTCGATATTTATAACAGAAAAATGGTAATATAAGTTTGGGGAGGTGTAGAAACGTGGCCATTTTGGAAAATTACTGCGTTTTCATATATGATGAGTATAAATTTGCATTTATGATGAAATGGTAGGAGTATTTTCATAAACTCCGGGAATCAGTTTGGTGGAATCCTTTGTAGTCTTCAATTAAGGATCAAGCATTAATTTGTAAATTCATTAACAAAATCATAATTTATTTACAGGTTGGTTGTCTCTTCTGGATTGCCCAATATTTAAATAGTCTTTGGATTTACTTACTGTCTTCATGGCGAATGCTGGAGGATCTTCACCTGCTAAGGGAAAAGGTAAGGGTTTTACTCAAGAATTCGTTTTCTTTTTGAAGACATTTGGCATAATCGGCCTTGCGATAGCATTCATAATCGGCCAAGCAGCTTCTCAATTGGTTACTGCCTTTGTAACCGATATAATCGACCCGATCATCGGAATATTCCTTCCTGGTGGTAACCTATCAGGAGTAGTTGTCCAGGTACCAAATCTTTACGGGGACGCTACTTCCACCTTCAGATACGGTGATCTAATTGCCAATATAATTGACTTTATGGTAATAGCCTTGATAGTCTTCATCCTCTATAAGCAGCTCTCTAAACGTGGCTTTGTGGAGGATAAGACTGTTCCCGAAGAGAAGAAATAGTATTACGCTGGACAATTGGCTTTTTCTTAAACGTTGACCTGCAGAATAAGAGTTGAGAACCTACTATTACTTGGAATCGGTTAGTAACAGGTTGCCATAGCTGTTACTTGCCAAAGACCACAGATACGCGAAAAAGGTTAATTGCATACCTGAATAACTAATCCTTGCACTGATCTTACTAAGGATTACTACTTAGGTGTAAGTTCGTCCGCATGGACTCAGTTGGGTGCAATCGTAGCACCCCGATGAGTATTAATAAAATTATATAACAGGAGATTCGAGTGAAATTTGCGAAAAGTGTTCTATCTTCTTATTTCCTTTAATTAATATCGGTAGCATTAGAGAATGATAGTAATGCGTTCATTTTTTTCCTACTTATACTTACATTGCGGGTTTTTTACGAATAAGCAGGATGGCAATATTGCATAAATCATCTCCATATTTCTAGAAACTTCAAAGTAGTGGATGCTATCAAGGTCATGACAACGAAAGCCATTACTTTCCATGGCATTGCCGGCAAGCGCGGACCAAGAAGCCTTATTTGATGGTCGTCAACAATTTGAGAGATATAATCTCGAACTTTCGAGTTCCAAATTCTATACTCAATGCTATGTTTCTTCAATATAGACTCTAATTCATAAATTACTGGGCACCTGACTGAAGTAAGGTGTTGAATATATCTCCTTGATACCTCGACTTCACCTTTGATAGCGATTAATCCTTGTTGGTGTATATCGATTAATCTTACATGCATCTCCCAGGGTTTGGATAGTGATTTTGCAAAGCCACTACCAATTTGAGAAGTCATCTTATTCTCTAATTTAACTTTCTTGAAGCCCTCGGACGTGAGCGTCCGGACAATGTCATCCTTTTTCATTTTCACTGCGATATAAAGTTGGTCGAGCTCTATTTCCTCGTGCCTGATCAGCGCTTGGAGTCCTTTCACTACATTCATTCGGCGTGGATAGCTTGTAAGAAATTCAGACATTTGCCTTGATAACTTCGTAATTCACGATGGAATATTAAAACTGTGTTATTGTAATCAACGCTAATCGAACATCTAATTCGAACCGAATGATCTCCGATAGATATCTTCTAGAGGATCTATAGCTAAATCTTGCCAATTCATTTGCCTGTTATCTTCCTTCACTTCAAATCCTCTTATGACTACAACGGGCGTTGATTCGAGACTCTCGCCCATTAAAGCAACTCCTATCGAAGCCAAACCGTCACCCACCGCTCTCATTGTGACTCTCAAAACGTTTCCAAAGAGATCCTTTTTACCGCGCTCATCTATTACAGGCCTAAATCCCGATACTGCAATCGCTATTCCTGAAGTGCCTAATCTTCCAGGCATTAGACGGCTGTCGGAAATAACTACAAATACCTTGAGTTTATTCCTATTCAAAAAATTCAGTCGAAGTCGGTCAGCCGAATCAAAAGGCAGAGGAGGATACAATACAGCATTACCCCTGGGAATATTTGATCTATCGATCCCAGCGTTAGGACACAACATTCCGTTTTTCTTGCATAATAAGAATCCCGGAATGCCTCCATAAATCTCATCGGCCTCACTCAAGACTAATTCCGTAAGTTTCTCATCCATTTGGAATTTCTTCGCAATAACTTTGGCCTTACGTGAGGCTCTTACTCGGTCAATTTGAACGACCGCCCCTTCACTAATGGATACAAATTTACTTGATACAACCACGATATCTTTCTGCTTGAATCTAAAATTCGTCTTTGATATCGCTTCATGAAGATCAAATGGAAAAACCATCGGCGAAAGTCTTAATGCAAAGACCTCAAATCTAGAGGTCACGTTATTAACTCTCAAACGTCGACTTTTATTGTTGGTCAATCCGCAGAAGGTTTTAATGACGATTCCAATAAGAATCCATCTCAGGTGACTTCGGAGTGGGAATGACCCTAACTGAAAAGATTTTGGCAAGAGCAGCCGGAAAAGATTCTGTAGCTCCTGGAGATGTTGTGTTTGCAAAAGTAGATAAATTAATGATGCATGACGTATCAGGCCCAGGCGTAATTAAAGTCCTAGAAGAGTGGAAAAAGAAAGGGACGAATTTGGAACACATTTGGGACCCAAGTAAAGTATGGGTTACAGAAGATCATTTTGTACCAGCATCCGACAAGATATCGGCAAATAATATTATCACCCTTTCCAACTGGACGAAGAAGTTCGGAGTACAGAAACATTACAAATATGGAATGGGTCAATACGGGATTTGTCATACGCTCTCGCATGAGGAAGCCCTAGTACTTCCTGGTGAAGTCTATGTAGGAGGTGATTCGCACACCAATACTACTGGAGCTTTAGGAGCCTTTGCGGCAGGGCTTGGTCACAGTGATATCGCATATGTGCTCCACCATGGGCAAATCTGGTTCAAAGTGCCAGAAACGATTCTTTTCAAATTGAACGGTCAATTGCCAGATCATGTAATGGCAAAGGATATCATTTTGCGAATAATCGGTGATATAGGAACAGAAGGTGGAAATTACAAATGCATGCAGTTTTCTGGAGAAGTGATAGACCGTATGAATATGGAAGAACGACTTACCCTTACGAATATGACCACAGAGGCAGGCGCTAAAAACGGAATAATAGAATTTGATTCTGTGACTGAGAGCTATATCCGCGAGAGAACGGACTCCCCGTTTCAACCTGTAATAGGTGATGGAAATGCTGATTACTCGGACATCCACGAATATGAAGTCAATCAAATGGAACCTATTATTGCTAAACCATACTCACCTGCAAATACATGTACTGTGAGAGATGTTCAAGGAACAGAGATCGACAAGGCCTATATCGGCTCCTGCACTGGGGCTAAACTTACGGATCTTCGAGCTGCGTCACGGGTTTTCAAAGATAAAAAGGTGAAAGTTCGAACTGAAGTATTACCTGCTGCACAATCAATCTATATTTCAGCCCTACGTGAGGGGCTTGTTGATATTTTTGTTAACGCTGGTTGTGTTGTCGGTCCGCCTACTTGTGGTGCTTGCTGCGGTGCACATATGGGAGTGTTGGGCCCAAAGGAAGTTTGTATCAGTACTACAAATAGGAATTTCCCTGGGAGAATGGGTGATGTAGAATCTCAAACATTTCTGGCATCTCCTCTGGTGGTCGCTGCTTCGGCAATAAACGGAAAGATAACTGATCCAAGGGACATTACGACATGAATCAACTCGAGGGTGTAGTGCATAGATATTATCGTGATAACATTGATACGGATGTGATCATTCCTGGTCAATATCTCAAGATCCATGATCATAAGGAACTTGCAAAACACGCAATGGAGGGCATTGATCCTGAATTTTCTAGAAAAGTTGGCGAAGGTGACTTTTTGCTTTGTGGGAGGAACTTTGGATGTGGTTCGAGCAGAGAACACGCTCCAATCGCCCTTGCTAACTGTGGTATAAAGGCCATCATAGCTCCCTCATTTGCTAGGATCTTTTATAGAAACGCAGTTGATGGGGGATATCTACTCCCAATAGAAGTAGACGAGAAGACGTGTCAACAAGTCGAAGATGGCGACAGAATTATCATAGACACTCTGAAAAGCAGACTGGTAAATATCACACAGCACAGAAAGGAGTATGACATTAAGCCATTTCCCAAATTAATTGCTAGAATTATTGAAGCAGGTGGCTTGATTAATTTGGATCCTCAGAAATTGATTGATTTGTAGGAGCCCTATCAATACTTGAGAGTTAATACTCCGATAGATAATAAAGTGTCATAATGTCTTACAAGCAAAATTATCCATCATTCCAATTAGGTATCTAGACCGTTAATAATTCGAATCAAAGTACATTCACCTGGGTTGTATTTTTATCCATCCTTCGGGCAGCAGCAACTTTCCATCACTATGATCCCCAACATTTGTAGCATATCTCCAAAGATGAGTGCCTTCATCTGTGTGCGTAGCGATCATTATCTCGTTCAGAGCTTTTATTTCATTGTTCAAACCCAAATTGCACACCTTACTCCCATTGGCTGAGACGCAATAACTGCATTTGCTATCTAATGTAGAGATCGTCGGATCGATACTAACAAGGGGATAGGCCTTACATGCCGCAGGTCTTTCATCATAAATAGTGCAACATGCTCCGCCGTGGGGCGATCGCTCCGATCCATCTGTATCGAGAAAAGGGCAAATATTTCCATCTCTTTCCCTTCCCATTAGCTGATAAACAAGAATGCTTTCAGGACCTGCTCCATGATCACCCAGACCCACTCCTATTCTTGGTATAATCTTGATGTCCACCTTTTTTGTCTCCGCTAGCTGCTCAATCTTTTTCTTTTCCTTTGGTAGAAGGAGAACTCCTATTTTACCAAACTCCTTCGATGGAAAGTACTCTCTGTTTCTACAACAATCAGAGCAACCTTCCACACATTTGAATTTCTTGAGCAAACCTAGTCTAGTATGATATTTCTAAGGTACAGTCCTTTAAATTGTGGTTTTTTGCAGCAATGGACCTACATTTATGATGGTCGTAAATGATTTGAGCTTGAATTTGCCTCTCATGAGTGAGACAGAAAATGTGCATAGTCACCTATCTGAAGAATCTATCCTGTGAAGTAAAGCGGGCATGAACTGAGTCGATTCTTATCATCTCTATACAAGTTTCGTATCCTTCATGCATATCAATCCCTTTCCACAGCCTCAATATGACATTGATGACCTCTGTGTTGTTTGTCAATGGTTGAAGCTTCTTCAGTTGAGATAGGGAACCTCCCTGTCTCCAGGGATTCTTTTCCAGGTTTTTCTAATATTACCTCTTTACAATCGTCGCAAATCAACTGTTGAAATATCATTTCAAATATTTATGGAAGAACTCAATATAAGAATAGCTTTCTAACGAACCCTTCGCTAGATGCCAGGACTAGCTTGCTCATCCGAAAAGAATGATTCACAAAAAATAAAAAAACTCATATGTACTCCTCTCGCCCTATGGCGATTATCTATGGACAATGTCTGTGCCTACTGCGGAAAAAATTTTGAAGGAGAAGGATGGCCGCATGTTGAGGGGGACTCTAATCGAGGTGTCTCCAGAATCGAGCAGTTCTGCTCCGAAGAACATAGGTCGGCGTTCTTGAAGTCCAATCTATGATTTCAGTTTACCAAAAAGGGTGTCAAAAACGCCTTTCTTGTTTTCCTTTTTTTCAACTTTCTTGAAACATATGGAGCACAAGGCACGTAGGTTTCCAGGCCTGTTGTCCTTCCTTGAGCCGTTGATATGTTCAAAAAAGGCCTGCGTACTCCCGTGCAATCTAGTATTGCAACTCTGACATCTATGGTGAGCCTTTTCTAGAACCGTCTGCTTAATACTCATTGTCAAATGCTCGTACTTGGTTTTGTCTACGCTACCACCCGATGTGTTTCCGAAAAAAGACAATCCTCAGTTTATAATAGAAAATGCCCAAATTAACCCTTTCTAGGATGTTTACCTTTTTAGCCCTGATGAGTCCTTGGTTCTGAATTTTTTCGACACAAGGTCAGCAGTCATGAGCGGTTCCGGAATTCTACCTTTTTCCCTATAGAGTCCTTTGACGAGATATATGGAAGTTTCCAAACTAATCTTATGCCCAACACTTACGTAAACGTAATTGTGTTCATTTCTGGTTATTTTCTTCCCGCAAATATTCTGGTCGACGGACACATAGTTATCAATATTTTCTACTCCACACAATAGCCGCTTAGCTATTCCGACTGTAGGTTTGTCCACTAAAAGACCAATAAATGATGCAAGCCCCATTCGCCGAGGATGAAGGACTCCGTGGCCGTTTACAAATAATACATCAAAGGATGATTCAAGTTTTTTTAGAGTCGTAAAGATTGGACCCGCCTCCCTTAGCATGAAGAATCCTGAGATATACGGAAATTCAACGGCTGATCTAGACTGCTTTGTTTCAATGATCTCAAAAGAATGCCGATTCATGATGACAGCGGCACAGTACGCTTTATTCATATGATAAGACACATCCACGCCACATACCTCCCCAATTGAATAATTAGGAACACTATCGGTGGTTATGACCAATTTTGACATGATTCTTTGTAATTCCGCTAGCATGGAAAGAGTAGACATTTTATCTCACGACCCGGTACAATCTACATAAACTACGGTACAGCTATTTTAGACTTAGAATAAAGCCAAATTTACAGAGGATTAGACATAACGAATGGGGTTATATCTCCGACGATGCAATACTTCACATTGGAACAGATGATATTTGTAAGCACGTTATGGCACGAATTTAGATCTCCTTCGCAGTAGATAAGCTGATCCCCCTTTATGCCTATTGAGTCGCCTCCCTTCTTTTCATCAGAGCGTTCAGATGAACTGTCATTAGGCACTTCTTTGGTTGATTTTTCACTATAATCCCTTTTGCCCTGGCTTTCTGTAACGATTAAAGCAGTTGAAGAGACGAGGAAATAAACTATCAAAGATATTGTTAACAAAGTTCGGAAGGCTTTACATTCGCTGATAGTTTTCATTTTCATAGTATTGATCACTGACCATGAATATTTGCAATTTCTAATAAAAGCAACTAAAATTGAATATAAGGAATCTGGAGTATTTTTGTACTCACAACATGCATACAAATATCACGAACTCATAAATGTGCTAATCCAATCATCACCCATTAGGTAAACTCAACAACTTGATTCACCAGGGCAATAGTCTTAACTAGCCTTGCTTCTACCCCCTACTTCGGACCAAATGGTACTTGTTCTTCCCCACTTTCTCGTCTTATTTGACTGCTTTTTCAATAAATATCATCTAAATTCGAATTGTTCCTCAAACTTATCTTGTTAATCAATTTTAGTAGACTTTTATTCTCTACTATGCAACTCAACTATCATTCGTAAGAGAATGCTGAGCCTAAAACTAGAGTTTATTGAGTTGGGTATCGCGTTATTAACTGTTATTTCACTAATTGTAGTACTAATAGATATCTTCTTTCCTTTAAGTGCCGAACAAAAGCAATTCATTTATGTCTTCGACCTTGTAGTTGTTCTTATTCTTGCTATTGATTTTACCTTTAGAGTAAGAAGATCAGCCAAGAAGAGTCGATACATAATGAACCATTGGTACGAAATTCCGGCGATGCTGCCGCTAGTACTTTATGCTTCGGCAGATGCATCAACGATAGCTGGTCAAGTGTTGGAACAATTTAGGGTGATTGCATTCTTCAGACTTGTCCGGCTTTATTATATTCTTACATTGATTCAGGGAAGCCGATTTGTACTACTATCGGCTTTTTCAATCATTACGATAGTTTTCGGGGCCCTGGGAGTTTACCTTTCGGAATCCGGAGATCCCTCGGCAAACATCAAAACTCTGCCGGATGCATTTTGGTGGGCAGTAGAAACTGTTAGTACAGTGGGTTATGGAGATGTCTATCCTATTACAGCAGAAGGAAAGATCATAGGGTCATTTGTCATGTTTGCAGGGATTGGGATCCTTGCTACGTTCATAACTGCACTCGGGAGCAAACTAATAGAGCTCAAGTTGAAGGAACCTACGAAGGGAAAAAAAACCGAGGAAATAAGCGACGATCTTACTACAAGGACCAAAGAATTAATTAGAAAACAAATAG
>Ga0081455_10004046_pt1 | contig 16619 bp, 11 predicted proteins | sample TabmetS3T2R1_FD_70207 | JGI IMG/M metagenome (GOLD analysis project Ga0081455, IMG submission 70207) | Tabebuia heterophylla rhizosphere microbial communities from the University of Puerto Rico - S3T2R1 | ecosystem: Host-associated > Plants > Roots > Rhizosphere ... | reverse complement strand
GTGGTTCTCTTCGATGCTGTCATGGTCGTAGAGATAATTGACCATGATGCCGCAGGATTCCGCCATCGCGCGCGGCGCGGTGTCGCCGAGCCAGTTGATCCGCTCGAGCCGCGCGCCGTTGCCGAGATGAAAACGCGCCACGGGATCGATGCGGCTTCCGGGCACGAACGGCCGCGTCAGATAGCGGGCGCAAAGCCGCATCAGGCCGGGCCGCAGCTTTTCGCTCTGCGCGGGATCCTGCCACCAGCCGTCGGCCGCGACGTCTCGCAACGGGTTTGTGTCGCGATCGCACGCGAGTTCCTGGCCGAGCCAGCGGCGGAAGCCCGGCACCGGCGACAGGGTGGAGAAGCGCCTCAGTTGCGGAAACTCCGCCTGTAACTCATCGACCACCTGCTTGATCAGGAAATTGCCGAACGAGACGCCGCGCAGGCCGTCCTGGCAGTTGGAGATCGAATAGAAGATCGCGGTGTCGGCGCGCTCGGCCTGCGCGCGCCTGGCATGCTCGTCGGTGTCGCGTGACAACAGCGGCTGCACGGCCGTGGCGAGCCCCTCGACCAGCGCGACCTCGACGAAGATCAACGGCTCATCAGGAAGCGCGGGATGGAAGAAAGCGAAGCAGCGGCGGTCGGGCGCAAGCCGGCGCCGCAGATCATCCCAGCCCTTGATCTCATGCACCGCCTCGTAGGCGATCAGTTTCTCCAGCACCGCGGCCGGCGACTGCCAGTCGATACGCCGCAATTCGAGAAAGCCGCGATTGAACCAGGAAGCCAACAGGTGCCTGAGGTCGGCGTCGAGCAGCTTCAGTTCGGGTTCGCCGCGCAGCCGCGGTCCGATTTCGCTGCGCATCGCGATCAGCGCGCCGGTACCGCCGGGCGCCATGTTCATTCGCCGCAGCAGTTCCTGCCGCGGCGGATCGGCGGCCTGCGCGAGAGCGGCGGCGGCTTCCGCCGTGCTGTCGGCGAGATAATGCTCCGCCGCCGCGCGCAGCGCAGCCTTGTCGGGTCGAAACTCCGTCGCGAGGTAGTGCTGAAAACCGTGCCGATCGCTTGCGTCGAGCGCGTGCAGCACGTCGTGCAACTGGCGTGCGACGAGCGCGCCGGATGCTTCGCCGCGCTCGGAGAGCAGCGCCGCCGCAAGCTGCTTGGCACGGTCTAGCGGTGCGGGCTCGGTGGTGGAGCCGTTGGCTGAGGTTTGACTAACTGGTCTCATCGTTGCCTCCATCTCAAGCTGCAGCGACGGTGGTTCGGCGGAATTTGGCCGGCGGCGCGTAGAGCCCGCCCGAGGCTGTCACGAGTTCGTCGATCGATTTGGCTGCGAGCCAGTCGCGCGTCGCCGTCTTCTCGTCGATGCCGAGGTCGGAGGGGAACATCACGATGCCGCGGCGGCGCAGATTGCCGGTTGCTTCAGGCGACTGCCGCCGGCCGAAATCGGTGTCGCCTGCGACGGCGCGCAAGGCGGCTTCGCGTTCTTCCGGTGATCGGCAACGCAGCAGGTTGGCTACGCCCTGTTCGGTGATGACGTGGCTGACGTCGTCGCCATGGACCATCACCGGCGGCAGCGCGAAGCCCGCGGAAGCCGCGAGGTCGAGCGCGTCCAGCCGTTCGACGAAACTAGGTGCGCCGTTCGGCTGATGCGTCTGCACCATTTGCACCACCAGCTTGCGTCCGCGCAGGCTCTCTCCTGCTTCCTGGCCGGCGCGCAGCCAGGCAGGCGTGTCATGACGCCGGCCGCGGGCGTCCGCGCCCATGTTCGGCGCGCCGCCAAAACCCGTGATCCGGTCCTTGGTGGCCGTCGAGCTGTTGCCCGCGGCATCGATCTGCAACGTGCCGCCGATGAAGAGGTCACAGGCATATTGGCCGGCAACCTGCGCCAGCGCACGGTTCGAGCGGAGATTGCCGTCGGCGCCGACCGGAAACACATCCGCACGGCTTGAGACGTAACGCTCCATGCCGAGCTCGGAGCCGAAGCAATAGACGTTGTCGACGAAGCCGGCTTCGATCGCAGGGATCAGGGTCGGATGCGGGTTGAGCACGAAGTGCCGGGCGACCTTGCCCTTCAATCCGCGCTGTGCGGCGAAGGTCGGCAGGATCAATTCGATCGCGGCGGTGGCATAGCCGATGCCGTGATTGAGACGCTGCACCTGGTATGGTTCGTACACCGCAGATATCGCCATCATCGCCATCAGCACGTTCTCGTTCCTGATTTTGGCGGGGTCGCGCGTGAATAGCGGATCGATCAGGTAAGGCTTCGGGCTTGGCACCACGAAATCGACCCAGTCGGAGGGAATGTCGACGCGGGGCAGGCGATCGACGATCTCGTTGACCTGCGCCACAACAATGCCGCCACGGAATGCCGCGGCTTCGGCGATGGTAGGCGTGTCCTCGGTGTTCGGACCGGTATAGAGATTGCCGTCGCGGTCGGCCTTGTCGGCAACGACGAGCGCGACGCGCGGCGTCAGGTCCACCAGCATGCGCGCGTAGAGCTCGAGATAGGTATGGATCGCGCCGATCCTGAGCGCCTTTGCTGCGACGAGTTCGGCGAGCTTGCGGCTTTGCGGTCCGGCAAAAGCGAAGTCCAGGCGGTTTGCGATGCCGCGCTCGAACACGGCCAGATGCTCGGGCAGCGCAATGACCGACTGCACCATGTGCAGATCATGGACGCGCGCGGGATCGAGCTTTGCCAGTGTCGCGGCGAGAAAATCCGCCTGCTTCTGGTTGTCGCCCTCGATCGCCACGCGGTCGCCCGGCTCGATGATCGCTTCCAGCAACGCCGTCGCGCGGTCTGCCGGGCAGAGTTTTGTGTCTGCGCCGCAAACCGCGGCGGCCCGCGCCAGGCGCGCGGTGCGATTGCTCAGAGGCCGGTCTGTCATGATGAAGCTCCTTGGCTGCTGTTCGTTGCAACCAAAGGTAGGGAGACGCCATTGATTATAAAAGCGATATTTTATAATATGATTGATCGATAAAATGGATCAATCATATGTTGGATTTCGAACTGCTCCGTTCCTTCGTTGCCGTCGCCGATTGCGGCGGCTTCCATCGTGCAGCCGAACAGCTCAACCTGACGCAGTCGACGGTGAGCCAGCAGATCAAGCGCCTCGAGTCCGAGACCAAACGTCCGTTGTTTCGCCGCACCACGCGTAGCGTCGCGCTGACCGACGATGGCGAGATGTTGCTCGGCGATGCCCGCCGCCTGCTGCAGCTCGAGGAAGCGGCGCGTCATCGTCTTGCGGCGCCGCGCCTGTCCGGCTCGGTGCGTCTCGGTGTGGTGGAGGAGGTCGCCGGCGGTTCGTTGCCTTCGGCGCTCGGCCGCTTTGCAGCACTGCATCCGGGCGTGAAGCTCGAGGTGCAGATCGGCGTCAGCGCGCCTTTGATCGAACAGCTCAATGCGGGACGGCTCGACGTGGTGTTTGCCAAGCGTCCGCTCGGCACGTCGAAAGGGCGCCTGGTATGGCGCGAATCCCTGGTCTGGGTCGCGGCCGACACATTCGATCTCGTTCCCGGCGCAACGCTGCCGCTGGCGCTCTATCGCGAGCGGTCCGTGTCGCGTGAGGCGGCGCTCAACGCGCTCGGGGATAGCGACCTCACCTGGGAGATCATGTACACCAGCCCCAGCCTGACCGGGCTGCGCGCGGCGGCGCTTGCAGGCCTTGCGATTACGCCGCTTCCCGCAAGCGCCGTCATCGCGGGCTTGCGTGTTCTCGGGGCTGCGGAGGGCCTGCCGCGGCTTCCGGACCTCGAGTTCGCGCTCTACGAAAAGGCGCGGCCCGACAAGGCCGCCGCGGCACTCGCTGCGGCTCTGCTGACGCTTGCACATGGGCCATCGCGTCCGACGATTTGAGGTGGAGACATTCGTCGCTCAGCACGATCGCGCTGACACCGACAATCGTTGGTGCCGTCGCGCCTGCTATGCGCCATTACCTTCGCCCCAGACCTGTCGCGACCTTTCCAGATGGCGCCGCATGACCGCGACCGCTCCGGCTTCGTCCTGCTTCGACAGGAAATCGAGCAACTCAAAATGCTCTGCCGCCGACTGCGCGATGTATTCGCGGCCCGAGGCGTTCTTGAAACCGCGAAGCCGGACGCGATCGCGCAGCGTTTCCACCAGCTCGGTGAGCGGCTTGTTGCCGAGCGTGGCGATCAGGGCGACGTGAAACATGCGGTCGGTTTCGAGAAACTCGATCAGGTTGCCGGCATCGGCGGCGCGTTTGGTCGCCGCCGCAAGCTCGCGCAGCTCGGCAAGTTGGGGCGGCGCAAGACCGGCGCGCGCGATCTCGGCGACGCTCGGGACCTCAAGCAGCACGCGGATGGCAAAGATGTCGTTGAGTTCTTTTGACGAGAGCGCAACCACGCGAAACCCGCGATTTCGCACCGGCTCAAGCAGACCTTCGCGCGCCAGATCCAATAGCGCCTCGCGCACGGGCGTCGCGGAGACGCCGAGCTCGGTCGCGAGCCGCGGCACCGAATAAAGCTGATCGGTCTGCATTTGCCCGGTGATGATCAGTCCGCGGACCACCTTCCGCGCCTGCTCGCGCAGGCTCGGACCGGACTCCAAGCTGAGTGCACCGCCTTGTCTCACCATGCCGACGGCCTACCCAAGATTCTCAGCCGAGTAAATGTAATGTGTAACATATTATGGATAGGGGGGTGACCTACGCATCGGCCCGCCGCAAACCACCAATGTTGCGACGAAACCATTCCCGACATCGTCGCCATGCTGCAGGCCTTCTGCGCCGAGGATTTGCGCCGGCCGGCGTCGCGCGAAAATACAGCGCCGCGCCTGGCGAGCTATCTCTCTACCAATCTCGAATTCTTCGAACCGGCATGAGAGGCACGGGAGCTTCCGCTCCAGGTGTGTCGAATATCAACGTCCTTCCAGTGCGGCGGCCACGCGTCCGCCGAAGGCGTCGCAGTTCGAGGAGCCGCCGAGATCGCGGGTGCGCGCGGCAGGGTCGGCAAGCGCCTTGTCGACCGCAGCCTCCATGGCGGCCGCAGCCTTATGGAAGGCCGGATTGGCGTGTCGTGTGCCCATCCAGTTGAGCAGCATCGCGACCGACAGGATCATCGAGGTCGGATTGGCGACGTTCTTGCCGGCAATGTCCGGCGCTGATCCATGCTGGGCCTGCGCGCAACAATGCGTGGCGCTTGCGTTCACCGAGCCCGCGAGGCCGAGACCGCCGGAGAGTTCGCTGGCGAGGTCCGAGAGAATATCGCCGAAGAAGTTGGTGCAGCAGAGCACGTCGAAGCGCTCCGGGTTCTTGACGAGATGCGCCGTCGAGGCGTCGACCAGGAGGTCGTCGAGCTCCACGTCGGGGAATTCCGTGTGGACGTGGCGCACGGCTTCCAGGAAAAGCCCGTCGGTCATGTGAAAGCAGTTGGCCTTGTGGATGGCGGTGACCTTGTTTCGCCGCGTGCGCGCCAGCTCGAACGAGGCGCGGGCGATGCGCTCGCTGCAATGCCGCGTGATCTTGCGGGTGGCGAGCGCCATGTCGGGGCTCGGCATGCATTCGCCGATACCGCGCGTCATGTTGCGATCGGCGTAAAAGCCTTCCGTCGCCTCGCGCATGATGACGAGGTCCATGTTGCGGCCTTCGCGCATGTTGTGCGGCACGCCCGCTCTGGTGCGCGCCGGCCGCACATTGGCGAAGAGATCGAGCCCGACGCGGAAACCGGCGGAAACATTGCGGCCGCCTTCGGCCACCGGCGGGTAATCGGCATGCGACTGCGTGCCGAGAATGATTCCGTCGTAGCCCCTGGCTTGCTCCAGCAAATCCTGCCGCAGCGTCGTCCCATGTTTCTTGAGACTTACAAAGCCGACGTCCTCGTGGTCGAAGGTGAGGTCGAGGCCGAATGTGCGGCTGGCAGCTTGCGTAACCTCCAGGGCGGCGGCGGTGATCTCGGGGCCGATGCCGTCTCCCGGCATCACGATGATGCGCATGCGGTGGTCCTTTCACGGTTTGCAGGCGTTGCGCCCGGCATCCTCAAATCGCGGCAGTGTATTTTTCGACATTCAAGTACAATCATGGAATGCTGGTTGCGGGACCGCTCTTCCGCTCCAATGCGCGCGCTACGTGACGCCGCATCAGAAATGACGCCTCGACCAGATCTCCGGCCGCGACCGGCGCAAGGATTTCCAGATGCTCCCGCGTTTCAGCCAGAATGCGGTGTCGATCGATCATCGAGCGGTATTCGAGCAGGCGGCGCATCCGGTTGACGCGCTGGATGGCCTGGTGGAGGAAGGGGTTGCCGCCCATGCGCACGAGCTCCTCATGGAACGTCACGCCGATCGCATGCAGCCGGTCCTCCGGTCAGTCGAGATAGGCGCCGTCGCAAATGCGCTCCAGATCGCTGCGCAAGCCGTCCAGCGCCGGTCGGTCGATCCTGAAGGTCGGCTCGAGGAAGGCCGCCGGCTCGAGCAATAGTCGCACGCGATAGAGCTGCGCCTGGGCCTCCGCGGTTTTGGCGACCGGCAGCAGGCGCCATCCATAGCCCGGCTTTCGCTCGATCCAGCCTTCGGCCACCGCGCGGGTGAGAATGGCGGCGAGTTCGGACCGGCTGATGCGATAGCGATCGAGCAGAAAGGTCTCGGTGACCTCATCGCCAATCTGGTCCCGGACCCAATCTTCGGCCAGCGCGTAATAGGCCCGTGGACCGTCGCGATTGGACGAAGCGGACTTCATGGCCGCGGACTTTGTCCTCGCGGTCAATGGTTTGACGAAATAACCGCGGTTGCGGTTTTGCCGCACCAGCCCTTGTCCCTCGAGCATCTTGAGCGCCGCGCGCACCGGCGATCGCGAGACCGAGAAGCGGTCGGCGATCGACTGGGCAGTCAGGTGAGATTCCGCGGGCATGTCGCCGGCCGCGATGAGAGATGCCATTTCGGCCGCGATGCGCCCGGGCAAGGCGTCCTGCTTCATGCCGCAACTCCCTGGACCGGACATCTTGCGTTGATGCCAAAATTGTTCTTTAGTTATAAAAAAAGCAAAATGGTCAAGTCAAGCGGGGAAACCAATGGCGGGTACGTCTTTCCGAGGCTTCCTGATGCGGGGCGGACTTGTCGTGTGGTCGGCGGCATCGGTCCTCTCTGCGCAAGCGCAGACATTTCCCAACCGTCCGCTCACCATGATCGTGCCGTTCGCGGCGGGCGGAGCGGCTGACACCACCGGCCGGATCATGGCTGACGCGATGGCGAGGCACCTCGGCCGGCCGGTCGTCGTCGAAAATGTCGGCGGTGCCGGTGGCGCCATCGGCTCGCTGCGCGGCAAGAACGCCAGACCCGACGGCTACACCATCGGCCTGGGACACATGGGCACGCACGCGGCGGCAGTCGGCGCCAACGCCAGCCTCGGCTACGATCCGCGCAAGGATTTCGACTATCTCGGTCTCGTTTCGACGACGCCGAACATCGTCTTCGTGCGAAAGGACTTCCCCGCCAACTCGCTCGCCGAGTTCGCCGCTTATGCCAAAGCGAAGGGCAAGGATCTGAAGATGGGCCACTCCGGCATCGGGGCGGCCTCGCATATCACCTGCATTCTGCTGTTCCAGATCATCGGCACGGAGCCGACCTATGTCAGCTATCGCGGTTTCGGCCAGACCATCAACGACATCCTGTCGGGTTCGATCGACGGCAGCTGCGATCTCGTCGCCTCCGTCAGCGGGCAGGTGCAGTCGGGCTCGGTCAAGGCGCTTGCCGTCGCGACAGCGGAACGGTCACCCAACGTTCCCGAGGTACCGACGGCGAGCGAGGCAGGCCTGCCTGATTTCGCCGCCGAGACCTGGACCGGTCTTTACGTGCCGAAAGGGGTTTCTGCCGACATACTCGCCAAACTGCGCGAGGCCGTCGCGCTGTCGCTGGCTGAACCGGCGGTACAGGAGCGCTTCCTCAAGATAGGTGCAGAGGTGCCGAAGCCGGAACGGCGGGGCGGCGAGGCAATGCAGGCGCTTGTCGAGAAGGAAGTCGTGCGGTGGGTCGAGATACTCGGGAAGGCCGGGTTGCCCGAACGGCAGTAAGGAAAGCGTTGGCGCGCAGCCGCCGCGGCGCACGCCACCTGAACCCGGTAATCTCAGAGCATGCCGGGTTTGTTCCGAAAATCTGCTACGCCTTCAGACGTCGAAAATGAAATCAGATTTGTGGAGCGCATAGGCACGAATGCCGACCAGTTCGATGCTGTCATCGCCGACCGACACGACGGCATTGCCGTGCGCGGATGAGATGCGGACATCATGCCAGTCGAGATTTCCGGCATGCTTGAACTCGAGCTTGTCGATGCCGGGCTGGAAGTCGGTGATGACAGCCTTGGTCGTGCCCTTGTCGAAGACGAAATGATCGGCGCCGCTCAATCCCGTGAGCGTCTGTTTTCCGGTGCCGGCAAACAGGAAATCTCCCTGCGGGCCGCCGATCAGCGTGTCCTTGCCGTCCGAGCCGATGACGAGCTGCCGCGCCTCGGGGTCTTCCGATTCGACGCCGCCCTTTAGCCCGGTGTGCCGTGTGTACGAGATGAAGACATCGTCCTGAATATGTTGGGTATCGGTGTTGCGGAGGATGATGTCGGCAAGCGTCGTCTGCTTGATCTGCTGCAGTGTCCTGGTGTCGAAGCCCTGATTTTCGAACCAGAACCGGTCGCCATCGCGCAAGGCCTCGAACTGCATGGCGATGACGGTCTGGAAAGTTTCGCCGATGAGCGCGCCGGCCGCATGATTTTCGGCCAGGCCGCCGGTCCAGAGGTCGATCAGATCGACGTTGTTCGAGAACGCTATCTTCAACGCCGCCCGCGTTCCCGGATCGCTGGTGATCTGGTCGATATCCGTATACCGGGCGAGGCCGAGGGATTCGCGCACGTCGTTGAGCGATCCGACACCGAAATCGCGTTCACGCTGGATGTTGATCGCCGCGAGATCCATGCTCACGGGCGGGTCGAACAGGAAATTGCGCAGATCCTCGACGATGCGAACATCCATTGCCTGCGACGGGTCGCCTGCAAGATGGCGCAACTGCCCATCGGCGCCTCCGGAAGCGACAAAATTCGACGGCGGCGCGAAGAAGATGTCCCTGAGCTCGCGCTCCGATCCTTCGACGACCGCGCCGCTCTCGGTCAGACCCTCGGTTTCCGCCGATACGATCGAATGCCCGAAGCGGAAAGCGATGTTGAACTCGAGCGAGAGACGCGGATCGACGCCGGAATCGTAACCGTGATAGGCCCCGATCGTGCCACTGCCGATCAGGTTCGGCAGAAACTCATTGTACGTGATGTTCGCGATCTCCGCCGTGACGATGGCGCGCGCGTAATTATAGAGCTGGTCGCCGCTCCAGTTCGGATGCGCCTTGTGCAGCTGGTCGACCTGATAGTTGTGCTCGCGCAGGAACAGCGCGTGCAGCGAGGTAAGCGCAAAGTTCTCGGCGGCGCGCGGATCGCCGGCGGCGAACATGCCGTTGACGATCGGCAGATTGCCTCCCTCCGACGTCTTCATGTGCCCGTCGGAAAGGCGCAGGCTCGCGGCCGTCGCCGCATTGGAGCCGTAGACCATGGAGCCGTCGAGCCAGCCGCTGCTGAAATTGAGCGGCGTGGCCGGATTGTCCGGGCCCGTTCCGCTCGACGGATCGATGATCGCGCGGGTCATGGGCATGATCGCGCCGTCGCCGAACACCGGGTCGCCGTCGGGCACCAGAATGCTGATGTCGTTGACGCCGTCGCTGCGCGTCAGCGTCAGATCGTGGTCGATGAACTGGCCCCAGGCGTACATGAATGCCGACACGCCTTGCTCGTTCGGGACGTTCGCGTCGCCCTCGCCAACCACGACATTGCTGATGGTGCGCGGATTGGGGCCATCGAGCGGATCGGAAACGCCATCGGTGAAATGCGCGGGACCAATGCGGTCGACCGCCGTGCCGGCGGCATTGAGGCCGGGGCTGGAGAGATTGTTTCCCGAACCGTCAAAGCTGCGGAACTGGATCGTGACCGGCGCCGGTGGTTGCGGGCACCAGTTCGGAACGTGATGGTGGCCGTGGATCGACCAGGGGATCCCGCCTGACTGACCCCCGCCAGACCAGTGAAAGCCAAACGGGAAGGGGCCGTCGAAGCCGTTGTCAAATTCGAATTGGCCCTGCTGCGAGCCAAATTTGCTCGGCCAAGTCCCCCGTAATGCGTGCATAAAAACCTCCCCATTTTCTGCAAATGCGAATTATTTGCATCAGTAATGCAAATGAGAATTAATTGCAACAAGTCCCCCAAAGGGTCCAAAAAGGCAGGGACGGGCGCTGAAGATGCCAGGGACCGTCGGGAGATGCGGCGCCATGCCGACTGGCGAGCACAGGATTCATATTCCGGGGATCAGGGAGCGGCGTTTTCGCTACGAACAATCCCTGCAAACTCTCCGTTCACGCCGTCCGGCGCTGTCCCCATCGACGCGCAGCGCCCGGCCTGAGACGAACACTTTCCAGGACCTGCGAACACTTCGAGGACGCGCGCGACTCGTCGACGGTGACGAGGCAATTCACGGGTGATGTCGTGAGATCGGAGCCTATCGGTGAGACAGGGAATGATGTCGGCCGCGGCCGTGCTTTGCGCTGGTCTTGCGGTCATACGCAACTGAATCCACTTTGCAATCCGGCCGGGCTTCCATCATAAGGGCGCCTGAAATTTGCCGGATCGCTCGCCGTTCGGCGGGCCCACAATAAGACAGGGAGAAAGTCTCGTGGCATATTCGAATACCCAGCTCTTCATCAACGGCAAGTGGCGTCCGAGCCAGTCGGGCAGGACCATCGCCGTTCTCAATCCGGCGACAGAGGAAACCATCGGCACCGTCGCGCATGCCGACCGCGCCGATCTCGACGAAGCGCTGGAAGCGGCCGCCAAGGGCTTCAAGGTCTGGCGCGCGGTGGCGCCGTTCGAGCGCTGCAGGATCATGCGCAAGGCGGCCCAGATCATGCGCGAGCGCAATGACGAGATCGCGCCGCTGTTGACGATGGAGCAGGGCAAGACGCTGGCGGAAGCCAAGATGGAAGCCATGGCTGCCGCCGACGTCATCGAGTGGTTTGCGGAAGAAGCCAAGCGCGCCTATGGCCGGGTGATTCCGGCCCGCGGCCCCGGCATCTACCAGATCGCGGTCAAGGAGCCGGTCGGCCCGGTCGCAGCCTTCACGCCCTGGAATTTCCCTATCAACCAGGTCGTCCGCAAACTCTCCGCAGGCCTCGCGGCTGGCTGCTCGATCATCGTCAAGGCCCCGGAAGAGACCCCGGCGTCGCCGGCGCAACTGATCAAGGCATTCGTCGATGCCGGCGTGCCTGATGGCGTGATCAATCTGGTCTATGGCGTGCCGTCGGAGATTTCGGAATATCTGATTCCGCATCCGGTGATCCGCAAGATCTCCTTCACCGGGTCGACCGTCATCGGCAAACAACTCTCCGCACTGGCGGGTCTGCACATGAAGCGCGCCACCATGGAGCTGGGCGGCCATGCGCCCGCCATCGTGTTCAAGGATGCGGACGTCACGTCGGCGGCGAAGATCCTGGCGGCGGCGAAGTATCGCAATGCCGGCCAGGTCTGCATCTCGCCGACGCGCATGCTGGTGCAGGACGACGTGTTCCGTGAATTCGTCGACAAGTTCGTCGAAGGCGCCAAGTCGATGAAGGTCGGCAACGGCCTCGATCCCGACTCGAAGATGGGCTCGCTCGCCAATCCGCGCCGCGTCACCGCCATCGAAGGCATGGTGCAGGATGCCGTCGGCAAGGGCGCCAAGCTCGAGACCGGCGGTCACCGCGTCGGCAACAAGGGCTATTTCTTCGAGCCGACGGTCGTCAGCGACGTGCCGAAGGATGCGCGCGCCATGAACGAGGAGCCGTTCGGGCCGCTGGCCTTGATCTCCCGCTTCTCGACCTTCGACGAGGTGGCCGAGGAAGCCAACCGCCTGCCGTTCGGTCTCGCGTCCTACGCCTTCACCAGCTCGACCAAGACGGCGACCGCGATTGGCGCCGCCATCGAAGCCGGCATGGTCTCGATCAACAGCTTTGGTCTCGCGCTGCCTGAAGTGCCGTTCGGCGGCGTCAAGGATTCCGGCTACGGCTCGGAAGGCGGCACCGAGGCGATGGAAGGCTATTTCAACACCAAGTTCATCACCCAGACCGGGGTGTGAACCAGCCGCGAAGCCAACGCCGTTTGCTTCGCTCACATGATATGGCCCGACGTTCCACCGGAGCGTCGGGCTAATTTTTTACGATCCATGCAAGCAGCAGGATAACCAGCACGATCAGGCCTGCGGACAGGCTCTTCCAGAATACGAGTGGATCGCGCTCATAGAGCGAGCGCCGCGACGTGACGGCAGGTTTCGCCCACATCGCGCCGTTTTCGAGCTCGTGCGAGAATTCGATGACGTCGCCATAGCGCTGCGCCGGATCGACGTTGAGCGCCTTGCCGACCACGGCATCCAGCCAGGCCGGCAGGTCGGGGCGATAGCGTGAGAGGTAGGCTGGCTTGCCGAAGCGGGGCCGCGAGAACGGCTCGATCTCGCCATAGGGGTAGGCGGCGGTGAACATCCGGTACACGGTGACGCCGAGTGCATAGAGATCGGAAAACTCGTCGCCCGGCCGGCCGCTGAACAGCTCCGGCGCCATGTAGCTCGGTGTCCCCGGAATATCCTCGGCCGGAAAATCCTCGAGCAGCGGCACGCGGGCGACGCCGAGATCGACCAGCCGCAAGCCGCCGCCCTTCAGCAGGATCACGTTGTCGGGCTTGATGTCGCGATGGATGATGCCGGCGCGGTGCAGCGTCGCCACCGCGCGCGCCAGCTTGGTCGCGATCCCGATGCCTTCGGCGAGCGAAAGCTGCGGCGAGCGGTTGAGCCGCTGCTCCAGCGTCTCGCCCTCGTAGAGCGGCATCACCGAATAGAGACGGGTTTGCCGCTCAGTGGGCAGTTCGATGATTTCTCCGATCCACAGGCTGCGCACACGCGCCGCGACCCACGCCTCGCGCACGAAGGCGAGGCGATAGGAGCCTTCGCTCGCTACGCGCGGATGCGGAAACTTCAGCACGAGCTCGCGGCCCTGCCGCTTGTCGATCGCCTTGAACAGCCGGCTGTAGCGGCCGTCAGACAATATTTCGCCGAGCGTGAAGTCGTCGACGACGTCGCCGGTTTCGGGCAGATCCAGAATCGGCAGCGTCGCGATCGAGTGGGTGAGCTCGTCGCGGTCGGCGGGCGGCAGGTCGACGACGTCGAGCACCAGCGCGGTCATGTTGTCGGTGGAGCCGGCATCCAGCGCCGCGTCGACCAGTGCGCGCGCGGATTCTTCAGGCGAGGTGCGCTCGCTCAACAATACTTGCAGGCGGTGATCGGCCAGCACGCCATGAACACCGTCGCTGCAGACCAGGAGCCTGTCATGCTGGCGCAGTCCGACGGTGGCATAGTCGAAGCGGGCAAAATCCTCGAAGCCGATGGCGCGGTTGAGCAGGTGTGCGAGATCGCCGCGTCCGGCGATGTGATCCGTGGTCAGCCGTTCCAGGCGTCCCTCGCTCAGGCGGTAGGCGCGGGTGTCGCCGATATGGATGACGTGGCAAAGCCGCCGCGACAGGATGATCGACGAGAAGGCGCAGCTCATGCCGCTGAGCCGGGGATCGGTGCGGCCCTGCGTGTAGATCCAGCTATTGGCGGCTTCCAGCGAACGCGACGCCCGGCGGCGCACGCCGAGCGTTTCGGGAAGGGAGTAATAGGCGTCGATGAAGCAACGCACCGCGAGCTCGGCGGCTTCGCGTCCGCCCTTGTGTCCGCCGACGCCGTCGGCGACGGCGGCGACGATGTCGCGACTGCTTAGGCCTGATTGCCCGAGGCAGGTCCCGACGTAGTCTTCATTGGCGGACCGCTTGCCGGTCTCGCTGACGAAGCCGACGCGAACCCCGAGATTTCGTTGCGAACCGATCGTCACCCGCGCGGCCTGTCAAGGCTTTACTATTGACGCGTTTTCTTCACGCGAACCGGTAACCACTTCGCTCGAAAACGCTATGGTAGCGCGCGTGGTCAGACCCGCGCTCCCGATGCGGCGCCCCATGTGGTGCGCCAGCGGACCTTGACCATGGCAAGTCCGAGGAAGCCAAGCAACGCCAGCAGGCCGAAAAACAGGAAGCCTGCGCCGAACCCGCCGGTCATTCCCTTGGCGATGCCGAGCGCCTTGGCCAGGAAGAAGCCGCCGATGCCGCCGGCGCAGCCGACCAGGCCGGTCATCAGGCCGATCTCGTGACGGAAGCGAAGCGGAATGAGCTGGAACACCGCGCCATTTCCCATGCCGAGCGCGAGAACGCCGATCGAGAACAGCAGCACCGAGATCCAGGCAATGCGCGGCATCTGCATCAATGTCCAGCCGGTAGATGTCGGCGCAGCCGGCCCTTCCGGCATGAAGGCGATGACGAGATACGCTGCGACGACGACGCCAAACAGGATCGACAAGGAGCGGATGCCGCCGATGCGATCGGCAATCAATCCGCCGACGGGGCGAAAGCCCGAGCCGAAAGCGACGATCAGGCCCACCAGCAAGCCCGCCGCGACGCCGGACACGTGATACTGCACGGTGAAGTACAGCGGCAGCGCGTTGGCCAGTCCGACGAAACCGCCGAAGGTGATGAAATAGAAGAACATGAACCAGCGGCTATCAGGATCGCGCAGCAGGGCGCCATAGGCCTTCAACGAAATCGGCTTCCGCTCGCCGGGCGCATCCTTGGCGGCGAAGACGTAGTAGGCGAGGATCAGCACCATCGGCACCAGCAGCACGCCGAACACCGCCTGCCAGCCCCAATGTTCGGCGATCGACGGCGCGAACAGCGTGTCGAGCACGACGCCCATATTGCCGGCGCCGGCGATCCCCATCACCACGCCCTGATATTGCGGAGGATACCAGCGGCTGGCCTGTGGCAGCGCCACCGCGAACGACGCGCCGCCGATGCCGAGCGCGAGACCGAAGATCTCGATGGCGAGCTTGCTGTTGAGGCCGAAGTACCAAACCCAGGTCGTTGCAAGGATGACGACGATCTGCGCGATGATTCCGGTTCGCTTGGCGCCGATGAGATCGGCGAGCAGGCCCATCGGAACCCGCAACAGCGCGCCGGCCAGCACCGGGATGGCGACGAGGGTAAACTTCTCGTCGACGGCAAGGTTCATGTCGTGCGCGATGTAGACGATCAACGGACCGAGCGCGACCCAAGCCATGAAGCTTATGTCGAAATAGAGGAAGGCGGCGAGCAGCGTGGGCCAATGGCCGGCCTTCTTGAATTCAGCAAACTTCATCGAGCAGCCTCGAACATTGGCGCGTGACACCGCGCGGGCAGTGGTCTCGGCACAAGGGACGGAATGTTGGGAAGCGAGTCGTCTCGTCGTTGAGGCGCACTCTCGCCCTGACGTCAGCAATTCGTGTGCCAGAAAAACCAGCGCGCCACTTTGCGTGTATTTGCAGGGCCTTGCCGGGCGCGGACAAACTGCCGGGAATGCGGCCGCTGCTACGTTTGTCGGCAAAACCAGCCGCTCGAACGTGCAGTGTGGTGTTTTATTATGCTGTGCGAAGTATTAACGGGAAAGCGCCTCCGAAAACCCGCTTGCCCGTGTCGTGCCGCCTCCGCGGTCACCCTGCCGCTTCTTCACCGTGGCGCATTCGCGTTGTGCACAATGGATAGCCCAGGTGGATGATTTTTTGGGCATTCGTGCGCCCGAAGAGGGCGATTCATCAGCCGAAGCCCGATGTTGCGTCCGAAAAACGACGGGTTCGGCGTTGGCACGTCTCTTGAATACGTGAGAACTCGATCGTCATAGCCGACGACTCTCTGCCCGCCGATGGGCGCTCCCAATCAATCAATATTATTCGCCGATCGACGATGCGGAATTGCGTCGTCGAGCGGGGCCATCGGAACCTGGATCAGAAGGCAGAGCATGCTCAATAAAGTGAACAAGCCAAAGTTGGTGGTGATCGGCAACGGCATGGCCGGCATCCGCACGGTGGAATTGCTGCTGGACCGTGCGCCCGATCTCTATGACATCACCGTGTTCGGCTCCGAACCATACGGCAACTACAACCGCATTCTGCTGTCGCCCGTGCTTGCCGGCGAGAAAACCGTCGACGACATCATGCTCAACACGGAGCAGTGGTACGACGATAACGGGATCACGCTGCGCAAGGGCGAGATGATCGAGATGATCGATCGGCGTACCTGCGAGGTCGTGACCAAGAAGGGCGCGCGGGTACCCTACGACCGCCTGCTGATCGCCACGGGCTCGAACCCGATCATGCTGCCGCTTCCGGGCAAGGATCTTCCTGGCGTCATCGGCTTTCGCGACATCCAGGACGTCGAGCACATGGTCCATGCGTCGACGAGCTACAAGAATGCGGTGGTGATCGGCGGTGGCTTGCTCGGCCTCGAAGCCGCCAACGGCCTGATGAAGCGCGGCATGAACGTCACCGTCGTGCATCTGCTCGACACGTTGATGGAGCGTCAGCTCGATCAGGTCGCCGGCGGATTACTGCGCAAGTCGCTCGAAGAGCGCGGCATGGTGTTCAAGATGCCGGCGCAGACCGAGGCGATCCTCGGCACCGATCGCGTGACCGGCGTACGCTTTGCGGATGGCGAGGAGATCCCGGCGGACCTGGTCGTGATG
>Ga0081455_10004045_pt1 | contig 16621 bp, 18 predicted proteins | sample TabmetS3T2R1_FD_70207 | JGI IMG/M metagenome (GOLD analysis project Ga0081455, IMG submission 70207) | Tabebuia heterophylla rhizosphere microbial communities from the University of Puerto Rico - S3T2R1 | ecosystem: Host-associated > Plants > Roots > Rhizosphere ... | reverse complement strand
CGCGCCCGAGTTGAGCGCGTTGATCAGCATCTTGCGCTCGACGGGGCCGGTGATCTCGCAGCGGCGATCCTGGAGGTCGGCAGGCACGGGCGCGATGCTCCAATCGCCTTCGCGCACCTCCCGGGTCTCGGGGAGGAAGTCGGGTAGCTCGCCCGCGACGATCCGCTTCTGCCGCTCGACGCGCGCACCGAGGAGACGCTGGCGTTCTGGATTGAAGCGCCGCTGGAGGCCGGCGACGAACTCCAGCGCCTCCTCGGTAAGAATCTCGGCGTGGCGCCCTTCGACGGGCGCACGAAGCTCCAGCCCCCTCACCGACACGGACTCCACCTTCGCTCTAGTCTCGGTCGTGATCGCGTTCGCACCATTCGGGGCAGGTGCAATCCGCGACTTCGGAGCTGCTCAGATAGGAGGGACGGCGCGGAGGCTCTGGAGCGTCCTCACGGTCGGCCACATCGAAGTCGAAGGTGACTGCGGCTTCCATGAACTGAGGGTACCCCGGTGTCCGGTATTTACACAATGGTTTGTTTCGATCATCGTTATCAGTAGTATCTATCGATGCTCCTGAGCCAGATCACGGCTTTCATCGAGACGGCGAGGCGGCAAAGCGTGAGCCGGGCGGCCGAAGCGCTCTTCATCTCCCAGCCCGCCTTGACCGCCAGGCTGAAGGGCCTCGAGTCCGACCTCGGCGCGGAGCTCTTCGTTCGCGGCCCCCGCGGGATGCGGCTCACGGATGCCGGTAACGCGTTCCTCCCCTACGCCGTGCGCGCGCTCGAGACGCTCACCGACGGGCGGATGCAGGTCAACGCGCTCGAGCGCGGCGGCGCCGGCCGGCTCGCCATCGGCGCCGCGCCCGCAGTATCGACGTACGTCCTTCCTGCGCTGCTCAAGCGCTTCTCGGAGGGCTACCCGCGCGTCTCGGTCAGCGTGCGCACGGGCCACTCGGAGGAAATCCTCGAGCTCGTCCTGCGCGAGCAGGTGACGCTCGGGCTCGTGCGCGCCCTCCAGCACCCCGACATCGTGAGCACACCGCTTTACGAGGACCGCCTCATCCTCGTCGTCGAGCCGGGCCATCCGTTCGCGAGCGAGGGCAGGATCCGGATGAAGAACCTGGCGGAGGAGCAGCTCGTCCAGTTCGACCGGACGTCGAGCTACCACGACCTCACGAGCGCGCTCTTCGTCACCGCCGGGGTCTCGCCGGCGGCGCGAATGGAGCTCGACAACATCGACGCCGCGAAGAAGATGGTGGAGCAGGGATTCGGCGTCGCGCTACTGCCTCAGACCTCCGTCGCGGACGAGCTCGAGGCCGGCACGCTGGCCGAGGTCGAGGTCGTGGACGCCGCGCCCGTGCGGCGCAAGATCGTCGCGATCACGAGGCGCGACGCGGGCCCGCCCGCAGGCCAGCCGAAAGCGTTCCTCGCGACCTTCGAGGAGATCCGCGACGAGCTCACGAGCTGGCCGCGTTCGCACGCCGCAGGGCCTCGCCGCGCGGCAGAGCGACCAGCACGGCCCAGAGCTCGGGCCCGCGGTCGGCCCCGGTAAGGGCGCGGCGCAGCGCCCTCAAGTCGCCTCCGACGGCCTTCAGCTCGCGCAGGATCTCCTTCGCGCCAGCCTGGTCGAGGGTTTCGGGGGCTCGTTCGCGCAGCTCCCGAAAACGAGCGACCGTCTCCGGATGATCAGTCGGCGCCGGCGGCGGCGTCGTGAGCAGCGTTCGAGCTATCTCGCGAGCCTCGTTCAGGTCGCGGGCTCCCCGGAGCGCCGGGACCACCTCCGGCGGCGCCTCGACAAGGGCGGCAAGCTCCGGGTCGTCGAGAGCGCTCACCGCCTCGACCGCAAGCCGCCTGAGCCTCGAGAGGTCGTAGTGAACGTCGTGGCGCGGCACCCCGAGCTCCTCCAGGTAGGCCCGCACGGCATCGGGCGGAAAGCCGAGGTCGCGCAGGGAGGCAACGGTCGCCCCGGCTGCACGCTTGGAGAGCTTCTTGCCGTCCTCACCGAGGATCAGCCCGTGGTGGACGTACTCGGGAGGAGTCGTCCCGAGGGCTTCGTGCAGGCGGCGATGCAGATCCTCGTTGGCCCGGTGGTCGTTCCCCCGGTACACGTGCGTGACGCCGAAGTCGGCGTCGTCGACAACGCTCGCGAGGTGGTAGGTCGCGGTGCCGTCCTCACGGAGAAGCGTGATGCCGTCGAAGCGGTCGGTTCCGATCTGTTCGGCGGCCGCCCGGTAGCGGTCCTGGCGCGAGCTCTGCCGCTCGGGCCCCTCGTCCCAGAGGATTCCGAGCCAGGACAGGTCGTCGAGGATCGCCTCCTCGCCGCCTGGGACGTTTCGCGCGGGATCCGTGTCGTCGATCCGAAGCAGCATCCAGTCGCCCGCGCGCCGGTTGATGACCGCGCTCAGAGCGTTGCCCACGTGGAGGGAGCCCGTCGGGCTCGGCGCGAAGCGGACGCGAACCATCGCAGCAATCTAACGTTCGGGTGCTAGCGGAATGACGTTTTCTCCCGAAGACAGCCTCGCCCTTCTGACCATCCTCGCTGCGGTGGCGCTGCTGCTCATCGCGGCGGAGCGGACGAGCATTCCCTATCCGATCCTCCTCGTCGTCGGCGGCCTCGGGCTCGGATTCATCCCCGGAATTCCGGAGTTCCAGCTTCCGCCGGACCTCGTTCTCGTGGCAGTGCTTCCTCCGCTGCTCTACGGCGCCGCGTTCTTCACGTCACTCCGCGATCTGCGCGAGAACGCGTTCGCCATCACGCTCCTCGCAATCGGGCTCGTGCTCTGCACGATGGTGGTCGTCGCCCTGGTGGCGCACGAGCTCATTCCGGGCCTCGGCTGGGGAAGCGCCTTCGTCCTCGGAGCGGTCGTCTCGCCCACCGACCCGACCGCAGCCACGGCGATCGCAGAGCGGCTGGGCCTGCCGCGCCGGCTCGTCGCTCTTATCGAAGGCGAGAGCCTCGTGAACGACGGCACGGCGCTCGTCGCCTACAAGTTCGCCGTCGTTGCCGTGGTCAGCGGGACGTTCTCGTTCGGCGACGCGAGCGGAACCTTCCTCGTGAACGTCGTCGGCGGGATCGCCGTCGGCCTCGGCGTCGGCGTCATCGTTCGCCAGGTGAGAAAGAGGATCGAGGATCCGGCCCTCGCCATCACGGTCTCGCTCGCGAGCGGCTATTTCGCCTACCTACCGGCGATCGCGCTCGACGTCTCGGGAGTCCTCGCGGCCGTCACCATCGGGATCTACATGGGCTGGTACACGCCCGAGCTGACAACCTGGCAGACGCGTCTCCAGGGTCTGGCCGTGTGGGAGATCACGTTCTTCATCCTGAACGCGTTGCTCTTCGTGCTGATCGGACTGCAACTGCCCGTGATCCTCGATGCCCTCTCGGGCTACTCCCCGGCCCGCCTCGTGGGCTACGCAGCCGTCGTCGCGCTGGCTGTGATCGCCGCGCGCTTCCTCTGGGTCGTGCCGGGGACCTACCTGACCGCGTGGATCAGGCGGATGAAGCGCCCTGTCCAGAATCCCGGGAGGGCATCGATCGTCCTCGGCTGGGCCGGGATGCGCGGCGCGGTGTCGCTCGCGGCCGCGCTGGCCCTGCCGCTGACCACGGACGCAGGCGACGCCTTCCCGAACCGCGACCTGATCATCTTCCTCACGTTCGGCGTCATCCTCTCGTCCCTCGTGATCCAGGGCCTGTCCTTCCCCGCTCTCCTCAAGCTGCTCGGCCTCGAGGACGAGGGCCGCACTGAAAAGGAGGAGAACAAGGCGCGCATCTACGCGACCGAGGCCGCCCTTGCAAGGCTGGAGGAGTTGGCCGACGAGGACTGGGTCCGCGAGGACACGCTGGAGCGCATCCGCGGGATGTTCAACTTCCGCCGCCAGCGCTTCCGCAGCCGCTTCGACCCCGAATCGGACGGCGAGATCGAGAGCCGATCCCTCGACTACCAGCGGCTGCTTCGGGAGCTGCTCGTCGCCGAGCGCCAGGCCGTGTTCGCCCTCAGACGCGAGCGAAGGATCGACGACCTCGTCATGCGCAGGGTCATCCGGGACCTCGACCTCGAAGAGGCGCGCCTGGATGGTTAACGCGCCGGCGGGTATCTAACCCTGGGATGGAGGTACTTGCCATCATCATCGCCGTTCTGCTGATCGTCGTCCCGGTGATCGTCCTGGGCGTTCTCTTCGTCTGGGCGGCCGTCAAGGACGGCGAGGAGGATCGCGCGCTGCAGAAGCGCCTGGGCATCCGTCGTCGAACACGACTCGGTCGCTAGCGGCGCAACTGCTTCAGGGCACGTCCGAGTGCCTGCCCGCCCGCGAGCACGGGCGCGAACAGGTCACCGTGCTGTTCGACCCGCTCGAGCGCGTCGCTCATCCCGAAGCGGCGCGGCGTCACGTCCTCTGTCAGCTCGTCCCAGTGAAGCGGCGTCGAGACCGGCGCGCCGGGCTTAGGCCTCACCGAGTAGACGGAGGCGATCGTCTTCCCCCGTGCGTTCTGCCGGTGGTCGACGAGCACGCCCGCGCGCTTGCGCTTCAGCCACTCGGTCGTGACGAGTCCCGGATGCCTCTCCTCGAGTGCACGCGCCACGCTCTCCGCGAACGCGTAGGTCTGCTCGAAGGTCGCTCTGCGCGCGATGGGGACGAGCACGTGAATCCCGTCGGCGCCGCTCGTCTTGACGTAGGACTCGAGCTCGAGCCGCTCGAGCTCCTCGTGGATGAGGTGAGCGACGCGGATCGCGAGCGCGAACCCGCCCTCGGGCGGGTCGAGGTCGAAGAGCACGAAGTCGGGGCGGTCGGGCTTGTCGACCCGCGAATACCAGGCGTTCATGTCGATGCAGTTCATCTGAACCATCCAGAGCAACGCCTCCGGCGAGTTGACGAGCGGGAAGTCGACCAGACGCGACTCACCCTCGCGCGGGTACGTGCGGTAGGTGCGCGTCGGAATCCAGGAGGGCATACCCTTCGGCGCCTGCTTCTGGAAGTAGGCGTCCCCGGCGACTCCGTAGGGTGAGCGCTTCATCGTGAACGGCCGATTGCGCAGGTGGGGGACGAGAACCGGCGCGATCCCACGGTAGTACTCGAACAGGTCCTGCTTCGTGATCCCTTCGTCGGGGAACAGGACGCGTTCCGGGCTCGAGAGGCGGACCGACCGCGGCGCCACGCAATTGGTTTTACCTGTCCGATCGCGCGCATGTCGGCGCGCGCAGCGCGATCACCCCCGGTGAGCGTAGAGCGCGACAGTCTCGGCAGCGGCAGTCGCGATCCGTTCTCGCAGCGCCTCCGGCGCGAGCACCTCGGCGTGGGCGCCGTAGGCGAGCAAGCTATGGAACGCGTGGTCGACCCCCTCGTACTGCGCGATCACGGTTGCCCGCTCACCGTCCTCGACGACGCGAGCCGCGCGAAGGTAGCGAACCTGGCTGCGCGGCACGCGCACTGTCACCTCCAGGCGCGTGTGCCCGCGCTCGAACGCCTCCGAGCGATGCGCCCACGCGGCGGCGAGATCGAAGTCCGAAGGTCGCGTCGACGGCTCCAGTCGCTCCCGCGCCGACACGATTCGGGAGACGCGGTACACCCGTTCCTCCCCCCGACGCACCGCCAGGAGGTACCAGACGCCGACCTTGGAGACAAGCCCGAGCGGGTCGAGACGGCGCGAGACGATCGCCGCACCCTCTCGATAGCGGATGTCGAGGCGCCGCCCGCGCCACAGCGCGCCTGCGATCACGGGCAGATGCGGAACTCGCTCCTGCTCCCGAAACCACCGCTGCGTGTCGATGTGGAAGAGCTGCTCGGCGCGACCCGCACGCTCCTGCAGGTCGGCGGGGAGGGATGCGAGCAGCTTCAGCCGCGCCGCCGCGAGCTCATGCCCGAGCCCGAGTTCGGCTGCAGGGCCGACGAATAGCGCCTCCACCTCGGAGGCGTCGAGGCCCGTCAGCTTCGTCCGGTAGCCGCGCTCCAGCTGGTAGCCCCCGGCAGGCCCTCTGACCGAAACGATCGGGACGCCGGCGGTCGCGAGCGCATGCGCGTCGCGCTGCACCGTCCGCTCTGAAACCTCGAGCTTCTCGGCGAGCTCCGCGACGGTCAGCTGTCCCCTCGTCTGCAGGAGGAGCAAGAACGTGACGAGGCGGCTTGCACGCACGGCCCGGAGATTAGTTCACAAACACGACAGAAGATGGCGGGAATAGCCGCTAGCCTCTCCTGCGTCAAACGCGCGAAGGAGGAAGATCATGGGCGTGAAGCCGATTCCAGAGGGCTACCACACCGCTACCCCCTACCTGGCCGTGGACGACGCGGCCGAGGCGCTCGAGTACTACAAGAAGGCCTTCGGCGCGAAGGAGCGGGGGCGGATGGAAGCTCCCGACGGGAAGATCGGGCACGCGGAGATCCAGATCGGAGACTCGCTGGTGATGCTCTCCGACCCGTTCCCGCAGTCCGCGACGCGGACACCGAAGGAGCTCGGAGGGACGACCGCAAACGTCTTCCTGTACGTCGAGGACGTCGACGCGTTCGTTCAGAAGGCGATCGATGCGGGTGCGACCGTGACGATGGAGGTCGCCGATCAGTTCTGGGGCGACCGCTTCGGGACGATCACGGACCCGTTCGGCCATGTCTGGGCGATCGCGACGCACATCGAGGACGTTCCGCCCGAGGAGATGGCGGAGCGCGCCAAGGCCGCGATGTCGGCCATGAGCACCTGAGACCGCTGGGGCGGTTTGCGTTACGGGGAGCTCGTCTAGCTCCCCGTAACGCGAGGCTCGGTGGGCCGCTGGGCATCCGGCAGGCGCCTTTCTTCCTGCCGCTCCGATTCGGCGAGTAGCCTCTCGCCCGTGGAGGCCGCGCTCCTGGACTGGTTTCTCGTCAACGGGCGAGACCTTCCGTGGAGAAAGACGCGCGATCCCTACGCGATCCTCGTCAGCGAGGTCATGCTCCAGCAGACGCAGGTCGAGCGCGTGATTCCACGCTATGAGCGCTGGCTCGAGCGCTGGCCGACCGTGGAGGAGCTAGCCGTGGCTCCGCGCTCCGAGGTCATCCGTGAATGGCAGGGGCTCGGGTACAACCGGCGCGCTGTGAACCTCCACCGCGCAGCCGAGCGGATCACGGAGGCCGGCTGGCCCGACGACCTCACCGACCTCCCTGGCATCGGCCGCTACACGGCGGATGCGGTCTCGAGATTCGCACTCGAGACAGACGTCCTGCCGGTCGACGTGAACGTCGCCCGGGTGCTCGAGCGGACGCGCGGCGAATTCGGGCCCGCCTCCGCGCACGCGCTGATGGATCTCGGCGCGACGATCTGCCTCGCGCGGGTTCCGCGCTGCGGCTCCTGTCCGCTTGCCGATGACTGTCCTTCGCGGGGCCGGCGCTACGAGCCGCTCCGCAAGCAGGGTCGCTTCGAAGGCTCTTTCAGGCAGCTGCGCGCGCAGACCTTGCGGCTGGTGGCCGAGCGGGCGCGTCCTGAGGGAGAGCTGGATGGAGACGCGGTCGCCGCGCTAGCGCGCGACGGCCTCGTCTGCCTCGACGACGGGCTGGTTCGCCTGCCGTAGCACGGGAAGGCCGGCCTTCATCCAGTCCTCGACGCCGCCGATGACGTCGGTCGCGTCCTCGAACCCGAGCTCCTGGAGCTGCGTGGCCGCGAGCACCGAGGAATAGCCCTCCCGGCAGATGAGGATCACGCGCGCGTCGAGCGGAATCTTCTCGTTGGATGTCGGGCAGTCGGGGTCGAGGCGCCAGAGCAAGGTGGAAAGCGGGTGGTGCACCGAACCGGGGACATACCCTTGGGCCTGGCGCTGGTCGGGCGAGCGCGTGTCGACGAGGATCGCCCCCGCATGCATCTCGGCCCAGGCCTCGACGGCGCTCAGCCGGCCGAGCCGAACAGCGGCATCGGCGAGGAGGTCGTCGATCGGCCTTCGGGGGCTCACGTGTCGATGGTATCGCGCCTGCGGAGGAGGGCAACCGCCTGCGCGGCCAGGCCCTCGCCGCGCCCGGTGAAGCCAAGCCGGTCGGTCGTCGTCGCGCGCACGGTGATTCTGTCCATGTCGACACCGAGCACGCCGCTGAGCCGCTCCCGCAACTCGTTCCGGACCGGGGCGATGCGCGGCTCTTCTCCGATCAGGACGCAATCGGCGTTGACGAGCTCCCAGCCGGCGCCGGTTGCGTCTTCGTAGGCCCGCTCCAGCAGGTCGAGCGACGAGGCGCCCTCCCACTGGCCGTCGTCCGAGGGGAAGAGCGCGCCGATGTCCTCTCGGCCTGCAGCGCCGAGGATGGCGTCGATGAGCGCATGGGTGACGACGTCGCCGTCCGAGTGGCCGGCCAGCCCGGGCCCGGGCAGCTCCACGCCCCCGAGAACGAGCCTCGCCTCCTCCGAGAAGGCGTGCGCATCGACCCCGATCCCGACGCGGAGCTCACTCATGGGAGAGCAGAGTCTCCACGAATGCGAGGTCGGAGGCGTTCGTGATCTTAACGAGGCGAGGGTCGCCCTGGACGACGCGGATCCTCCCGCCGGCCTTCTCCACCAGGCCCGCGCAGTCGCTCGCATCGCCTCCGCGGAGAAGAGCATCCCGTAGGGCCCCCACGGGGAAGGCCTGCGGCGTCTGGATCGAGTAGAGGCCCGTCCTGTCGACGGTCTCGGCGACGCGTCCGTGCTCGTCGACCCGCTTCACCGTGTCGGCAAGAGGCAGCCCTGCGACGACCCCGTCCCAGTCCTCTCCGAGACCGCCGAGCACCCGGCCGATCACCTCGTCGGGGAGGACCGGACGCGCCGCGTCGTGGACGAGCGCGATCAGGGCGTCGTCCGGGATCTCGGCGACGCCTGCGCGTACCGAGTCGGCGCGCGTCGCTCCACCCGCCACTGCCGAGTTCACCTTGCCGGCGTTGAGCTCCTCGGAGAGGAGGATCGCCGGCTCCTCCCACTCCTCCGGGACGACGACGACGATCGCATCGATCCACTCGGAGGCCTCGAGGCGCTCGAGGCTCTCGGCGAGGAGCACGCGCTCCCCGAGACCCACGAATGCCTTCGGCCGGTCGCTGCCGAGCCGCTCACCGCGGCCGGCCGCGACCAAGACCGCCCAGGTGCTCACCTCGACAGCGGGACGAGCTGCCCGTTGCGCTCCTCGAAGAGCTCCGGGCTGAGCGGGTTTTCCCCCGTGGTGAATTCCTGCAGGACCTTGCCCTTGATCACAGGCGCATAGTTGCGCGTGAGGGCGACGAACACGCTCTCGAGCGGAACCGCGTAGACGGCCGGCCCACCGAGCTCCTTGACGATCTGGCTCCTCAGCCCGGGCACGAGCATGCGCGTCGCGTCGTAGCCGTCGCCCGATGCCCAGCCGCAGAGCTTCTGGCCACCCGAGGGCTCACAGAGGAGCTTCTGCTCCTTGTTCGTCTGCTTCTCGAGGTTGGAGATCGCGAGCGAGTCGATCTCTGCCACGGACTTACCCCAGCGATCGAGGTCGTCCTTGGTGGCGACGGTGAAGTAGTGGTCGCCCTGCACGGCATAGACGATGTCCAGGTCGTCGAACGACTTCACCGCGGCCCCGTCCTTGATCCTGCTGACGTCGACCCGCCGCTTGAGCATCGGCATCAGCTGGTCGCTGACATCGGAGAAGCTTCGCTTCGAATTGCCCTCCTCCATGCGCCTGACGGCCTCCTGCACGAGACCGTCGACGATCTCGTCCTGGCGGTCCGGATCGGACGTGTACTGCTTGTAGGCGTCGTCGAGGACGAGCTGGACCGTGTCGAGGCCGTCCGGCTCGCTGACGTTCACGTTGAGGCCGAAGCCTGGGTCTCCCTGCAGCTCTGTGCCGGTGATGATCGCCGCCGCGACCTTGTTCTTGAAGTCACGGGCGGAGAGCGCCCCCTGTGTGGTGGTGCCGCCGTCCGTGCCCGTCGCCGTATCCCTGCTCTCAGTGGCGCCGGTGCTGTCTCCGCCGCTGTCGCAGGCTGAAACGGACGCGGCCACAAGCACCGTCAGGGCGAGGGCGAGGAAAACACGCACGCGCATAGGATGCCGACGGCTGCGCGCCGCCCGTCGCAGTACCTGCGCGGTTTGGCTAGGCCGGCGCGGCGACGGACTCGAGTACCTCGTCGAGCCAGACGCCTGCCGCTTCCTCGTCGAGCCCCTTCGCGTACATGAGCTCGCTTGCGAGGATCTTCTTGGCCTTCACGAACATCTGCTTCTCGCCGGTGGAGAGGCCCTTCTCCTGATCCCGGAGGGACAGGTTCCGGACGACCTCGGCCAACTCGAAGATGTCGCCGGTCTTCATCTTGTCCCGGTTGTGCTTGAAGCGGCGATTCCAGTTCTTCGGCATCTTCGTACCGCTGCCGTGCAAGACCTCGAGTACCTGCTCGACCATCTCCTCGTCGATCACCTTGCGGAGGCCGACCCGCTCGGCGTTTTCGGCCGGCACGTTGACGGTCATGTCGTTGTGCAGAATCTTGATGGTCAGGTACTCGCGCTCCTGCCCCAGAATGGTTCGTTTCTCCTTCTTCACCACGGTGCCAGCGCCGTGATGGGGATAGACGACCTTATCGCCGACTTTGTACAAGCTCTCCTCCTCTTCCCGGGCCCAAAAAAAGCCGCGCCAGATGCCTGCGGAACCAAGCCATTGTACCGAAAATGCGCTTAAAACGCCAAGTTTCCAGGGCTTTTGTGCCCGATTGCGGGCACTTTTCAACCTCCCAGGAGCTAATGCGACCGCTTAAAGCTGCAAATAGCGGTCAACCAGATTGTGCTCCTGCAGGCGCCGCAGCCCCTCGCGGATCTCGCGCGCTCTCACTGCCCCCACCCCGTCGACCGCCTCGAGGTCGCGATGGCTCGCCCGGATGACCGCGTCGAGCGAGGAGAAATCCTGCACGAGGTGGCGGATGACGTTGTCGGGAAGCCGCGGGATGCGCGAGAGGACGCGGTATCCGCGCGGCTGGACGCCGTAGTCGAGCGGATTCGTCTCGCGCGGGTAGCCGAGCACCTCCGCCAGCTCCTCAAACTCGAGCAGCTGGGGGTGAGTCAGCGCGCCGAGGCGCTCGAGAACTTCGGCCGCTTTCTGCGGCTCGCCGGACGGCTCGTAGTCGTAGATGACGGACGCCTTGTCGCGCGGCACGTCCTCCATCAGCTCGTCGAGCTGCATGCGGATCAGGCGCCCTTCGCCGCCGAGCTCGACGCAGTTGCGCTCGATCTCATCGGCCATCCTCGTCGTCATCTCGGCACGCTGGACGACCACGAGGACGTCGTCGAGCATGACCGCACTCTGGAACTCGAGGGCGGTCAGGCGTGTGAGGCCCTGCTCGAGCCGCTGGCGGTAGGTCTCGAGCGTGCCGAGCGCCTGGTTCGTGCGCGCGAGGACGTCGGAGATCTCACCGAGCTGGTAGCGAAGGTCGCGCACGAAGATCGTGACGGTCTCTCGCTGCTGCGAGATGGAGATGACCAGCGCGTCGGTCTGCTTGGCGACGCGCTCTGCCGTCCGGTGTCGCGTGCCGGTCTCCTCCGAGGCGATCGACGGGTCCGGCATCAGCTGGACGTTCGCGTAGACGATCTTCTGCGCCTGCTCGTTCAGGATGATCGCCCCGTCCATCTTTGCGAGCTCGTAGAGGAGCTGCGAGGTGAACGGGAGATCGAGCCGCATTCCGCCCGAGTAGAGGAACGAGAGCGCGTTCGGGTCGCCGATGACGATCAGCGCGCCGAGCTCGGCTCTGATGATGTCGTCGATCCCCGCCCGCAGCGCGGTTCCGGGCGCGGCCTGCCTCAGTGCCGAGAGGAGGGTCTTGTCAGTCCGTGGATCCGCCCGCATCGAGCCCCGCTTGGATGGCCTGTCTCAGCGTTTCCGCTGCCGTCAGGCGCATTTTGCCACGGGGCTCGGTGCCTTCCGGCACGATCGCGTGCGAAAAGCCAAGCTTGGCGCACTCGGCGAGCCGCCTATCCGCCTGGCTCGCGGGCCGCAGCCGGCCGGTCAGGCCCACTTCGCCGAAGCACGCGAGCCCGTCCCTGATCTTCACTCCCCGAGCGGCGGAGGCGATGGCGAGCGCGATGCCGAGGTCGGCGGCGGGCTCGTCGATCCGCACACCGCCGGCGACGTTGACGAAGACATCCGCCTGCCCCAGCGCCACGCCTGCGTGCCGCCCGAGGACAGCGACGATCATCGAAAGCCGCTTGGGATCGACTCCGGTGGCCACCCGCCTCGGCATTGCGAGGTCACTCGGTGAGACGAGCGCCTGGATCTCGAGGAGGAGCGGACGCGTGCCTTCGAGGGCGCAGACGACTGCGGACCCCGGCTGGTCGTCCTGTGAGCGGCCGAAGATCTCGGACGGATCCTCGACCCCCTCGAGGCCGGCACCCGTCATTTCGAAGACGCCGAGTTCGTTCGTCGAGCCGAAGCGGTTCTTGACGGCGCGGAGGACGCGATGCGACCGATAGCGGTCGCCCTCGAACTGGAGGACGCAGTCGACGAGATGCTCGAGCACTCGCGGGCCCGCGACGACGCCTTCTTTCGTCACATGGCCGACGAGGAACGTGGCGATGCCCTGCTCCTTGGCTACGCGGAGAAGCCGGCCGGCTGCCTCCCGGACCTGGGCCACGGATCCGGGCGCCGAGCCCAGCTCGGGAGCGTAGAGCGTCTGGACGGAGTCGATTACGCACACCTCGGGCCGCTCTCGCTCGAGGGTCGCGCAGACCTCGTCGAGATTCGTCTCCGCCAGGATGTGCACCTCGGCGCCTCCTCCGAGCCGGTCGGCGCGGAGCTTCACCTGCGCCGCAGACTCCTCGCCGGTGACGAGCAGAACCCGGTGCTCGGCGCTCAGCGAGCGCAGTGCCATCAGAAGGAGCGTCGACTTCCCGATCCCGGGGTCGCCGCTGACGAGTACGAGACTCGCGGGGACAAGGCCTCCGCCGAGGACGCGGTCGAGCTCTGTGACCCCGGTAGGGATCCGCTCAGCATCGCCGGCCTCGACGTCGACGAGCCGAAGCAGTGGCCGGCCGGCAGTGGCCGTGGCGCTCTTCGGCACGGCGGCGACTCGCTCCTCGACGAGTGTGCCCCAGCTTCCGCATGCGGGGCACTTGCCGAGCCATTTTCCGGTCGTGTACCCGCACTCAGAGCAGGCGTGTTGGATTGCCGCCGCCTTGGCCATGGGTGATCCATCGTAGGGCCGGGGTCCGACGTCTCCCCGCTCCTGGGAGAATTCCGCGACGATGCCGGCACAGATCTTTTCCGTCGCCGAGCGCCCCGAGCTCGAGGAACGACTCGACGAAATCATCGACCCTTGGCCCGAGTTCATGCATCACGACCCGGTCGTTCGACGCTTCTTCCCCCAGCTGTACGAACGATTCCGTGACTTTCAGTTCGTGCTCTACGAACCGGACACAGATGTCGTGCTCGGGGAGGGCTGCAGCGTTCCCCTGCGGTGGTCCGGCGAGATCGCGTCGCTTCCGGAGGGTGTGCGCGTCTTGGAGCAGGCCTTCGCGGAAAGCGACCCGAACGTCCTCTGCGCGTTGCTCGCCGTCGTCGACGAGCGTTATCAGGGCCAGCAGCTCAGCGGCCTGATCGTCGGTGGCATGGCCGAAAGGGCGCAACGGAATGGTCTCGAGTACCTCATCGCCCCGGTTCGCCCTACGTGGAAGTCCCGGTATCCCCTCACGCCGATCGAGCGGTACGTGCGGTGGCAGCGCGAGGACGGGCTTCCGTTCGACCCGTGGATCCGGCTGCACCACCGGCTCGGCGCGGAGCTTCTGGCGACAGCCCCTGCATCGATGGAAGTCACGGGCTCGGTCGCCGACTGGGAGTCGTGGACGGGGATGTCTTTCCCGGAGGAGGGCGACTACGTCGTTCCGGGCGCACTCGTGCCGGTGAGGTTCGAAGGCGGAATGGGCCGGTACGTCGAGCCCAACGTCTGGATGCGGCACGAGCCGCGCTAGCGGAAGCGTTCGATGCGGAACGGCTCGAGCTCGCGCGGCTGAGCGCCCTCGAGCACAACCTGGGCGAGCAGCTTCCCTGTGATCGGGCCCAGCGTGATGCCCATCCGTCCGTGCCCCGTGGCGACGTAGACGGCTTCGCGATCGCGCACGGGGCCGATCACCGGAAGCCCATCGGAGGGATACGGCCGCAGCCCCGCCCATTCGAGCTCGATGTCATCGGGCTCCCAGTCCTTGAGGAAGGTTGCAGAGGAACGGACGATCGCGTCGATCCTCTTGCGCTTCAGCGTCTCGTCGATCCCAGTGAGGTCGAAGATCCCTGCGATGCGGAGGAGCTCGCCGAAGGTGCTGGTGCCCGCCTTGCCCTCGGAGAGGTAGAGCGCGTGGCGCGGAAGGGTGCCGCTCGATTTCGCCGTGATGCTGTAGCCCTTCGCCGCCTCCATTGGAAAGCGGCTCTCCCCGAGGAGCTCGCCCGACCATGCACCCGCCGCGACGACGATTGCGTCGGCGTCGAGCTCGTCCAGGTCGTTTACAGCGGCGTTCTCTTCCACCGCGGCTCCCTTGGCCCGCAACCAGGCGGCGAGACCGTTGGAGACGCTCTCCGGACGCACGTAGCGTTCGCTCGGCGCGTGCACGCCGCCGATGACACCCTCGGACAGGGCCGGGTCGAGCTCACGCGCCTCGTCGCCGGAGATCACCCGCACGGGCCCTTCGTAGCCCGCCTCCTCGGCCTCCGTGAGCATGGCCGCGTACTCGTCGAGGCCAGGCTCGGTGAGGGCCGCGACCAGCATTCCCGTCGAATGCATCTCGAATTCGACTCCTGCATCCCGCAGCTCGTCGTAGTCGGCGAACGCCGACTTCGTCAGCGCGACGGTCGCCTCGAGGCCCGCGCGATAGCGGTCCTGCGACGACGCGCGCCAGAAACCCCATGACCAGCGGAGGAAGGATGGGCCGAGCAGCGGGCTGATCTGGAGCGGACTGTCGCGGTGGAGCACCCCGCGGAGCGCTCCCCCCATCACGCCCGGCGCGGGAAGCGGCGCGGAAAGGCCCGGGCATATCCAGCCAGTGTTCCCGCGGGAGCAGCCTTCGCCGACCCGGCCGCGCTCATAGACAGTGACGTCGGCGCCGCCACGCTGGAGCGCGAACGCACACGAGAGGCCGACAACTCCCCCGCCGACGACCGCTACGCGCACTTGGTTAGTAGCCGCTGAACGAGTCGGACTTAACCTGGTCTTCGGAGAGGCCTGCTTCGAGAAGCGCGGCCTCGACGGACTTCGCCATCCCGGGTGGCCCGGCGATCATGAACTGAATGGATTCGAGATCGCCGAGAATGTCGCGAAGCACAGCGGCGTCGAGCATCCGCGTGTCTCCCTCCCAGCTGGGATCGTCAGTCATCGTGCAGACAAGCCGCAGCCCCGGTATCGCGTTCTCGAGCTCCTCGAGCTCGTCGAGGAATGCGGTGGACTCGACATCGCGGTTCGAGTAGACAAGCGTGACGTTGTAGTCGAGGCCCCTGTCGGCCATGTAGCGGAGCATGGAGCGGAACGGCGTGATCCCGATCCCACCCGCGATGAACGCGTACTGCTTCGACGTGTCTTCGGGAAGGACGAAGCTCCCCTTCGGCTGCTCGACGTCGACCGGCGAGCCCTCCGGCATCTCGGCGAGCGAGCGCTTGAATGCCGAGTCGCGCAGCCGCGTGGCGAGCCCGAGCATACCCCTCTCCGTGGGCGACGTGACGACGGTGATGTGCCGGCGAGGCCCCTTCTCGTCGTCGTAGGGCGGATCGAGGAGCTCGACCCAGAAGTACTGGCCGGGCTGGAACTCCACGTCCTCGCCACCGAGGTCAAATGTAACGAAGAGCGTGCCCTTCGCGACCTCCTGTTTCTCTTTTATGGTCGCTTTCATCGCACCCCTTTAGTAGCAGGCATTGTGGCGGTTCTTACCCGCCGGTGCGCGATCAAAAGCTCAGCCTTGGGGAGGGCTATTCGTTATTCGGCTCTTCGTCGCCGGCCTCGGCCGACGGCTCCTCGGGCGGAACCGTGACCTTCTCCGGCTCCTCGGGCTGCTCGGGCGGGTCGATGACCGAGATGCCGACCTCTTCCTCGTCCTTCCGGTCGACCATGATCGTCGAGCCCGGCTTGAGCGAGCGGCCGAGGACGAAGTCCGCGAGCGGATCCTCGATGTAGTGCTGGATTGCCCGGCGGAGCGGGCGGGCGCCCATCGCCGGGTCGTAGCCCTTCTCGACGAGCAGCTCCTTCGCCTCCTCGGTGAGCTCGATGGCGGCCTCGTGCTCGCCCATCTGCTCCTTGAGCCGCTTCATCATCAGGTCGACGATCGTCTTGATCTCGTCCTTCGTGAGCTTGTGGAAGACGATCACTTCGTCGATGCGGTTCAGGAGCTCGGGGCGGAAGACCTTCTTGAGCTCGCCCATGATCCGGTCCTTCATGTCCTCGTACGACAGACCGGTCTCGTCGCCGACGGTAAAGCCGAGCGACTGGTTCTTCGAGATGGTGGCCGCGCCGATGTTCGACGTCATGATCACGATCGTGTTGCGGAAGTCGACCTTGCGGCCCTGGGCGTCTGTCAGCTTCCCGTCCTCCAGGATCTGAAGGAGGATGTTGAAGACGTCGGGGTGAGCCTTCTCGATCTCGTCGAGGAGGACGACGGAGTACGGCTTGCGGCGCACCGCCTCGGTGAGTTGGCCGCCCTCGTCGTAGCCGATGTAGCCCGGAGGCGAGCCGACGAGCCGGGACAC
>Ga0081455_10004044_pt1 | contig 16623 bp, 16 predicted proteins | sample TabmetS3T2R1_FD_70207 | JGI IMG/M metagenome (GOLD analysis project Ga0081455, IMG submission 70207) | Tabebuia heterophylla rhizosphere microbial communities from the University of Puerto Rico - S3T2R1 | ecosystem: Host-associated > Plants > Roots > Rhizosphere ... | reverse complement strand
GCGGATCGAGTCGCCGTGCTCGGCCAGGACCTGGTCGAGCCGCTTGTAGGCGTCGGGCGCCTCGTCGGCGTCGCCGCCGCGCAGCTCGATCCCGCGGGCGCTCAGGTCGGCGCGCACCTGGGCGTAGTCGATCAGCCCGGGCCGGCCCTTCTTGCCGCGCGCCTGCGTGCGCGACAGCCGGCGCCCGGCGCCGTGCACGGTGGAGAAGAACGCCGCCCGCGCGGCGGGCGTGTCGTTGCCTTCGAGGATCACGCTCGTCTCGCCCATCGTCGAGCCGACGAACCCCTGCTGGCCCGGGAACGCCGGCGTGCAGCCCTTGCGCACGACCCACCAGTCCACGCCGTCGTGGGTCTCCCGCCACGCGAAGTTGTGATGGTTGTGGACCGAGAACGTCGCGCTGGTGCCGAGGATCTCCAGGACGCGCTCCACGACCACGTCGCGTCCGGCGTAGGCGTACTCGCCGGCGAGCGTCATCGCCGCGATGTACTCCTGCCCGAGCTCGGAGTCGGTGCGCAGGAGCGTGGGCGGAGCGTCCATGCCGCCGCCGGGCTCGCCCGCGAGCGCGAGGTACGTCGTCGCGGTCTTGTGGCCGAAGCCGCGCGAGCCGAAGTGCACGCCGACCCAGACCATGTCGTCCTCGTCGGCGAACAGGTCGACGTAGTGGTTGCCGGCCCCGACCGTGCCGAGCTGCAGCGCGGCCGTCTTCGCCAGATCGCGCTGCGGCTCGAACGCCGCGTGGCGGATCTCGTCGATGACCGGGTGATCGCCCGCCCTGCCGTCCTTGCGCCCGACGCCGAACGAGATGCGCGTGAAGATCTCGTCCATCAGCCGCGGAACGTCGCCGGCGATCTCTCCGTAGGTGAGATTGGTCCGCGCGGCCTTATTCCCGCACGAAATATCGAAGCCCACCGCCGACGGGCTCACGTGGTCGCGGTAGGCGACGACGCCGCCGATCGGCATCGAGTAGCCCAGGTGGCCGTCGGCGCAGAGGACGCCGGCGGCGCCATCCTCCGCCATGCAACGCGCGACGCGCGTGCTTCGCCCTCTGTCCTCGAGCTTTCGACCTCGACGAGAGCCGCAACCTCGTCTCTCCACATTCATGTCACTGTAGTAGCGAATGCCTTGGCCGTGAACACCCCTTTTGGGGGGCATCCGAAACTTGGTGCGGCGCCGAGGTCATCGAAGCGAACAGGTTCGGGGCGAACCGGCGCACCTCGGGGAGCTGGAGAAGGGGGATCGCGGCGGTCGACCTTGCCACCGAGCAGCCTAGACTCACGGCGGATGATTTCCGCAGCTCGACGCATCATCGGCGCGGTCACGATCCTCGCCCGTGACGGACGCATTCCGAGGCCGCTTCGTGGACTCGCCGCGGTCGGCGTCCTGCCGGTCCCCGGGCCGTTCGACGAGGCTCTGCTGCTTGTCCTCGGCGTCCTGTTGTGGGCCTTCTACCGGGACTGTCTCCGGGAGGCTTGGAGCCGGGCGGCCCCGGGCGGAGCCTGAGGATCCCCCGGGCGAACCGAGGCGCCGGCCGCGGCGCCTCGGTTCAGGAGGAAGGAAGCCGAGCCCCCAAGAGGCGGTGCCCCTTCAGCTCCCTCGTATAAGAGAGTCATGCGCGAGTCGAATCCTTGCGCGGTCGCCCGCTCAGGCGCAGCCGGCGGCCCGCCGCCAGCGTTCGGTCACGCTTGCGACGTACCCGGCAACCTCGACGGACGGAGCTCCGCCGGCCGCGGAGACGGCGCTCGGCCCGGCGTTGTAGGCGGCGAGCGCGAGCGGCATCGAGCCGAACCGGTCGAGCAGGAGTCTGAGGTAGCGGGCCCCGGCGAGCACGGCCTCGTGCGGGTCTCGGGCGTCGAAGCCGAGCGAGCGCGCCGTCGAGGGCAGCACCTGGAGGACGCCCCTTGCGCCCGCCGGTGACACGGCGCGGCGGTCGAATCCGGACTCCACGTGCGCGACCGCCGCGAGCAGCGACACGGACAGCCCGGTGTCAGCCGACGCGGCCGCGATGACGAGGCGGTATTGCGCCGGGACGGGGCACGCGCGCCCGACCGGCTCGGCGGCCGCAGGAGGCCCGCGGAACGGCGTCGGGCCACGCCTGGTTCCCTCGCCGGCTTGCGCCACTACGGCGACTCCGAGGGCGAGCGATCCGAGCGCGAGAGCCGCCAGGAGGATTGGGCGCGACCACGCCACGGCGAGGGTCGTACCCCCATGACCCTCCGGCAAACGACGACGACGCTACTCGGCGACCGGCGCCGGGCTCGGAGCCACAGGCGGCGCCGGCAGCGGCGACGGCGCGATTGGCTGGGCCTTCCCAATCGCCAGCAGCGCGGCGGCGATGATCGTCGTGCCGGCCGAGGCGACCTCGGCAGGGACGGCCAGGCCCGCGACCCCCACGATCCACACGAGGATCACGGTCATCGAGCCCGCCAGCGTCGCCATCATTGCGTTCGGATTCGTCTGAACGACATTCGGAACCTGCATCTCGCCCACAGGACGGGCGCAGAGACGCCCGTCTTCCCGCTTCCCGTACTCTCACGAGCGTGAGCAGGCTGGAGGAAAGCCTGGCGGAAGACCGCGTCCTCGTCGCCGACGGGGGCACGGGCGCGCTCCTCACCACTGCGGTGGCGCGCCTCCGGTGCCCAGAGGAGGCGAACCTCCGTGCGCCGGAAGCGGTCATCAACGTGCACCAGGGCTTCATCCGCGCAGGCGCCGAGCTCATCGAGACGAACACGTTCGGGGCGAATCGGCGCAAGCTCTCGTCGCAGTTCCTCGAGGACCGCCTGGAGGAGATCGTCGAGCGTGGCGTCAAGCTCGCCCGCGAGGCGCGCGAGATCGCGGGTGCCCGTGTGCTCGTGGGCGGCGCGATCGGCCCCCTCGGCGAGCTCGAGGGGGAGCACGGCGGCCTTGACGCATACGACGTCTTCCACGAGCAAGCTCGACTCCTCGAAGGGCGGGGCGTCGACCTCTTCTTCATCGAGACCTTCTTCGACCTCGCGGAGCTGGAGACGGCGATCGCAGCGGTGGGGGACGTCTCTGCCCTTCCGATCGTCGCGCAGCTCACGTTCGACGAGGACGCGCAGACGCTCGCGGGCGTTTCGGCCGGCGACGCGCTCGAGCGGCTGAGGGCGCACCGGGTCGTCGCCGTGGGCGCCAACTGTGGGCTCGGGCCGCAGGCTGCGCTCGCGGCGCTCAGCGAGATGAGCGGTACGGCCGACGGGGTCCCCCTCTCGGCGCAGCCGAATGTCGGCCTGCCGAGCCGCTCCGGCGGAAGGCTCATCTACCCGAACGCCACGCCCGACTACTTCGCCGAGTTCGCCGCCAGGGCGCGCAACCTCGGCGCACGCATCATCGGCGGCTGCTGCGGAACGACCCCGGCCCAGATCGCCGCCATCCGCGCGGCGGTGGAGGAGGAGCGCGAGCCGCGGGTGCCGTTCCTCGCAGTCGAGCGCGAGCTCGCCGCTCCACCGGCCGCCCTGGCCGAGAAGACGCAGCTCGAGCAGCGCCTGGTGGCGGGGGAGTGGGTCGTCTCCGTGGAGCTCGACCCTCCGAAGGGCACGAACATGGACAGCATGCTCCGCGTCTCGGCGCTCCTCGCCGAGTCGGGCGCCGTCCACGAGGTGGACATCAACGACAACCCGATGGCGCGCGCCCGGCTGTCGGCGCTCATGGCCGCCGTCGCGATCGAGCGCGCGGTCGGCATCGAGACGATCCCCCACGTAACGCCGCGAGACGCGTCCATCATGGGCCTCCAGTCGCAGCTCCTGGGGGCGCACGCGGAGGGCGTCCGCAACGTCCTCGCGGTCACAGGGGATCCGCCTCACGTCGGCGACTACCCCGGTTCGAGCGGCGTCTACGAGCTCGATTCCATCGGGCTCACGCAGCTGCTCGCGCACCTGAACGGCGGCGAGGACTATTCCGGCAAGGCGATCGACGCTCCCACGTCGTTCTACGTGGGGGTGGCCGTCAACCCGTCCGCCGACGATCTCGACCGCGAGCTCGAGCGGTTCCGCCAGAAGGTCGAGGCGGGCGCGCGCTTCGCGATGACCCAGGCGATCTTCGACGTCGCCTATCTCGACCGCTTCCTCGAGCGCCTCGGCGGCGAGGCGCCGATTCCCCTCTTGCTCGGCGTCTGGCCGCTCACGAGCTACGGCCTCGCCTTCCGCCTCCATAACGAGGTGCCGGGCATCACGATCCCGGAGGAGATCCAGCGGCGGCTCGCCGACGCGGGGGCGGACGCCCGGCGACTCGGCTTCGAGCTCGCCCGGGACCTGGTGGAGGAGGCGCGCCCGCGCGTAGCCGGGATCTATGTCATCCCGCCCTTCAAGGAGCCCGAGGCGGCCCTGGAGCTGCTCGCTCCCTAGCGGCGATCGCCCGACCCAAGTAACAGACTGTTACTTGGGTCACAGCGCCTCGAGAACGACGGAGGGGCGGCCGGGGCCGCCCCTCCAGTTCCGACGTCCGAGCGCTGCTTAGTGCACCCAGACGCGGTAGGTGGTGCCGTCCTTCGAGACGTTCAGAACGTCGAGGCGGAGGCCGGAGCCGGCGGTCTTCACGCTCGCCCCCGGAATCCGCTCGTCCCAGTACGCCGTCGGCGACGAGTCGACGAAGCTCGAGACGGCCTTCGCTTCGTACGTCTGCCGCCGGATCTTGTCGTCGACCACTTGGGACAGCCTGACGGAGTGCTTCTTCAGGCCGAACGTCGAGTCCCAGGTCTGCCAGCGGGTGCGCCAGTACGTCTCGCCGTCGGGCCTGACGCGCGGAGCCGGCTGGCTGTCCACGGGCAGGATCTGGCCGAAGCCCGGGTGTTCGGACGTGTTGTTGTTCGAGTACGCCGAGTTTCGGTACGTGACCAGGAGCCCGTCCGCGTAGCACTGCTTCTCGAGCCAGTCGCCGAACACGAAGTTGTACGCGCCGCACAGGCTGACGTCGTTGCGGACGTACGAGCGCGACTCCACGAGGTAATAGTGGAAGTACGTCGCCGTGATCTCACCGTTCTCGATCTGGCTGAAGCCGTCGAGCGTCCACGACCCCGGCGTCGAGCCGTTGTCGGTGAAGACGCCCTGGAGCGCGATCGAGTCGACGACGAACCCGCGTGGCGCAGTGGCGCCGTCCGTCCAGTAACGGAACCGCAGCGCGGTCGTTCCGGCCGGGATGACGTAACTGCCGTCCACCCACCCGTTCGACACGCCCGTGATGCCGTGGCCGAAGTTCTGGCCGTGCGGGCTCGTGTCTGTGGAGAGGTTTCCGTCGACGGGCGCCCACGCCGTGCCGTTGAAGGCCTCGACGTACGCATAGTCCCAGTCGGTCTCGATCTCGTACCACGTGCGGAAGGTGAGCGGCGTGTCCGCGGCGAGCGGCGACCCGAGCTGGCGGGTCATCGTCACGTCGAGGTCGTCGCCCGATCCCGAGTAGTAGTAGAACGGGTCGGAGCCGTCGGGCGCGACCAGCGTGATCGTCTTCTCGTAGTCGGGCAGGTTGACTCGCAGGGCCTGGTCGCCGTGGCGTGCGTTGCCTTCGCCCGGGCCCAGGTCGAGCGTCTTGTCGTCGCCGAGGCTCGCCGCGGCGAGGTCGCCGTCCAGCCAGCCGAGCACGAGCTTCTCCCATGCGCCCATGTGCACCGGGCGCGTGTCGATCGCGTTGGGGTCGGCCGAGGCCCAGGAGCCGCTCGACATGAGCGTCCAGAACCCGGTCGCGTTCTCCCCACCGGCCGTGTCGTACAGGTCCGGCAGGCCGAGGTCGTGGCCGAACTCGTGCGAGAAGACGCCCACGGCGCCGTTCTCGGGCTCGATCGTGTAGTCGCCGACCCAGAGACCCGTCCCGGGCACCGGGTAGCCGCCCAGCTGGCAGTTCGCGGGGCCGCTCGACTGGTTGAAGTTGGCATACCAGCGGTGGCTCCAGATGGCGTCGCCGCCCTGAGCGCCGCCGCCGCCTTCCTCGCCCGCGCCGGCGTGGACGACCTGAAAGTGGTCGACGTACCCGTCCGATTCGTCGAAGTTGCCGTCGGAGTCGCAGTCGTAGCGGTCCCACACGTCCACGACGCCGGGGTCCCAATTGACATCCTCGTTGGCCGAGGCGGTCGCCGCGAGCGCGTCGCGGACCACCCGGTAGACCGGCCCGTTGGCGTCGTCGCCACCGGCGCCGCTCTCCTCGCTGTTCGCGCCGTACTCGGACTCCGGATGCGGAATCGGCACCCACTCGGAGATCTGCCCGTCGACCGTATAGCGGCCGGAGGAGAGCTCGAGGTAGAAGTCCCGCATGGACGGCATCCCGTAGGAGCCGCCGCCGGGCTCGAACAGCATGTCGCGGTAGTGCGCGCGGTCGAAGTTGTCCGTCCAGTAGGTGGAGTTGTCGACCGAGCGGTCGGGCTCCTCGATCTGGTTGTGCACCGGATCGGTGAAGTCGACCAGGAGCGTCACGATGTGATCGGTGCCGGTCGTTTCGTAGTCGACGAACTGGCCGTTCGGCAGCTTGACACGGCCCTGAGCGTTCGCCTTCGCCTTCCCACGCGCGACGGCGTCCGCCGCCGCAAACTTCGACTGCTGCCACTTCTCCACGAGCTTGGGCAGCTTCTTGACGTGACCCCTGGCGATCCTGTCTCCCGGCGCAGCCGGGGCGCGTTCGCTCGGAATCGCGGCTCCTGCCGCGGTCGCGAGCAGCGCGCAGGCGAGGATCGCGGCGGCCACGATCGTTACGCGTCGTTCCACGCTTTACACCCTCCTGATTGAACTGATGACGGCGACTCCCCCCGGAAGCCGCGCACGAGCGGCAGAGGATAGCATCGGATACCGGTGTATGTTGGGCGGCGCCGGCTGGGGCGATCAGCCGTGCACGGTTACCCAGACGGCGCCTTCGCCGGCTGCGATACCGCGGAGCACGTGGCCGACGTCGATCGTCTCGGCAAGGGCATTCGAGAACGGGTCGATTCTCGCGACGGTCCCGCTGTTGCGGTTCTCGACCCAGACGGCGCCTTCCCCGACGGCGACGTTGCCGGGCGACGTCCCTGCGGGGATCGTCCGCACGGTGCGGTTGTTCGCAGGATCGATCCGCCAGACGATGTCGTCCGCCCACGTCGCGCTCCAGACGGCTCCGGCTCCGGCCGCGACGATGTCGGGCCCGGGGGCGCCGCCGGAGCCGATTCCCACCCCCGGCACCGGGATCGTCGCCGTGACCGAGTCCGACGCGGGATCGATCCTCGAGATCCCGTTCACGGCACCGCCCTCCGGCTTGCGGACCTTCAGCACACCGGTCTCGACCACCCAGACGGCGCCCTCGCCGGCCGCGATGTTGCCGCTCCAGTTTCCCCCCGCCGGGACGGTTGCCACGACGTCGTTCGTCTCCGGGTCGATCCGCGAAACCTCCTCGCCGTGAGCGAGCCAGACGGCTCCGTCGCTGACCGTGACGGCACTCGGGCCGCTGTCGAAGCCCGCCGGGAGCGGCCCGATCTCTTCCCGGATCGCGAGGTTGGCCCTCACGACGTTGTCCGCGGTATCGATGCGCAGGAGCGCGCTGTCGAACCCGCCTGCGACCCACACCGCTCCCTGTCCGACTGCCAGGTCGGTCGGCTCGATTCCGAGGCCGATCGTCGCGACGACCTCACGGGTTTCCGCGTCGATCCGGCTCACCGTTCGAGCGACGGCGTTCGCCACCCAGACCGAGCCGTCGCCCGTGGCGATCGAGCCCGGCCCGGCGCCGACCGGGATCGAGGCGACGATCGCATTCGTCTCCGGATCGATCACAGCGACCGAGTTGGGGCGTACTTTGATCCCCGTCGCGCCTTCCCGACCGGTTTGCGACGCGCCGGACTCGTCACCGCGCACGAGCAGGAAAGCGGAGACTCCGGCTGCGACGAGCAGGAGGAGCACCGTGAGCAGAAGGAGCGACCGCCTCCGCTCCGTACTCGGCGCTTCCACCGCCGCCTCAGCCGCCTTGGCGAGCTCGCTCTCCCGGCCCGCGAACGGCGTGGCCTCCGCAGGCTGGGCGTCCAGCGTCTTGAGCGGGGGGAACTCGGCAGGGAGGCCGTCGATGACGAGCTGGAAGATGCGCTCGGGGCGGTCGATGTCCTTGAGGTGCCGCTCGCCGAGGTCCAGGAGGCGCACGTCGCTCGGCAGCTCGTCTTCGACGAGCTCACGCGTTACGGAGGAGAGGAGGACCTGCCCACCGTGGCCGGCGGAGCAGATGCGCGCGGCACGGTGCACGCCCAGCCCGACATACCGGTCGGCGCCGACTCTCGGCTCGCCCGAGTGGATGCCCATGCGCACGCGGAGGGCGAGGCCGTCCGGCCACCCGTGGGCCGCGAGTGCGCGCTGGGCGGCGACCGCCGCAGCCAGGGCATCCTTGGCTCCTCGAAAGACGACGAAGAACGCGTCGCCCTGCGTGTCCACCTCGTGACCGCCCGCCTCCGCGAAGGCCGCGCGCAGGATGCGCTGATGGTGCTCCAGGACGTCTGCAAAGCGTTCGCGCAGCTGCTTCAGCAGGCGCGTCGACCCCTCGATGTCCGTGAACAGGAAGGTGACGGTGCCCCGTGGGAGACCACTCTCCCCCATGTCGGAAGGAGGCCGCAAAGTTGCTCGAACGTTACTCCGCGCGCCGGGTTCGTTCTACGGCGGAACACCGATCAGTCTTTCCGTCGATCTCGGTGCCGAGCCGGCCGCCGGTAGAATCGCTTTCATGGCAGAGCTCGGAACAATGCGGGTCAAGAGCGGTCTCGCCGAGATGCTCAAGGGCGGCGTGATCATGGACGTCACGACGGCCGAGCAGGCTCGGATCTCCGAAGAGGCCGGCGCGGTCGCCGTGATGGCGCTCGAGCGGGTGCCGGCCGACATTCGCGCCGAGGGCGGAGTCGCGCGTATGGCCGACCCGACCAAGATTCGTGAGATCCAGGAGGCCGTGACCATCCCGGTCATGGCGAAAGCGCGGATCGGCCACTTCGTGGAGGCCCAGGTGCTGGAGGCGCTCGAGGTCGACTACGTGGACGAGAGCGAGGTGCTGACGCCGGCCGACGAGGAGCACCACATCGACAAGTGGGCGTTCCGCATCCCCTTCGTGTGCGGCTGCCGCAACCTCGGCGAGGCGCTCCGGCGCATCTCCGAAGGCGCCGCGATGATCCGCACGAAGGGCGAGGCCGGAACTGGCGACATCGTCAACGCCGTCCGCCACATGCGCGCCGTGTTCGGCCACATCCGCCGGCTCCAAACGCTCGCGGCGGACGAGCTCTACACGGAGGCGAAGGAGCTCCAGGCGCCGGTCGAGCTGGTGCGCTGGGTGGCCGAGAACGGCCGCCTGCCGGTCGTAACCTTCACGGCCGGCGGCATCGCGACCCCTGCGGACGCAGCGCTGTGCATGCAGCTCGGCGCCGACGGCGTCTTCGTCGGCTCCGGGATCTTCAAGAGCTCCGACCCGTCCGGGCGCGCGCGGGCGATCGTCGAGGCGACTACGCACTACAACGACCCGGAGGTTCTCGCGCGGGTCTCCACCGGCCTCGGGGAGCCGATGCGCGGCCTCCAGGCGGCAGGGCTCGCGCCGGAAGAGCTGCTCGAGACCCGCGGCTGGTGAACGTCTACGGGGACGGCTGGGAGGGCGGCAGCGATCGCCCGGGCTACACCTGGCGCCGCATGCGCATCGCGGGCGAGCTGCTCGGCGCGAGCATTTACGAGCTCCCGCCGGGCGAGAAAAGCTTTCCCTACCACATCCATCACGCCAACGAGGAGCTGCTGGTCGTCCTCGACGGCGAGCCGACGCTGCGGGACGCAAACGGCGAGCGCACACTCTCGCGGGGCGACGCGGTCGTCTTCCCCCGGGGCCCGGACGGAGCGCACCAGATCCGAAACGACGGCGACGGCCCGGCGCGCGTCATGATGGTCTCGACCCTCGTCGTGCCGGAGATCGTCGACTACCTCGACTCGGGCAAGGCCGGCATCGCGGGCGGGACCGCCGAGCGCGGCATGTTCCGCCGCTCGGACACGGTGGACTACTGGGAGGGCGAGGAGTGAGGATCGGCGTCCTGGCCCTGCAAGGGAACTTCCGGGAGCATCTGGCGGTGCTCCGCCGGCTCGGCGTCGACGGCGTCGAGGTGCGCAAGCCCGAGCAGCTCGAAGGGCTCGACGGCCTCATCATCCCGGGAGGCGAGTCGACCGCGATCGGACGGCTGATCCGCCTTTACGGGCTCGAGGAGGCGATCCGCCGCTTCGCCGGCCCCGTGTTCGGCACCTGCGCGGGGATGATCCTCCTCTCCCGCAACGGCCTGCTCGGCGGGGTGGACGTCGGCGTGCGCCGCAACGCGTACGGGCGCCAAAAGGCGAGCTTCGAGGCCGATCTGGAGCTCGAGGGGGCCGAGGAGCCCCTCCGCGGCGTCTTCATCCGCGCCCCCCGAGTCGAGGAGGCGGGCGCCGACGTGGAGGTGCTCGCAGAGCACGAAGGTGAGCCCGTGCTGCTCCGCCAGGGCCGGTTTCTCCTGGCCTCGTTCCACCCCGAGCTGACGGACGACACCCGCGTGCACGAGCGGTTCCTGGAGATGGTGCGGGAGGAAACGCATGTCCGGACATAGCAAGTGGTCGAGCATCAAGCACAAGAAGGGCGCCGCGGACGCGAGGCGGGGCAAGCTCTTCTCCAAGCTCTCCCGCGCGATCATCGTCGCGGCGCGGGAGGGAGGGCCCGACCCGGAGGGCAACGCGACGCTTGCGACGGCGATCCAGAAGGCGCGCGACAACTCGATGCCGAAGGACAACATCGAGCGCGCCATCGCGCGCGGCACCGGCTCCTCCACCGACGGCGAGGCGTACGAGACCGTGACCTACGAGGGCTACGGCCCGGGCGGCGTGGCCGTCTACGTGGAGGCGCTCACGGACAACCGGAACCGCACAGCCTCCGACGTGCGCCACGTCTTCACGAAGAACGACGGCAACCTGGGCACGACCGGCGCGGTGGCCTGGCTCTTCGAGCGCAAGGGAGTCCTGATCGTCCCCGCCGACTCCGTCACCGAGGACGACGTCATGCTGGCCGCCGCCGAGGGCGGGGCGGAGGACGTGGAGCTGGACGGATCGAGCTTCCAGGTCACGTCGTCGCCGGACGACCTCGCCGCTGTGCGCGCCGCGCTCGAGTCCGCAGACATTCCCATCGACTCGGCCGAGCTCACGATGCTCCCGAAGACCTCCGTCGCCATCGGAGACGAGGGCACTGCGAAGAAGCTCCTGCGGCTCATGGACGCGCTCGAGGAGAACGACGACGTGCAGGCCGTGTACGCCAACTTCGACATCCCCGAAGGGATGCTCGAAGCGGTCGCGGCCTGAGCCTGCCCCGGGCTCCCTGCGCCGGGAGGAACGTCCGACCCGGCGCCTAACCTCGACACGTGAAGGTTCTCGGCATCGACCCGGGTACGGCAGCGTGCGGTTACGGCATCGTGAGTGCAAACGGCGGCCGCCTCCAGGCCGTCGACTACGGTTGGTGGCCGACCTCCGCGCGGCAGCGCCCGGAGGCGCGGCTGAAGCGGATCCACGACGAGGTCGCGCAGCTCATCGCACGGCACGCGCCGGAGGCCGTCGTGCTCGAGGACTCGTACGTCGGCGCCGACGCCCGTACCGCGCTCTCCGTCGGGCAGGCGCGCGGCGCCGCGCTCGTCGCGTGCGCGGCCGCCCAGGTCGTCTGTGCCGAATACCCACCCGCCACCGTGAAGAGCACGGTGTGCGGCTACGGCCGTGCTGAGAAAGCTCAGGTCCAGCGCATGGTCCGTGCGATCCTCGGCCTCGAGGACGTTCCACGGCCGCACCATGCGGCGGACGCGCTCGCAGTCGCCATCTGCCACGCGCTGGCGCCCCCGCTCATGAAGGCTGCCGGAGGCCGGCTGTGATCGGGCGGCTGCGCGGCAAGCCGGTGGCGTGGGACGCCGAGGGCCTCGTCGTGGACGTCGGAGGTGTCGGTTACCGATTGCTCGCCACGCCGACCGCCGTGCACAAGGCCGACGGGGCGGACGAGGTCGTTCTCGAGACGCACCTGCACGTGCGCGAGGACGCGCTCCAGCTCTTCGGCTTCGCCGACGCCGCCGAGCGCGAGCTCTTCGAGCTCCTGCTCGGCGTGAACGGCGTCGGGCCGAAGGTGGCGCTCGCCATCGTCTCCGGCTACTCGCCCGGAGAGCTGAGGCGGGCAATCGTGCGCGAGGACGCCGCCCTCTTCCAGACGATCCCGGGAATCGGAAAGAAGACCGCGCAGCGCGTGGTCCTCGAGCTCCGGGAGCGGATCGCCCCGCTCGCGGCCGTGGAGGCGCCGCATCTCGGAGCGGGCGACGGCCACGCGGTTGCACGGGACGCGCTCGTCGAGCTCGGCTACTCGGTCGCCGAAGCGGAACAGAGGCTCGCCGATACCGATCCCGAGCTGACGCCGGCTGAGCGAGTGCGTCAGGCGCTGCGGGCCGCCTGACGGCCCGTCCTCTGTGCGGTACATGGTCGTGGAGCGCTTCACGCAGGGCCCGCGGCCCGTCTACGATCGTGCGGCCCAACAGGGTCGGATGCTGCCGGCCGGCCTCGTCTACGTCGACAGCTGGGTCGACGAGCGCCTCGATCGGTGCTTCCAGCTCATGGAGACGACCGATCCGAGCCTCTTCGACGAGTGGATCGCCCGGTGGAGCGATCTCGCCGAGTTCGAGGTCGTCCCGGTGATCGGCTCCGCCGAGGCGGCGGCGCGGGCACACGGCAAAGCGTGACGCACGGCCGGCGAAGGAACGTCCGCCCCGGCGCCTAACCTCGCAGCATGGGCGAACGCGTCACGACTGCCGTGCTGGTCCCCGACGAGGACGAATTCGACGGCTCGCTTCGCCCCGGCAGCCTGGACGAGTTCGTCGGCCAGGAGCGTGTCAAGGAGCAGCTCGCGATCGCTCTGGAAGCAGCGAAGGGGAGGGGGGAGGCGCTCGACCACGTTCTCCTCGCGGGGCCCCCCGGCCTCGGAAAGACCAGCCTCGCCTACATCGTGCGTGGGGAGCTCGGCGTCGGCATCCGCACGGTCGCCGGGCCGGCGCTCGAGCGCAAGGGCGACATGGCGGCGATCCTCACCTCGCTGGAGGAGCGCGACGTCCTGTTCGTGGACGAGATCCACAGGCTCAACCGCGCCGTCGAGGAGATCCTCTACCCGGCGCTCGAGGACTTCCGGCTCGACATCATCGTCGGGCAGGGGCCCTCCGCCCGAACGCTGACGCTCGACCTGCCGCCCTTCACGCTCGTGGGCGCGACCACTCGAACCGGTCTCCTGACGACGCCGCTCCGCGACCGCTTCGGGATGACGTACCGGCTCGACTACTACGGCAAGGACGACCTTGCCCGGATCGTGCGCCGCTCGGCACGCATCCTGGGCGTCGAGATCGAGGGCGAAGCGGCCGAGGAGATCGCGCGTCGCGCGCGCGGGACGCCCCGCGTGGCCAACCGGATCCTCAGGCGGGTGCGCGACGTCGCCGAGGTGCGTCACGACGGCGCCGTCACCCTGGCGGTCGCGCGCGAGGCGCTCGAGCTGCTCGAGGTGGACGGCGAAGGGCTCGAGCGGATCGACCGCGAGCTCCTCCGGGCGATCGTGCACAAGTTCGACGGCGGCCCGGTCGGGCTCTCCACGTTGGCCGTGGCCCTCGGCGAGGAGCCGGACACGATCGAGGACGTCTACGAGCCGTTCCTGCTCCAGCTGGGCCTGCTCCAGCGAACGCCGCGCGGGCGGATCGTGACCAAGCTGGGCCGCGCCCACGTCGGGGCGCGTCCGGTGGGCGACGCCCTGTTCTAGCCCGCTAGGGTGCCCGCCGTGGATTCGGTCGAGCTCCTCGGCGACCTCTCGGAGCGGTTCGGCGTCGCCGGCTTCGAGGACGACGTGCGCTCGCGGCTCGAAGAGCTCGTTCGCCCGTACGTCGACGAAATGCGGGTCGATCCGCTCGGGAACCTCATCGCCGAGCGGCGAGGCAGCGGCGGGCCCAGGCTGATGCTCGACGCGCACATGGACGAGATCGGCTTCATGGTCAGCTACGTCGAGGAGGGCGGCTGGCTGCGCGTCGTCCCGGTCGGGGGCTGGGACGAGCGCATTGTCGCCGCACACGCGCTCACGATCCGCGCCGAGGGCGGGCGCAAGGTTCGCGGGATCTTCGGGACGCTGCCGCCGCACGTGCTCAAGCAGGCGGATCGGGAGAAGCCGCTGACGCTCGAGGACTCCTTCGTCGACGTGGGCGCGGAGTCGGCCGCCGAGGTCGCGGAGCTGGGAATTCGCGTGGGCTCGCCGGCGGTGATCGCCTACCCGTTCGGGCGCTTGAACGGCGGTGCCGCCGTGGTCGGCAAGGCGCTGGACGACCGGGCCGGCTGCGCGGTGCTCGTGCGGACGCTCGAGGCGCTCGCCGGCGAGACGCTCGACGTCACGCTGTTCGCCAACTTCGCGGTCTCCGAGGAGCTCGGTCTACGGGGGGCGCGCACGGCCGCTGTCCAGATCGAGCCCGACATCGCGCTCGCGCTCGAGGGAACGATCGCCGCCGACCTGCCCGGCGTCGCGCCTGCACGGCAGCCGACCCGGCTGGGCCAGGGGCCGGCCGTCACCGTCATGGACCAGACGATCCTCGTCAGCCCCGTGGTCGTACAGGCGCTGACGGACCTGGCGGAGGCTGAGGGTATCCCGTACCAATACAAGCTCCCGGCCGTGGGCGGGACGGACGCGGGCGCGATCCATGTGAGCGGCAAGGGCGTGCTCGCGGGGGTGGTCTCTGTCCCGTGCCGCTACATCCACTCCCCGTTCAGCACGTTGCGCCTCGACGACTTCGAGCACACGGTCAGGCTGACGACGGCGTTCGCGCGCCGCTGCGCCGACCTGCTCCGATGAGTCTCCCGTCGCGCGGCGGTCTACATGAGCGACTGAAGCGATGAACGCGGACACTCCAGATCCCGCCGAGACCGCAAACCTCGAACAGGGCGACCTCAGGTTGCTCGGGAGCGATGTCGCCCTGCGCCTGCTCGCCTCGAGCCTGCCGGCCCGTTATGCGTACACGGCCCTCGACGGGACCCCACGCGTCGTGGCGAGCTGGTTCCACTGGACCGGCGACGAGCTGGTGATGCCGACGTTCGTCTCGGCGCCGCACGTTCGTCACCCTGCATACCGCCTGCGCGCGCTGCGGGCGAATCCCGACGTTGCCGTCACCATCGACACCGATGCCTTCCCACCCGAGGTGCTCAGCATCCGGGGCCAGGCGTCGCTCACCGAGCTGGACGGGATCGTGCCGGAGTACGCGCTGGCCGCTCGTCGCTACCTCGGCGAGGAAGAGGCGAGCGCGTACCTGGCCCAGATCGATCACCCGAGCACGCGCATGGCGCGCATCGCGGTGCGCCCGACCTGGGTCGGCGTGCTCGACTTCCAGACTCGACTCCCGAGCGCCCTGGGCGGCGTAACAGGCTAGCGCCGGTACTGGAGCTCGTGCCAGGAGGGCACGGGCGCGAGCTCGAGCAGGGCGCGGCCGCCGTGGGGGTCGCGGTAGCCGAACTCCGAGGACGCGTCGTCCCAGTCCACCTCGAGCAGGTCCTCCTTCACACGCTGGTCGAGCCACGCGCCGCGGAAGATGAGCTTGCGGAGCCAGTAGACGAGCGACTCGTCCTTCACGAGAGCGAGCCGCTCCCAGTGGCGGACGAGGTAGTCGCCGAGCTCGCTCTGCGGGTCGGCGATGTGCCCGTGCGCCGTTAGCTCGACGAGGTCGGCGGTCTCGTCCGGGTCGAGCTCGCCCGGGGCGACGAGGCCGAGCTTCACGGCGGCCGCGTTGACGCGCTGCTCGAAGTCGACGGCGTTGAAGCTGAAGCGGTACCCCAGGAACTCGACGACGAAGTCGTCCCCGGACGCGTAGTTCGACTCGGACACCGTGCTGCTGAGAATAACGTCCGATCCGGGCCGTAGCGTGAGAGTCATGTACGAGGGCACCTGGACGCTCCGTCCGTGCCCCCGCCACGAGGTTCTCGCCCTCGCCCGGGCGCTCGACCTCAGCGAGACGACTGCAAGCGTCCTCGTTCGGCGGGGCTACGGCGACCCCGAGGACGCACGGGCCTTTCTCGCAGCCGCGCGGCCGGCCCACGACGCCTCCCTCCTCGGGGACGTCGAGCAGGCCTGCGCGCTGCTCCGCCGCGCGATCGAGTCGGGTGGGCGGATCTGCGTCCACGGCGACTACGACGTGGACGGCATCTGCGCGACGGCGCTCGCGGTCACCGTGCTGCGCGGGCTCGGCGCGGAGGTCGACTGGCACCTGCCCAGCCGCTTCGAGGAGGGCTACGGGGTGTCGCGTGAGACTCTGGTGCGCCTCGCACGGGAGGGCTACGCCCTCGTCCTCACGGTCGACTGCGGGATCACCGCGGTGGAGGAGATCGCGGAAGCGCGGGCGGCGGGGCTCGAAGTGATCGTGACCGACCACCACCGGCCGGCCGAGACGCTCCCGGACTGCCCCATCGTCGCGACCAAACCGTCGCAGTACCCCTTCCCTGAGCTTTGCGGAACCGGGGTCGTCTTCAGGCTCCTCGAGGCGCTCACGGGCGAGGAGGGCGCCCTCGACAGGCACCTCGACCTCGTCGCGCTCGCGACCGTGGCGGACGTCGTCCCGCTCGTCGACGAAAACCGCGCGCTCGCGGCCGCGGGTATGCGCAGGCTCGC
>Ga0081455_10004043_pt1 | contig 16624 bp, 20 predicted proteins | sample TabmetS3T2R1_FD_70207 | JGI IMG/M metagenome (GOLD analysis project Ga0081455, IMG submission 70207) | Tabebuia heterophylla rhizosphere microbial communities from the University of Puerto Rico - S3T2R1 | ecosystem: Host-associated > Plants > Roots > Rhizosphere ... | reverse complement strand
GTGCACGGCCGAACTCTTGAGATCGATGACGCCAATTACCTGGTCGTCACGAGGGAGATGCAGTACGACGCCACAGTGCAGCCAGCGAGCGACCTCCGCCCGTTCCTGGGCGTGAGCGTCACGTTCCCTCCCGAACTCGTGGCAAAGGCCATGGTGGCGCTGGCCGATAGCGGCGAGTCGCGGTCCAGCCCGCCGGTGCCAGCGTTCGCGGCGCCGCTCGAAGATGAGCTCGCCGAACCGCTCTTGAGGCTCCTCAATGCAGTGGACGATCCGGTCGAGCGGCGGACGCTGGCGCCGCTGGCGGTTGAAGAACTCGTGTTTCGCCTGCTGCGATCGGACGCGGCCGCGGCGATGCGCGGTGCCATCCGGGCGGGAGATGCCCGTCCGATCACTGAGGCAATGCGATTGATGCGGATGCACGCATTTCGGCCGTTGTCTGTCGACTCGATTGCCCGCCAAGTGGCGATGAGCCCGTCGCACTTTGCCCACCGGTTTCGCGTGGTCGCCCGGATGAGCCCGATGCGTTTTGTCAAAGAAGTGCGACTCGATGCCGCTCGCACACTCTTGCTCAGCGAAGGCGCACGCGCCTCGGAGGTCGCGCTTCGCGTCGGGTACGAGAGCCCGGCGCATTTCGCCCGCGATTTCAAGCGCCGCTTTGGTACCTCGCCAGCGCGTTACGCCCGGCGCCTTATGCTGAGCGGCACCCGTTAGCGAAGTTCAGAACGCTAGCTGGAAGTCGTCGCCGCATGACGACGCGCACCAAGTCCCGCCGAGACACTTCCGATCGACGATCTCCCGCAACGATTATGTGCAGCGTATCCCCGCAAATCGCAGTGTTCGCCTGCAGTTAGCGAAAGACTCGAGGCGCTTCCTCGAGTGCGGAATAAAGCAGCGGCCTCAGGCGATATATATCGGTCATGAGCGCTGTTTCCGATCTCAAGGCGGTCACGATCCGTACGGCAGTCTCTGAGGACGCCGACGGCATCGCCCGTGCCTTTCTGGAGAGTGCGGAGTATCACGCGGGCCTTGACACCGAACGATACTCGGCCCCGTCCATCGAGTCAGTGTCGAGGCGGTATCGGGAGGGGCGGCAGCACCCGCGTGACGCCCGTCCGCGCGCGATCACCCTAGTCGCGGAACTCGATGGCGAAATCGTCGGGTTCGTCGACGCCAGGCTCGAGCGGTCACCGGACCCGATGCACCGCGACATGCTCTACTGCCACGTCGTCGAGATCGCGGTCAGCCGACGGCACCAGAATCGCGGCATGGGCGGCCAGTTGCTCGAGAAGGCGGAGGCGTGGGGACGCCAGAACGGCGCCGCGTTCGCGTCGCTGGAATATCACGCCGCCAACACGCGTGCGGGGAACTTCTACCAGCACCATATGGGGTACTCCGTTGCTGCGACGATCCTGATCAAGCGGCTTTCACACACCCGGTAACTAACTGCCCGCCGCCGACATCAAGGTCCAGAACCATGGTCATCAAATCGTATGCCGACATCCCGAGCTCCGAAATCACGGACCGGAAGCACTTTCTGAACCGCAGGGACTTTCTCCGCGCGGCCGTGACCACTGCGGCAGCCGCCGCGGCCGTTGCTTTCGCCGCGGAGTCATCGCTCGAGGCCAAGGGCGCTCCTCGTGGCCGGAAGCTCACAGGCATCGGTCGACGCTTTCCGAAACCGGACGAGAAGGTCACCTCGTGGGACGACATCACGAGCTACAACAACTTCTACGAGTACGGGATCGACAAAGGCGATGCGAGCGCGAACAGCGGCGCGTTCGTCGCTTCGCCCTGGAAGGTGACGATCGAAGGCGAGTGCCGGAAGACGGGTGTCATGGACCTCGAGGACATCCTCAAGGGCGAGACGCTCGAGGAACGCGTCTACCGCCACCGCTGCGTCGAAGCGTGGTCGATGGTGATCCCGTGGGTGGGGTTTCCGCTTGCGAATCTGATCAACCGGCTCGAGCCAACGTCGAAGGCGAAGTACGTGGAGTTCACGTCGATCGCCGATCCGAAGACGATGCCCGGCGTGCGGTACTCGATTCTGCACTGGCCGTACCGCGAAGGCCTGCGTTTGGACGAAGCGATGCATCCGCTCGCGCTGATGGTGGTAGGTCTCTACGACGAGGTGTTGCCTGCGCAGGACGGCGCTCCGCTCCGTCTGGCGGTGCCGTGGAAGTACGGCTTCAAACACGCCAAATCGATCGTGAAGATCAGATTCGTCGAACGACAGCCGCTGAACTCCTGGCAGCAGCAGGGGCCGAGCGAATACGGCTTCTACGCGAACGTGAATCCGACGGTGGACCATCCGCGCTGGAGCCAGGCGACCGAGCGCAGGATCGGCGAATTCTTCCGCCGGAAGACGTTGATGTTCAACGGCTACGCGGACCAGGTGCAAGCGCTGTACTCCGGGATGGACCTGCGAAGGAACTACTGATGTCCGACCGCGCCATCCGCCTCGGGGTCAAGCCGCTTGTGTTCGCTGCGTCGCTCGCGCCCCTCGCCTGGCTCGTGTGGGCGGCTCTGAGCGGCCGTCTGAGCGCGAACCCTTTGAGCGACATCACGAACGGGACGGGCATCTGGACCGTTCGATTCGTGTGCCTCACGCTGGCGATCACGCCGCTGCGGTGGATCACCGGATGGAACCGGCTCGCGAAGTTCCGTCGTATGACCGGGTTGTACGCGTTCTTCTACGGCACGCTGCACTTTCTCACCTACGTCGTGGTCGACAGATTCGCGGGTCTGGATTTTCCGAACGGCATCGTGTCGTCAACAACCGCCGTGGCCCTTGCCAAATCGGTCGGCGAGGACGTCTACAAACGGCCGTTCATCACGATTGGCTTCACGGCGTGGTTGATGATGCTCCCGCTGGCGATTACGTCCACGGCCGGCTGGATTCGACGGCTCGGCGGGCGCAACTGGAATCGCCTGCACAAACTGGTGTACGCGACGGGTGCCCTCGCGGTGCTGCACTACTGGTGGCTGGTCAGGTCTGATGTGCGCCGCCCCGTTGCCTACGCCACCGTCGTGCTCGTCCTGTTGGCCTTCCGGGCGCAAAAGCTGCGAGTGAACCGCGTGAAACGAGCCGCCATAGCCTTCAGCCTCTTCTTCGCTGTTGCCGCCACCGCGCACGCTGCGCCCGCGGATCCGCACCCGATCGATGTCGCTGTCACGGCGCCTTCGATCGTCAGCGACGCGCTCGTGAACGACATTTTCGCCGAGGCGGACGCGATTTGGGCGCAGGCCGACGTCACGTTTCAATGGCGCCGGTCGTCCAAGACCCAGGCGAATCGGGACGACAGCCTGGTTCTGATGTTCGAGCGGTCCGCGGAACGCTCAGAGGCGGAGGCGCCGCTCGGGTGGATCACCTTCGAGTCGGGCCGACCCGGCCATACGATCCACCTGGCTCCCGCGAACGCCGAATCGCTGATCAAGCGCACGCCAACCGCTTATGACAGGACCCTCAGCCAACATGAAGCGCTTCTGAGCCGTGCGATGGGCCGCGCATTCGCTCATGAAGCCGGTCACTACCTCTTGAAATCGAAGACTCACGCACCGCACGGATTAATGAGAGCGGCGTGGCCGGCCGAGGAATTCCTGTCTGAGGATCGAGCACGGTTCGGACTGGCGGCCAACGAGCGCGCCGCCGTCCGCGGCTCATTCGGCGCCCCCCGGTTTCGGGCTGTCGCGTTCGATTCCTTCGTGCTGTTCAATCCGGATTCGATTGTCGCGACCGCCGAGTCGATATTCCCTGGACACGGACGCGAGCTGACGACATCGTGGCGAACGCGACAGTTCGAGTACAGCTGGCTGCGCTCGATCACGGGCCGCTACACGGACTTCTTCAACGTGACTGTCGATGCGCTGGTGTATGCGTGCCACGCGCTTGGGCTCGAGCTCACGCCCGACAACAAGCAGCGCCTGCTGGACGCGTATCTGCACCTGATGCCCTGGCCCGATACGGCGAATGCGCTTCGCCGCCTGCGCGCCGCCGGCGTTCGCGTGATCGCGATCACCAACTTCTCGCCCGCAATGCTGCGGTCCAACGCGACGAACGCGGCGATTGTGAATCTCTTCGATCGGCTGGTCAGTACCGACATGAACCACACCTTCAAACCGGATCCGCGAGCTTACCAGCTGGGTCCGAACGTCCTCCACCTGCCGGCGGAGGACATCGTGTTCGCCGCTTTCGGTGGCTGGGATGCAGCGGGCGCCAAAGCTTTCGGGTATCCAACAGTCTGGGTGAACCGCTTCAACCAGCCGATCGAGGAACTCGGCGTCCGGCCCGATCGGATCGCGACCGACCTCGATGGTCTGCTTCGGTTTGTCCTCGAGGAGGCATATGACCGCTGACATTCGGTGGTTGTGGGTGTTCGGCGCGATCGCGGCGGCGGCCGTCTGGGGACTGCACGGCGCAGCCGTGCCGGCATCGGTAGAACGACCCATCGTCGTCGCCGAGCTGTTCACGTCCGAGGCGTGCTCCAGCTGTCCGCCCGCGGACATGCTCCTGAGCCGACTGGTGCATGAGCCGCTACGCGATGTCGAGGTTCTCACGGTCGCGGAGCACGTCGACTACTGGGATCACCTCGGTTGGCACGATCGATTCTCGTCCGCGGAGTTTTCGGCGCGGCAGACCATCTACGACGCCAACGCCTTCCATCGCAATGAGGTCTACACGCCGCAGCTCGTGATCGACGGCCGGTTCGCACGCGTGGGCAGCGACGCCGACGGCATCCGTCGCGATATCCAGAAGGCCGCGGAGGCCGAGAAAGCGAGCGTGACCGTCGCGCTCGAGCCCGCAGGCGACCGACGCATCGGCGTCGATATGCGCGTGCAGTGGCCCGACGCCCGTGCGTTCAAGGGTGCGATCGACGCGATCGTCGCGGCAACGGAGGACAACCTTGTCACACATGTGAGCGCGGGCGAAAACCACGGGCGAGTGCTCCGTCACGACGCGGTCGCAAGATGGATGCGATCTGTTCCGGTGTTGCCCGCCGGCGAGCGCGTCTGGCAGGGCCGCATCGAATTTCCGATCGCGGCGGACTGGAATCCGGCCAATGTCAACGTGGTGTGCTTTCTCCAGGAGCGCGAGTCGCGCCGGATCGTCGGCGCCGGCGTCGCGCGGCTGTCGAGGTAAGACGAATTCTGCCACCGGGGCGCGTCGTCTATCGAGGGGCATGATCTCGCTGAAGAAAGCGCTGGCGCCGCAATCCGCGCCGGAGGAGCTCGCCGGATCGGATCGATGGGCGGCGTTCGAGCGCGAAGCGCTGCCGCACGTCGATCGTCTGTTCCGGCTGGCGATGTGGATGGAGCGCAATCGAACGGAAGCCGAGGACCTGGTGCAGGAGACGATGATGCAGGCGCTGCAGTCGTTTCACCGTTTCCAGCCTGGCACCAACTGCCGCGCCTGGTTGACGACCATCCTGCAGCACGTCCGCAGCAATCGACGGAGGGCGCGCATGCGCTCCCCGCTCGTGGACGACCCGGACGATCGCATCGGGCTCGCGGCGCCGTCTGTTCCGCCCGTGCCGGATGGCATCACCGATGAAGAGATCCTGTCGGCGCTCGCGCGCATTCCTCCGCACTTTCAAGAAGTGATCCTCCTCAGTGACGTGGAGGAACTGACGTACAAAGAGATCGCCGAGGCATTGTCGATTCCGATGGGGACGGTGATGTCGCGTCTCCACCGGGGTCGCGCACTGTTGCGTGCCGAGCTGAGCGCGATGGCGCCGGTTCGAGCCACGGCCAAAGCGTGAGAGGACCCATGGATTTCTTCCCGAACAGACTGCGTGAAGCGATCAATCGATCGCCGGACCTGGCGCCTTCACCGGAGTTCATGGCCGGCCTTCGAAAGACACTCGTCGAGGCACAGGACCGGCAGGCCCGCCGGCGTCACCTCCGCGTGGCGCTCGGGTTTGCGCTCGCCGCCTCCCTCCTGGTCGCGATCGGCGCCGGCACGGCCTATTGGACGTACGCCGCGAGAGCGAACGCACTGGCGCGCGCCGCGGTGGGCGATCACCTCGCGTGCGCGCTGAAGATGAACCTCCCCGAAAGGGGCATCACACTCGAGGAAGCGGCGAACCGATTCGGTCCGGCGTTCCGGGCGATCCAGCAGGTGCCTGCCGCGGATGTGCAGACCGCTGCCGGCGTGGCGCACGTCGTGGACCGTCATTCGTGCGTCTATCAGGGACGCCGCTTCGGCCACGTCATCCTCGCGTATCGCGGGTCCACCGTCTCGTTGATGGTCACGCCGGCCGACCAGGGCGCTTCGGATCGATCGATCCGCATCGGCGACATGAACGTCGTGACGATTCGCGCCGGGCGTCAGGCGTTGTTCATCGCGGGTGACACATCGATGAACGACCTGTCTATCCTGGCCCACGCGATCTTCGGGCCGCTGGCTCGTGAACTGGGCGGCGCATGAGAATCCTCGCCATCTCGGGAAGCCTCCGGGCGCCCTCGTCGAACACGGCGCTTGTGCGCGCGGTGGCCGCGCTGTCGACGTTGCTGTTTCGGAAGGGCGCGCGGGCCGACCTCGCGGCCGATGTCGACCTCTCAGCGATGCTGCGCGCGGTCGTCCATGCGCTGGCCGACGCGATTGTCGACGGCCAGAGGACCGGGACCGCTGACGACCAGCGTCGCGAGACACGCGAGGTATAGCAGGTCGGTTTCGTATCCTGGGGGACCGAATTGCGGCCCCGCCGCCGTAACTGCGCGAAGCTTGATCGAGCTGAAGCCGTATGGCAGATGCACGGTGAACATCGCGACGAGAAGGATGATCGCGAGCGGAATGCTCGCGAGGGTCACGAAGGCGCCGGCCAGGATCGCCACTCCACCCAGGAGCTCGAACACGATCGTGAGCCAACCCATGATGGAGGGCGCCGGTACATGTAGCGCGTTCAGCGTCGCGATGAACCGTTCGGGGCCGTTCATGACCTTGGCGTAGCCGTGAGCGATGAACCCGTATCCAATGACAAGCCGGAGCGGCAGCACGGACCAGGAAGGGAGGAGCGCGGCGCGGGATCCTTTCATGGTGATGTCCATTCGAGAGCTGGCGCGGACCGCGTCAACTCGTTGTTCAGCGTGACACGAAAAGCCTGACGCGCTCGCGACAGGCCGGACATGATGGTTCCAATCGGCACCTCCAGCACGTCGGCCAGCTCTCGATAGGACAGGTCCTCGAGCTCGCGAAGCACCAGCAGTTCACGAAATCGGTCAGGCAAGCCGCGCAGCGCCCGCTCGATCAAGGCGACGTCGTCCGTACGGAGCAACAACGCTTCTGGATCGGACACAAGGCGATCGCTGCTGTGCTGCTCATCATCGAACGGGTCGGCCAGCGAGTGAGAGGTCCGCTGTAGAGAGGCCAAACACGCGTTGCGAACGATCTTGAGGAACCAGGCACGCCCGTCTCCGCCGGTAAACGTCCGAAAGTACCGCAAGGCCCGCAGCGACGCGTCCTGCACGACATCTTCCGCATCGTGCTGGTTTCGCATGAGCCATCGCGCCAGCCGGTACGCCGCATCGAGATGGGGAAGCACGACTTCGTCGAAGCCGCCGATCGCCGGCGCCGCCGAACCATGAGGTTCGGTATCGATCATGCTCCCCATGGTTTCTCCTCCTCAATGGCCTTGAGTTGCTGCGTCACGAATAGCGAACCGTTCCTCAAGATGACGTGTCGCAACGACAGTTCCCGGAGAAACGCCAGACCGTCGGCGTCGATGAATGTGACTTCGGCGAGATCTAGGGCGAGGCGAGCGGCCGGCTCGCGCAGCGGTTCCGATGTCACGCGCCGGAGCTCGTCGACCCATTGGCCGCTCAGGTTGCCTTCGAGCCTCAGCACGACGAAGCCGTCTGCTTCGGCCTGTCGAATTCTCATCACCCTGACGAGTGGGGCAACGAAGGTGCCGGGACCGACGGTCGATGTGTCAGGCCGGCGTATCTGTGGACGTTTGAACTACTTGTCGTTGAACGCGGCGCGCGGCTCAGCCTGGGGGCCGCCGTGATATTTCGTAGTTCGCGGCGGCCGCGGGACTTAGCTTCGTGGTTCCGGCGCCGGTCCGCCCTTGCCGAGGACGCCGAGCTTCCTCATCCGGCTGCGCAGCGTGTTCGGATTGAGGTTCAGGATTCGTGCGGCGCCCTGGGGTCCTTCAATGACGCCGTTGGTATGCTTGAGCACGGCCTCGACGTGCTGCCGTTCGGCGTCGCGCATCGACACAAGCTGACCGGCCCGACTCGCGGTTTCCGGATCGGCGGGTGCCTGCGCGTCACCGATTGACAGGAGCTCGGCGTCGACGGTCAACACGGGGCCGGTCGCCAGAACGACGGCGCGCTCGATGATGTTCTGGAGCTCGCGCACGTTGCCGGGCCACTGATACTTCGTCAGCAGCTCCATCGCGTCCCTCGAGACGCCGTCGATCTTCCTGCCGAACTTCTTGCCGAAGCGGGAGACGAAGTACGTCACGAGCAGCGGAATGTCCTCGGGCCGTTTCCGCAGGGGCGGCACGGTCAACGGAATCACGTTGAGTCGGAAAAAGAGATCGGAGCGAAAGCGGCCCAGACGGACTTCTTCGTTGAGGTCGCGATTCGTGGCGGCGATGATGCGGACGTCGACCCGGAGCGTCTTGCTGCTGCCGACCGGCTCGAATTCCTGCTCCTGCAGCACCCGCAGCAGCTTGACCTGCGTTTCGAGCGTCAGCTCGCTGATCTCATCGAGAAAGAGCGTCCCGCCGTCCGCCAGCTCGAAACGACCGACCCGCCGGTCGATGGCGCCCGTGAACGCGCCCTTCACGTGGCCGAACAGCTCGCTTTCGATCAGGCTCGCGGGGACCGCGCCGCAGTTCACTTTTACCAGCGGCCGATGTTTGCGGCCGCTGCGGCCGTGCAGCGCGCGGGCAATCAGCTCCTTCCCGGTGCCCGTTTCGCCCGTGACCAATACGGTTGCGTCGGTGGCGGCCACTCGCTCGACTTTCTGGAGGACCGCGACGAGAACGGCGCTTCGTCCAACCATCTCGTCGAACCGGTGTTCGGTCCGGATTTCTTCCTGGAGATACACGTTTTCGGCATGCAGGCGGTTCTTCAAGCTCTCGACCTGTGCCAACGCCTCTCGGAGTTTCTCGTCCGCCTGTTCCCGTTCCAGCTCGACGCCGGCCCGCGTCGCAAAGGTCTGCAGAACAGAGATCCACAGTGGATCCTCTGACATCGGCTTGTCATCCACGAGCACCATGTGGCCGATGACATGGTGGGACGAGTCCCACAGCGGCACGCCGAGGAAACTCTCGGCGTTCAACTGCTTGAGCAATTCAATGTGCGGGAAGTACTGGCGCACGTTGTGCGAGTAGAGGCAGGTCTGGCCTCTGGTCACCTTCATGCATGGTGTTTCCCGCACGTCGTATTCGAAGGTCGGCCGAAAGCCATCCATCCACAGCGCGCGCGTGCGCGCGCGGTCGTTTTCGCATTCGGCGACATAGACGCGGCGGACCTTGAGCGCATGGGCGAGGTGCTCGACGAGCGAGGTGAAGAACTTCGTCCCGGTCACGGCCGCCGTGCCCTGTGTGATCGCTTGCAGCAGTTCTTCCGCCGACCGAGTCCCGGCGCTGCCCAGGGTAGCGCGGCGGAGCGCCAGCACGGTGACGGCATGTCTCGCCAACGACCGAAGCCCCTGAAGCTGTGACTCACTCGGCTGTCGCGGAACACGGTCCATGACGCAGACGGCGCCGAGGCAGTGACCGTCATCAGTTTCGATCGGCGCGCCGGCATAGAACCGGATGCCCTGAGTTTCGGTCACGAGCGGATTGCTGGAGAAGCGCGGGTCGGTAGAGGCGTCGGGCACGACGAACACATCGGACTGCCGGATGGCGTGCGCGCCGAATGAGATCTCCCGGGGCGCGGCATCGATCGACGTGCCCACCCGCGCCTTGAACCATTCGCGGTCGCCGTCGACGAAACCGACCAGCGCGATCGGCGTATCGCAGAGGTGCGCCGCGAGCGTCGCAAGATCGTCGAACGGGATCTCGGGCGGCGAATCGAGAATGTCATACCGCCGGAGGACCTCGAGACGGGCTGCTTCGTCTCGACCTGCGGCATCGACCATCGCGTTCATCCGGTCTGTCGAACTCGCCGCTTCAGTCCCGCTCATTTTGACCCCTCAGCCTAACAGACCCCTCACTCGCCGACAACGTCCGTACTCCCCGACGCTGCTGGAATATTCCAGGTGGGCTGCGGATATACGGGCATTGATGTCGGCAAACCTCTTTCAAGGAGCACAGAAATGAAGAAAGTCATCGTCGGCGCCTGCGTTTCCATGGCATTCACGGCCGGACTCGGCGCCCAGGATCAGAAGATGGGCACGGTGAAGATGGATCACATGGCCATGGAGAAGACCTACTCCGGCTGCGTGGAGAGCAGTCAGGCGGGCTCGTACTCCCTTACCCATTCGATGATCGCCGACACGAAGAAGTCGATGAAGAAGGGCGACTCGACGATGAAAGGCGATCCCATGATGAAGAACGATGCGATGGCGCACGACGGCATGGCGCCCGCGTCGCTTGCCCTCTCCGCTGCCGCGCCCGGCGTGAACTTGAGCAAGCACGTGGGTCACAAGGTGACCGTCACCGGCACGGACGGCGACAGCATGAACGGCATGGCGACCTTCAAGGTGAAGTCCATCAAGATGATTGGCGCGTCCTGCTCCTAGACCGGGACATTGAGGAAGGTGAACAACATGGTGACCGTGGCGTTGTTCGTCCGATTGAAGGCGAAAACCGGAAAGGAAGCGGCCGTCGACGCGTTCCTTCGCAGCGGACTTCCATTGGCGCAAGCTGAGCCTGCGACGACGGCCTGGTTCGGCCTGCGGCTGGGACCGTCGACGTTCGGCATTTTTGACGCGTTTCCTGACGAGTCGGGCCGGCAGGCGCACCTCGCTGGCCCGATCGCCGCGGCGTTGATGGCGCAGGCGGCGGATCTTCTGGCGGAGCCGCCGGCGATCGAGCGCGTCGATGTCATCGCCGCCAAGCTTCCGTAGCAGTAATTGATGATGGAGTCATGCGATGGACGTTCTCGGCCTGTGCGGGCGTCTGCGACGGGACTCATACAATCGACGCCTGTAGGATTCGATTTCTCCCGGGGAGTCGTCCGCCTGTCCGAACAACGAGCGGAGTTCCGTTCTCGAACCGCGGAAGCGCACGACAATCACCGGGCTACATCGAACGGGGTGAGATGTTCGTCGCGCAGCGCGGCCGGCGAATCGTCGGCCGCGTCCAGCTTCTCGTCGCCGGAGCCAATTGGGAAATCAAATCGCAGTGTTCGAACCGACATCGCCAATCTGTGCTTCTATCAACGGCTCGGGTTCAGAGTGGACCGCGTCGAGCGAGATGCATTCAGGCATCGACCGCGGCTATCGAAGTCTAGACGTGGACGGGATCTCGGTTCGCGACCGGGTGTGGTTCTCGATTGACGCCCGTGACGATCCTTGATCGGCACTGAAGAACGTCCTGGCTCCGCCCGAGGTTGCCGCCGATCCAGCGGATATCGTGGTCAGCACCACGCCCACGGCGATAAGGGTGACTCCCACAAACAAGGAAGTGTTCAGCGCTTCGTGGTATGTGAGCGCCGATATCAGAAGCCCCAGACTCGGTACTGCCAGCAGCGTTACCGAAATCGTTGTTGCGCGAAGGTGGCGTCCGACCTCTACGACCGCCCAATATGCGAACCCGGTTGCCAATGGACCCACGTAGGCGAGCGACACCAGCCCTCGCGGAGTCATCGAGAGTAGCGGACCGTCGACCGCGGTCGCACACGCCAGCAGCAGCGACGCCGCCACCAGCATCTGCCACGGCGCCAGCGCGAGCGGGGACGCCTCGAATTGATGGGCCCGGACGTAGACAATCGCTACGGCCCATGCGATGGCGGCGCACATCAGCAGCGTGTAGGCAATCACGTGTTCACGGACAGTCGGTTGCAGTCCTGGACTTGCAATGACGACGACCCCTGCGAGTCCGGCGGCCACACCGACTCGTCCGGGCCACACAACCTTCTCGTTCAGCCACCACACCGAGAGCGGAACAACCCAAACCGGCGTCGAGAAGGCCAGGACCGACGCCCGGCCGGGCGGCAGTTGTGTCAACGCCACGCTGGTGAACGCCGAGTAGACGGCCATCTGCAGCACTCCAGAGACGATGATTAGCTTCCAGTCGGATGGAGACGGAACGATCAGCTCGCGGCGGAGCGCCACGATCACAAGCACGCAGACGGTTCCCGCAACATAGCGCAGACCCGCGAACCAGAGCGGCGGCACCGCTGTCACGCCGACCTTGGTGATCGGCCAGCTCGCGCCCCAGATCAGCACGAGCAGTCCAAGGAGCCGCCGAGCGCGTCGTTCGAGTTGGCCGGGACTCATCGCTCCTGCATTGCCGCGGCTGGCGTCGCCTTGCGGTGCGCCTCTACGTACTTGACGAATCCGATCACATCATCCGGAACCAGGCGACCAATGGCTCCACTGGAATACACGGCAGTGAGAAGTCGGCCGTCCGGGTCGAGCACAAATCCTGTTGACTGGAGATAGGCCGACTCATCCGCAACGTAGGCGCCGGTCGCCGCAGCAACGTCCCGCGCGTTCGCGCCGAATCCGATTAGGAAGTTGAGACGCAGCTTGTCGACCAGCGACGCGGATGTGGCCTTGTCGTCGACCGACAACGCCACGACCGTGATCCCCGTCGCCGACAAACGCTCGCCCGCGCGAGAGAAGGCCGCGAGTTGCGCACAGCAATACGGGCACCATGACCCGCGATAGAAGAGAACGACCGCGTAGGACCCCGCGAGATCGCGCGGCAATGTGATCGTGCGGCCATCGACGAGGTCGATGACGAGATTGGGGAAGCTCTCCCCGTTGTGCAGCCGTGAGGGCATCAAGACTCCTTTCCACTCCCGCGCCATGCTCACTGAATCGGCAGACGCCTTCCAAATATTCCAGCGCCCATCTGTGAATCACGATCGTTTGACGGGGAGCACGTCGAGGCGCTCCACGACCGGCGGACCAGCCAGACGCACTGCTGCCTGTTCGCCAAGCGCCGCTGAATGTCGAAGTGCATCCGAAGTATTCCGCGACGTCCAGACGCTCGTCAGCGCAGGGTGGAATATTTGAGGAGCTCGCCGATATCAGAGAGTTAGAGGACGATCCGTGAGATCAGGCGGCAAGCCTTCGCTGTCCGGCCGTTGGTCAGTCATGCTTCGTGGACGGGTCGGTTCTTTCGGTGTCGATGAGATGCCCGGGCCAAACAGCGGCGCTCCGGGCGGCAAGGATTTGTGAACACGTGTTCGCGAGCGTCGATTGCCTGTTTGAAGTCCACTTGCCCGTCGCCGATCTCGGCGCGTCCGTCGCCTTCTATCGCGATCGCCTCGGACTGGAATTGGCGCATTTGATGCCGGAACGTCAGGCGGCGTTCTTCTGGGTTGGTCCGCGCGGCAACGGAATGCTGGGACTCTGGGCGTCCGGTTTCGGTCCACACAAGACAACGATGCACGTCGCTTTTGCGACATCGCTCGAGCACGTCATCGCCGCCGCGCGAACGCTGCTATCAGTGGGCATCACCGCGCTCGACTTCAATGGGCAGCCCACGCAGGAACCGGTCGTGCTGGCCTGGATGCCAGCGGCGTCGATCTATTTCCGCGATCCGGACGGTCACTTGCTGGAGTACATCGCGATGCTTGCCGACGAACCGCGTCCCGACGATGGCGTGGTGGCCTGGCATCTGTGGACGCGTCGGTAGACTGCGCAGAGCATCGATCGGAATAATTCTTCGCGCGCGGGTATTGCTACCGTTCGAGGAGAATGTCATGTTCAGACTGAAGACTTTAGGCGCCGCTGTTGCCTGTTTGGTCGCGGTGACCGGCGCGGCACGGATCCACGCGAACGGCCGCGATCGCACGCTCGTCGTCACGATGACCAACGACCCCGAGACGAATCAAATCAAGGTGTACGACGCGGTTGGCGGTGTCTTGCTGCAGACGCTGTCGACTCACGGCAAGGGCGGAGTCGGCGGCAATGCGCGAGGCGTCAGGCAGCTCGACGGCGCGCTCGTGGCCGTCGTCAACAACGGATCCAACACAGTCGCACTGTTCAGGCGTGACGGCGACCGGCTGAAATTCGACCAGCTTGTGCCGACCAGCAGCGCTCCGGTGAGTGTGGATTTTGGAAACGACCACCTCTACGTGGCCGGCGCCACGACGGTGGACTCGTTCGTGCTCCACGAGAATTCCGTGCAGGGGCTGGACGGCACGAGTGATCTCGCTGTGGCTGGCGGCGGACTTCCCCCCGTGGGCAGTACCTCACAAGTTGGCGTCACTGGTGAGCGCCAACTCCTGGTCACGTTGAAGACCGACCCTGACCCGGGCACGGTCGACATCGTTCTGCTCGATCGAGGCCGAGTGACCGGATCGGCACCGACTGCGGTTTCGGCGCCACAAGGGACTCTGGCGCCGTTCGGATTTGCGACCTATCGCGACGGATCAGCGCTCATCACTCTGGCGCACTCCAATCAAGATGGGCTCTTCCGTGATGGCTCCTTCGTCTCGGTTGTCGCGGCGGGGCAGGCTGCGTCCTGCTGGATGACCAGAGTCGGAAAGTACGTCTTCGTCGCCAATACCGGCAGCCGCACGATCAGTCGGCTGGTCGGTACGGGAAACAACGTGTTCATCGACGCGTCGATCGCGGCAAATGTCCCGACGGGTGCGCCGGCTGACATCGACGGGGACGCGGGCGTGCTTGGCGTCATTGACCACGGCGCTGGCCAGTCTCACCTGTCGTTGTTCTCGTACAACCAGTTCGGCGAGCTCGCCCCGGCTGGAGCACCGATTATCGTGGGCGTCCCCGACGCGAACGGCGTGGCGATCCTTCCTGCACGTGGCGAAGACCGGAAATGAGGGTGGCATGAAACGTCACACATGGACATCGTGGACGATCACCGGTCTGATGGCGGCGCTGATGCTGCTATCTGCCGTGCCTGACGTCCTTCGGGCTCCCGGTGCGTTGTCGATCTTCAAGCATCTGGGATATCCGTCGTATCTGCTGCTCTTTCTGGGAACGGCCAAGATGCTCGGCGTCGCGGCCGTTCTCGTACCCGGCTTCCGGCGAATCAAGGAATGGGCGTTCGCCGGCTTGACGTTCGACGTGTCGGGAGCGTTGTACTCGCATCTCTCTGTCGGCGATCCGCCAAGTGCCTGGATGCCAGCTGCGCTGGCCCTGGCGCTGATAGGTGGCTCGTACGTCGCGTATCGGTTGCAGATCGTGCGAGAGGCTTCCTGGCGTGACGATCGAGCGGCCGACGCCCGGGCTGGGATCGGTTCGCAGCTGCCGCTGAACACATGAACTCTGCGTACATCATCACGTCGGCCCGGGCGCGGGATATCGGGTTGCTGGCGGCGATTGAGCTTGCCGCTGCGAAGCTGCTGATCGGGCACGCCCCCGAGTCCGTTCTAAAGGAGACGACCAGCCAGGACGTCCTGGAGAAGGCCCAGCGCGATGGTCATCTCTGGGTCGCCCTGGCTGACGACGCGCCGGTGGGTTTCGCGCACGTCGAGGTGCTCGAACCAAGCGCAGCACATCTCGAGGAAATCGATGTGTACCCCGAGCATGCCCGTCGTGGTCTTGGGACGAGACTCGTGATGTGCGTCTGTGAGTGGGCGGCCGCGGCTGGCTACGAATCGGTCAGCTTGACCACCTTCCGAGATATCCCATGGAACATGCCGTTTTACGCGCGACTCGGATTCGAAGTGGTTCCCGATTCCGCACTCAGTGCCGCATTGCGCGCCGTGGTCGAGGATGAACGCTGCCGCGGCCTCGATTCGTTGCGCCGGGTCGTCATGCGAAGACGGTGCGCTGCCGCTTGATCTCAAGACGACTGGGGCGCGCCGTCTCAAGATTCATCGGCGATTCTCAGAATCGAAGGACCAGGCCGGCCGATCCGACCACGTTGTGCACCATCGGGCGCGGTGTCGTTAGTGAGAAGTTCCGCGCGCCCGTGTAGATGTCACGCACTTCACACCGGAACCCGAGCCACCGTAAACCGCGAACGTCCACACCTCCTCCAGACCGCTCGGCGGAAATATTCCATGCCGGCGTTTGGAATAAACGAACCGGCTGGCGAATTTTCCAGGGCATGAGAGTGCACATCCTCACGGCCGCCGCGTTCCTTCTTTCATCTGCGATGGCCCTTGACGCGAACGAACCTCTGTCGATGGCCGTCTCGCCCGCACAGTCATTCGCCCCGACGAACCTCATGATTCGACTTCACGTGGAGCCCGACAGGGTCAATCGGGCGCTCGAAGTCGTAGCGGAGTCCGGCGAGTACTATCGGAGCAGCGAGATTCAACTCGAGGGATCCGAAGCGCCTCGGACGATCTCATTTGAGTTCCGAAACGTTCCGGGCGGGGACTATGACGTCCGCGGAACCCTCATCAGTAGCGCCGGGAAGGCGCGAGCTGCAGTACGCCAGCATGTGATCGTCATCGATGCCGCGGGCAAGGGATAACCGCAATGAAGGCACTATTCGCCGACCTCTCCGAGCTGACGAGACAGCGACGCGCGGATGGCCAGGCGTACCGTGTGAATGAGCGGCGGCAAGTACTCGAG
>Ga0081455_10004042_pt1 | contig 16626 bp, 14 predicted proteins | sample TabmetS3T2R1_FD_70207 | JGI IMG/M metagenome (GOLD analysis project Ga0081455, IMG submission 70207) | Tabebuia heterophylla rhizosphere microbial communities from the University of Puerto Rico - S3T2R1 | ecosystem: Host-associated > Plants > Roots > Rhizosphere ... | reverse complement strand
GGCGGGGTAGGGCACGCCGGCCCAGCCGAAGCAGACGCCGTCCTCGGGCAGGACGCCGTCCAGGTCCAGCGCGTGTACGCCGAGGCAGCGGCGCAGCCGGGTGGTGAACCCGCCGGGCAGGAAGCGGTCGTGCTCGTCCACCACGTCGCTGAACGCGGTCGCCAGCAGCCGCCCGCCGGCCGCGACGAAGGTGTTCAGCGCCTCGGCGTCGGCGTCCCGCAGCAGGTACAGGCTGGGCGCCACGACCAGGGCGTACGCGTCGAACGGGCCGCCGGGGCGGGCGAGGTCGACCTGCACGTTCAGCTCGTGGAAGGCCGCGTGCCAGCCGCGTACGTGCTCGATGTAGTCGAAGGTGGCCGGGTGGTCGCGCTGGTCGATGGCCCACCAGGTGTCCCAGTCCAGCACGATCGCGACGCGGGCCTCACCGCCCGGCACCGGCAGGTCCCGCAGCCCGGTCAGCGCGGCGCCCAGCGTCTCCACCTCGCGGAAGGTCCGGGTCCCGGTGCCGGCGTGCGGGACCATCCCGGCGTGGAACTTCTCCGACCCGCGGTCGGACTGCCGCCACTGGAAGAACAGCACCGCGTCCGCGCCGCGGCCGACCGCCTGCATGCTCAGCGCGGCCATCGACCCGGGCGGCTTCGGCGCGTTGTTGGGCCGCCAGTTCACCGCGTTCGGCGACTGTTCCATCAGCAGCCAGGGCCGGCCCGGCTTGAGCGAGCGCATCAGGTCGCGACCGAAGGCCGCCCAGCGGAAGGCGTCCGGGTCGCGCGGGTCGGGGTAGTTGTCGTCGGCGACGTAGTCGACCTCGCGCGCCCAGGCCCAGTAGTCGGTGGACGGCCAGGAGTTGAGCATGTTCGTGGTGAGCGGTTGGGTGGCGCCGGACTCGCGGATGATCGCCTTCTCCATCCGTACCAGGTCCAGCAGCGCGTCGGAGCTGAACCGGCGGAAGTCCAGCAGCCCGCTCGGGTTCGGCGTGTACGGCATCAGCCGCGGCGGCACGACCTGCTCGAAATCGGTGTACCGCTGCGACCAGAACCAGGTGCCCCATGCGTGGTTCAGCGCGTCGATGTCGCCGTACCGCGCCCGCAGCCACACCCGGAACGCCGCCGCGGCCTGGTCGGAGTAGTCGTAGGAGACGTGGCAGCCCAACTCGTTGTTGATGTGCCACATCAGCACGGCCGGGTGGTCCTTGTACCGGTTCACCGTCGTCCGGGCCAGCTCGCCGGCCAGCCGCCGGTACTCCGGCGAGGTGGGCGCGAAGTGCTGCCGGCTGCCCGGCCACCGCACGTTCCCGTTGATGTCCCGGGTCAGCATCCCCGGGTATTTGGTGGTGGCCCACGGCGGCGGCGAGGCCGTCCCGGTGGCCAGGTCCACCGCGATCCCGTTGCCGTGCAGCAACTCGATCACCCGGTCCAGCCACCCGTAGTCGAACACGCCCTCATCCGGCTGGATCCGCGCCCACGAGAAGACCCCGACGGTCGCCAGGTTCACCCCGGCCCGCCGCATCAGCCGGACGTCCTCCTGCCACACCTCCTCCGGCCACTGCTCCGGGTTGTAGTCGCCCCCGAACCACACCGGATGCCCCGTCCCGAACCCAGCCGGCCCACCCACCATGCCCAAGATCATGCTCCACAACGCCGCGGTGCGCCGGATCTTCGGCAACACGCAGGCGGATGCGCCGCGTAGCGGATCGTGTACTCTTCGTGACACGTTGGAGTGACCTCTCTGGGGGCGAGAGCATGTCCGAAGTACGCCTTTCCTCGAATATTCTCCGGTCCGTACCGTTCCCGCTGGTGCTGGGAGACCGGTTCTTCACCCTGTACGAGGGCCCGGACGGGCGGCTCAGCCTCGACGTGTTCCGGTGGGACGAGGCCACCAGTACGGCGGTGTACGAGGTGCGCCGCGGCGTACCGATGATCGAGAACATCGAGAACAACCCGACCGCGATCGTGAGCTTCGGGGACGGCTCGGGCGGGTTCGGCTACAAGCTGCGGCCCAAGCCGGGCGTCAGCCACATCATGGGCCAGGTCCCGGGCGGCGAGGAGTACACCGTGCACTGCGGCGAGCGGTCGCTGACGGTGATGTGCGGGGAGATGTTCGTCGTGGACGCGGTCAACAACTTCATCCGCGGCTGCGCCATCGGCGTACAGGTCGGCATGGACGGCAGCGTCGCGTTCGGCGTGAACGAGTTGCCGGCCGGCATGCGGCTGTCCATCGGCCCGGCCGTACGCGTCTGACGGCGGCGCGCTAGCCCGACCCGCCGGTACCCACACACCCGCTCGTACGAGTCGAATTACGCGCCTCGCCAACCGCGCTTCGCAGTACGGTTACGTACCTGCCGGTGTCGCCGTCGGCGCGCCGGACCGCGTTGCGGCAGGAGGCGTGATGGGGCACGGGAGCCGGCTGGCCGGCGTGCTGGGCGGCGCCGTTCTCGCCGGGGTCGTCGGGTCGGGCTGCCAGAGCCAGGTGGCCGGGTCCGGCAGCTTCGCCGGACCCGCCACGCCGAGCCGGACGCCGACCGCGAACGGCACGGGCAGCGGTAGCGGTACGGGCGGCAGCGGTACGCCGACCTCGTTACCGCCCACGCTGCCGACGATCCCGACGACCTTCGCCGGCCGCTGGAGCGGGCCGGTCGACCAGCCGCGCAGCACGATCCCGCACTGGACGGCCGTGCTCACCATGCCCGCCGGCCAGCTCCAGGGCACCTTCGAGATCGCCGGCCACTGCACGGGCGTACTCACCCTGCTCGCCTTCAGCGGCAACCGGTTGGTCGCCGCGGAGCGGATCACCTCCGACCCCCAGGACGTCTGCGCCGACGGCGGCGGGGTGACGATGGAGCTGTCCGGCACCGCCCGCGCGAGGTTCACCTGGGTCGACTACAGCAACAGCAGCAACGTCGCCACCGGGACCGTCAGTAGACGCTGACCGATGAGACCGACCGGGGGGTACGGGGACGCGGTGGGCGGCCGGCCGCGCAGGCGTGGGCTGCGCCCGGCGGTGGCGCTGGTGGTCGTCACGCTGGGCGTGCTCGGCGCCGGGTGCCATTCGCAGACCGTGGGCGCCGGTGCGTTCGGTGAGGCCACCGACCCGGTGCCCACCGTTCCGGACACCACCGTTGCCTCGACCGGGCCGCCGGGTCCCACCTCGCCAGGCGGCGCGCCGCTCGCCCCGATCCCGCAGCCGTTCGCCGGCCGGTGGACCGGGCAGGCGTACCGGCCGAACACCCAGACCCCGGTACGGAACCTGGCCGTCACGCTGCCGCTGAACGGGACCAGGGGCACCTTCGCGATCGCCGGCTACTGCACCGGCGTGATCAGCGTGCTCAGCACCACCGCGACCCGGCTGCTGGGGCAGGAGGAGGTCAGCGCCGACCCCAACAGCAGGTGCGGCAGCGGCGGGTTCTTCACCCTCGACCTGACCGCGCCGGGCCGGGCAGTGCTCAGCTGGAACGACCCGTCCCAGGCCGACCAGGTCGCGCCCGGCGTGCTCACCCGATCCTGACCGCCTCGCCCGCGACCACGGCGGGATCGGCCGGTACGCCGTGCAGCACGTGGGCCAGCACCTCGACGCCCCGGACCACGCGCGGCCCCGGCCGGTTGAAGTACGCCGGCCCGTCCAGCACCCAGACCCGCCCGTCCCGTACCGCGGGCAGCTCCGACCAGCCCGGCCGGCCGGTCAGCGCGGTCAACTCGGCCAGCGTGCGCTCCGGCGGGAACCCGCACGGCGCGAGCAGCAGGACCTCGGGGCGCGCGTCCAGCACCTCCCGCCACGCGATCGCCGCGGTGTGCTCCCCGGCCGCAGCCAGCAGCGGTACGCCGCCGGCGAGGGCGACCTGTTCGGGGACCCAGTGCCCGGCCGGCCACGGCGGGTCCAGCCACTCGATCACCACCACCCGCGGCCGGTCCCGCCCGGCGACCGCCCGCTGGACCGCGGCCAGCCGCGCCTCCAGCAGGGCGCGTTCCCGCATTGCCGCCTCCGGTACGCCCAGGGCCGCGCCGAGGGTGTCCAGGCAGTCGAGCACCCCGGCCAGGGTGCGCGGTTCGAGGCTGATCACGGTGCTGCCGGCCTCCAGCACGCGGACCGCCTCGGACACGCTGCGGTAGGAGACGGCGCACACCTCGCACAGGTCCTGGGTGAGCACGATGTCCGGGCGCAGGTCGGCCAGCACGTCGGTACGCAGGCCGTACAGGGCCGAGCCTGTGTGCGCCGCGCCGCCCACCGCCCGGGAGATCTCCCGGCTGGGCAACGCCTGGTCGATCCCGCTGCTGGTCACCACCGGCACGCCCGCCACGCCGGCGGGCCAGTCGCATTCGTGCGTACGCCCGACCAGCTCCGGCAGCCGACCCAGCACGGCCACGAAATCGGTGGCGGCCGGCAACAGCGACACGATCCGCACGAGGTCGAGCGTACGGGCGTCCCCGGAGCGGTGCCGGTTACGCCTGCGGTGAAATGATGGGGACGCGGAATGTTGCCCGGGCCCGCGGTGCTGGTCCGGACGGTGTGCCGCGGCGAAAGGGTGGAAGCCGGTGCTGGAGCCAGGTGGGTTGTACGAGGTGGTCGGCGAGCCGGCCGGGCTGGAGCGGCCCGCGCTGGTCGTGGCGATGACCGGGTTCGTGGACGCGGCCGGTGCCGCGCGGCTCGCGGCCGAGCACCTGCGTTCGGCCAGCGACCCGGAGCCGGTGGCCAGCTACGACGTGGACCAGCTGTTCGACTACCGGGCGCGCCGGCCGCCGATGCTGTTCGTCGAGGACCACTGGGAGAGCTACGAGGCGCCCCAGCTGCGGCTGGACATGCTGCGCGACAGCGGCGGCAAGCCGTTCCTGCTGCTCGACGGTCCCGAGCCGGACCTGCAGTGGGAGCGGTTCGTGGCCGCCACCGAGCAGCTGATCGACCGGCTGGACGTCCGGGTCAGCGTCGGGCTGAACGCGATCCCGATGGCGGTGCCGCACACCCGGCCGCTCGGGGTGACCGCGCACGCCAGCCGCCGCGAGCTGATCGCCGACTACCAGCCGTGGTTGCAGCGGGTGCAGGTGCCGGGCAGCGCCGCGCACCTGCTGGAGTACCGGTTGGGTCTGGCCGGCCGGGACGCGATGGGCTTCGCCGTGCACGTGCCGCACTACCTCACCCAGACCGACTACCCGGCCGCCGCGGTCACGCTGCTGGAGGCGGTGTCGCAGGCGACCGGGCTGTCGCTGGTGAGCGAGGACCTGCGGGCCAGCGCCGCCCAGGTGCGTACCGCGGTGGACAAGCAGGTCGCCGAGTCCGACGAGGTCCGCGGCATGGTGGAGGGTCTGGAGCAGCAGTACGACACGTACGTGGCCGGGCGGGACAACAACCTGCTGGCCACCGGCGCCGGGCCGCTGCCCACCGCGGACGAGCTGGGCGCGGAGCTGGAACGCTTCCTGGCCGAGCACAACGACCGCGGCGACCAGCCCTAGCCTTTCCGCGTGGTCGAGGCGGGTGTGGCCGGGTCGCCCGCGCCGAGGCGGGCCCGCAGCAGTTGCATGACCCGGTCGGTGTAGAGGCCTGCGCCCGCGCCCGCCGCGAAGGCGAGCACGGTGGCGCCGGTGCCGTCCTGCGGCGTCCCGATCGAGACCAGGCCGGAGCGGACCAGCACGACGGTGACCATGGCCAGCAGCGCGGCGTTCAGCGGGCGAAGCAGGTACCAGGCGAGGTAGGACGGCTCGAACGTACGGTGCCCGGCGCGGGCGGCGAACTGCGTGGTCGAGTGGATGAAGCTGGTCGCCGCGCCCGCCGTCGCCGCCAGGACCAGCGCACCGGTCGCGGCCGTGGCGGTGAAGTCCGGCCCGATCCAGCGGACCACCTCCGGTGCGGTGGCGGCCCGGTCGGCCACACCCCAGGCCCACACCACGGCCACCGCCATGAGGATGCCGGCGCCGCCCAGCCAGCAGGTCAGCGCGCCGGCGATCCACCACTCCTGCCGGCCCATCGCGTACCTGTGTTCCCGCTCGGCAGTGGTAGCGACCGGCACCGGAATTGCCGGGGCGGCCGCCGCCAGCCCCGCCGAGTTGTGCGCCGCGAGAACCGAGAAAATTGATCTCCAGGACATGGCTTTCCCCCATCATCGCCACGAAGTCCTGACGACGCAGAGCGGCGTGCCACCAGCGCTGATACGCGCGGTGACCGGAACAACCAATAGTCCTTGAAATGTCCAGGATCCTTGACAAGAACACCTGATAGCACCTGAAAGATCGCAGTACGGTCGTCCGCGATACCGACCGAGCCCGTGGGGCCGGCAATTCTTGCGCACAATCCGGGGGGGCGCTGTGCTGCTGAGTCATGTCCATTCACCGGGCCGCCGGCCGTTGATCGCGGCCGCGGCATTCGGCACGTTGCTACTGGCCGCCTGCGGCCCCGATGCGCCGCGCGCGACCGCCAGCCCGACCGCCGCGGCAGCAGCCGTCGCCGCGGCCCCGACGACCGACCCGCCGACCACCGACCCGCCGACCACCGACCCGCCGACGACCGCGCCGGCCGCGACCGTTCCGAGCCTGGTCGGGCAGTCCGCCGCGCAGGCCCGCGCCGCCCTCGCCCAGCAGGGCCTGCGCGTCGCGATCCTCTACCGCAGCACCACCAGCTACCCGGCCGGCACCGTCATCTCCCAGTCGGCCAGCCCAGGCACCGGCGTACGCCCGGAGACCACCATCGTCCTCACCGTCGCCGTGGCACCGCCGCCTCCGCCACCACCGCCGCCGAGCCGCAGCAACCCGCCGCCCGCGCCGCCGAGCACCCATCCGGCGCCGCCGCCGAGCAACAACTGCGACCCGTCGTACCCGACCGTGTGTCTGCGCGACGGCATCGGCGACTACGACTGTCAAGGCGGGTCCGGCAACGGGCCGAACTATGTACCCGGGCCGTTCAAGGTCCTCCCACCCGACCCGTTCGGGTTGGACAAGGACCACGACGGGATCGGCTGCGAGTAGGAGTGCCTAGACGCGGGCGGCCGCGGTGCGGAGGGGGCCGGGCCGCCCGCGTTTGATGGCGAACATCGCCTGGTCCGCGTGGGCGACGAGGGCGTCGCCGGTGGGGCAGTCGAGGGCGGTCGCCACCCCGATGCTGACCGCGACCGACATGGTCAGGCCGCCATGCTCGATGGGCTCGCCGATGGCGGCGGCCATGCGGTCGGCCAGCTGCCGGGCCGGCGCCACCTCCAGCCGGTGGCACAGGACGGCGAACTCGTCGCCGCCGAGCCGCGCCACCAGGTCCCCGGCCCGGACGGCCAGCCGCAGCCGGCGGGCCACCTCCACCAGTACCGCGTCGCCGGCCGAGTGCCCGTGCTCGTCGTTGATCGCCTTGAACCCGTCCAGGTCCAGGTAGAACAGCACGGTGTCCGGCTGCGGCTGGAAGTCCCGCTCCAGCAGCTCGATCAGGGTGCGCCGGTTCGCGAGGCCGGTGAGTTCGTCGGTGGCCGCCCGCTCGGCCAGCAACCGCTGCGTACGCCCCTGCTCCCGCACCGCGCCGACGAACCGGGCCAGGCTCAGCCCGACCGAGATCACCGTCGCGGTGACCAGCAGGCTCCGCTCGCCGACGCCCAACCCACCGCGCAGGATCGCCATCAGCGGCGCGGTCAGCAGCGCCATGCCCAGGAACAGCACCCGCGCCGGGTGCAGGCTCTCCACCCCGTGCCGGACCGGGCGCAGCAGCTCGTCCCGCCCCGGGTGCAGCGCGGCGGCCGCGATCATCCCGTTGGCCAGCAGCAGGATCCCGTCGGACTCGGCGCCGTCCACGTCGGGCCAGTAGACCGCCATGATCGCCAGCGTCAGGTCGCAGGCGAGGGTGAGTCCCATCCCGGCGACCAGCAGCCGGGTGCAGGTGCCGCGCTGGCCGGGGGAGAGCACCAGGTAGAGCACGGCGGCGAGCAGCATCACGTCGCCGAACGGGTACAGCACGCTGACCACGACCGCCGCGCTGATGCCGGCACCGGCCAGCGCGGGCGCCACCGCGAGCTGCCACAGGCACAGCGCCGCCGCGGTGGTGAGCGTGAGCCCGTCCAGCGCGCCGGCCCGGGACTGCCCGCGGGCGCGGCTGCGGACCATCAGCACCAGCGCCCCGCCGAGCAGCGGGTACCCGCCGAGCCACAGCACGTCCGCCGGCCCGACGGCCATCTCGTGCCCGACCAGCCGCAGCGCGTACGCCACCAGATCGCCGGCCAGCCAGGAGGTCATCGCCAGCGCGATCAGCACCCACGGCCCACCGCCGCGGGTGCCGCGCCAGGTGGCGGCGGTGACGGCCGCGAAGGCGGCGAGGTAGGTGAGGTCGGCCGCCGTGGTGCCAGGCATGGCGACCGGCACCGCCGCGGCGGCGCACAACACGGCCGCGGCCGCCCAGCCTCGCACGTCCAGAGCCATCGGCACGGCAGCCTAGGGGTTGAGGCGTATCCCGTGGCCGCCCTAGGGGTTATTCACTCGGTGAGTTCCTGAACCGCGTTCGGTGTCACTCCGTGTATCCGACCGTATTCATCCTCGACTCGGGAGGAAACATGCGTAGACCGATGGCCGCAGGCGTGGTGGCGTTCGCCGCCGCAGCGGCCGTAGCGGTGCCGACGATGGCCAGCGCGAGTACGCCGCTGGTCCACATCGGCTTCGTCCGGCTCAGCGCTGCCCAGGAGGTGCCGGGCCCCGGCGACGCCGCCGGTTCGGCCCTGTTCATCTTCACCGCCGGACAGCAGCGGCTCTGCTACGCCCTGGTCACCCGTAACCTCAGCACGACCCCGGTCGCCGCGCACATCCACACCGGTGCCGCCGGTGTCGCCGGCCCGATCGCGGTGGCCCTCGGCACCCCGGCCGGTGTGAATTCGGCCGAGGCGACCTGCATCACCGTCGTACCCGACGCGCAGCAGACGCCTGCCAACCAGACCATGGTGCTCACCCAGACCGAGGAGAGCGCGATCATCGCCACGCCCGCCGGCTTCTACGCCAACGTGCACACCCAGGCCAGCCCGGCCGGCGCCGTCCGCGGCCAGCTGCGCTGACCCCGGAACCCGCACGAACCACCGGTACGAGCCAGCAAGCGCCCGCCCGTACCGGCCCTCGTTGACTGGGCCCTGACCCAGCCACCCGGTGGCCCCGAGTCCTCCCGATTCGGGGCCACCGGCCTGCCCGGACCGGACTCGACGCAGTACGCGCCGGTACGTACCGTTCGCCGCGCGGAATTACCGGGACGCGGATGATCGGCACTACCCGGTGTGTGCGAAGTTTGTGATCCACGACCTGCGGAGAGGTAGCAGCCGTGGACATGCCCGGCCGGCCGGCCGGGCGTGACGGACCAGCGACGAACGAGGGGCAGAGATGGCACTCGACGACGAGGACATCAGCACAGCGGGCGGCGGCGCGGAAGGTCCCGCCGACGGCGGCGCGGCCGGTACGCCGGGGGTCCACGACGGCGGCGCGGACGGTGGCGCCGATGGTGGCGCAGGGCACGACGGCGGCGCGGACGGTGGTGCGGAGGGCCCGGCGGACGGCGGCGCCAGCCCGGGCGTACAGGACGGTGGCGCCGACGGCGGTGCCGATGGTGGCGCGGAGGGCCCGGCGGACGGCGGCGCCAGCCCGGGCGTACAGGATGGTGGCGCGGACGGCAGCGCCGCGCCGGACGGGCCGTTCTGACCGTGCCCGCGGACAGCATCAGCCGGGCGGTCGGCGAGCCCGACCGCCCGGCGCTGCGCCGCTGCGCGCCGATCGACCCGGCCGAGTTCGCCGGCCGGTACTGGGGCCGGGAGCCGCTGCTCGTCCGCGGTGCGCCCGACGACTTCGCCGACCTGTTCAGCCTGGCCGCGGCCGACGAGTTGATCGCCGAGCGCGGCCTGCGCACGCCGTTCCTGCGCATCGCCAAGGACGGCAAGGTCATCGACAAGGCCCGGTTCACCGGCTCCGGCGGCGCCGGCGCGGAGATCGCCGACCAGGTACGCGACGACAAGGTGGCCGCGCTGTTCGCCGACGGCTGCACGCTGGTGCTCCAGGGGCTGCACCGCACCTGGCCGGCGGTCGGGCAGCTGGCCGGGCAGCTGGCCGCGGACCTCGGCCACCCGGTGCAGGTGAACGCCTACCTCACCCCGGCCAGCAACCGCGGCTTCTCCGCGCACTACGACGTGCACGACGTGTTCGTCCTGCAGATCGCCGGCAGCAAGCGCTGGATCGTGCACCGGCCGGTCCTCGCCCACCCGCTGCGCACCCAGCCGTGGAACGACCGGTCGGAGGCCGTGGCCGCCGCGGCCGGGGGCGAGCCGCTGCTCGACACCGTGCTGCACCCGGGCGACCGCCTCTACCTGCCGCGCGGCTACCTGCACTCGGCCGAGGCGCTGGGCGGGGTCACCGCGCACCTGACCGTGGGCATGCAGCCGGTCACCCGGTACGCGCTGGTCGAGGCGCTGGCCGGCCTGGCCGCCTCCGTGCCGGAGCTGCGCACCTCGCTCCCGCTGGGCATCGACGTCGCCGACCCCGAGCAACTGGGCCCGCACCTGACCGAGACCGTACGGGCGCTGCGCGACTGGCTGGCCAGCACCGACCCCGAACAGGTGGCCGACCGGCTGCGCGCGCAGACCTGGCCGAAGAGCCGGCCCGGCCCGGTCGCGCCGCTGGCCCAGGCGGCGGCGGTCGCCGCGGTCGACCAGGACACCACGATCCTGGTACGCCCGCGGCTGCGGCACACGATGCGTACCGACGGCGACGAGGTGGTGCTGCGCCTGCCGGACAAGCAGATCCGCCTCCCGGTGAGCACCGAGCCGGCGCTGAAGGCGGCGCTGTCCGGGCAGACCGTCCGGGTGGCCGAGCTGCCCGGGCTGGACGCCGGGGACCGGCTGGTGCTGGCCCGCCGGCTGCTCCGCGAATCCGTCTGCGTGCCGGCCCGAGCGTGACCGCGCGGGAGTTCTGCTCGGTGGCGGCGCTGCGCCGCGGCGACTCGCCGGTGGCCAGCGCCGCGCCCGGCGGCCGGTGGCTGCTGGTCGAGCACCCGGGGCCGTGGTCGGTGCACGCCTTCACCCGCTCCCCGGCGCTGTCCTTAGTGGCCCGCCGGGCGGCCGGCATCGGCGGCCGGGCGGTGCTGATCCGCCGGCCGGGCGGCCACGTCCCGCTGCGCGGGCAACCGCCGCCGCGCCGCCGCTGGGCGCTGGTCGACGCCCGGCCGGGCCGCGAGTGCACCTGGTGGGGCAGCTTCGCCGACGAGGCCGAGCTGCTCGACGTACCGCTCGATCCGCCGCGGGCCGACCCCACCGAGGAGCCGGTGTTCCTGGTCTGCACGCAGGGCCGGCACGACGCCTGCTGCGCGATCAACGGCCGCCCGGTGGCCAGCGCCCTGGCCACCGCCTACCCCGAGCAGACCTGGGAGTGCTCGCACATCGGCGGCTGCCGGTTCGCCGCGAACCTGGTCCTGCTGCCGCACGGGCTGGTGCACGCCTGGGTCACCCCCGACTCGGCCGTCGACCTGGCCGCCGCCTACCGCGGCGGCGTCACCGTCCCCGACACCCTGCGCGGCCGCTCCTCGGTGAGTACGCCGGTGCAGGCGGCCCAGCACGAGGCGCGTACGCGGCTGGGCCTGACCGGCGTGGACGAGCTGAACCCGCTCGGCGTCGAGCAACTGGACCAGCACAGCTGGCTGGTCCGGCTGGCCCACCCCGACGGCGAGCTGACCGTCCGGGTCGACGGCGGGTGGAGCGAGCCGGACCTGCTGACCTGCCAGGCCGGGCAGCCGCGCCGGATGCGGGTGTTCAGGGCGAGCATCGCGCCCTGACCGCGCCTCACCCCACCGCGGCCGGCCAGGTGCCCGGGTCGCTGGGCGTATGCGCGACCCGCAGCACCAGGCCCAGCCGCCGCGCCGGATCCGCCGGATCCACGCCGCCGGCCCGCGATGCCAACCGGTCGGTGATCGCCTGCCGCCCCGCCTGGTCGGTGTAACCCGGGCCGAACGCCACCTGGAACGAGGCCGGCTCCAGCACGGTCCCGGACCGGCTGGCCATCATCACCCACAGCCCGGCGCCCCAGCCCTCGGGCGGGTGGTAGCCGGTGATCCCGGGCGGCAGCGTGACCGAGGCGGCGTACAGGTACGACCCGGGCGGCAGCGAGCCGACCGCGATCGGCATGCGCAGCGGGCGTACCCGGCCGAAGTCCAGCGTCGCCGCCACCATCCGGTACAGCTCGCGGTCCACCGGGCCGGACGTGCTCAGCCGTACGTAGTGGATGCCGGCCTGCCAGGACAGCACGCCGTGCTCGTCCGGGGTGCCGGTGCGCGGGTCGCCGGTGGGCCGCCGGTTCGCCGCCACCGGCACGATGTCCATCGTCACCAGCAGCGGCCCGCCGAAGCCCGCCCGGACGTACCGCGCCTGGAACTGGCCGTACTGCGCGGCGAAGGACAGCTCCCGCCACCCGGCCGGCAACCTCACCGTGTACGGGATCGTGCCGGTGATGTGCCGGCTGCGCAGCGGCGCCGCGGTGATCGGCCCGGTCTCGTACGGGCTGCCGGTGCTCCACAGGACGCTGACGGCGGGCCGGGCGGTGGGGTGGCCGACGCCGCCGGCGGTGCCCGGCCGGGTGATCACGGCGGTGGCGGCCAGCAGGGCGGCCGTGGCGGCCGCGGCGCCGACCATCGTGTACGCCCGCCGGACGCGCCGCAGCCGCCGGCCCCGGGCGCGGGCCGCCGCCAGCACGCCGGCCGGGTCGGGGGCGAACCGTTCCCGCTCGCGCAGGGCGCGCCGCACCTCCTCCAGCCCGCTCACCGGCGCTCCTCCAGGAGGGGCTCGGCCGCCGGTCCCAGCTCGACCCGCAGCCGGGCCAGCGCCCGCGAGGCGTGCGCCCGGACCGTGCCGACCGCGCAGCCGAGCACGTCGGCGATCTCGGCGTCGGGCAGGTCGGCGTAGTAGCGCAGGACCAGGACGGCGCGCTGCTGCCGCGGGAGCACCTGTAAGCGCTGCCGCATCTCGTCCCGGTCGTCGGTGGGCCCGGAGTGGTCGGGCTGCGGCGGGAGGCCGGGCCCGTCCAGCGACTGGCCGCTCAGCGGCACCACCCGCAGCCGCCGGGTACGCCGGGTGTTCAGGAACGCGTTGGTCACCATGCGGTGGACGTACGCGTCGGGCCGGTCGGTCCGTTCGATCCGGGACCACTTCGCGTACGCCTGCGCCAGCACGTCCTGGACGAGGTCGCGTGCCTGCTCCTGGTCGCCGGTGAGGACGGCGGCATAGCGCAGCAGGGCGGTCAGCCGGCTCGCGGCGAACTCCTCGAAGCTCATCAGCTACGCCCAGCTCCTCCCGAACAAGGGTCCCCCTGGTACGACCCGCCGGACCGGCTGGAACGTTGAGACACGATCGGGGGTAATTGCCGCGACCGGAGTGGTGCCCGGTAACTACCCTGGGTGGCACTGTGGCGAGATCGGGGCGAGGGCGGCCGCCGGCCGAGGTGCTGGAGCGGCGTCGTGCCGCCGTACCCGCGATCAGTTACCCGCCGGAGCTGCCGGTCAGCGCCGCGCGGGACGAGCTTGCCGCGGCGATCCGCGACCACCAGGTGGTGATCGTGGCCGGCGAGACCGGTTCGGGTAAGACTACGCAGTTGCCGAAGATCTGCCTGGAGCTGGGCCGCGGCGTCGAGGGCATGATCGGCCACACCCAGCCGCGCCGCATCGCCGCCCGTACGGTCGCCGAGCGGATCGCCGAGGAGGTGGGCGTCCAGCTCGGCGGCGCGATCGGCTACCAGGTCCGCTTCACCGAGACCGTCGGCCCGGACACGCTGGTGAAGGTGATGACCGACGGCATCCTGCTGGCGGAGATCCAGACCGACCGCACGCTGCACCGGTACGACACGCTGATCATCGACGAGGCGCACGAGCGCAGCCTCAACATCGACTTCATCCTGGGCTACCTGAAGCGGCTGCTGCCCCGCCGCCCGGACCTCAAGGTGATCATCACCTCGGCCACCATCGACCCGGAGCGCTTCTCGGCGCACTTCGACGGCGCCCCGATCGTCGAGGTCAGCGGCCGGATGTACCCGGTGGAGCTGCGCTACCGGCCGATCGTCGACCCGGACGACCCGAAGGCCGACCCGGACCGGGACCAGACCACGGCGATCTGCGACGCGGTCCGGGAGCTGCCGCGGCACGGCGACATCCTCGTCTTCTGCTCCGGCGAGCGGGAGATCCGCGACACCGCCGACGCGCTGGCCCGGCTGGAGCTGGCCGGCACCGAGGTGCTGCCGCTGTACGCCCGGCTGTCGGTGGCCGAGCAGCACCGCGTCTTCACCGCGCACGCCGGCCGCCGGATCGTGCTGGCCACCAACGTCGCGGAGACCTCGCTGACCGTCCCCGGCATCCGGTACGTCATCGACCCGGGCACCGCCCGGGTGTCCCGGTATTCCGCTCGTACGAAGGTGCAGCGGTTGCCGATCGAGCCGATCGCCCAGGCCGCCGCCGACCAGCGGGCCGGGCGCTGCGGCCGGGTCGCCGCGGGCATCTGCATCCGGCTCTACACCGAGGCCGACTACGAGTCCCGCCCCCGTTACACCGATCCGGAGATCCTGCGCACCAACCTGGCCTCGGTGATCCTGCAGATGACCGCCGCCCGGCTGGGCGAGGTGGCCAGCTTCCCGTTCATCGACGCGCCGGACCGCCGCAACATCTCCGACGGCATGAACCTGCTGGTCGAGCTGGGCGCGCTGGACCTGGAGCGGCGGCTCACCCCGCTCGGCCGCCGGCTGGCCCAGCTGCCGCTCGACCCCAGACTCGGCCGGATGGTGCTGGCCGCCGGTGACCAGGGCTGCGTACGCGAGGTCATCGTGATCGCCGCGGCGCTGTCCATCCAGGACCCGCGCGAGCGGCCGACCGAGGAACGCCCGGCCGCCGACGCCCTGCACGCCCGTTTCGCCGACCCGAACTCCGACTTCCTCGCGTACCTGAACCTGTGGAGGTACCTGCGCGAGCAGCAGCGCGAGCTGTCCTCCAGCCAGTTCCGCAAGCTCTGCCGCAACGAGTACCTGTCCTGGCTGCGGGTGCGCGAGTGGCAGGACATCGCCAGCCAACTGCGCCAGCTGGCGCGCCAGGTCGGCGTCACGGTGAACACCGCCGACCCGCAGCCGCAGGCGGTCCACACCGCGCTGCTGGCCGGGCTGCTGTCCCACATCGGCGCCAAGGACGGGGACAAGCGGGAGTACGTCGGGGCCCGCGCGGCGCGGTTCGCGATCTTCCCGGGGTCGGCGCTGGCGAACAAGCAGCCGCGGTTCGTGATGGCCGGCGAGCTGGTGGAGACCTCCCGGCTGTGGGCCCGGCAGGTGGCCCGGATCGAGCCGGAGTGGGTGGAGCCGCTGGCCGCCCACCTGGCCCGCCGGGTCTACTCCGAGCCGCACTGGTCGGCGCGGCGCGGGGCCGCGATGGGGTACGAGAAGGTCACCCTGTACGGCGTGGTGCTGGTCGAGCGCCGCCCGGTCAACTGGGACCGGGTCGAGCCGGCGGTGGCCCGCGAGCTGTTCATCCGGCACGCGCTGGTGGAGGGCGACTGGCGTACGCAGCACCGCTTCTTCCACGACAACCGGGCGATGCTGGAGCAGGCCGAGGAGCTGGAGCACCGGGTCCGGCGGCGCGACATCGTGGTGGACGACGAGGTGCTGTTCGAGTTCTACGACCGGCGCGTCCCGGCCGAGGTGACCTCGGCGCGGCACTTCGACTCCTGGTGGAAGGGCGCGCGGCGCACCGACCCGGACCTGCTGACGCTGACCGTGGAGCAGCTGCTGACCGAGCGGGCCGGCGGCGTGCGCGAGGCGGACTACCCGGGCAGCTGGCGGATCGGCGAGCTGGAGCTGCCGCTGGCGTACCACTTCGAGCCCGGCGCCCCGGACGACGGTGTCAGCGTCACCATCCCGCTGGCCGTGCTGAACCAGGTGAGCGCCGACCCGTTCAGCTGGGGCGTCCCGGGGTTGCGCGAGGAGCTGGTCACCACGCTCATCCGCGGGCTGCGCAAGGAGGCGCGGCGCCCGTACGTCCCGGTGCCGGACACCGTCCGCGCGGTGCTCCCGGCGCTCAGCCCGTACCAGGGTTCGCTGGTGGACGCGCTGGGTCCGGCGCTGCGCGAGCTGACCGGCGTCGGGGTCTCGCCGACCGCCTGGCGGCTGGACCAGGTGCCGGCGCACCTGCGGATGACGTTCCGGATCACCGGGGACAACGGCAAGGTCCTCGGCGCCGGCAAGGACCTGGACGAGCTGCGGCGGCGGCTGCGCGCGGACGTCCAGCGGACGCTGTCGGCGGCCGGGCACGACCTGGAGCGGTCCGGGCTGGCCTCCTGGGACGGCATCGGCGCGCTGCCGCGGGTGGTCCGCCGGGACCGGGACGGGTTCACCCTCACCGGGTACCCGGCGCTGGTCGACCAGGGCGGCTCGGTGGCGGTACGGGTCCTGGACAGCGCCGCCGAGCAGGAGCGCGCGATGTGGCTGGGCACCCGGCGGCTGCTGCTGCTCGGCGCGCCGTCCCCGCTGCGCCTGCTCCGCACCCGGCTGAGCGACCGGGCCAAGCTGGTGCTGTCCCGCAACCCGCACGGCAGCATCGCCGCGCTGCTGGACGACTGCGTGGACTGCGCCGCGGACGCGGTGATCGGGGCGGCCGGCGGGCCGGCGTGGGACGAGGCCGGGTTCGCCGCGCTGCGGC
>Ga0081455_10004041_pt1 | contig 16628 bp, 15 predicted proteins | sample TabmetS3T2R1_FD_70207 | JGI IMG/M metagenome (GOLD analysis project Ga0081455, IMG submission 70207) | Tabebuia heterophylla rhizosphere microbial communities from the University of Puerto Rico - S3T2R1 | ecosystem: Host-associated > Plants > Roots > Rhizosphere ... | reverse complement strand
TCCAGCTACAACGGCATGCTGCTGTCGGCGCAACTCCGCCTGGCGAACAATTTCAGCGCGCTGGCGAATTACACCCTCTCGCATTGCATCAGCGATCCTGCGACGACAGAAATCACCGGCCCGACTTACGTGAATCCCAACAATCGCCGGGCCGACCGGGCGAATTGCGATTCGGACCGGCGCCACGTCGTCAACGTTTCGTTTGTCGCGCGCATGCCACAATTTGCGAATCGCGCGCTGAACCTGATTGCTTCGGGCTGGCAGCTTTCGGGCATCGTGCGGATGCAAAGCGGAAACTATTCAACAGTCACGACCGGCGTTGACAACGCGCTGACCGGCGTCGGCGGTCAGCGCGCCGCGCAACTGCTGGCCGATCCTTACGATGCGAACCGGACGGTTGATCATTATCTGAATCGTGCGGCGTTCGGGGCGCCCGCGGCGGGAACGTATAGCCCGCTCGGCGCATTCACTATTCTGAATCCGAGCAGCCTGCAGATTGATACGGGGCTGTCGCGTACCTTCCGCGTGCTCGAAGGACAAAGCATTCAATTCCGCTGGGAGGTCTTCAACGTCCCGAACCGGTTGAATGCCAATGCGCCGGTGACCGCGCTGAACAATGCGACCTTCGGCAGGATTCTGAACGCGCAAGACCCGCGCATTATGCAGTTCGCGCTGAAGTATGTGTTTTAGTTTGCGGCATAACTCAACACAAAGGTTCGAAGGGACAAAGGCTCAAAGATGACACTGGAAATTCCAATGCTCTTCTTTGTCCCTTTGAACCTTTGAGCCTTTGTGTTGACTTTTGCAGGGGAAGCTAATGACCAACCGCGAAGCAATTGCCGACGGCGCCAATCCGTTGGGGCTGGACGGCGTCGAGTACATCGAATACGCGACCAGCAAGCCGCAGGCCCTGGGGAAAGCGCTGGAGATGATGGGCTTTCGTCCGATTCACCGTATGATGTAAATTGTAAGGAAACCTATTGAGGCGCCGTGAGGTAATACATCGATGATAGCGCGCCGAACTACTGTCATTTTCTGCATGGTAATGGCGCCGGGTCCTGGCCGCCGACAGGAGCGGAATCACATGAACGAAGCTCTACGTGACGAACTGATTCAAATGGATGAATACGATCAGGCCGTGCGTGCGGAACTTGCGGCAGACGGCTCATTATTCGATGGATACCACCCGAGAATGGCTGCCGTGCATGATGCGAACGCGGCTCGCCTCCGCGCAATCATCGCGACCCATGGTTGGCCCACGGAGCGCTTGGTTGGAGTCGACGGGGCCAAGGCCGCGCATCGCATCGCTCAACATTCCATTAATCATCCCGACTTCATGCGTGAGTGTCGAAGGCTGCTGGATGAGGCCAGCGCGAAAGGCGCCGCGCCCCGTTGGCAGTTCGCCTTTATTGACGACCGCATTCGAGTATACGAGGGCTTGCCGCAGCGTTACGCGACTCAGTGGCGCGGCGGGCCGAACGGTCTTGAACCTTATCCTCTCGATGACTCCGTTCAGGTAGTAGATGAACGACGTTCGGCCTTGGGACTTCCAACGATTGCTGAACAGCGCGGATCGGCGCCGGCGGAGCGCGCGTGGGACCCGGAGGCCGCGCGACGCCACGAAGAGCGGGAGCTTGCTTGGCGACGGTCTGTCGGGTGGATCAAGTGATTCGCCGTACCGTCTAACGAGCCGTTAGGCGGCGGGTTCATTGTGATGACTTGTCATAACTCAAAACTTTCATAGCGTTCTCTTCGTCGCATAGCGACGGCTGAGTTTAGCCGTGGGTTTAAACCCACGGAAAGCGCGGCGATAGTTCCCGCGTCGCGTAGCGACGCTTTAAGTATTGCGGGAGGGTACAATGGCAAACACGTATACCTCGCTTTTCTACCACATCGTATTTAGCACAAAGAACCGCGTCGCCTTCATTCGCCCTGACATTGAAGAACGCGTGTGGGCATACATCAGCGGCATCGCGCGTAATCACAAAATGGCGGCTTTGCAGATCGGCGGCATTGAAGACCATTTGCATGCGCTGGTAATGGCTCCACCCGCGATAGCGCCGTATGAGATCGCCAAATACCTGAAAGGCGAATCTTCGAAATGGATTCACGAAACCATTGCCGATTTGCGGGATTTCGGTTGGCAGGATGGGTACGGCGCGTTTACGGTCAGTAAATCGAAGCTGCCCGATGTGGTGAGTTACATTAAGAAACAGCGTACGCATCATCAGGCGCAAACATTCCAGGATGAGTATCGTGAAATGCTCGACAAGCACGGTGTGGAATACGACGAGCAATATTTGTGGGGCTGATTCAAGCGTCGCTATGCGACGCGGTAATGATTGGCGCCCTTCCCGTGGGTTGAAACCCACGGCTAAATTCACACCGTCGCTACGCGACGAAGAAAACGCATATGCCGCGAGCAATCAGGCGCTCAAAAGAACGCTCGAATTTATTGATTAGATTCTCGGAGGGGAAACAAAATGATGCGGAAAATTCATCTACCGTTGAGGGGACTGCTGCGAAGCATCATCCTCGCGCTAGCAATTGCGCTCGCCTTATTCGTTGGGTTGCTTCCGGTCAATCGTATCAGTACCGCGGATGGTACTGATAAAGCGATGCAAACCGACTGGCCGACCTTCGGCAATGACCCCGGCGGACAGCGTTACGCGCCGCTGACGCAAATCAACGCCGGTAACGTCACGAAACTCGTGCGCGCGTGGACGTATCACATGAAACCCGCCGGCGCCGCGCCGCCCGTCGCCGAAAGCGGCTCGCCCGCTCGCGGCCCGCGTCGCCGTAGCAATCCCGAATCGCAAGCCGTGCCGCTAGTGGTCAACGGCCTGATGTACCTGACGACGGCTTATCGCCGCGTCGTCGCGCTCGAACCCGAAACGGGCAAGTGTCTGTGGGAATATGAAATCGGACGTGGCGAAGCGGCGACGCGCGGTTTGGAATACTGGGCGGGCGACGCGCAGTCACAGCCGCCAATTGGGCCGCGCCTGTTCTTCGGCACGTCCAACGGCGAACTGATCGCGCTCGACGCCAAGACGGGACAGCCCGCGACGAGCTTTGGTGAGGGCGGCGTCGTGGATATGAAAGTCGGCGTGATGAATGGTTACGATCAGGTTCCTTACGGCCTGTCGTCGCCGCCGATTATGTTCAAAAGCCTGGTGATCACGGGCGCGCATACGCAGGAGACGCCGATGCTCGGTTCTTCGGGCGACGTACGCGCATGGGATGCGCGTACCGGCAAGCTGGTCTGGACGTTTCACACCGTGCCGCGTCCCGGCGAAGCGGGCCACGAGACCTGGGAAGGCGACAGTTGGAAAAACCGTTCCGGCGCGAATGTCTGGAGCATGATGACCGTTGACACGGCGCGCGGCCTGGTTTTTCTGCCGCTCGGTTCACCGACTTACGATTATTACGGCGGCGACCGCAAAGGCGCCAACCTGTACGGCAGCGCGCTGGTCGCGCTGGATGCGAATACAGGTAAGGTGAAATGGCATTTCCAGGCCGTGCATCACGACTTATGGGATTACGACCTTTGCACGCCGCCGACTTTGTTTGATGTCACGGTCAAGGGTCGAAAGATTCCTGCCGTGGCGGTGATGACGAAAATGGGTTTGCTCTTCATTCTGGATCGCCGCGACGGCAAGCCGATTTATGGCGTCGAGGAAAGACCGATTCCAAAAACTGATGTGCCGGGCGAAGCGAGCTGGCCCACGCAACCATTTCCGCTCAAGCCCGCGCCGCTCGCGCGCAACAGCTTCAAGCGCGAAGAACTCGCCGACCTGACGCCCGAACACCGCAAATATTGCGAAGCCTTGTTCGACCGCGACGGCGGCATGCATAACGAAGGGCCGTACACGCATTACTCCACCAAGCCTTCGGTCGTCTTCCCCGGCACGCTCGGCGGCGGCAATTGGAATCCGATGTCGTTCGATCCGAAGCTGGGATATTTGTTCATCAACACGCAGGATTTGGGCGGCATCGGGCAGATGCAGCGGAATCCCGAGGGCGGGCGCACGCCGTGGTCGCGCACGAGTCCGCTGGGGCCGTCGACGAGATTCTGGCAGCCGGAGATCCGCTGGCCGTGTCAACAACCGCCGTGGGGCCGTCTTGTGGCCGTTAACGTCAACACTGGCGAGATTGTCTGGCAATCCGCCCTGGGCATTACCGAAGGCTTGCCTGAGGACAAGCAAAAAACCGGCAGGCCGAATCTCGGCGGATCGCTCGCCACGGCCACCGGATTGGTCTTTATCGGCGCGACCGATGACAGTCGATTCCGCGCCTTCGACGCCAAAACCGGGAAGGAATTGTGGGCGCTGAAAATCGACGCCGGCGCGCATTCCGCGCCGATCACTTACATCGGCAATGACGGGAAGCAATACGTCGTGATTACCGCGACCGGCGGCGGCTTCATCGCAGACCCATCAAGCGCCGACACGGTGATTGCGTTTGCCTTGCCGTAGTTGACGAATCGCAGCTTGAAAATGCCGCGCGCTTGCCGCGCGGATTGTTAAGTTGGATGTTATTGCCAAGCGGCGAATTCCAAAAACGCCACGGGCTTGTCCCGTGGAGATTCACGCTGGCAGCCATTGTAGCCACGAACGTGAACCTCCACGGGGCAAGCCCATGGCGCCCGCAAATCTTCGGAAGACTATGAAACCAATCAGAATCCTGTTGGCGGCTTTGTTGCTGAGTACGCTTCTAATTCAAGCCGTCGCGCAAAGCGCACAGCCCGCGCGGTTGAAAATCCTCGTCGTTCACGGCCCGAATCTAAACCTGCTCGGAAGGCGCGAGCCGAACATTTACGGCGTGACGACGCTGCCGCAAATCAACGAGCAGTTGCAGAAACTGGCGGCGGAACTGAATGTCGAGCTGATCATCGTGCAATCCAATCACGAAGGCGTCATCGTGGACACGTTCCAACAACACATTGACGACGTGGCGGGCGCGATTATCAACCCGGCAGGACTGAGCTTTCACAGCGTCGCGTTGCACGACGTCATCAAAGCGATGCCGTTTCCGGTGATCGAAACGCACATCTCCAACCTCGGCGCGCGCGACGCCATTCACCAAGGCTCGATCATCACGCCGGCGGCGCGGGCTTCGATTATGGGACTTGGCTGGCGTTCTTACACGGCGGGCTTGCGCGCGCTGGTCGAGATTGTGCGCGAAGAAAAGGCCGTCAAGGATGTGGGGAAAGAAGGGGTAAAGAAATGATGCGTTATTTGGCTTGTCTATGTGTTCTCACCGCCTTGTGGGGCGGGGCGAGAATCAGTACCGCGAGTGGCGCTGATCCGGCGTCCCAACAACCGCCGCCGCAGCCGCGCCCTACGCGCAAACAGGTGCTGGCGTGGGGCGATGTGCGTTACGGCTTCCAACACGATTCCGTCTCGCACGCGCTGGCGACGATTGAACGCCTGGGCCGCGAATCGGGTTTATATGACACCTACATCCGGACCGATTCGCAACTCATAACGAAACAGCCGATAACGCTGGGGGGCCGTCCCAGCAACGCCAAAAATCTGAATTACTTCGACGCGATCTTCTTTTTCGGGCTGCGCGAAATTGAGCTGAGCGACCAGCAGAAGTCCGACCTGATGTCCTTCATCAAAGAGGACGGCAAGGGCTTCGTCGGCGCGCACACGGCGACGACGGCGTTTTTCTCGTGGCCGGAATTCGGCGAAATGATCGGCGCGCGCTTTGACGAACATCCCTGGAATGTCATTGACGGAACCGTCGTGATTGACGACCCGCTGTTTCCCGCCATGAAGCACTTCCCCGGCGTTTCGGTCATCAGGGACGAGCATTACCAGCACAAGGACTTTTCACGCGATAAAATCCGCGTACTGGCGCATCTGGACGTGAGCAAATTGGACATGAAAAATCCTCGCGTCCATCGAACCGACGGCGACTACCCAGTCGCCTGGTCGAAGACGTACGGCAAAGGCCGCGTCTTTTACGCCACGCTCGGACACGCGCCTGAAAGCTGGGACAATCCGCAAATCCAGAAAATGTATTTCGAGGCGCTCAAATGGGCCATGGGCTTGAGCGAGGGCGGCGCCAAGCCGCTCGAAGGAAAGTGATGCGCAACTTCATCAAAATTGTCCTGGCGGCAATCGCCGTCGCTGTCGGAATTCTGGCGCAAACCCCCGAACCGCCGAAGCAGCCGCTGCCGTTCAGCCACAAGCTGCACGTCGCGCAGGGGCTGAAATGCCAGGGCTGCCACGTCAACCCCGACCCCGGCGAAGAGATGACCTTTCCGGCGACGGCGAAATGCATGACCTGTCACGCAGAGATCGCCACGGACAAAGCCGCGATCAAGGAACTCACCAAATATCATCGAGACAATGCCGCCGTCCCTTGGGTTCGGATTTATCAAAACCCCGACTGGGTCTGGTTCAGTCACCGCGTACATTTGGAAGCGGGCGCGAAATGTGAGCGATGTCACGGCGCGGTCGCCGAACGCGACGCGCTCTGGAAGGAGAAGCCCCTCACGATGGAAAGCTGCATGAATTGCCACCGCGAAACCAACGCCAGCAACGCATGCAATTATTGCCATCAAGCTCATTGAAGCCGTGGTATGGAAAAACACTTTCGCAAATCGGTGCAGGTCGGTTTAATCGGCGCAGGCATTCAGGCTTCGCGCTCGCCACACCTCCACGAATGCGAAGCCCGCGCGGCAGGCATCGTCTGCTCCTATCAATTGATTGACCTGGCGCAACTCGGCGTCGGCGTGGAATCCCTGCCGCAGTTGCTGGACGCAGCCCAACAGCAGGGCTTCGCCGGAGTGAATATCACACATCCCTGCAAACAATCTGTCATCCCGCTGCTGGACGAACTGTCGGAGGACGCCGCCGTCATTGGCGCAGTCAACACGGTGGTTTTTTCAGCAGGCAAACGAATCGGGCACAACACCGATTGCTGGGGTTTTGCCGAAAGCTTCCGGCGCGGCCTTGCCGACGTCGCACGCAACCAGGTGGTCCTGCTCGGCGCGGGCGGCGCGGGGTCTGCCGTAGCCAGCGCAGCGCTTCAAATCGGCGTCACAAGATTGGTGATTCACGACGTGGTTTATAAGCGCGCCATTGCGCTGGCCGAACGATTGCGCCCTCGCTTTGGCGCGGATCGCATCGCCGCCGTCACTGACCTATCGTCGGCAATGGCCGCGGCCGATGGATTGATTCAAGCGACGCCCATCGGCATGCTCGGCCATCCTGGGTTGCCATTGCCTATCGAATTGCTGCGGCCTGCGCATTGGGTCGCCGAGATCATATACTTTCCGCTGGAAACCGAATTGCTGAAGTCAGCGCGCCTCATGGGTTGCCGCACGCTGGACGGCGCCGGAATGGCTGTCTTTCAGGCCGCCGAAGCGTTCCGTCTATTTACCGGCGTGGCGCCGGATTACGAAAGGATGCTCCGATGTTTCGCCAGCCTGAACTAGGCGACACACTCATCACCGGGCAAAAGATCTTGTATGATGGCGGCGGTTATTCGAACTGACAAAAAGGACAAGGCCAATGGCGGCGGAAATCAAACCGGAAGCAATCAATGTCTCACAATCAAATCAAGCCAACTTGCAGTTTGCCTGGTATGTCGCGGTGGTGTTGATGTTGTGCAACACATTGTCGTTCATTGATCGCCAAATACTGGGCTTGCTGGTAGACCCCATCAAGCAGGATTTGGGCGTCAGCGATACACGGATCGGCTTGCTACAGGGGCTGGCCTTCGGCATTTTTTATACCCTGCTCGGCATACCGATGGGACGTTTCGTGGATCGCGGCAATCGGCGCAAGCTGGTGGCGGCGGGCATCTTTTGCTGGAGTCTGATGACGGCGCTCTGCGCGGGGGCGCGTGGTTTCTGGTCCCTGTTTGCAGCGCGCATGGGCGTCGGCGTAGGTGAAGCGACGCTCTCGCCGTCGGCTTTCTCGCTGCTTTCCGATTACTTTCCGAAAGAGCGACTGGCGACGGCGTTGAGCATTTTTTCGATGGGCGTGTTTTTCGGTTCCGGTCTCGCGCTGATTGTCGGCGGCTTGATTATCGGCGCGGTCGGTTCATGGCGCTTGACGTTTCTGATTGTGGGGGCGCCTGGCTTGCTCGCGACGTTGCTGGTATTCACGATCAAAGAGCCGAAGCGCAAAAACCTGTTGGGCGGCAAGGCTACGAAGCTCACGCTCGCCGAAGTGGTTGAGCAGATCAAATTGCGCTGGCAATCGGTCATCGGGATCTGCCTGGCCTTTGCGTTCCAGGCGCTGTGCAATTACTCGCAGCAGGCGTGGCTGCCTTCGTTTTTCACCCGCACGCATGACTGGACCAAGAAACAAGCCGGGCTGACGCTCGGCCTTATTTCACTTGTCACGGGCTTGCTAGGCGCTTACCTGGGCGGGCGGCTGTGCGATTACTGGCAACGGCGAGGCAAAACGGACGCCCCTTTGCGCGTAGGCGTACTGGCGACGGCTTCCGCGGGATTCTTTTTCAGTCTGGCGATGCTGATGCCAGCGTTGAAATGGCAGCTCGGTTTTCTGGTTCCGGCGTTTTTCTTTTTGGCGATGCCGATTGGCAGTTCATACGCTTCGTTGCAATTGATCCTGCCCAACCAGGCGCGCGGACAGGTCGGCGCCTTGCAAGTATTCACGCTGAACCTATTCGGCCTGATTCTGGGGCCGTTCCTGCCGGGCTTTTTCAATGACTATTTGTTTCACGATTCGAAGATGGTCGGCCTCTCATTGGCGCTGACAGTCGGAATGGCTTCGCTGTTATCGGCGGCGCTGTTTTATGCGACTTGGCGGCCTTACCGCACGCATTACGCCCAAATGCACAATTGAAGATGCGCGCGGTATTGTACCGGCGCCCTAATGTTGGTTGGCCCGATTAAGATCGGTTGTCAATTGCCTTTACAGGAAAGTACCGCGACCTTTGGTACGGTTCGGGGAGCGTGGGCGGCCTGAGCCCTGGTCATAACTATGAAAATCAAAACGAACCATCTTGTCTTTGCCCTGACCGTTTCGTGCTTGAGCTTGGCTGCATCAACCTATGCGCAACAGCCCGTGATTCCATTGTATCCCGGCGTCGCGCCCGGTTCGGAGAACGCCAAACAAAAAGAAGTTTCGTTCGTCAATCCTGACAAACAAACCCGCGTTCGCAACGTCACACAACCTACTTTGACAGCGTATTTGCCCGAACGCGGCAAGGCCAACGGTACGGCCATTATCGTTGCGCCGGGCGGCGGTTTTACGCATCTAGCGATGGAAAAAGAGGGCTCCGATATGGCGCGTTGGTTGCAAGCGCGCGGTGTCGCGGCCTTTGTGCTGAAATATCGTCTGATGGATACAGGCACGGAAGAAGAATACCGCGAGCGAGCCGCCGCGATGACGCGCGCGACGCAGCCCAATTCAACGGCGCCGGCTACGCAGCCTGCGCCTAATCCCGCGAGGCGCCAAGCCATCGAGTTCGCCATCGCCGACGGCGCGCAAGCTGTCAGACTTGTTCGCCAGCGGGCGGCGGAATGGGGCGTTGCCGCCGACCGCATAGGCCTGATGGGCTTCTCGGCGGGCGGCATGCTCACCATGGGCGTAGTCATGAAAGATGACGCGGCGAGCCGCCCCAACTTTGCCGCGCCGATTTATGGCGGCGCCACGAACGGACTACCCGTCCCGGCGGACGCGCCGCCTTTGTTCATTGCCGTCGCCAGTGACGATCCGATCGCTTCCGTCAGCAGCGCCAAACTTTATTTGGAATGGAGAGCCGCAGGGCGTAGCGCCGAATTGCACATATATTCGCAGGGAGGTCACGGATTCGGCATGACCAAACGCGGCTTGCCAGTGGATGGTTGGGTTGAGCGCTTCGGCGAATGGCTGCAAATACAAGGCTTACTCAAAACCAAAGAATAGACCTCTTGTGCGCTACAGCATTAGGATTGAGGCTGCCCCAGTGGCAGGACAACGCAAATCATTTCTTTTCAGCACGGATTTGTCCAAATTGACCATTTTTGTTCTCCTGCTAAACAAAGGCCTTCTCGTCGTCCAAACTCTCGAGCAGCGCTTTCATGAAGACAAAGCTCTAGTCTAGCGCAGGGGCACGCAACCGGAACCGGCGAATCTATTTCCCGCGAATCGAATAGAGCTTGGTCTCGGTTCGGAGCAGCAGCCGGTCGCCGGCGATCGCTGGCGTGGCCAGCGCCATTTCGTCCTGCGAATTGACGTGCAGCGCCTCGAACGTTGCGCCGGCTTTCACGACGTACGTCGCGCCTTCCTCGTCCAGGCAAAAGATCTTGCCGTTGTACGCCCACGGCGACGAGGTGAATGCCCCGCTGCCGCCATCGCTCGCCAGCCGGCTCTTGTAACTCTGTTTGCCCGTCTTCGCGTCGAATCGTGTAAGGATGCCCACTTCGTTGAGTACGTATAGACCGCCGTCGTACGCAACCGGCGTGGGGAGGTAGCTTCCGCCTTTCGTATCGGACCAGGCGATATATTCGTTGGACCGCTCCGCGGCATCCTTCAACGAAATGTCGCCCGATGCGCCCGGCTTTATCGCGAACATCGTGCCCTTGGACCCGCCGTTCACATACAGCCATCCATCGTAGGCAAAGGGACTCGGTATTGCGATGGAGGACATTCCCGACAGGCGCCACAGTTCTTTTCCTCCGAGGTCATAGCTCAAGGCAGTTCCCGGACCAACCGCGACGATCTCCGTGCGGAGCGCGTTTCTCCAAACGAATGGCGTACTCCAGCTCGTTTTTCGCACATGATTCCCCACACTCCGATCCGTCCGCCACAACCGCTTGCCCGTTCGCTTGTCGTGGGAAGCGATGAAGGGCTGTTTCTCGTTGTCGTTGAGAATGATGATCTGGTCCCCGGCCAGCGCGGGCGATCCCCCGCTTCCACATTCCCCGTAGGTGGGATACGCTTCCAGCTTCTCGCTCCACAGCAGCTTGCCCTTCAGGTCAAACGCCCACAGCCCGAGGTTCCCGACGTATACGTAAACTGCCTGGCCGTCGGTGATTGGTGTCTCGGAGGTAAAGCTAGCCTTGCGATGGCGTCCGCCCGGAGGATGCCCGCCGTAGAGCTCATACTTCCAGTCGACCGCGCCGGACTTCAGATCCAGGCAATAGAGCCAGTAATGCATCATGACTTCATTCGGCATCTCGATATCGCGCTCTATCAGTTTTGCTTCCGCTTCTTCCTTGCTGAGGCCGCTGGCCCTCAGCTCGCGTTCATAATCAGTGCTGTATGTGGTCCCTTTCTGAGGCAATTTCGACTTGCCATCCGTCACCGCGGTTGTCACGAAGACCTTGCCGCTCGTGACGATCGGCGACGACCATCCGCGCCCCGGAATCGTCGCGACCCACTCGACGTTCTCAGTCTTCGACCAGCGGTCGGGAAGCGCCTTGCTCAGCCCGACCGGATTCAGATCCGGCCCGCGGAACTGCGGCCAATCCGGCTCGGCCGCACGGACCACAATGCTTAACCAGAGTAACGCTGCGAACCATTTCATTCCAAGCATTATAGGCGCCTCCCCGCCCCCCACGAGATCACGTCCGGCGCCATTCTCGGCGCATCGCCAGACAACTGGCTGGGGCGCTCCATACGGCGCCCATGCTACCGGGCAAAACTGGGCATCTCCTGTCATGTTTTTCAGAGACAATCTCGAGATGCGAGCTGCCCCCCTACTGTATATGCTGATGACGCCGCGTCATCGCGCCCGAATCACGGCCGGCGTGCGCACGACGCCTTGACCATTAGCCGTGCGCGCCAGCGCTGCGGCGGCAGTCAGGACCCCGACCGCCCGCAGGGCGCTCTTGGGCAAGTAACGCATTCGCGGGGTCCCCCGAGATCACGGCGCACGATCACTGTTCAACGAATCCCAGGCATGTTCAAGGTCCATTTTTTGTCATTTGATTAGGTCCATTCGCTGACGGGTTCATGGAGCTTTTCGTACTAAGCTTTTTATGATCGAATGGGTCCATTATGTTGCAACTCGACGGAACCGGACCGCTTCATCAGCAGATCTATCGCGCCTTTCGTAACGAAATCCTGAGCGGGGTCCTGGCCCCGGGCGAACGGGTTCCTTCAACCCGCGCCCTTGCGGACCTTCTGAAAGTATCGCGAAACACTGCAGTATCGGCCTATGAGCAACTGCTTGCGGAAGGGTATCTTGAGACACGTCTGGGCGCCGCGGGAACAGTTGTGGCGCCTGTTCTACCACCGGAGCGCCTTGCTTTACGGCCCTCGGCGCCGCCTAGCTTGCAGAAACGACCGTCCCGGCGCGCTGGCGCGCGACTCGCGATCGCGGGAGAGAGAATCCTAAAAACCGCCCGAGCAGGAGCCAGGAGCTTGGGATTGCCAACCTTCACCTGGGAGCTAACGCCGCCGCACATACGTTACGATTTTCGGCCCGGCCGTGCGGCGTTCGGCGATCTGCCGTATGCGCTTTGGTGCAGGCTGCTCGGCTCGCGCGTCCGCCGTGCCAGCCTGCGGGATCTCGATTACGGCCCGCCGCAGGGCCGCTGGGAGCTCAGGGAGGCCATCGCCACTCGCCTCCGACGACTGCGTGGAGTTGATGCAAGCCCGGAGAGAATTGTGATTGTCAACGGAATGCAACAGGCTTTGGATTTGATCGGCCGAGTTCTATTAAATCCTGGAGACCGCGTGCTGATGGAGGACCCTCATTACACCGGCGCGCGGTGCGCATTCATGTCTGCGGGAGCTGAGTTGGTCCTCTCGCCGGTTGACGATCATGGGATTCGGATCCCAAAACCGACGACAGGAAGACGCCCTGTCCGGCTTGCATATGTCACTCCATCCCATCAGTTTCCGACCGGCGTAGTCCTCCCAATTGCGCGACGTCTTGAGCTTCTGGATTGGGCCTCCCGTGTAGGGGCATTCATCGTTGAGGATGACTACGACGGTGAATATCGCTATGACGGACCACCACTTCAGGCGCTGACCGGACTCGACGGGGAAGGCCGCGCTATTTACCTGGGAACGTTCTCCAAAATTCTGTTTCCAGCTTTGAGGCTGGCGTATCTCGTTCTGCCGGAATCGTTGGTGGAGCCGGTGATCGCCGCAAAGGCGATTGGAGACACTGGAACGGCAACGCTGGAACAACTTGCTCTCGCGGACTTCATTAGCATGGGGCACTTCGATCGTCATCTCCGTCGCACCAACGCCTCAAATGCCGCGCGGCGAAATGCATTAGTGGCCGCCGTACGCAAGGAGTTCGCCGAACGCGCAGAGGTTTGCGGCGCCAATGCCGGGCTCCATCTTCTTGTCTGGCTGGAAGGGAGGAGTGGCGGAATGATCAAGGATGTGGTCAGCAAAGCCGAAAAGGCCGGTGTAGGATTGTACACCGTAGATCCATTCTGTATAAAACCTCCAAGGCGCACGGGCGTTGTTCTCGGGTATGCGCCCCTACGCGAACGTGAGATTCGAGAGGGCATTCGGCGGCTGGCTGAGGCTCTCACATAAACGACTGAGTCAATCCATCAATCGCTGGCCTCGGCCAGTCAAGGAGAGTTCTATGCGCCGTTATCTCGTATTAGTTGCGGTGATTGCGCTTTCGACCACGGCCACGCTCGGGCAGACGCCCGCGGCCGGCAAGCCTGCGGTCGCCAAAAGCGCTAAAGGCAGGGCGCCGCTGGTCGAGTTTGAAACGATGACTTGGCCCGAAGTGAAGCAGGCGCTTGCCGAAGGCAAAACAACAGCTCTCTTCTACACTGGCGGCACTGAGCAGCGCGGGCCGCAGAACGCCAACGGCGGCCATAATCTCATGGCGAAGGCTACCGTTAAAGCTATTGCGCTGAAACTGGGAAACGCCATCGCGATGCCGGTGCTCCCTTACACGCCGAACAACGCGAGCGCTCAGTTGCCTGGCACAATTGGATTGACGAACGATATCCTCGCCGCAATCCTTGAGCGAATCAGCGAGCAGGCAATCCTGACCGGTTTCAAAAATGTGATCCTCATGGGCGACCATGGTGGGGGTCAGCCAGACGTGTATCGCGACGTGGCCAAGAAGCTGGACGACAGATACGCGCCGCAAGGTGTTCACGTGTATTACTGCGATGAGGTCTATGCCAAAGCGCAGGGTGACTTCAACAATTGGCTCGAGTCCAATGGGTACCCGCGCAGTTCGCACGCCGGCATTCCCGACACTTCGGAAATGCTGTATCTCGGCGGCGATAAGTGGGTCCGTAAAGGGCTGATCAAGAGCGCGCTGGGAGATCCGCCGCCGCCGCCAGGACAGCGCGGCCGCGGCCAAGCGGATCCCAATTCGCCGCCGCGTGTGAACAATGGCATCACCGGCGACGCCCGTCGGTCAAGCGCGGCGCTCGGCAAGATGGCGTTCGACATGAAGGTCGCCTATGCGGTGAAACAGATTCGGGGATTCCTCGATATGGCTCCGAAAACGAAGCAGCCGCAGTAGCGTCCGGAGACTGATTGCCGGGAGCGCCCACGAAGACGCCTATCAAAATATCTCTCAGTTAATCGGTTAATGATGAGATCAGCGTTGAAGAACCACACGAATTTGCGATTGCAGTTTCACCCTGTGACACGGGAGCGTCTGCCAGACCTGGCTCGATTCTCCGAAGGGCACGGCAAATTCCGCTACTGCTCCTGCATGCGATGGCGGCTGACGAGCGCCCAGTTCAAATGTTCGACGAAGGACGATCGCATCGCGGCGCTGGAGCGGCTCGTCGACGAAGGCGCGCCAATCGGCGTCCTGGCCTACGCTGAAGGCGAACCAGTCGGGTGGTGTTCGATTGCGCCTCGGGAAACATACCAGGCGCTGGAACGTTACCGGGCGCTGCCACGCATCGACGGCGCGTCAGTGTGGTCGGTGGTCTGCTTCTTCATTGACCGCCGGGTTCGCCGCCGAGGGGCGACGCTGGGCCTGCTGCGGGCGGCGGTCGAGTACGCGCGGTCGAATGGAGCCGCGATCATCGAAGGATATCCGATTGAACCTGGGGGACGGCTGTACACCTATATGGGCTCGCCGTCGACGTTTCTCGCGGCCGGCTTTCGAGACGTCACGCCGATGGGACAGGCCAGGACCGTGATGCGGTATTACGTGTAAGTGATTATCAATTGTCTGTATGGGATTGCCGACAGTGGCGGGGCGCGTAAATGCAAACAGGCGCGTCAAAATAAGCGCCTGTTAAAATTTCAGCCCAATCCCGAGAGTCAGTCGATGTAACTCCGGGTCTTTGTTGACCAGATCCTTGACCAGGTTGTATTCCACTCCAACCGTCGCGATCTCGTCAATGTTGTAGAGCAGGCCGGCGCCCAGAGTCGGGCCGGCGCCGAATTTCTGACCCGGGCCGCTCAAATCGCTGGGAGTCAATTCACCTGCGATTCCCCCGCCGAACAGATAAACCCTGGGGAGGAAGACTCGCTGGCTCGTAAGTTCGACGCCAACTCCCGTGGAGAGGGAGGCCATTTGGGCGCTCAGTTCACCCCTGCTCATCCAATGCAGTCTCAGCTTGTTGCCCAGCGTAGAATAGAATTGGTGAGTATATGCAACATCCAGAGCAAAAGCGCCCTGTCCCTGTCCACCCGGGGCGCTGGTCGCCGCGGTATAGCGAAGTCCGATCAGCAACGCATTGCTCTTGATCCAGCTATTCAGCGCGTTGGGACTTTCCCAGATTAAACCGAAGCCGAGCGCCGAACCTTTGCCTGCCGCGTCCAACACCTGTTTTACGAAATCTGTGCATTGCAAACCGAAGAGATTGTATTTGGGTTTGGCCAGGCAGATACTTTTCGCCTTTGCCATGGCCGCCGCGAATTCTGTGTCCGTCAGCTCAAAGGTTTGTTGAGCGGTAGGACGGTGAGCCGTGTCCGGATGATGCACGCACCCATCGACGTCCTGGAACGAGTTGGATGGGTCGAAACCTTTCTGAGGCCAAAATCCATAGGTCCAGTATTCCCCACTCTTGCTCTTCAACTTGAGCCAGGAATGGCCGACATCATGAGTCATCGGCAACAACAGAAAAGCCCCTTCTTTGTCCGCATAAATGGTCAGCGTGTTTTTACTCTGGGGCGCCTCGCTGCCATCCGAAATACCGCAATCAGTGGCGCACATGCTGGGATCAAGTTGCCGAGCGATAATCGGTGAGCGCAGATCGTCCTGGATCGGCAGAGGCTCGGCGGCGGCGCGATCGATCCGAGGTTCGCGCGCATCCGACCCGGCGCGTACAAGAGGTGTGGCGTTCCCCTGCTGGATGGTATGGGTTAGTTCGTGGGCGATCAGTCGCTGTCCCCACGACGTATCCGGCGCGTATTGCCCCGGCGCAAAGACTACGTCGCGTCCGACGGTATAGGCCAGCGCCTGGACAGCTCTTGTGGATGCGGCTGCTTGATCATCTGTGTGGATCTTCACTTGGCTGAAGTCGTGACCAAAGCGCGGCTCAAAAAAGGCGCGTACCGCTGATGGCAACGGCTGCCCACCGCCCCGCAGTCCGTCGATCTGCGCCTGCGCGTCCGGGGTGGTGTTGGGAGTCTGCCCGGGAGTTTCTTTGGCCTGGAGGGTTTCTTCCTCCTCTTCTTCCTCCATCGGCTGCCGCTGGACTTCTTCCTCCTCGCACTGCTCGCATTTACGCTGAAGACGGGAGATTGACGGCGGGG
>Ga0081455_10004040_pt1 | contig 16628 bp, 11 predicted proteins | sample TabmetS3T2R1_FD_70207 | JGI IMG/M metagenome (GOLD analysis project Ga0081455, IMG submission 70207) | Tabebuia heterophylla rhizosphere microbial communities from the University of Puerto Rico - S3T2R1 | ecosystem: Host-associated > Plants > Roots > Rhizosphere ... | reverse complement strand
AAAATCGGCTCAGCACGCCTGCGATCTCAACCTAACACAGCTGTCACAAACGCCCTATCCTAGCTCTTTTAACCTTGAAGTGCCTATTGCGCGTGCGCTTCTTAGGCTCGATCCGACTTGGGACCCTTGCACTCCGATCCTGCCTTAAAACTGTACGAGGAAAAGCAACCTTGATTAGGCGAACGATCTTGATGGAGGGTTTGCGCTCGACCGTCGGCAGTGTAGGTGAGAGTATCCTTGCGGCGAGCAATTCCATGTGAATTCATATGGCTGCCGAGGTAAAAAAAGAGATTCAGCTGGAAATCGCGCATGTGTTGTTCACAGACATCGTCGGTTACTCGAAGCTGCCAATCCATCAGCAACGAGCGGTCGTCGAGCGCTTAAACGAGATTGTCCGAGGCACGGATGAATATCAGGCCGCCGAAACAGCAGGGCGCTTGATCACAATCCCGACAGGCGACGGCATCACCCTGGTTTTTTATCATAGCCCGGAAGATCCGGTTGAATGCGCGTTGGAAATAAGCCGCGCACTTAAGCAACATCCGGAACTTCAGCTGCGAATGGGTGTGCACAGTGGACCGGTCAGTGGGGTCATCGACGCAACCGGGAAAGCGAACGTGGCTGGCCCTGGGATCAACATCGCACAGCGGGTGATGGACTGCGGCGACGCCGGACATATTTTGCTGTCGAAGCACGTGGCTGAGGATCTTGAGGGATATCCTCACTGGCAGCCGCACCTGCACGCACTTGGCGAGTGTGAAGTAAAGCATGGCGTTCACGTCTCGGTAGTGAATCTGTACACTGGCGAGCTTGGCAATCCGGCAGTGCCGGCAAAGCTGAATGCGGCGCGTGTCGCTGCAGCTGCACGAAGAAAGCGGGCCGCGTTGCGACGATTGTCGTTAGGCTCGTTGGCTTTGCTCGCCGTGATCACCGCAATCGGTTTTCTCTTCTTTCGTTATAAACGACCGCTTATCACGGCAGAGTTACCACTTCCAGAAAAGAGCATCGCTGTGATGCCCTTTGAGAATCGTAGCGAAGACAAAGCAAATGCTTACTTTGCCGAGGGAATTCAGGACGAAATTCTGACCCGGCTTTCCAAGATCGCCGATCTGAAGGTGATCTCGCGCACTTCGACGCAGCATTACAAAAGCGCGCCTGAAAACCTGCGCGAGATCGCAAAGCAACTGGGCGTGGCCCACGTCCTGGAAGGAAGCGTGCAGAGGAGCGGCGATACCGTGCGCGTCAATGTGCAACTAATCAAAGCAGCTAATGATTCACATCTTTGGGCGGATACGTTTGATCGTAAACTGACTGACATCTTTTTCGTCGAGAGCGAGGTGGCAAGAGCCATCGCCGACCAACTGCGAGCGAAACTGACCGGCAAAGAAGAGCAAGTCATCGCTGCCAAATCGACGGATAATCCTGAGGCTTACGATGCCTACCTGCGCGGCTTGGCTTATAACGTCGCAACAATGTACACTCCAGCCAACGCCCTCGGGGCGCAGAAATATCTCAGAGAAGCAGTGCAGTTGGATTCGAAGTTCGCCCTTGCCTGGGCGCTACTGTCAATCGCGGACGCGCGCGGCTACATCACACAGAGTCTTGAACCAACGGCCGCACTGCGCGAAGAGACGCGAAAGGCGGCCGAAACTGCGCTCACTCTTCAGCCTAATCTGGGCGAGGCCGTATTGGCCAAGGGACTTTACCACTATTCTTGTCTAAAAGATTACGACATCGCGGTGCTTTACTTTGAACAGGCACGTCAGCTCTTGCCGAACAACAGCCAGATTCCTGCGTTGCTGGCCGCTGTCGCCAGGAGACGAGGCCAGTGGGACCGGAGCGAATCGTTTTTCATCCAAACCGAGCGACTCGACCCGCGCAACGTTAACCTGCTGGCACAGCATGCACAATTATATGTAGAGCTTCGTCGTTTCCCAGAAGCGCTGCGAAAGTTCGACCAGATTCTCGATATCATGCCGAGTGACGTCGACATCCTCGCAGCAAAGGCGGCTGTCGCACAAGCGGAGGGCGATCTGCCGCGGGCCTCCGCGCTCCTCGCCTCGATCCACCCGCCCGCTGACGACCCCCAGGCGTTGGAGACGCAAGTTTATCAAGCAATTCTGGAGCGTCGTCCTGGACAAATCATCAGTCGGCTAAAAGAGATGTTGGCCAAGCCTGATCCAGCGCTGGGCTCTATCATTGGCGAACTGCGATTTTATTTAGGATGGGCGCAGGAAGTCGCCGGCGATCATGCTGCCGCTCAGGAAAGTTGGCAGCAGGCGCGCAGCGAACTGGAACCTTTCGTCAAAGAACAGCCGGAGAATTTTAGCCTCCTTGGAGATCTCGCACTCGTCAGTATGGGGCTTGGTGACAAAGCCGCTGCATTTGTTCTCATCGAGCGGGCGATGGCCGTGATTCCGATCGAGAAAGATGCCGTGTGGGGTCCTATTCCGATCGAGATCCTGGCCCGAGTGTCGGCCCGCATGGGGGAGCCCGACCGTGCCATAGCCGCGTTAGAGAAACTGCTCTCGATACCGTACGATGGCGCGCTGGCTCAAAACGTGCCGCTCACTCCCGCGCTCCTCCGACTTGATCCTATGTTTGATCTGCTTCGGAAGGATCCGCGCTTCCAAAAACTCGCCGACTCGGAATCGCGAAAAGCGGCTCATAAATAATTGAGGCCGTGAGCGGTCGCAAGCTCCTCACGAAGCTTAAGCCGCAGATTGTCTTGCAGGGTTGGTCGCGTGGACTGTCAGAAGCTCTTGGTAACGAAACCGGCACGGATTTTTGTGTCACCCTTTGTGTCACCCGGATGCAAAAAATGGGCAGATTCGTGATGACGTGTGAGAAACGAAAAATCGGTCAACGATCTCAAGTACAGCAGCTTGAATAATCCTGATGTCGTTAGGCGATTCCTGCAGAACTGCCGTTTTGGCATTAGGAAACCTTCGTTCTATCCGTTGAAGTACAGGACCGATGATCGGGGGAGAATAAACAGATTGCATGGGAGAAGGCGAGGCCGAAATGAAGCTTGCCATCGTTAAACGTTTTAACGAAAACTGCCTCTGTGCGCCGAGAAGTAGATTGCAAAACGCCGTCTAACTCGGGCCACACGCGCGCTGAGGTTATCGATTCGACGCAGCGCGCACCGCGAATGAATTTTCTATCACGAGCGGGTTCAGTTGCGATTGTCCGTTGTGCCCTCGCCTTTCTTCTTGCCGGTTGCGCCGCGAATCAGCCTTATCATTTGGGAGAAGCACCTACCGAAACAGTAGTCACGCCAGCCGGTGACGCTGCGGCGAAAGATATTTATCGACTCGGTTTTATCGAGTTCGACGAACAAGGCGACTTTTGGGATCGCGATCAACTGCGCAAAACAGTGCAGGCGATTCGTGATACTGGTCGGGGAATCCTGCTCGTTACCTACATTCACGGCTGGCAAAATAATTCCAACTCGAAAGACGCCGCCGACATCGAACAGTTCCGGAGTGTGCTCGCGCGCTTGACTGCGGATCAGACCGTCCAAATGTCCGGCCTACAGGTCTTCGGCGTTTATCTAGGGTGGCGCGGCCGTGTGGTACACAAGGTCAATCCGGTGGTGGACACGCTCACCTGGGTGGGAAAAGAGGCCAGTTTTTATTCTCGCAAGAATGCAGCCACGCGGATTTCCTCTAGCACACCGATTACCGAGGCGATCTTCACCTTGATCAAAACGGCCAGGCGCGATACGCCGGGGAATTCGCGTTGCGTCGTGATCGGTCATTCGTTCGGTGCGCTCGTCTTGGAAAAGGCACTGGCTCAGGCGTTGGTTGGGACGCTTTTGTACGAGGAGCCGTTTGCGCCCGGGGTTGAAAAATCGCGCGCGGATCGAGTTTTCAAGCCGGCCGATCTCATCCTGCTCGTGAATTCCGCGGCGGAATCAATCTATTCAAAGGAGATGATTGACATGTATCACGATACGACGCCGCTGCGCGGCGTGCCTCATGTCATCATGATTAGCTCCGATGCGGACACGGCGACCGGGGTGGCGTTTCCGATCGGAACAAAGCTTTCGAATACTCTCAAGCTGGTATCGGGAAGTTTCCGACAATATCACGAGGATGGGCGTGACACGTCGCAGTTTAACTATTTCACTCAAACGCCCGGTCATAACGACTTGATCCAAAGTCATCGACTCGTTCTGGTGGCGAAGGGGAAGTCAGATTTGGGAGCAGATCCGTTCGACTTAAATTTAAAGAACCGGGGTGGCTCTTACGAAAACGTGACTCTCTATACCGGCACGCGTCGCGACTGGACACAATGGCGAATCGAGCGGCAGGGACCGAACCAAACGAATTACTGGGTACTGCGCGTTCCGAAGCAGATCATTCCGGGACACGGCCCGATCTTTGAAGGTGAGTCGCGCGATTTGATGGCGGCCCTCTTTCGGCTCGCGACAACGCCGGAAGCAGCTGAACGCTCGGTGCCTCTTAAGGTGCAGGGTAGTGCCGAAGGGCCAGTCCAAAAAACCGAGCAACGTTTGCAGCGCAGCAAGACGACCGGAGAAACGATTGTGACGCCGGCGCAGCCAAGCGCAAGCGATAGACGCCCGCCAGGCCACTAACCGATTGGTAGTTCTAGTAAAACGGACCGCCCGATCGTCGGGAGCGCGCTCAGGAAGCGGCGGATTCAAGAAACGCGCGTGTGCGGTTATAGACTGCGCGCCAAGGAAAAGCGGCATTGATTTTTTCATGTCACCCTTTGTGTCACTCGGATGGGTAAGAATGGGCTGTTTCGTGAGTGCGCGTGAAGAAGGTAAAGTTATCAACAGTTTTGAATAAAGCCGTTTGCTCACTGCTGACGACCTCAGCGAATCCGAGCGAAATTTTGTTTTGCCCTCAGGCAACCTCCGTTCTATCGGTTGAACCACGGGCACAGCGACAATTGCGATTTTAGATTTCGTGCGTGAACTGATAGCCGGTTGTCAACGCGCCTACAATTCTAACAGTTTCGCGAGTTCTTTGGGATCGATCACGGGCGCTTTACAGGTGAAATTTTCGCAGACGTAAGCGGCGGGTTTGCCGTCCACCAGCGACATGGCGCGGACTGCCGCGTTTCTTTCACCGATATATTTCTGCCCTTCATTCGCATCGGCCAGAATCACAATTGTGTTTGGGAGAAAACGGCGATGAACTTCTTTGAATAACGCTTTGGTTTCCGGCGAATCCTTCTTCCCCGCGATCACAATCTGGCGCGGCTTGCCTAACGAGTTCTGGACGGCGACGAGCATTTGCGGCATACCGCTGGGGAACTGTGAAAGGATCGTCGCAAATGCATCGATCGTTTTTTTCGCGCGTTCAGTCATCTTCCGGTCGTCATAGATTTGCGATAACCGCATCAGATTCAGCGCCGCGATAGAACTCGCGGCAGGCTCGGCACCGTCATTATCGTCTTTCATCCGGACAAACACGCTCGCATCCCGGCCGCTATTACTGAAGTAACCGCCTTTCTTCTGGTCGAAAAACAAGCGGTCCTGCGTCTGCTGCAATTCGATCGCGAGCTTCAGCCATTCGATATCGAATGATGCTTCGTAAAGATCGAGCAGACCTTGAACAACGAATGCGTAATCGTCAGCGAACCCTTCGATATTGCTTCGACCTTTCCGGTAACTGCGATACAAAATTTTGCGCGACGAATCGTACAGATCTGACCGCAGAAAATTCGCAGCGCGCGTCGCGACTTCAAGATAACGCGGGTCGTCGATTATTTGTGCGGCCCGGGCGTAGGCGGAGATCATCAAACCATTCCAAGAGGAAATGATCTTGTCGTCCAGATGGGGACGTGGGCGTTGCCCTCGGATTGCGAATAATTTCTGCCGCGATTGTGCAAGCACTTTCGCAATCTCCCCTTCACTCTTCTCAAAATGCCGAGCGGTCTCCGCGATCGCGTGGCGCTCGATTAAGATGTTCGTTCCGCGGAATTCATCGTGTGGATCGCTTCCTTCTGGAGCGTTGCCGTGCGCTTGGACGCCGTAATGGAAATCGAAAATCTCGGCGGAATCACCGAGTGCCTCATCGATTTCTTTCTTCGTCCAGACATAGAATGCGCCTTCGGCGGTTTTGACATGGCCGCGGTCGGCGCCCGCGGCTACAGGGCTGTCGGCGTCCTCGGCTGAGTAAAACCCGCCTTCTTTCGACGTCATGTCTCGAGCGACATACTGGAGGATGTCGCGCGCGACCGATTCATATTGTTGATCCTTTGTGATTTGGAACGCGTCGAGATACGCGACGGCAAGCTGCGCCTGGTCGTAAAGCATTTTCTCGAAGTGCGGCACGTGCCAGTAACGATCGACCGAGTAACGATGAAATCCGCCGCCGATGTGATCGTGCATTCCGCCACCAGCCATTTTGCGCAGCGTGAACAGCGCCATGTTCAAGGCGTGTTTTCCGGAATCGCTCTTCGGATCGCGTGCGTAGAAGCGCGTGAGAAAATTGAGCGTTACTGGCCGTGGAAACTTCGGCGCATTGCCGAATCCGCCTTCCTTCGGGTCATAACTGCGATCAGTCTGACGGTATGCAGCATCCAGGACCGAGGCGTCGATTTTCCCTTCACCCGGTGCGGCTGATTGCGACTCACGGAGCGCCTCAACGATTTTGCTCCCCTGCTCCACAATCTTGTCGTGATCTTGCTTCCAGGCGATTGCGATCCGCTCCAGCACTCTTTTGAAAGCTGGCTGACCATATCGCTCTTCCGGCGGAAAATATGTGCCGCCAACAAACGGTTTCAGGTCTGGCGTCAACCAAACACTCATCGGCCAGCCGCCGCTGCCTGTGGTCGCTTGAACAAACGTCATGTAAACACGGTCAACGTCCGGACGCTCTTCGCGATCCACTTTGATATTCACGAACTCGCGATTCATGATCGCGGCTACTTCTTCATTCTCGAATGATTCGTGCGCCATGACGTGACACCAGTGACACGTCGAATAGCCAACTGAGAGAAATATCGGTTTGTTCTCCCGGCGCGCCGTGGCGAAGGCTTCTTCGCCCCATGGATACCAGTCCACTGGATTGTGCGCGTGCTGCAAAAGGTATGGCGACTTCTCTTGCGACAGCCGGTTCATGTGCTCGCTCATGTTTGTGGCGTCGCTTTCTGAGCGACTGACATCTGGCAGTGCCGGGCCAGCATCGTTATGATTTGCTGTCACCAACCAAACTAACGCCAGAATGCCAAAGCGGAAGCTAGTTATCATGGTGCGCCATCTTGATCGCCAAACGGTTAGACCCAGATTCGATGTAACGGTGTAACGCGGTTCAGGTGAACCGCCACTACCTACCGAACGCTTAGCCTCAGCTTCGGCGCGGTTTCCGGCGACCATGGATTAACTGTATAATCCGACGCGACGATCTCATCGGCGTATCGGCTCAAAAGCTGGCAAAGCGCCGCAACGTCCAGCCCGTGATGCCACGGCGGGAAGCTCGTCAGATTTCTCTGCGCTAGCCGAGCCAAACGCACCGCAGGAGGCAAGCGCCGGCTATGCTTGGCGTGCAACGGATGTTCGAAGCGTTTTTGCAGATGCACGAATGCGCCGGCCGCCTGGATCAACCCCTTGAAGAAGTCGGCGTCCGGCGATTTGGTGTTCAGCCAAAGCTGTTCCAAGACATCGTGCGCCTCGTAATACCGCCGTTCGTTCCAGCAACGGAAAAACGCGCGGTAATACGGATGACTTTCAACATCTGCCCGGTCCGTGGTCACATTTTCGCCAGTCGCTTCGGCCAACCACCGTGAAATCCTCTCGCGTTTGTTCATCGGGAGCTTTAACTTGCTTGCGGCTCAGAGGATGAGCAAACCACGAACCATCAACTCTTCGGAGGGACGTCGTCCGCCCTCTGACGGCCTTCTCGCCGGGAAGGCGACGCAAGCTGCGTGGGGTTTGGTGCCGAAACAATGAGTGCCCCTACTCTGGCCATTGTGCTGGGCGCTATCGCCATTTTGATCTTTTGCTCCGCGCTGTTTTCAAGAGTGGAGACAGCACTCTTCGTGCTAAAGCAGCATCAGCTGCGCCGCCTCGAAGCGAATCATGCAGGGCTTACGAATTTCATACAGCTTTTCCGCGAAAATCCGCGCCGCGTTTTGAATGTGCTGCTGCTGGGCGACGGATTAGTCAATGTGCTGCTGGTGGTATTGTGTCTTTTCTTTTTGTGGGAAGGCCCCCTTGCAGGGCGCATCCCGCAATGGCTGGCCGGTATTTTGATCTTCGCCATCGTGGTGTTGCTCTGCGACCTCGTGCCGAAACTGGTTGCGCTCGCCGCGCCCTCGAAGCTTTCGGCAGTCGGCGCTTTTACCCTGCAAATCGCGATGCCGTTTCTCGATCGCGTCGGCCGCGGACTCGAGTCGGTGAGCGATTATGTGATCGATCGTTTCACACCAGCGCATCTCCGCAGTCGACCGCGGTTAAGCGACGAGGAACTGGGGACACTGCTTCAAATCGGTGAAGAGGAAGGCACGTTGTACCAGGGGGAAGCCGAGATGATCCAGGAAATCATCAAGCTGGGGGATAAAACGGCAAAGGACTGCATGACGCCGCGCGTGGATAGTTTCATGCTGCCGGATGATTTGACTAACGAGGAAGTAATCGCGCGTCTAAAGGAGAAACGACATCGGCGCGTCCCCGTTTATGCCGATACGCCTGATCAAGTCCTCGGCATTATCGACGTAAGACTTTTCCTGCTCGATCCGTCGGAGCATTACACCGAGAAACTAATCGCCCCGTCCTTTATCCCGGAGACGATGCGCGCGCTGGAATTGCTCAAGCTCTTTCTGACGCATCCCCAGGGCATGGGCATCGTGGTTGACGAATTCGGCGGCACGGAAGGAATCATCACCATGAAGGGTATCGTCGAGGAAATTCTCAGCGACACCGTGGCGCGGGAGGATTCGGAGTTTTACATCGAGCCGCTCGGCAACGGCAAATTTCTTGTGAGCGGCAACGCGCGCCTCGACGATTTGAGTGAACACCTCGGTTTTCGAATTGACGCTGAAGGAATCGACACCATCGGTGGGTTTGTTTTTACGCGGTTGGGTTATGTGCCCTCTTCTGGAACAACACTGGAGATCCCGGGCCTGGCCATCACTGTCCGTCGCGCCGCACGCAAGAGAATCGAAGAAGTCCTGCTGGAGAAAACCACAAACGCATTCGAGGAGGCGGCTTGATGGTCGCGATCATCATCATTGTTTGCTGCTGGATCATTTCGTTTTTCTTCAATGGAATCGAAAGCGGCCTTCTATCGATCGATCCAGTGCGACTACGGCAAAACGTCAAGCGCCGCGTGCCGGCCGCTTTGCAGTTGAATCGGCTCCTCAAACAGCCTGAACGGTTGCTGGCGACCGTTCTGCTGGTCACAAATGCGGCGGACATAGTAGCTCTGCTCTTGCTGACGAGCGAGTTGTTTCGGTTGTACGGCTATGTCGGTTTCTTGTTCGCCTTGGCCATTGCGCTTCCGGTTTATCTATTTGTGTTGTCGGTTCTCCCTAAATCACTATTCCGGCGATTTCCTTTTCGAGCGCTGGCGCGGCTTGCCGGCGTGATCGAATTCACGTCGATATTGTTTTCGCCGCTCCTCGAACTCGGCGCGCGACTAGGCAAGCTACTGCTGCCGGGACATGCCAGGAAACGCGGCCGTTTGTTTGCCGCGCGCGAAGAGCTGAAACAGATCACCACTGAAAGTGAGCGTGAGGGCGCTCTTACTGCGACCGAGCGTGCGATGATTCACAGCGTCGTTGACTTTCGCGGCTCTAAAGTTCGCGACGTCATGGTCCCTGCGGCGAAAGTTGCCGCGCTACGCGCCGGCGCGTCAACACAGGAAGCCCTTGAGCTTAGCGCCTCCACCAGCCTTGATCGTCTGCCAGTGCTCGCGCTCGACGGCCAACCGGCCGGACTAGTCAACGTTCTGGATATTCTGCTCGAACGAAACGGAAACAGACCGCTGAGCGAATATGTACGGCGCATTGTAACGACTACGGACGATGAGCCCGCCTATCGCGTCATGCAGCAACTGCGCGCTGCGCGGCTCGGTCTGGCAGCTGTCGTCGATCGAAAGAACAACTTTCGCGGGATCGTTGCCACCGAAGATCTGATTCGCCGCCTCGTTTCTGCGGGCAACGGTTGACGCAAAGACGCAATTGGGTGCGCTGTAGCCACGGTCCCGTGAGCCGTTCCCTTTGTCTCGATGGCTGCTCGATACTGACGGGCCACAGATCCACACACCGGACGGATTCGTCCTGCGGCGCACCGGTGGCTACAACATCTGCGAGACCCTGCTTATCCCTAACAAGTCGGGCCTAACGAGCGCGGGCCAGAAGAATGTCTTCATCGCTCAGAATTCGAGCGCAGCTTACCAAGGCGACGTGCGAGAAAGCTTGAGGGAAATTTCCCAGCTGACGCTTTGCGCGCGGATCGTACTCTTCCGCAAGTAGTCCAAGATCATTGCGCACATCGAGCAGACGCTCGAACAATTCGCGGGCTTCTTTTTTCCGGCCGAGTAGGTGCCAGCAATCCGCCAGCCAGAACGAGCACGGAAGAAATACTCCTTCGGTGCCGGGCAACCCATCCACACCGCGTTCCTGCGGTCGGTAACGCAGCACGAAGCCATCCTCCATCAGTTCATGTTCAATCGCCTCGATCGTGCCGCGAACACGCTCGTCAGTGACCGGCAGGAAACCGGTCAGTGGCATTGTAAGCAGGCTCGCATCCAACGCATCAGACCCATAAACCTGCGTGAAAGCCTTTTTCTTTGGGTTATAGCCACGCTGGCAAACTTCGGCGTGAATCCGATCGCGAATTTCTTGCCAGCGATCGAAGTGCTCATAAGCCGCGCAGCCGCAGTGCTCGACCAACTTGACCGCACGATCAAACGCCAACCAGGCCATCATTTTTGAGTGGGTAAACTGCTGGCGGCCGCCGCGGACTTCCCAGATTCCTTCGTCCGGCTCCTGCCAATGCGACTCCAGGAATCTCATTATCGCGACCATGAGCCTCCAGTCGGGCTCGGTCATTTTGATTCCCGCAACATGGCCCTGCCAAGCCGCTGCCAGCACTTCGCCATAGACGTCGAGCTGAAATTGATTTGAAGCCGCGTTGCCGATTCGCACCGGCTTCGAGTTTTCATATCCTGACAGCCAGGGAATCTCATGTTCATCGAGGCGGCGTTCGCCACTTACGCCATAAATCGTTTGCATTTGAGCCGGGCTGCCCGCGATCGCGCGCAGTAACCATTGGCGCCAGGACATGGCTTCCTCGCGATAACCCGCGCGCATTAACACAAGTAAAATCAGCGCGGCGTCTCGCAACCAGCAGAAGCGATAATCCCAGTTACGGACGCCTCCTATTTGCTCCGGTAACGAAGTCGTGAGCGCTGCAACCAACCCGCCAGTGGGCGCGTAGGTCAATCCTTTGAGCGTTATCAGTGAGCGCACTATCGCCTCGCGCCACTTCCCTTTTGTTTCAAATCGTTTCGCCCAATCTCCCCAAAATTTTTCAGTGTCGCGCAGGGCGTGCTCAGGATTGATTTTTCTCGGCGGATCTGTGTGAGAGGCAAACCAGGTAAGCACAAAGGGAATTCGATCACCTTTAGCCACGGTAAACTCGCCCACCGTAGTTAGATCTTTCCCGCGCGTTTCAACCGGCGTTCGTAAGATCAAACCATTGGGCCCGGCAATTGCCTCGAGACCGTCAAAACGCTTACGCCTGCGCACCCACGGCACGATATGCCCATAATCGAACCGGATGATCAGTTCCATCTGCATCGACACTTGGCCGCGCAGGCCTTCGACGATGCGGACCAGGTCCGGATTCTCGCCTCGTGGCGGCATGAAATCGATCAGGCGAACCGCGCCGCTCTCCGTTTCAATTTCTGTCTCGATAATTAGCGTCTCTCCACGATACCAGCGGCGCGTAGCTTCAATCTTCTCCTTCGGAAAAAAGCGCCAATGGCCATTCGCGTCGTTTCCGAGAAGCGACGCAAAGCAAGCCGGCGAATCGAACCTTGGAAAGCAAAGCCAATCGACGCAGCCGTCTCGACTCACCAGCGCGCCCGTCTGCGTGTCACTGAGAAACGCATAGTCCTCGATCTTTGTAGTTGCCTGCGCCATGCGGATTCTTGCTCTTACTTGTGCTCTACTTACTCGGAGTTCGCGAGCCTGGCGATCTCATCGCGCATTAATCGAAATACCGTCCATTCATCCATCGGCTTTGCGCCAAGTGCCTGATAAAATTTGATCGCTGGCTCATTCCAATTGAGCACTGCCCATTCCATACGGCCGCACCCGCGATCGCGCGCAATCTTCGCAAGCTCGACAAGCAATGCGCGACCGTAACCCTTGCCGCGCTTCTCCGGCTTCACGAACAAATCTTCCAGATAAAGGCCGGGTCGCCCCAGCCACGTGGAAAAATTGTAAAAGTACACTGCAAACCCGACGGGCGATTCCTTTTCAAACGCGAGCAGCACTTCCGCCACCGGCCGATCACCAAACAAAATACCGACCAGCTGTTCTTCGGTCGCGACCACTTCATCCGGCGCGCGTTCATACGTCGCCAAATCGCGAATCAACTCGAGAATAATCGGCACGTCTTCGACTTTTGCCGCGCGAATTTGGAAATTTTCAGGAGTCTTCACGTCGCTGGTGATTGTCCATGACACAGGAATAAGCGCAACTAGTCGGCGATGTAACCGGCGTCGGTAACCCCGGTTCCACACGGCGTCCGTGCTTTTTCAAACGGAAGAGAAAACTCTCGACATTCTTTTTCATCCCCGCTTAAGATCGAGACTGCTTTTGCATGACTTCACACATGAAAGAGCGAATAACAGGTTCCGTTAAAACCCATCTACTGGGAGGCGCGTTTTACCTGGTTTTATCGATTGGCATATGCCTGATCCCATTCGCGCTCGCGCAGCGAACGACCTGGCGCGCTCCCGCAAACATCATCACTGTGACCAAGCTAAACGCCTGCGACTCTGGCACGGCCGCTCTGCCAATGCCCGAATTTCCAGCGGGCTTCCCTCTCTGGGATCAATACGACAACCCGGCAACGCAACCGCCTATCAACATCGGATCGCAAGACTTCGAGCCGGCGGTTGACACGTTGGACGATCAAGCGGCTGATGACTTCGTCTTAGCCACTCCGCCTCCTGGTATCAGCATTCTCATAACTGGAGTGTGCGTGATGGGTGAATATTCCGAAGGAGGCGGTCCGGCGGCGTGGTTCAACGTTTACTTTTACAGCAATGGCGCGGGCAATCTGCCCGCCACATTGATTGGTGCTTACCTCAATCTGCCTTACACGGGAACTCCTCCTGACTTTACGATCAATCTGCCCCACCCCGTCCCCTTTGGCCCCAGAACCCTTTGGGTCTCGGTGCAGGCCCGGCAAGACTTCAACACAAGCGGTCAATGGTTTTGGCACAACCGAACCGTCCAATCGAATGCTGCCGCTGCATGGCAGAACCCGGGCAACGGTTATGGCACTGGCTGCATCACTTGGAATCCAAAAAACTCTGCATGGCCGATCAAGTGTGGCCCGATCAGGTTTTCCAGATCCTCGGCTTCAAGGAAGGTAATCCGCCCAGTCCAACACCAACGGCTACAGCCACAGCTACAGCTACACCCAGTGTGAGACCCATACCGACAGCACGGCCTCGGCCTTCGCCGGCACCGCGCCCATAGCTTTGTCGATGAAAAAGAAACTCACTGCTCAATCCGGCTTGTTTAGCCTGCGCACAATAGTAGCTGTGCTGTTTTACACAGCCGCAATCTGTTCAATGTTTGTCACCAAAACACACCCCGCTTTCGTTGGTTGTGAAGCGCCAGCACAGATTCCTCAAAGAACGTTGACCTTTGCAGAGCGCGTATCGTACCAGCGAGCTATTGAAGAGGTTTATTGGCGTCATCGGATATGGCCAACGGAATGTCCCGATGCGAAGCCATCGCTAGATGCAGTGATGTCTCAGGCGCAGCTGGAATGGAAAGTAGAAGATTATATGCGCGAGTCACAAGCGCTAGAAGACAACTGGCACCGGCCAATCACTCCCGAGCAGTTGCAGGCTGAAATGGATCGCATGGCGCAGCACACTAAACAGCCCGAGGTGTTGCGCGAGCTCTTTGAAGCGCTCGGCAATGATCCCTTCGTCATCGCCGAGTGTTTGGCAAGGCCTGCGATAGCTAAGCAATTGGTGACAAAGTTCTACGCCCACGATGCATACCCATTGGAGTCCCCGCGAGCAAGAGCGCAAAACCAGATGCCAAAGCCAGTCGCTGCGGCGACTAATACCTATAGGCTCCCCACAATCTCAACTGGCGCTGTATGCACTGACGATACGTGGACAGCCACCGGCACCACCAACGCACCTGCTGCGCGAGTCTCCCATACAGCAGTCTGGACTGGAAGTGAAATGATCGTCTGGGGCGGCTACGCTAGCAGCTATTTCAACACCGGCGGAAGATACAATCCGAGTACGGATAGTTGGGCAGCTACCAGCACTGTAAACGCCCCCTCTGCGCGAGCTGGTCACACGGCGGTCTGGACGGGAAGTGAAATGATCGTTTGGGGAGGAGATGATGGCCGTAGCTTGAACACAGGCGGCCGATACAATCCTGCTACTGATACCTGGACGGCAACCAACACAATCAGTGCGCCAGTTGGTCGAGTCTTTCACACGGCAGTGTGGTCTGGTAGTCAGATGGTCGTCTGGGGCGGGTGGAATGAATTCGAATTGAACACCGGCAGCAGATACGATCCTGGCACGGATAGTTGGGCCGCCACCAACACCATCGGTGCGCCCGCCGCGCGGTTTAATCAATCTGCGGTGTGGGCCGATAGTGAAATGATCGTCTGGGGTGGATGGAATGGCGTTAATTACTTCAACACTGGCGGCAAATACAATCCAAGCACGGACAGTTGGGCCACCACCACCACTTCGAATGCGCCCTCTGGCCGAAAATTTCACACGGCAGTCTGGACCGGCAGTCAGATGGTCGTCTGGGCGGGTGATGATGGCTCGAACTCAGGACTTAACAGCGGTGGCAGATATAACCCGGGCGCCAATAATTGGGCGGTCACCAGCACAACCAACGCGCCCGGGGCCCGGTTTAGTCACACGGCAGTATGGACTGACAGTGACATGATCGTTTGGGGCGGTACTGACGGGCTAAAGCAGTTCGACAGCGGTGGCAGATACAATCCGGACACGGATAACTGGATGGCTACGACAACGACCAACGCGGCTGAACGCCGAGCCTACCACACGGCAGTCTGGAGCGGCAGTGAAATGATTGTCTGGGGTGGACTCAATGATATTGGCCCCTTTTATTTAAACACCGGCGGAAGATACTGCGCGCAATCTGGTTCACCGACGCCAACACCGACAGCGACTCCAACTGCCACCTCGACACCGACGACAACAACTACGCCAACTCCGACAACTACACCTACGCCTAGAGCTACACCTACTCCGCGATCCCGCCCAACCCCACGGCCACGCCCGTAGCTCTTACCGATGAAAACGAAACTCACCACTCAGTCCGGTTTGTTTAGCCTGAGGCCACTATTCGCTTTGTTTTTTTGCGCTGCCGCAATCTGCTCAATGATTGTCACTGGAACGCTACTCGCTTTCTGGCGCTCCGACGCGCCGGCGAACGCGTCCCAACGCACGTTAACGCTCGCAGAGCGCGTAGCTTATCAGCGAGCGCTCGAAGAAGTTTATTGGCGTCACCGTATTTGGCCGAAAGAGAATGCGAAGCCTAAGCCGTCGCTCGATGAGGTGATGACGGCCGCGCAGATTGAAAGAAAGGTGGAAGATTATCTCCGCGACTCGCAAGCGCTGGAAGCTTACTGGCAGAAGCCGATCACTCCCGAGCAGTTGCAAACCGAGATGGAACGCATGGCTCGGCACACAAAACGGCCAGAAATCCTGCGGGAACTGTTTCAGGCTCTTGGGAACGATTCATTTGTTATTGCTGAGTGCCTGGCCCGGCCGGTGCTAGCCGAGCGCTTACTGGCGAACTGGTACGCTCACGATCAAAGAATTCACGGTGCATTAAAGCAACGTGCAAAGGCTAATCTGCAGGCTCACAACAGCATCGAGCAGATGAAGCGGCTCAGCGGGAAGTACAGCAGGATTGCATTCGTCAAAAGCGACAGCTCTCAAGAAGTAGCTAACCGTGACGCTGACCACGCAGTGAAGCTGGACAGCCGTGAATGGGCTCAGAAGGTGCACAGGTTGGCCGGCACATTCAACAAATCTGGCGCTGTCGAAGACTACGAAAGCGTACCGATAGGAAAACTGAGCCCGCTGCAAGAAGACGAGAACCGTTACTATGCGACAGCCGTCATCGAAAAGGGTAAAGATCGGTTACGGGTCGCTACTGTTGCCTGGCAGAAACAGTCGTTCCGCTCCTGGCTAGCCACCGTGGAAGACCAGCTGCCCGCTACGATGGCAGCGGCTAGCGCGAAGTATACGCTTCCCAACGTATCCGACGGCGCCACGTGCACCGACAATACCTGGACAGCCACCAGCGACGTGCCCCTTAGCGGCCCCCTCCACACAGCAGTATGGACAGGCAGTGAAATGATCGTGTGGGGCGGTTTTCAAGAT
>Ga0081455_10004039_pt1 | contig 16629 bp, 17 predicted proteins | sample TabmetS3T2R1_FD_70207 | JGI IMG/M metagenome (GOLD analysis project Ga0081455, IMG submission 70207) | Tabebuia heterophylla rhizosphere microbial communities from the University of Puerto Rico - S3T2R1 | ecosystem: Host-associated > Plants > Roots > Rhizosphere ... | reverse complement strand
GTTCAGTCGCCCAAGTGCGGGAACGGGAACGAGCCGCTGGACAAGGCGGGCGCCGTGGCGCTGCTGGCCGCGATGCTCGGGAGGTCGTGGGGATGACGCGGGAGACCTACATCGCGGTCGTCGGCCCCTCGGCCGGCACGCCCGCCGAGCTCGCGATCGGCGAGGCGGTCGGGCGCGGCATCGCCGAGGCGGGCGGCGTCCTGGTGTGCGGCGGCATGGGCGGCGTCATGGAGGCGGCCGCCGGCGGCTGCGCCGACGCGGGCGGCCGCTCGGTCGGGATCCTGCCGAGCGAGTCCCGACTGGACGCGAACCCGTACGTCACGATCGCGGTCGCCACGGGCATGGGCGAGGCCCGCAACGCGATCGTCGTTCGAACGGCCGATGTCGTGATCGCCGTGCACGGCGAATTCGGCACGCTCTCGGAGATCGCGCTCGCGCTCAAGATGGGCAAGCCGGTCGTCGGGCTCGGGACGTGGGAGCTCGGCAAGGACGGCGAGCCCGTATCCGCGATCGTGCCCGCGAGCGACGCCAAGGAGGCCGTCGACAGCGCCCTGCGGCTCGCGCGCGCCGGGTAGGCCGTTCGGGGCCGGGTGCGCGTTCCCGGCGCCCGTTATGGCGTTCTGCTGCTACCTGCCGGGTCCGTTGGACTCGCCCGGGGGCGCCTCTAGACTCCGACGCGATCGCGCCGCCGGGCGCCGGATCGGCTCCCCGATCCCTCGGTGCCGCGGACGCCGCCGGACCAGGGGACGCATGACCGAGAGCCAGGACCAGCAGGACACCGTGCCCGCGGGCGCGCCGGAACCGCACTCCGACGCCGAGCTGGACGCGATCGCCGAGATCGAGGCCGAGGGTCTGCCGGTATCGACCGACGCCGCGACGCGACGCTCGGGCGGGATCGGCGGCAGGTTCCGCTCGTCGATCGACGCCGTGCTGCCCCGGGGCACGTTCGGCGACCAGCGCGACATCCTGGGCGGCGCGGGGCAGAACGTGATCGGCCTGGCGGCCGGGGTCCTGACGACCTTCGCGACGCAGATCATCATGACGCGAGGGCTCGGGCCGGCGCTGTTCGGCGTCGTCACGCTCACCACGCAGTTCGCGTTCATCGCCAGCACCGCCACGCGGTTCGGCATGGACGTGGCCAACGTCCGCCTCGTGGCCATCCTCATGGGCCGCCGCGAGACGGGCAGAACGCGTCCGCTCGTGCGAACGAGCGCGGTCATCGCCGGCGTGGTCTCGGCAGTCGTGGGCCTGGCCGTGATCCTGCTCGCCGGCCGGCTCTCGAACGCGTTCGTCTCCCCGTCGCTGCATCGCCAGGGCGTGATCGCGTTCGTCGCGGCGGGTGTCGCGATCCCGTTCGCGGCCCTCACGTGGGTCTACCTGGGTGGCACGCGCGGCCTCAAGATCATGCGCCACACCCTGTACATCTTCTGGGTCGGCCAACCGCTCGGCTGGATCGCGTTCGCCCTGGCCGGGTGGATCGTGGCCAAGACCGCCGGCGTGACCGCGTTCGCCTACGCCGTCTCGTGGGGGCTCGCCGCCGTGTTCGCATGGTGGGCGTGGGAGCGCGAGACGCGCGGGTTCGACGCGCGGACAGAGGGCGGCGGCATCCCCGAGGAGCGCACCGGCGCGCTGATGAAGTTCGGGGCGCTCCGGGCGCCGGCCACGCTGTTCGCGCAGCTGCTGTTCTGGGTCGACACGTTCGTCCTGGCCGCGTATCGCGGCTCGGCGCAGGTGGGCGTGTACGGGGCCACCGTTCGGACCGGGCAGTCGCTCCTGCTGTTCCTCACGTCGCTGTCGCTCGTGTTCAGCCCGTTCGTGGCGGACCTGCACTACCGCGGCGAGAAGGACAAGCTCGACGCGCTGTACAAGAACGTCACGCGCTGGGGCCTGGCCACCACGCTGCCGATCCTGCTCGCGCTCGCGATCCTGCCCGGGACGATCATGCGCGTGTACGGCGAGCGGTTCGTCGTCGGCGCTTCCGCGCTCGAGATCCTGATCATCGGCCTGATCGTGCCGGTGATCGTCGGCACGGTGGGGTTCATCCTGATCATGGTCGGGCGGACCGGATGGGACCTGCTGGTGTACGTCGCGTCGTTCGTCGTGGCCGTGGGGATCGCGGTGCTGCTCGCGCCGACGTACGGCATGCGCGGCGCGGCGATCGCCGAGGCCGTGACGCTCACGCTCTCGGCGTTCGCCCGGCTGATGCTGGTGAAGAAGTTCGTCGACATCTGGCCGTTCGACCGCTGGTTCCTGCGGCTGGTCCCGCCCGCGCTCGCCGGCGCCGCCACGATGTGGGCGGTGCATCAGGTCCTCGCGGGCCCGAAGTGGCTGATCGACCTCGGGGGTTCGATCGGGGCGGGAACGCTCGTATACGGCGTGGTCCTGGTCTGGATCGGTCTCAAGCCGGGCGAGCGAGCCACCGTGCTTGCGCTGGTGCGAAGGATGCTCGGCCGTACGCCGACGGGTTCGATTCCCAGGGCCTGAGGGAAGTGGCCGCTCCGGCTATCGGCCAGATGTCGACGTGCGGCGGGTCGGGTCGACCGCGCAAGCCTGTTCACCGATGACCCTTCCCAAACGGTCTCGGTGCCTTGCCACCCACCGATAGGCCCGATCGGTCGTTCGGGGCAACGTGCTCGCGAGCAAGGCGATCGGAGTGCCGGCTGGCAATAGTCTTGCCAGGGGCGGGACAGCCTCGCCGCCCGAGTAGATACGACCGTCGACGATGAGATGCCAGGACTCCATCTGCCGCTCGGGATCGATCTCGCCCAGGAGATCGTCGGCCTCCGGGCTTTGAAGTGCGACGGGCCGCAGGCGCGCGGACCGGTCCCAGGCCAGGATCTTGGCCAGTGACCACCGGCAGAACCCGCAGTCGCTGTCAAAGAGGACGACCGGGTCCACTCCCCTAATCTAGCGGCGATTGCACACTTGAGGTCTCACGAGGCCACCCTCTCGATGTCCCTTTTGACGGCTACGACACGTCGAGCCAGGAGCACAATAAAGGAGTCACGAACCACCGCCAGTCGAGGAGAGGGACGATATGGACCGGTTCTTGCACCCCGCGTCGGATCTGCCGCACGAGGGAAGGATCCCGCCGTTCGATGGCGCCATCGCGTGGCTCAACTCGGCACCGCTCACGCCGTCCGACCTCCGCGGCAAGGTCGTCGCGGTGAACTTCTGCACCTACACGTGTATCAACTGGCTCCGGACGCTCCCGTACGTGCGCGCATGGGCGGAGCGCTATGCCGCCGACGGCCTCGTCACGATCGGCGTGCACACGCCCGAGTTCAGCTTCGAGCACGACCTCGGGAACGTCGAACGTGCGCTGAAGCAGATGCAGGTCGTGTACCCGGTCATGCTCGACAACCACTACGCCGTCTGGGAGGCGTTCTCGAACCACTATTGGCCGGCGCTTTACCTCATCGACGCGGATGGGCACATCCGGCACCACCGTTTCGGTGAGGGCGACTACGAACGCTCCGAGATGGTGATCCAGCGACTGTTGGCGGAGGCGAACGGCCGTGACCCGGCGCTTGGGCTCGTGTCCGTGGACCCCGACGGTCCGGAGGCACCCGCCGACTGGGACCACCTTCGGTCTCCCGAGACGTACCTGGGCTACCGGCAGGCGACGAATTTCGCGTCTCGGACCGACATCGCACCGGACCTGCCGACGACCTACGACGTGCCCACCGCGTTGGCGCTGAACGAGTGGGCCCTTTCGGGGGAGTGGACCGTCGGGGGCGACGCGGCGGTGGTGAACGCTCCGTCCGGCCGCGTCGCGTTCCGGTTCCACGCTCGCGATGTTCACCTCGTGATGGCTCCTGGGACGGCCGACGTCCCGGCTCGATTCCGGGTGTTCATCGAGGGCCGCCCGCCCGGTTCGGACGGTGGGGGCGACGTCGACAACGAAGGATCGGGCTCGCTCGATGAGCCTAGGATGTATCAGTTGATCCGCCAGCCCGGTGCGATCGACGATCGCCTCTTCGAGATCGAGTTCCTCGATCGGGGCGCGGAGGCGTTCGCGTTCACATTCGGCTGATGAGAACGTCACTGGAGGACGTTCGTCAAGATGCAGGAGGCGGCCGTGGAAACGGAAGATCCGTGGGACGAAGACGGCGGCGACGAGCTCGAAGCGGAGGTCATGCGGGCCGATCGCCCGTTCGGAGCCGAGCTCCGAGGAACGACCGAGGAGGAGGCGGCCGCCGGCGAAAGCCTCGAGCAGGAACTGGCCCAGGAGCGCCCCGAGCGGCCGCCGACCGACGAGGCGGTTGGCCTCCCGGACGATGGTCTGCCGGACGTCGAGGGCCAGCTCGTCTCGGATGACTCCGTCGAGGAGGACGAGTTCTCGTCGCCGGAGGAGGCGGCGCTATCGATCAGGGACGAGGCACCCGGGGCCACGGATCACGACGATCCTCATCCGGTTGATGATGCCTGACACCGTCGCATGACTTCTCGGAGTTGGAGATCGCGTCACAGGAACGGCGGGCGTCCAGAGCGGCCGGCGTGCCTACGCGTGTCCCTCGGCCGCGTGCACCCCTGGCCCAACAAGGCGGTCGCGCCGGGCGGGACGCGATAGCGTCCGGCGAGGCCGAACCCGAGGAGGGACCATGACCGACCCGACCGACCTGGAGCGCGGCCGAGAGAAGCTGCGCGAGGTGCACGGCGACCGTTCGCTCGCCACGATCGAGTCGCTCGGCGACCTCGGCGAGCTCATCATCCGGGTGGCGTACGGCGACGTCTACTCGCGCCCGGGTCTCTCGCTCCGGGAGCGCCAGATCGCGTCGGTGGCCGCGCTGGTGGCGACCGGTCGCTCCTCGCAGCTGCCGGTGCACCTGCGTTCGTCGCTCGAGGCGGGCCTGACCGCCGAGGAGCTTCAGGAGGTGATCATCCAGACGGCCACGATCGCCGGCTTCCCGCCGGCGATGAACGCATGGTCGACCCTGAAGACGATCGTCGGCGACGGGCCTTCCGGCGAGGGCGAGGCCTGACCCGCCGCCGAGAACCCGCCGAGCCGCCGCGCCCGTATCTTCCAGCGGTGCGCCGACTCGTTACCCTTCCGATCGCCTTTCTTCTGCCCGCGTTGCTGCTCGCCGCATGCGGCTACCAGCCCGAGATCAACAACCCGGGCACGGCGACGGGCGCCACCGGACAGGCGCCTCCTACCGCGGCCGACCCAACCGGCCCCACCTCCACGAGCGCGGCCTTCACCGAGGACGGGTGCCCGGTCGACGACTCGGCCTTCTGCCAGCAGGCTACGTTCCTGACCAACGCGCTGGTACTGGGCGATTCGGGCGCGGTCTTCGACCTCAGCCGAGAGGTGACGCTCCACTGTGCCGGCCTCGACGAGGCGCTCTACCACCAGTGCCGCGACCAGGCGATCCTGAGGGGCTACATCGTCGGCTCGCACCAGGGCGAGTTCTTCGTCGCGCCGCCCAAGCAGTTCGGCAACCTGCTGGAGTTCCTCGTCGAGGCCGTGGACCATCAGTACTCGGACGAGCTCGGCGGCCCGCAGATGCAGATCCTCGGCGTCTCGACGTGCGGCAGGGGGCGGGACCGCTCGTACCACGTCGTATACACGGTCGCGCTCGCCGACCCGAACAGCACGCTGCCCGGCGATCGCTTCGTGGGGACCTACGAGTTCACGCAGGAGGGCGGCGACTGGGAGATCGAGGTCGCGTACTTCGCGCTGTACACGGACTGGCAGCTGGTGCTCGACGACCCGCTCACCGAGATCGCCTGTGGCCACATCCAGCCGTGGGCCGGCGCCGCGCCGAACGTGAACCCGCCGCAGTCCGAGAGCCAGCCGACGCCGATCCCCACCCCCAACCCCTCGCCGTCCGCCTGACGGCGTCACGCCATCGACCGGCGCGGTGCCATCCTTGCGTCACCGAGCCCGATCGGCCCCCAGCGGACGCAGGCCGCGATGCGGACGGTTCTCAGGCCTGCGTTCGTGAGCGACCGAACCGCGAGCTCTCGATCATCCAGAAGATCGCGAACCCGCCGTAGAGCAGTACGGCCACGATCGGCTCGACGAACGCGACCAGCGTCATCACGAGATAGATGTACGGCGCCGGCCGGTAGCTGCGCGTGATCCCCTTGACGACCTTCGGGTCGTGGTCGGGCCGGAGCAGCCGCCCGCCGGCGCCTGACGCGTAGAACCAGACGAGGTTGAACATCACCGCGGCCCCCACGAGCGTGACGCCATAGGCAACCGCCGCCGCGGTGGCTCCGTCGTCCCGGATGTGCTCGGCCACGAGGCGCGTCGGGAACGGGATGAACGCGACGAAGATGAGCAAGAACACGTTCAGGAACAGGAAGATGCGGTCGGCGTGGTCGATCTGGTCCATCAGTCCGTGGAGCTGCACCCAGATGATCCCGATCGTGAGGAAGCTCACGGCGTAGCCGGCGTAGGACGGCCAGATCTCGAGCAGCTCGTTCGCGAGGTGCTGCGCCCGCTCGCCGATCTGGGTGTCGACGTTCAGGATCAGTAGGGTCGCCGCGATCGCCAGGACGCCGTCGGTGAACGTCTCGAGCCGATCGGTCCTCACCGTTCGGCCTCCGTCGCGGACCAGCCCGAGATTCGTTCGATGTCGATCGCGACGACCGGGCCCTCGGGCGGCTGGGCCTCGTACTGCGGGTACTTCGAGCGCAGCGACGCGAGGGCGTCCGAGCGTTCTCCGTTCGAGCCCACGATGCGGCCCCTCCCGGAGGCCCGCACCCACCACAACGAACGCCACTCCTCGTCGTAGCCGTCCACGACGAACTCGACCGTCGGGTTGGCCTCGATATTCCGCAGGCGCCGCAGGTGCTCCGAACGCTTGGGCTTGCGGTCGACCGCCCAGTACGCCCGTGGGCGGCCGGAGCTGTCATCGAGCGCGAACACGAACGGCACCACGTGCGGCCGGTCCTCGGGCGTCACGGTCGCGATGCGGCCGACCCGGGCCGATCGAAGCCGCTCCAGCGCCTCGTCCCGATCCACGATTACCCTCCGGCCCGAACGGGCCTCAAGGCTATCCTGCGTGGCGTGCTCCGGGCCGCGACCCGCCGTGGTTGAATCCGCGCCACCGTTCGACCGGCTCGACTTCGTGTACACGTCCTCGGCCGACGTTCCCGGCGATCTGACGTACTTCGTCGAGGTACTCGGCGGGAGGGCCGTGTTCGCGATCGACGCGATGGGCACCAAGGTCGCGGCGGTCGAGCTCACCGAGGGCCCACCGCTCGTGCTCCTCACCGACCACGTCGAGGGCGAGCGCCCCATCCTCGTCTATCGCGTCGACGACCTCGCGAAGGCGCTCGAGGACCTGGAGTCGCGCGGCTGGGAACGCGAGGGCACGTTCGAGATCCCGCACGGCCCCTGCTGCTCGTTCCGAACGCCGGGCGGCCATCGCATCGCGCTGTACCAGCTCCTCCGCCCGGAGGTGGCCGAGCACTTCGCCGGCCGCTTCGACTTCTGAGCCCGGCAAGACCCGTCGAGCGGCGGATCACAGGTACCGTCCAGCGATCGTCCAGAGCGACGACTCACCCTCATCCCCAGGTCAGTCCGTTTGGTTGGAGGACAACCCCTCGTTCGCTACACAGAAGCCGAAGGGGTACGGTCCGTGGCGCAACGCGAAGCGTGGACGATCCGATACCTCAGTGCCCGCACCGAGGTCGAGATGTTCACTACGAACCCACGAGCGACGAAGGGCATCTCGCGGTGGATGTGACTCGCCCCTCGAGGCCGGCCGACGTCGCGAGCTACCGGATCGTCCGACTGCTCGGGCGCGGCGGGATGGGCGAGGTCTACCTTGCCGAGGATCGCCGCCTCAAGCGGCGAGTCGCACTCAAGGTGCTCTCCGCGGAGTTTGCGAGCGACCAGGCGTTCCGCGAACGCTTCCTCGTCGAGTCGGAGCTCGCGGCCTCGCTGGACCATCCGAACGTCATTCCGATCTACGAGGCGGACGAAGCGGAGGGCTACCTCTTCATCGCGATGCGCTACGTGGACGGTACGGACCTGAAGGCGCGGCTCCGATCCGGCCCAATGGCGCCCACCGATGCGATCGACATCCTGTCTCAGGTCGCCAGCGCGCTCGACTTGGCACACGAGCGGGGGCTCGTCCACCGGGACGTAAAACCCTCCAACGTGCTGGTGGCCCCAGGCGCCGGCGTGGAGGGGAAGGACCACGCGTACCTGGCCGACTTCGGCCTCACGAGACGTCTGACCGACGCGGGATCCCTTTCGGACGACGGGCAGCTCATGGGCACCGTCGACTACGTCGCCCCCGAACAGATCACGGGGGGCGAGATCGACGGACGCGCCGACCTGTACTCGCTCGGCTGCCTCCTCGTCGAGTGCTTGACCGGTGAGCCTCCGTTCGAGGGCAGATCCGACATCGAGATCCTGTTCGCCCATCTGGAGGCAGAGGCGCCGGTCGTCTCCCGACGACGGCCGGAGTTCCCATCCGCGATCGACGCGGTGGTCGCCAAGGCCCTCGCGAAAGAGCCAGAGGACCGGCACGGCTCGTGCCAGGCGCTCGTGGCAGACACACGGAAGGCGCTCGGTCTAGCGAAGCCTACGCGTCGGCGACGTTTGCGGACGCCGCTGCTGGCGGCGGCGGCCATCCTCTCGCTGCTGGCGGTGTGGTTCGGCTCCACGTTGATCGACAGCGCGGAGGCGAAGGCGCTGGACACGCTCCTGCGCATCGACCCTGCCTCCAACCGCGTCGTGCAATCGATCGACGTCGGGGACCGGGCGAGCTCGGTCGCCATCGGCAACGGGTACGTCTGGGTGACGAGCCTGGCCGAGCGCGCCCTGTGGCGGATCGACCCCTCGACCGGCGACTCGAGGGTAACGCCCGTGGATGGCACACCCATGGATGTCGTCGTCCGTGACGGCACCGCGGTCGTCGCCTCCGGACCATTCGAGATGAACGTGAATCGCGTCGACGTGCGGTCCGGCAAGGTGATCGAGACGATCCCGCTCAAGGGCGCAGAGGGCGCGTTCTCTGCGGTGGCTGCGGGTGGGGCCGGGATCTGGGTGGCCGCATGCGGCTACGGGGGCGGCAACGTAGCCCGCCTCATTGAGAACACGACGACTCAGGCGATCGGTGGCGAGACGACGATCCTCAACCACGTCCCGATCTTCTCGGAGAATCCGAACTGGGTGTTCGGCCACACGCCCAACTATCCGGCGTATACGGACGTGGCCGTCGGTGAGCGATCGGTGTGGTTGACGCTGGACTCGGGTCCGGCGATCCGCCGAGTGGACCCCACCGGTCGGCGAGGGGTTGAGGTCATCGACATCCCCTTCCTTCCCAGATCCATCACCGCCGGCGATGGCGCGATTTGGATCACGGCTCTGGTCTCCGACGTCCTAGCTCGACTCGACCCTGAAACCGAGGCGGTTACGATGGTGATACCGGTGGGGCGCGGCGCAGACGGGGTGGCCGTCGCCGATGGCGATGTCTGGGTGGCGGGCTCGATCGACGGCACCGTGACCCGCGTGGATGCGCAAACCGGACGCGTCCTTGCCACGATACCGGTCGAGGGGCAGCCAGAAGACCTCGTCGTCGGCGCGGGCGGGGTCTGGGTCACGACGCATACGTCATGAAACGCCTGGCTATCTCGTTGCTCCTCCCCGTCCTCATGCTGAGCGCCGGCTCGTGCGATACCAATGCGACGGAACCGATACGGATCGGACTCATCGCGGACTGCGATGGATTCACGGCCTCGTACTACGACGTGGCGCTTGCCGGTGCCGAGCTCCCCCTCCTTCGTCGGGGGGGAGAACTCGCCGGAAGCGGTCCGTCTGCCGGCGTCGAGGGCGCGTCGGTCGGCGGAGCCCCCGTTGAGCTCTTGTTCGGGTGCGCGGGCGAAGGCGTCACGGCCATGGCGGAAACCAGGCGATTGGTCGAACGAGAAGGGGCCGACGTCCTGATCGGACCCAACTTCTTCACGTACACCGAGGCCCTTGTTCAATACGCCCGAAGACATCCCGAGACGACGTTCATCTCGGGGACCATGGAGCATCTGACCGCCTCGGAACAAGCGCCGAACCTGTTCCGTTTCACCGCCGATGCCGTCCAGACCAGCGCCGGACTCGGGAGCTTCGCCTACGACACCCTCGGCTGGCGACGGGCTGCCACCCTGGCTGCTCCCGACGTCTGGGGTTGGGGCGTACAAGCGGGGTTCGTCGCTGAATTCTGTTCGCTCGGCGGGAAGGTGGTCGATCGCGAATGGCTTGATGCACCCCAGGACAACATTGCCGCCACGATCGACGCGGTGTCCCTTGCCGGCCAAGACGGCTTCTTCCTGACCGGAGACCCGGCGAGTGCCGCGACGTTCCTGCAACGATATGCCCGGCGCGATCCCCGCCTCGCCCGCCGTGTCGTGGTCGGGGCATGGGGCTCCACCCCGACTCTGCTCGATGACTCGATCGTTCAGGGCCTCGGGTCGCGGCTTGAAGGTGTCGTCACTGCGTCCTTCGTGCCGTTGGATCGATCATGGCCACAATGGAACGACTACGAGGACGAGTTCGCCAGGGCCTTTCCGAAACTCGCCTCGACGGCGACATCCGCGTACCACCTGGCCGACATCGATTTCTACAACTCGATGGAGGCTGTCATGAGCGCCCTCGATACCGCTCATGGGGACCTGTCGGGTGGCGCTGAGCCGTTCCAGGAGGCGCTCGGCGAAGTACGCATCAGTGCCCCGAACGGGACGATCACCCTCGACGACGATCGTCAGGCCGTTGTACCCATCTACCTGTCGCGGGTCGAGCGGGGACCCGAAGGCATCCTGGTGTACGACACGTTCCGGATGCTCCACGGAGTTGACCAGACCTATGGCGGGATCATTCCGACGGATGCCCCCACGCCCGATCGAACACAGCCGCCGTGCCGGAAGACGAGGCCGCCGTCCTGGGCGATAGCCGCATTCTGAGACGGACTAGGTCGCGATCGGGGCGACCGACCAGGTGAATCTGGTCAACGTCTCCTTGGGCGCGAGTCCTCCCGGCCGGAGCCCCGAACGTACGAACAGGGCCGGCGGAGTGGCGTCTCTGGCTAGGGCCAACCGAACCGGTCCGAGCCCTTCGCGCTGCCAACGGTCTGAGAGACCGACGACGAGCATCCCCGCCTGCTCGCTCGACGAGAGCATCCCCTCCACTCCAGGATCGGCCAGAAGCGGCTCGGCGGAGATCCCCACGGCTCGTTGAACGGCGAGCGACGCGTGGAAGAGCAGACGGCTCGCATCTCGCCTTTCGCTGTCCCGGGTGGCCGCGGCGCCCACGAGCTGGAGCGGCATGCCGCGCTCCCTCGCGAGCCACGCACCCAGCTCGATCGCCGCCCAGTCGTGATCGACCCCCCCGAACGGAACGACCACCGGCCCATCGGGCGATCGTCCTCGATCCACCATGAAGGCCACGTCGCAGGGAGCCTGAGCAAGCACGAGGGCGAGGTCGGGATCAGGGACGCCCTTGTCCAGGATGTTCGAGGCCCCTTCCATGAGGACGAGGACGACATCGTGATCCGACGCCAGACGGACGACGTCCTCGCCGATCTTGCGGGAGACGAACGCCGCGGCCCTTGCCATGACCCCGCGATCGGCGAGCTCTGCCGCGCGTTGGTTGAGAAGCGCGGTCCGAGGGGCGAGCTCGCTCGGATCCGACACGAGCGCTGCGACGATCAGCTCGAAGGCGGGTTTACGAACCAGGGCCTCACTCACGTCTAGCAGCGATGACGGTTCCGACGCACCGGTCTTCACCACGAGGACAACGCGTCGCGACGCCTCGAGGTCGAGGACCGGCTCATCGGCCTTGCCGGTAGGATCCAACGAACGATCCTGAACGAGGATCGCCTGCTCGAGTGCCTGCAGCGAAGGCCCCGGATCGATCCCGAGTTCATCGGCCAGGTTCGAACGCGCCGATTGATAGCTCGCGAGTGCCTCCGCCTGGCGCCCCGAGCGATAGAGAGCGAGCATGTGCTGGGCCCTGAAGCGCTCGCGCAACGGGTACTCCTCGACGAGCGACGTGAGTTCGGCCACAACCTCTGCGTGCCGGCCGGAGGCCAGGTCCGCGTCGACACGCTTCTCGAGGGCCGTAAGCCTGAGTTCCTCGAGGCGACCGACGGCGACGGTCGCGAGCGGCTCGTCCAACAGGTCGGCAAGGGCAGGGCCACGCCACAGGGCAAGCGCCCGCCGAAGGATCTCGGCGGCCTCGCCCGGTCGATCGTCCTCCAGCGCTTCGATCCCCTCGTCGGCCATCCGTTCGAAGCGTTCGAGATCGATGTCCGCCGGTTCGGTACGGATCATGTAGCCGCGTCCCACCGTCTCGATGGACTCGCGGCCGAGAACCTTGCGGAGGTCCGAGACGTACCCCTGCAAGATGTTTGCCGCAGTCTCCGGAGGATCATCTCGCCAGAGCTCGTCGATCAGCCTGCTGACCGGAACAACCTCGTTGGCGTGCAGGAGAAGCCACGCAGCGACCGCGCGCTGACGAACGCCTCCGAGCGAGAGCTGGCGGCCACCCTCCAGGGCCTCGAGCGATCCGAGGAGCCGGTACTCGATCGCCACGGCCGGACCGTAGCACCAGACCGCGAGGCACGTGCTCGATCCGTCCAGCGGTCATCCAGCCCGCCATCAGGGACGCCTGTCAGCCTCCTGCGGTCCGACCAGAAGGGAGGCAGGCCATGGCTGGCGTGCCGATCGTCACACCCCCCGCGAGTGGCGGAGGGGAAGTTCAGGGACTCAGCATCCTCGCCGGTGCGATCGTCCTGGCGGCGAGCGGGTGGTTGGGAGCTCGGTTCGCTCGCGACCGTCGGGACCGTGAAACATCTGGCGGTCGGGTACTGCGCCCTGCTCCACTCAGCTCCGCTCCGATCGGTGGAGCAACGAAGGAAAGGAGCGCGGTCTGATGAAGCGGCTCATCGGATGTGTCGCCGCGGCCGCCGTCTTGCTCCTGATCGCTCAGCCGGCGGGAGCGAGCGTCATCTCGGTGTCGGGCGTCCAGGAGCTCGCATCGCCTGGCAACCCTTGCATCACGGCCGACCCGGTTCCGGGCGGCTCCCCGTTCATCTTCACCATGTCGGGCGGCTTCAACGGATGCTGGTACGTGGTCGACGCCATCGACAAGTTCCAGGACAACGGTGCGTTGCATGAGACTGGGCACGAGCTGTTCGTCGGATGCCTCGATCGTGGAGCCGACGGATCTTGCACCGGGGACCCAACCGGCACCCTCGCATTCTCGTACGTGTTCACAGGCAAGTTCGACCCGGCGACTTTCGAGGAGATCAAGGGTCGTTGCCACCATCACGTCGACGAAGGGACCGGGGCCTTCGTAGGGGCGAGCGGCATCGTCAACTTCAAGGACGACGTGGCAGCCGAGATCGCGACCTACTCAGGCAACATCAAGGTCGCGTCATCTTCGAACGCGTCGACGATCAGACGCGCGAGGAGCCGGCAAGCCGCGGCTCCCACCGCTGCCTGCTAGACCAACCAACGTGAAGGGTCCGTCGTGTGGACGGACCTTTCACGTACGTTCGTGCCTCGGCCGGCTACGCCGACGGCGTGAACGAGACCAGTCTGGAGACCTCCTGCCCGCCGCGGATCACGCGCTCCATCACCACGCCGATCCCAGGCGCATAGAACTTGTGCTCCAGGATCTGGGGTTCGAGCGGCGTCGTGTCCTGGGTCACGAGCACCGAGTCGAGGGACCCGTACGGCACGGTCACGGTTTGGTCGAGTGCGAACACGCTCCCGACGTCCTCGGCCTCGCCCGCCAGGAATTCCTGGTGGTACGTCTCGCCGGCCGTCGGCTGCGCGAGCATCACGACCCCGGGCTTCGCACCGTTCACACCGGCCTCCCACGACCCGGCGGTCGACGTCACGGCGCCGTTGCGGTACTCGGCCGTGTCCTCGCCGAAGTACCAGACGTTGCCGGCGGAGTCCTGCGCGTACCAGTCGAACGTGTCCTCGGCTAACCCGCCGTCGGCCGAGAAGACCTGGTCGTGCACGACGGTGGTCTCGACACCCATGACGACCTTGGTGCGGTCGGTCACCACGACGACGTTGCGTTCGCGCTGCCCGTCAGAGACGCCCTCGAAGACCGCCTTCGTCCCCGGGATCCACGGCATGTACGGGTTGTCGACCACCGCCACGAAGTCCTCGGCCGGCGGGAGGTCGGGTCGATACGGCTCGCCTTTCACGACTGGAGCCGGGTTCGCGGCGGCCTCGGCCGAGGGGCTCGGCGTTGCGGACGGGCCGGTCGTGGCCGACCCGTTCGAGGCGCCGGTGGGGGCGGTCGTCGTCACGGCGTTCGAGCCGCCGCACGCGGCCGCGACCAGTGCGAGGCACGTCAGGACGATCGCAGTTCGTGCGCGTCGAGCGTTCATCGGATCGCTCCTTCCGCAGGGTCGAAGCCAGGATGACGCTCGAGCGATGAGAGAACCGTGAGCCGCCGATGAGGCGCGGAGGAGAGCGTTCAGGCCGGGATCGACACGACCACGACGGCGCCCCCGTCCGGCTGGTTGTCCGCCCGGACGGAGCCACCGTGCGCCTCCGCCACGGCGGCGACGATCGCGAGGCCGAGCCCTGCGCCGCCGTACGGACGCGAACGCCCGGCGTCGGGCCGAGTGAACGCCTCGAACGCCACCGGGAGAAACTCGGGCGGGAAGCCCGGGCCGCTATCCCGAACCTCGAGACGCAGCGACCCGTTCTCGCGCTCGGCGGAAACGCTCACGCGCCCGCCCGGGGGCACGGCGCGCAGCCCGTTGTCCACCAGGTTGCCGAGCGCCTGGCGAACGCGGAGCTCGTCGACGTCGGCGCGAAGCTCCTCGGGGACGCGCACGTCGATCCCGACGTGACGCTCGGACGCGCGCGCGGCAAAGGACTCCACCGTGCCCCCCACGAGGCTCGCCACATCGACCCGCTCGCGCCGGATCGGCAGGCGTCCGCGGTCTGCGCGCGCCAGCACCAGCAGATCTTCGGCCAGGCGCGACAGGCGATCGGTCTCCTCGGCGGCGCTTCGGACCTCCGCCTCCAGCTCGTCCGCCGTGCGCGAACGCCGGAGCGCGAGCTCGAGGCCGGCCTTCAGGTTCGACAGCGGCGTTCGCAGCTCGTGGCTCGCGTCGTCCACGAACCGCCGCTCGCGTTCGATCGCCTCCTCGAGCCGGTCGAGCATCGCGTTCAGGGTCTCGGCGAGGCGCGCGAGCTCGTCGTCCGTGTTCGGCACCGGGAGCCGGCGCCCGGGCTCGCCGGCCGAGATGGCCGCCGCCTCGGCCTGCATCGCATCGACCGGCCGAAGCGTCCACCCGACGAGGAGCCAGGTCACGACGACGACCAGTGCCAGGGCGAGCGGACCGCCAATCGCGAGCGACGCCGCCAGGCCGGCGAGCGTCTGCCGCTGGTCGTCGAGCGCGACGCCCACGACGAGCACGTCGTCGTTCGCCTGCCGGACCGCCAGCATCCGCGCCGGGACCTCCTCTCCCTCGATCCGGACGGCGTCGCGTTCGAGGTAGGCCGGCGTCCGGGTCCCGGCCGGAACCAGCGCCGCGGCGCCCTCGATCGCGTTCGAGGAGTCGACGACAGACCCGTCCGGCGCGAGCAGCTGCGCGAACGCGTCGTCGGGCTGATCCGGCGAGAACGAGCCCGTCCGCTCCACCACCAGCGCCTCCGCGTCGGCCCGGGCGCGGAGGGTCACGTCCATCGATTGCCGGAGCTCGGACTGTAGGCGCAGGTAGACGAAGATCCCGGTCGCCGAGAGCACGATCGCCACGAGCACGGCCGCCACCAGCGTCACGCGCGTTCGCAGCCGCATCAGCCGGCCCGGTCCTGGAGCCGGTACCCGGCGCCGCGCACCGTCCTGATCGAGTCGCGTCCGAAGGGTCGATCGACCTTGTTTCGGAGGTACCGGATGTACACGTCCACCACGTTGGAGTCGCCGTCGTAGGCGAAGTCCCAGACGTGCTCGATCAGCTGCGTCCGGGTGAGCACCTCGCCCGCGTGGCGCATCAGGTACTCGAGGAGCGCGAACTCGCGCGCCGTGAGTTCGATCGCCGTCCCGTTTCGCGTCACGATCCGGCGCGCCGGATCGAGTGAGAGGTCGCCGACCCGGAGCACCGACGGGCGTTCGGCGGCGCCTCGACGCACGAGCGCGCGCAGCCGAGCGAGCAGTTCCGCGAACGAGAAGGGCTTGGTGAGGTAGTCGTCGGCGCCGGCGTCGAGCCCGGCCACGCGGTCGTCGATGCCGTCGCGCGCGGTGAGCATGAGCACCGGCGTGCGGTCGCCGGCCTGGCGCATGCGCCGGCAGACCTCGATCCCGTCGACGTGCGGCATCGCGATGTCGAGCACGACGGCGTCGAGCGTCTCGGCGGCGACGCGATCGAGCGCCTCCCGGCCGTCGGCGGCCACGGCCACGTCGTAGCGCTCGAGCGCGAGCGCGCGCTCGACCGCCGCCCGGACCGCCGGCTCGTCGTCGACCACCAGGACGCGCATCGCGGCGCTCATCGACTCAAGAGATGACCACCGGCGGGTAAGAGGCCACGAAGAAATGACCGCGCTCGTTCATCCGCGCAAGGGTGTTTAGAGCGCCGCGAGCGTGGAATACCGGGCGGGCCGCATCTGCGTTGCAGCCGCCGAGCACGTGACCTTCGCCGTCGA
>Ga0081455_10004038_pt1 | contig 16631 bp, 13 predicted proteins | sample TabmetS3T2R1_FD_70207 | JGI IMG/M metagenome (GOLD analysis project Ga0081455, IMG submission 70207) | Tabebuia heterophylla rhizosphere microbial communities from the University of Puerto Rico - S3T2R1 | ecosystem: Host-associated > Plants > Roots > Rhizosphere ... | reverse complement strand
CGGGGAGGAGCCAGCGGCGCCGGGGTTGGTCTCCTGCGACCTCGTCGGGGACCCCGGGGGCATCGACCTGCTCGTGGTGCCGGCGGGGGGAAGCGCCCGTCCCGCCAGCGCCGCCACCGTCGCAGCCGGGGAGCACTACCTGCAGATGGACGGGCGAGAGGTGTTCCGCCGGGCGGTGCGCGCGGTGGCGGCGTCGGTCAATCGGACGCTGGCCCGCGGGGGCTGCAGCGCCGACGATGTGACCTGGTTCATCCCCCATCAGGCGAACGCCCGAATCGTCGATGCGGTGCTTCCCCGCATCGGCATCCCGCCGGAGCGAACGGTGAGCAACGTCGACCGCTTCGGCAACACGTCCGCAGCGTCGATCCCGCTGGCCCTCGCCGAGGAGGCCGACGACGGCCGCTTGGGCACCGGCGACCTCGTGCTGGTCTCCGGCTTCGGCGCCGGGCTCACCGTGGGGACCGCGCTGTGGCGCTGGGGGACGCCCGGATGACCGACCAGGTCGCGCCCCGGGTCGCGCTCGTGACGGGCGGATCCGGCGGCATCGGGGCCGCGTGCGCCGGCGCACTGGCCGACGCCGGCCATCGGGTCGCCGTCGGGTACGGCACCTCCGCGGGCGCCGCCGACAAGGTCGTCGAGGCCATCGAGCAGGCCGGGGGCACGGCCATGGCCGTTCATGTGGACGTGACTGACCCGGACTCGGTCGACGCCGCGTTCGCCGCCGCCGAGTCGGCGTGGGGGCCCGTCGAGATCCTGGTCAACGCCGCCGGGGCCAACCGGGACAAGCTCACCGTCCAGCTCGCCGACGACGACTGGCGGCACACCCTGGACACCGATCTCAGCGGGCCGTTCCATGTCGTGCGCCGGGCCTTGCGGCCCATGATCCGGGCCCGCTACGGCCGCATCGTCACCGTGTCGTCGATCGTGGCCGCCACAGGATCGCCCGGCCAGGCCAACTACGCCGCCGCCAAGGCGGGGCTGGTCGGGCTGTCGCGCTCGGTCGCCCGCGAGGTCGCATCGCGGAACATCACCGTCAACGTGGTCGAGCCCGGCCCGATCACCACGCCCATGACCGACGCGCTCCCCGACGCCCGCCGCCGCGCCCTGGCCGATGCGACCGCCGTCGGCCGGTTCGGCACCCCTGCCGAGGTCGCTGCGGTGGTCGCGTTCCTGTGCTCCGACGCGGCCTCCTACGTCACCGGCGCCGTCGTGCCGGTGGACGGTGGCATCGGCATGGGACGCTGACACAGACTCCTACTCCGATCCTCCCCGATCACACTCCGAAAGGACCCACCACCATGGATCGTTCCGCCGCTCTCGACGCCCTCCGCACGGCAGCCGTCGACGTGCTGTCGGTCGAGCCCGATCAGGTGACCGAGCAGGCCTCCTTCGCAGACGACCTCGACGCCGACAGCCTCGACCTGGTCGAGCTGGTCATGCAGCTGGAGGACAGCCTGGACGTGACCATCCCCGAGGACGACCTCGCCGACGTTCGCACGGTGGGCGACGCCCTCGACCTGATCCTGGCGGCCAGCGCCGCCAAGGCGTGACGGCGACGGACGCCGCGGCGCCGACCGACCACCGCGGACGACCCCGCGTCGCCGTCACCGGGATCGGGGTCAAGACCCCCGCCGGCCAGACGCTCGACGAGCTGTGGGACACGCTGGTGGCGGCCCGCCCCGCGGCGGCGCCCATCACCCTGTACGACGCCTCCGGCCACTCGGTGCCCTTCGCGTGCGAGGTGCGCGGCTTCGACGCGGTGCCCTACGTGGGCCCCAAGGAGGTGCGCCGCACCGACCGGGCGGCCCTGCTGGCGGTGGCGGCGGCCGCCGACGCTCTGGGCGACGCAGTAGCCGGCGGGGTGGACCCGACGGCGAGCGAGCTCCGGCCGGCCCCCTCCCCCGATGACCTCGGCGCCGACCCCGTGCGCTGCGCCGTCGTGGCCGGATCCGGCATCGGCGGGATTCGCACGCTCGAGGACCAGGTCATCGGCTACGCCGAGCGCGGCCCCAGCCGGGTCGGGCCGTTCCTCGTGCCGATGATGATGCCCAACGCCGCAGCGGCGCTGGTCGCCATCCGTCACGGCTTCACCGGCCCCAACCTGGCGATCGCCACCGCGTGCGCCACCGGCGCCCACGCGATCGGCGAGGGCGCCCGCCTCCTGCGCGACGGCATGGCCGACGTGGTCGTCTGCGGCGGCACCGAGGCGAGCGTGAGCCCGGTGGCCATGGCCGCCTTCGCCCGCATGGGGGCGCTGAGCAGGAACCCCGACCCGGCGGCCGCCTCCCGCCCGTTCGACGACGACCGCGATGGCTTTGTGATGGGCGAGGGCGCCGCGTTCGTGGTGCTGGAGCCCTACGACCGGGCGGTGGCCCGCGGCGCGCGCATCCATGGTGAGGTGCTCGGCTACGGGCTCACCTGCGACGCGCACCACATCACCGCACCCATCGACGACGGCTCGGGCGCGGTGGCGGCGATCGAGATGGCGCTGGCCGACGCCGGAATCGCCCCCGGAGCCATCGGGCACGTCAACGCCCACGGCACGTCGACGCCCCAGAACGACGCGGCGGAGGCGGCCGCGATCGCCAAGGTGTTCGGCGCCGGGGCCGTCCCGGTCACGTCGACCAAGGGCGTCACCGGCCACCTCATCGGCGCCGCCGGCGCCGTCGAGGCGGTGGCCGCGCTGCTGGCGGCGGCGCGGGGGCTCGTCCCCCCCACGGCCAACCACCGGCACACCGACCTACCGGTCGACGTCGTGGCGGGCGAGCCCCGCACCATAGAGGTGGCGCCAGCCGTGTCGACGTCGTTCGCGTTCGGCGGTCACAACGCCGCCCTGGTCCTCGGCCCGGCGTGATGGCGGTGTAGGTGGCTACGGCCGTCGCTGCCCCCTCGATGCCGGCGCGGCTCCCCGTCGGCCGCGGGCGGCCAGGAACCGTGGAGGCCGGCGTGGGCCACGCCCCATGGCTGCCGGTCGACGGACCCGTCGCCTGGTTCCGCGGCGCGCCGATCCAGGCCGACACCGAGGTGATCGCCCGCACTGTCGCCATCGGTGTCGACGCGGGCGTTCCGGTCGTCGGCGTGCTCGCCGGCGTCGGCGTCGATGCCACTGCGGGGCTGGCGTCGCTGCACGGGTGGGGGGCACTGGCCCGGGCGTTGGCGGGCGCGTCCGGACTGGTGCCTGTGGTGCTCGTGGTCGACGGCCCGTGCCTGGGCGGCACTGCGCTCGTGCTGGGCCTGGCCGACGTGGTCGTGATGACGGCGCGGGCCACAGCGTTCGTCAACGGGCCTCAGGCGTCGGCCCGCATCACCGGGTCGGCCACCCTCGACGCCGACCTCCTCGGCGGGTCGTGGGTCCACGGCGCCCGCACCGGGGTCGCCGACCTGGTGGTTGACGACGTCGACGAGGCGTTCGACCTCGTCGCCGACCTGCTCGACCACCTGCCCCCGAACAACCACGAGACCCCGCCGGCGGTCATCGCCGGCGACCCGGCCGACCGGCCCACCCGCGACGCCGCCGGCGCCGTCCCGAGCGACGGCCGGGCGTCGTACGACGTGCGCCGGGTCATCGCCGACGTCGTCGACGACCGGGAGTTCCTGGAGCTGCGGCCGCGGTTCGGCACCAGCGTCGTGACCGGCGTGGCCCGAGTGGCCGGCATCCCGGTTGGCCTCCTCGCCAATCAGCCCAGCCAGCTCGCAGGGGCGCTGGACATCGAGGGATCGCAGAAGGGGGCCCGCTTCGTCCGCTTCTGCGACGCCTTCAACCTGCCGATCGTCACCCTCGTCGACACGCCCGGCTTCCGTCCCGGACGGGACCAGGAGTGGCGCGGCATGATCCGCCATGGTGCGAAGCTCGCCTTCGCCTACGCCGAGGCCACGGTCCCACGCGTGTGCGTGGTGCTGCGCAAGGCCTATGGCGGGGCGTTCATCGTCATGGACTGCAAGTCGATGGGCAACGACTGCGCGCTGGCCTGGCCGAGCGCCGAGATCGCGGTGATGGGGGCCAAGGGCGCGGTCGAGATCCTGCATCGCCGGGAGCTCAACGGCGCCACCAGCGACGGCGACCGCGAGGCCCGGCGGCGCGAGTTCGAGGCCGACTACGAGGCGGTTCACCTCTCGCCCGCCGCGGCCCTCGAGCGGGGCTACGTCGACGAGATCATCGACCCGGCGGGCACCCGCGACGCCGTGGCGGGCGCGCTGGTGGCGCTCGCGGCCAAGCGCGAGCGCCTCCGGCCCCGCCGCCACGACAACATCCCCCTGTGACCCGAGGACGGACGCCCATGCTGCTCGACGGCCGCAAGCTCCTCATCACCGGCGTGCTCACGAAGGACTCGATCGCCGCAGCGGTCGCCCGGCTCGCCCAGCAGCAGGGCGCCGAGCTGGTGCTGACGTCGTTCGGGCGCGGCATGCGGCTCACCGAGAGGGTGGCGCGGACGCTGCCCGCGCCTCCCGACGTCGTGGAGCTCGACGTGACCGACCCAGCGCACCATGCGGCGCTGGCCGACGAGCTGGGTCGGCGCTGGGGCAAGGTCGACGGGGCTCTCCACGCCATCGGCTTCGCGCCCGAGGCCTGCCTGGGTCAGGACGAGGGCCTGCTGGCGGCCGGCTGGGACGACGTCGCCACCGCCCTGCACGTGTCGGCCTATTCGCTCAAGTCGCTGACCGAGACGCTGCTGCCACTCATGCCCCCGGGCGGGTCGGTGGTCGCCCTCGACTTCGATGCCGCGCAGGCGTGGCCGGCGTACGACTGGATGGGGGTCGCCAAGGCGGCCCTCGAGGCCACCTGCCGTTACCTCGCGCGTGACGTCGGCGGCCGGGGCGTGCGGGTCAACCTGGTGGCGGCCGGACCCCTGCGGACCCTGGCGGCCCGGTCGATCCCGGGGTTCGGGGCCATGGAGGCCGCATGGGGCCAGCGGGCGCCCTTGGGCTGGGACGTGCGCGACCCGGAGCCCGTGGCCAGGGCCTGCGTCGCCCTCCTGTCCGACTGGTTCCCGGCCACGACCGGCGAGATCGTCCACGTCGACGGCGGCGCCCACGCGGTGGCCCTGTCCGCCGAAGAGACGGCGGCGCCGGAGCCGGAGGGATGAGCGCCGGCGGCGACCCCGTCGATCTCCTCCCCCACCGTCCACCGTTCCGCTTCGTCGACGTGGTCGACGAGCTGGTGCCCGGCGAGCGCGTGCGGGCCCGCTACCGGGTCACGGGCGCCGAGGCCTTCCTGGCGGGCCACTTCCCCGGGAACCCGATCCTGCCGGGCGTCATCCAGCTCGAGGCGTTGGCCCAGGCGGGCGCGGTGGCGCTGCTGTCGGACGACCGCTACGCAGGCTCCCTGCCCCTGTTCGGGGGCGTGGAGGACGTGCGCTGGCGCCGGCTGGTCCGCCCCGGCGACGAGCTGGTGCTCGAGGTGGTCATGGACCGGCTCTCGGCCCGCGGCGGCTGGGGGCAGGGCGCGGCCACGGTCGACGGCAAGGCGGCCTGCAAGGCCCGCCTGTTCTTCGTCGTGGCGCCGGTCGAGGGCTCCAACGGCGCCCGCTGACGGCACGGGGCTGGGACGATGGCGGCCATGCCGCAACCCATCGAGCGCGAGCTGCTCGACTTCGCCGTCAACGTTGTCGCCACGGCCGGCGAGGCCACGCTGCGGTGGTTCCGCTCCGCCGACCTGGCCGTCGACACCAAGGCCGACGGCACCCCCGTGACCGAGGCCGACCGGGCCGCCGAGCGCCTGATCCGAGAGCGCATCGCCGACCGGTTCCCCGAGGATGGCGTGCTGGGCGAGGAGGAGCCCGAACGACCCGGGCGCTCGGGGCGGCGCTGGATCCTCGACCCCATCGACGGGACGAAGGCGTTCACCCGGGGGGTCCCGCTCTACTCGACGCTGCTGGCCCTGCACGATGCCGACGGCCCCGCCCTCGGCGTCATCGGCCTCCCCGCCCTAGGGGAGGCGGTCTACGCCGGCAGGGGGCTGGGCTGCTGGAGCGACGGCCGGCCCGCCCGGGTCAGCGACACGGCGGCGCTCGACGGCGCCTACCTCACGTCCAGCGGGTACGGCCACTGGCCCGACCAGGCGCTCCTGGCGGTCAAGCACGCGGGATGCCACCTGCGCACGTGGGGTGACGGGTACGGCTACGCGTTGGTGGCGACCGGCAGCGTCGACGCGATGGTCGACCCGGCCGTCGACCTGTACGACGTCGCCGCCATGCCGGTGATCCTGACCGAGGCCGGCGGCCGGTTCACCTCTCTGGACGGCCGCGAGGACGCCGACGGCGGCAGTGGCGTCGCGACCAACGGTCGTGTGCACCACGAGCTGCTCGGCCTCCTCGCCACGTAAGCACGCCGGGGCGGCGAGGGCGTCGCGGTCGTCAGATCCAGCCCCGCCGGTGGAGCGTCCGGTACAGCACGGCCAGCCCGACGGCCATCAGCCCCAGCGCCGCTGGATAGCCCCACCACCGATCGAGCTCGGGCATGTGCGCGAAATTCATGCCCCACACGCCGGCGAGCATTGTGGGCACCGCCGCCATGGCCGCCCACCCGGCGATGGTCCGCATGTCCTCGTTCTGATGCACCGAGACGTGCGTGAGGTTCACGTCCAACACCTCCGAGAGCAGCTCCCGCTGGATCTCGATCCTGGCCACCGCCTTGCGCACGTGGTCGTTGACGTCGCGGAAGTAGTGGCCGAGGTCGACGTCCCCGAACTCGTGCTTGCCCTCCTGCAGGTGCTCGAGCGGTTCCGCCAGCGGTTGGACGGCTCGGTACAGGTCGAGGACCTGGCGCTTCAGCTTGTAGATCCTCACCGCGGGGTTGGTGCGATCGGGCGAGAAGACCTCGGCTTCGATCTCGGCGATGTCGTTGTCGAGGCCCTCGAGCACCGGCTGGTAGTCGTCGACGATCCGGTCGACGATGGCGTGGACCACCGCAATCGGCCCGAGGGCCAGGCGCTGGGGATCGGACTCGAGGCGCTGCCGCACCGGGCCCAGCGCGCTGCCCTCGCCGTGGCGGACCGTCACGATGAAGCTGTCGCCGGCGAGCAGTTGGATCTCGGCGAACTCGATGGTCTCGGCCAGGTCGTTGTAGTGCGCCGTCTTGATGACGAGGAACTCGCAGTCGCCGTAGCTCTCCAGCTTGGGGCGCTGGTGGGCGTGGACGGCGTCCTCCACCGCCAGCGGGTGCAGCTGGAACTCGCGGGCGACCGCGTCGAACTCCTCCTCCGTCGGCTCGTACAGGCCGATCCACGCAAAGCTGTCGTCGCTGCTGCGCCCGGCCTCCAGGGCATCGTTCAGGTCCAGCCGGCCGGGCTGGCGCACGCCCTTGCTGTAGACGGCGCAATCGATGATCACCGGCGTGATTCTGGCCCAAGATGGGTGGATGGACCGCGCTTCGTACCTCGACTCGCTCCGCGGCGACGCCGCCGACCTGCTGGCGAGCGCCGCCGGGCACCTCGACGCCGACGTTCCGACCTGCCCCGGGTGGAGGATGGAACGGCTGGTGGGCCACCTCGGGCGCACGTATCGATGGACCGCGGGCTGGGTGGAGGCCGGCCACGGGATGCGCGAGCTCCCCCGGCCGCCCGGGGGCGAGGCGGTGATCGAGTGGACCCGCGCCGGCCTGGCCGAGCTCATCGCCGCGATCGAGGGGGCCGCCGGCCGGGACGATCCCGATGCGTCCGTGAAAACGTGGGCCGGCGACCAGCCGCCTATCTTCTGGCCTCGGCGCATGGCCGTCGAGACCGCGGTGCACCGATGGGACGCGCAGGTCGCAGCGGGCGAGGGCCGGCCGGTCGGCACCGACCTCGCGCTCGATGCCGTGGACGAGCTGTTCGACGTGATCCTGCCGTGGCGGGGAACCGCCGAGATGGGCAGTGAGCACGAGGGCAAGACCATGCACCTCCACGCCACCGACGTGGGCGACGAACCGGGCCAGGGCGAGTGGCTCGTCACGCTGGGGCCCGAGGGGCTGTCTGTCGAGCACGCGCACGCCAAGGGCGACGTGGCCGTGCGCGGCACCGTGTCGAACCTGCTGCTGCTGCTGTGGAACCGCGTCCCGGCCGACAGCTGCGAGGTGTTCGGTGACGGGGGCCTCCTCGAGTCCTGGCGCGAGTCCGTGAAGGTCTGACCGACAGCCGAGGACCGCCGCGCGCTCAGGCCTCCCCGCCGCTGACCGTGCGGGCTCGTGCGCTCACGAGCCTTCGAACACCGCGGCCCGCACCCCCGCCCGCGCCAGCTCGTGCAGGAACGGCAGCGGCTCGACCAGCGACGCCAATCCGGCTGCGCCGGTCATCAGGGTCCGCCCGGCGGCGATCCAGCGGGCGGTCACCCCGGCCACGGTGCCGGCGGCGACGGCGGGCCGGTCGACGGCCCCGAGGACCACGGTGTCGCGGACCCGGCCCCGCCGGCCGCGGACCTCGACCCTGAGGCCGCCGATGCGGCCCTCGGCGTGGGGGGGCCGGAGCATCGGCAACCCGGCGGTCATGCGGTCGCGCCGCGTCGCCGCGAGGCGGGCCGTCACCCGCCCGACCCCGGGGAACGCGGGCACGAGGAGCAGGGCGTCGGGCAGCCCCGCCCGGTAGCAGTCGGCACCCCCGATCGGGTCGGGAAAGAACGACAGCTCCCGGCCCGAGCCGGGCGGGCGCCGGCGCCAGGCATGGTCCCGCCAGTCGAGCCCAACCCCGCGCAGCGCAGCGTGGTGCTGCCGGGCGCATGCGGGTCCCCCGGTCCCGTGGTGGGCGACATGCACCTCGTCGACGCTGTCGAAGTCGTCGCTGGCGTGGCGCGCCAGCACGCACGACAGCCCGGGACCGAAACCGGCCCCGACCGCCACGACCACTCGCCGCTCCCGGGCCTCGGCGTGGAGATCGAGCAGGCCCTCGACGGCGGCGACGCTGTCGGCCACGGACACCACGTGCTTCCCGGCCGTCACCGCGCGCTTGGCGATCTCGACGTGGCGCGCCGCCGGTGCGGCGACGACGACAAGGTCGGCGGCGGCGGGGTCCGCCTCGTCGGCCGCGGAGGCCAGTGACCCCAGGGAGCGCACCACGGCCGAACGCCGCTTCCGGTCGGCGTCGGCGATCAGCACGGCGTTGGTGTCGCCCTCGGCGATCAGATGGCGGGCGGCACGTGCGCCCACCGCGCCGGCACCGCAGACGAGGACCCTCACGGTCGCCCCCGGCTACCGGTCAACGCAGCCCGGGCCCGCTGAGCTCCCGCCAGCCGCCCGACTGAGGCGGCGTGCCACCGGAGCCCCGGACCCGCAGCACCACGGCGATGATGCCGGCGATGCCCACAGCTGCGAGCGCACGTCGGAGGAGAGCCATGCCGGCACCTTAGAGGCCGAGCGGATAGGCCGCTCTACCGGGCCTCGTCGCCGGCTCGTGCTGCGGCCTCCGCGCTCCGGGCGCAACTCATTCCCCGCGGCGCACTGCCGCGGCGGTGAGCTCGGATCGGTTGGACAGCCCGAGCTTGGCGAAAATGTGGGTGAGATGGGTGCCGACGGTCCGGCGGCTGACGAACAGACGCTCGGCGACCTGTTGGTTGGAGAGCCCTTCCGCCACGAGCTTGACGACGGCGTGCTCTGACGGGGTGAGGCTCTCCCAGCCGGACATCGGTCGCTTCCGTTGGCCGCGTCCCCGTGTGGCGTAGTCGAGGGCCTCGGTCCAGGCCATCGCCGCGCCCTCTGCCGCAAGCGCCTCGTACCTGTCGGAACCGACGGCATCGGCGACGGCCGCGATGGCGAGCTCGTGCGCACGCCGGGCAATGGCTGGCCTCGCGTACCCGGCGGAGCGCCGCCGGGCCTCGCTGGCGCCGAGCAAGCGCGCCGCCTCCTCGGGGCTGTCGAGGTCCGCGGCCAGACGGGCGAGCAGCTCGACGCAGTCGACCTCGGTGACGCGCAGTGCTTCGGCGCGGGCGGCCGCCAGCGCGCCGTGCGCGGCGTTCTCGGCGCGGCCGAGCTGTCCGCACGCGCGCTCGACGACGGCCGTGGCGTGCAGGCGACCGGCGGTGACGAAGGCCGCGGACGTCGCCGTCATGGCGTCGAGCACGCCCCGCGCCGTTGCGAGATCGCCGCTGCTTGCCTGGGCCCACGCCAGCCACGGAGCGAGGTTGTCGGGTTCGAAGCCGATCGCAGTGGCGGCGCGGCGGAAGCCCTCGACCGCCGATGCGAGCGTGTCGAGGTGACCCTCGTACAACGCGAGCGCGGCGCGCGCGGAGTACGCACCGGGAGTCCAGGGGCTGCCAGCCTCCTCGCTCACCTGCACGGACTCGTCGGCGGCGGCCCGAGCGGCGTCGAACTCTCCCGCATACGTGTGGGCGAGGGCGAGCGCAGCCAGGGCGAGCGGCAGGGTGGCGGTGTCATGGGTGGCGCGGGCGTCGTCGATCAGGGGCACGACGACGTCGAGCGACCTCGCCAGGTCGCCTTCCACGGCGGCGAGGAAGCCGGTGAAGCAGAGGGCCTGGCGACGCTCGAAGACATCGCCCGACAGGTCGGTGACGGCGAGCGCCTCGCGGCTCGATGCCCGTGCGCCGGCCGCATCGCCGGCGGTGAACTGCGCGGCGCCGAGGTTGCACAGGCCCTCGCTCAGCCACCACTGGTCGGCGTCCTCGCGCACGACCGCGAGGTTGTCCGCCAGGCGGGGAATGCCGGTGGCGGGGTCCGCGAAGGCCAGCACCTCGGCCACAAGCCCGGCGGCACGGTGCAGGGTCCGCCGGTCGCTGCCGTTCTCCGCGATCTCGACGGCTGCGGCCGCGGATTCGTGCGCGACGGCGGCGTCGCTGGCGAAGAACGCGAGGTGCCCCTCGGCCACGAGCGCCCGGGCCCGCAGCTCGGGGTCCTCGTCGGCGCCGGGCAGGGCGACCGAGGCCCACCGCCGTCCCTGGCTGACCATGCCGCGGACGATGAAGTAGTAGAAGAGCGCGGCGACGAACCGGAGCATCTCGTCGGTGTCGCTCCGATCCCGGCTCCAGTCGAACGCGGCCAGCAGGTTCGCGTGCACGTCGTGCAGCTCGGCCGCGGCGTGCTCCTGTTCCGCTCCGAACAGTCGCGGCTCGATCCGTTCGGCCAGCGCAAGGTGCACGTCGCGATGCCGGGTTCGGACTCGGGCCTCGTCGCCGGAGTCGGCGAGCCGCAACGCGCCGTACTGGCGGATCGTCTCGAGGAGCCGGTAGCGGGCCACCGGCCCGTCGTCGTCGACCATGACGAGGGATTTGTCGACCAACCCGGTGAGCAGGTCGAGGATGCTCAGTCGCTCCAACCCGTCGCCCTCGCAGACCGCCTCCACGGCATCGAGCGTCGCGGAGCCCGCGAACACCGCGAGGCGGCGGAACAGGGTGCGCTCGTCGTCCTGCAGGAGCTCGTAGCTCCAGTCGACGGACGCCTGCAGGGTCTGTTGGCGGGGCGTCGCCGACCGTGCACCGCCGACGAGCAATCGGAACCGGTCGGCCAGGCCCTCGCAGATCTGCTGGACGGTGAGGACCCGCGTGCGGGCTGCCGCCAGCTCGATGGCGAGCGGGATGCCGTCGAGGCGCGCGCAGATCTCGGCAACCGCCGGTGCGCTCTCGTTGGTGACCTCGAAGTTCGGTCGCGCTCGCTTGGCGCGGTCGACGAACAGGCGCACCGCTTCGAACGCGCCGAGCGTGTCGATGCGCACCGGCACCGGATCGGTCGGCACCGACAGGCTGGGCACGCGCCATGGCAGCTCGCCCGCGACGTTGAGTGGCTCGCGACTCGTCGCCATCACGTGCAGGCCCTGGCACGATCGCACCAGCTCCTCGCACATCGCTCCGCAGGCCGACAGGAGGTGCTCGCAGTTGTCCAGGATGAGCATGGCCTGGCGGTCGCGGAGATGGCTCGTCAACGTGTCGACGGCAGGACGGGCCTGCTCCTCGCGGAGCCCGAGGGCCCGCAGAGCGGTCGAGGCGACGGTCTCACCGTCCTCGATCGGCGCCAGATCGACCAGCCACACACCGTCGCGGTACGAGTCGAGCACCGAGTCGCCGAACTCGACCGCCAACCGTGTCTTGCCACAGCCCCCCGAGCCGGTCAGCGTCAGGATCCGCGTCTCCGCGAGCAGCTTGCGCAGCACGACCAGCTCGGCCTCACGGCCGACGAAGCTGGTGAGCTGCACCGGCAGGTTGTGGCGCTGGCCGTCCATCGACCGCAGCGGCGGAAAGTCGCGTCCGAGATCGGGATGTGCGAGCTGCCAGACGCGCTCATGCCGCCCGAGTCCCTTCAGCCGATGCCGCCCGAGGTCGATCAGCGACGCCTCCTCCGGCAGTTGGTCCGCGGCCAGCACTGCCGTCGTCTCCGACAGCAGGACCTGCCCACCATGCCCGCAGTCACGGATCCGCGCGCAGCGGATGACGGCGACGCCGAAGTAGTTCTCTTCGTCCCGGAGCTCGGCTTCGCCGGTGTGCAGCGCCATCCGCACCTTCACGCCGAGGTCCCCCGGCCAGTCCTCCGCAGACAGGGCCTGTTGGGCCTGCAACGCGGCCGCGATCGCCGCCGACGGGCGCGTGAACGCGGCGACGATGCTGTCGCCCTCGCCCTGCTCGACCGGACGAGCCCCACCGTTGACGCGGACCGCTTCGTCGAGGATCTCGTAGTGCCGAGGAATCGCCTTGGCCGCCATCGCGGGCGATCGCGCCCAGCCGTCGGTCGATCCTTCGACATCGGTCATCAGGAAGGTCACCGTTCCCGTGGGCAGCACGTCGTCCTCCCTCATGTCCCGTCTGAACACGCTGCCTGACCGCCACCAGTGTGGTTCACCCGGTGTCAGACCACTCGAAGTAACGCCGGCGCTCCCAGTCGGTCAGGTCGACGGCGTCGGGGGGCACCGCTGGTCATAAGACCCAGGGTTGCCGTCAGGGTCATCCCCGATGGCTGCGGAGGCCGCTGATTCTTACGGTCTGTTCATGACCTCGATACTTTCCGCGCGGGCGGTCCGGAAGGTGTACCGCACCGGAGCTCAACCCGTCGAAGCCCTTCGCGGCATCGATCTCGACGTCGCCCAGGGCGAGCTCGTCGCCGTCATGGGGCCGTCGGGCAACGGCAAGACGACCCTGCTGAACTGCCTCTCCGGCCTGGACGACATCGACGAGGGCACGGTCAGGATCGACGGCGTCGACCTCCACCGGTTGAGCGACGCCCGCCGCACGGCCCACCGGGCCGCCCGCATGGGCTTCGTGTTCCAGGCCTTCAACCTCGTTCCGGTGCTGTCGGCTCGGGAGAACGTCGAGCTGCCGCTGCTCGTCAACGGGGTCCGGCCCCGGGCCGCCCGGAAGCGGGCCCTAGCCATGCTCGACCGGGTCGGGGTGGCCGACCGAGCCGACCACCGCCCCGCCGAGCTGTCGGGCGGCGAGCAGCAGCGAGTGGCCATCGTCCGCGCGCTGGTGACCGCACCGGCGATCGTCTGGGCCGACGAGCCGACCGGCAACCTCGACAGCCAGACCGCCGGGTCGGTGCTGGAGGTGCTGCACGAGGCCCACCGGGCCGGCCAGACGCTGGTGCTGGTGACCCACGATCGGACCATCGGCGCGACCGGGACTCGGCTGGTGCAGGTGCGTGACGGCCGGATCACCTACGACGGCAGCCCCGCGGTTCTGGGCGTCGACCGCCAACGGGTCGCCAACGGGACCCTGGCCGTCGATCCGGGCACTGGATCCGATTCCGGTCACGCTGGGGAGGCGGCGTTGCGATGATCGGCCTCCGGCGGCGGAACCTGCGCCGCATGGCGTTCCGCAACATCGCCCGCCGGCCACTCGAAGCCGTGATGGTCGTGTCCGGGGCGGCGCTCGGGACGGCGATCGTCACCGCCGCCTTCGTCGCGGGCGACACGTTCGATGCGTCGATCCGGGCCGACGCCCGTACCGAGCTCGGCCCCATCGACGAGACGGTCGCGCTGGACGACGCGGCGCGGCTCGACGACGTCGCCCGTGCGCTCGACGCCGGGTCCCTCACCGACACCGACGGCACGCTGTCCCTGGTCGGGGCGCCGGCCGCCGTCCGGGCCGGGGACCACGCCGAGCCGACCATCGGCCTCGGCGAGATGGACTTCGACGCCGCCCGGGCCTTCGGCGACGACGTCGCGGCCACCGGCTTGGCCGGCGCCGGCCCGACGCCGTCCGGCGACGAGGTGGTGATCAACCGGAAGCTCGCGGACGACCTGCAGGTCGGCACCGGCGACATCGTGGAGGTCTTCGCCTACGGGCAGCGCCTGCCGGTCACCGTCCGCACGATCACACCGCGCGTCGGCCTGGCCGGTTACAACCCCATGTACCTCGCCCCGGGCACCATCGCCCGCCTGGCCGCCGAGGCGCCGTCCGACGTCGCCGCCAGCAGCCAGCCACCGATGGGCGAGATCCTCGTGTCCAATGCGGGCGGTGTCTACGACGGCAGCGTCCACTCCGCCGCGGTCTTCGACGCCTTGGACGAGCGGGTGGCCGACATGCCTGGTGTCGAGGTGTTCCAGGCCAAGCAGGACCTCCTGGACGAGGCCCGGTCGAGCGGCGCGGAGATGCGTGAGATGTTCAGCGCCCTCGGCACCTTCAGCATCGCGGTCGGCGTCCTGCTGCTGGTCAACCTGTTCGTCATGCTGGCCGAGGAGCGCAAGGCGGAGCTCGGGATGCTGCGGGCCCTCGGCCTGAAGCGCAACCACCTGGTCCGCCTGTTCGGCCTGGAGGGCACGCTCTATTCGGTCGTGGCCGCGGCCCTGGGCGCGGTGGTCGGGATCGGAGTCGGCCGGCTCATCCTGGTGGCCATGGAGCACATCCTGGCCGACGAGGTCCGCCAGGAGGGGTTGGCCTTCGTGTTCGCGGTCCAGCCGTCGAGCCTGATCCTCGGCTCGGTGGTCGGCCTGGCGATCTCGCTGATCACCGTGTGGGCCACGTCGGCCCGGATCGCCCGGCTCAACGTCATCCGGGCCATCCGCGACCTGCCGGAGCCGGCCGTCCGCCGGGCTTCGTGGCTCCGGCTGGTGCTGGGCGCCATCGGGATGGTCCTCGGTGGTCTCATCCTCAACGCCGGCCTCAGCGGTGATGCCGCGATCCCGGTGCTGATCGGTCCCGCCGTCGCCCTTGCCTCCGCCGTCCCGCTCTTCGGCCGCTGGTTGCCCCGCCGCGTGGTCATCGCCACCGCCGGCGGACTGGCTGCCATATGGTCGGTCGCCGCGCTGGCCGTCGCGCCCGACGCGTTCCAGGACGCCGGCATCGAGATGTTCGTCGTCCAGGGCCTGGTCCTGGTCGGGGCGGCGGTCGCGGTCCTCGCCCAGGGCGACCGGGCATGGGCGTGGGTCGCCAACCGGCTCGCCGACCGGGGTGGCCTGGCGGGCCGGCTCGCGGTGGCGTACCCGCTGGCCCGCCGGGCGCGCACGGCGATGCTCCTGGCCATGTTCGCCCTGATCACGTTCATGCTCACGTTCATGTCGGTGCTCACCAGTGCGTTCATGGCCGAGGCGCCCGCCCTCGCGGCCGAACAGAGCGCCGGTTGGGACCTGTGGGTCGACTCGCTGCCGACGAGCCCCGTCGACGCGCGCGACATCGAGCAGGACCCGGACGTCGCCGCGACGGCCTCGTTGACCAGCGGCTCCGCCCAGCTGTCCAACGAGGGCTACGAACCGGCGGACACCGACGTCTCCCTCTGGCCGGTGACCGGTATCGACGAGGCCATGCTCGGTCCCGGCATGCTGGATCTGTCCGAGCGCCTCGACCGCTACCCGGACGACCGGGCGGCGTACGACGCCATCCTCGCCGACCCGACGCTGGCGATCGCGCCCGACTGGCTGCTCGAAGGGGGCGACGGGCCCGACGCCGAAGCCGGCGTCCACTTGGGCGACCACGTGTCGGCCGTCAACCCGTCGAGCGGGAGCGCGCAGACCTTCACCATCGTCGGCATCATCGACGAGGACTGGTCGGACAACGGCCTGTTGATGCGACGAGACGCTGCGACCTCGCTGCTCGGTGACCAGGCCGTCGAGAATCGGCAGTTGGTCGAGGTGGACGAGGGCACAGACGCCGAGGCCGTCGCCGATCGGCTGGAAGCTCGCTGGATCACCAACGGCGCCGAGGCGACCACCTTCCTTGGCATGGTCCAGGACGAGGTCCGCGAGACCCAGGGCTTCCTTCGGCTCCTGCAGGGCTACATCGGGCTGGGCCTGCTCATCGGGGTCGCCGGGCTGGGCGTTGTGATGGTCCGGGCGGTCCGGGAGCGCCGGCGCCAGATCGGGATGCTGCGGGCCCTCGGGTTCTCGGCGCGAATCGTCCACCGGGCCTTCCTGTCCGAGGCCGGCTTCATCGCCGTGCAGGGCATCGTGCTCGGCATGGGGCTGGGGCTGGTGACCTCTTACCAGATGCTCCGCAGCGACGTCTTCGACGAGCAGCTGGCCTTCACTGTCCCCTGGCTGGCTTTGGTCGTCCTCTTCGTGGTCCCGGCGGCTGGTGCCCTGGTCACCGCGGCCGCTCCGGCGACCCACGCAGCGCGCATCCGGCCGGCGGCGGCGCTCCGCATCGCCGACTGATCCCTCTCCCCGGCTCGTGGCCCCGATGTCGAGACTCCGCCCTCGGCGTCGGGGCCACCACCTCGCCGCGGTCGGATCCCAGTCTTGCGGGGATGCGCGGTCAACGGCGGTTAATGCTGGGCCGTCAGCGGGCTGGTGT
>Ga0081455_10004037_pt1 | contig 16631 bp, 18 predicted proteins | sample TabmetS3T2R1_FD_70207 | JGI IMG/M metagenome (GOLD analysis project Ga0081455, IMG submission 70207) | Tabebuia heterophylla rhizosphere microbial communities from the University of Puerto Rico - S3T2R1 | ecosystem: Host-associated > Plants > Roots > Rhizosphere ... | reverse complement strand
GGTGCGCTTCCTGGATGTGGCAGGTGACCGTGGACGGGCCCGTGATCGCCACATCGGCCTTGGGGGCCAACTCGCCGCCGCCCTCGCCGGTCAGGGCGATCACGCGGAGGTCCTGCTGGTGCGCTTGCGCCGCGGCTCGGATGACGTTGGCGGAGTTCCCACTCGTCGAGATCGCCATCAGCACGTCGCCTTGCCGGCCGAGCGACTCGACCTGGCGGGCGAACACCCCTTCGACTCCGAAGTCGTTCGCGATCGCGGTCAGCAGCGACGTGTCGGTAGTCAAGGCGATCGCGGGGATCGAGGGGCGCCGGTTCTCAACGGTGAACGTGCTGACGAACTCGGTCGCGAGATGTTGGGCGTCCGCCGCGCTTCCCCCGTTCCCGCAGATCAGGAGCTTCCCCCCAGCCCGCAGGCTCGTGAGGATGACATCGGCGGCCTCAGCGATCTGGTCGAGGGATCGTTCCTCGACCGCTCGCAGCGTGTCCGCGCTCTCGCGGAGGTACGCCTGGGCCAGGCCGCGGGCCGACGCGACGCTCACGGCAGCGGCGCCTTTCGCCTCGACGTCGAGGCAGGAGACGGCGTCCACACCGTGTCGCCCCGGAACGCGCGCACCCCCCGGTGCTCGAAGTCGAAGGGGGCGAGCTGCCCGCCGGCGTCTTCGAGCGCCGAACGGACCCCGGCGCGCACCTCGGGCGAGCACGCGATCAGCAGGTACCCGCCGCCCCCGGCACCGCAGATCTTCCCGCCCCATGCTCCGGCGTCCCGCGCCGTGCGGAGCATCGGTTCGATCGGCGTGTCCTCGGCGACGTGCGGGTTCATGCGCTTCTTCGCCTCGAACGCCTCCGCCAGCATCGCCCCCAGGCGCCCGAGATCGCCCGCCTCGATCGCGTCGCGCATCGCGTACGCCATCTCGGAGAGTTGCTTCATGCCCAGGACCGTTTCCTCCCGACCCCGGCGGAACAGCTCGATCTGCCGGTCGATCAGGCCGACGTCGCGCCGTACCCCGCCCGTGTAGCACAGCAGCAGGTGACGACGCAGGTCCTCGAACCGGGCCGCGTCCGCCGCCACGGGCGTGATGTGAACGCCTCCGGATGCGAACTCGATCAGGTTGCAGCCGCCGTGCGAGGCGGCGAACTGATCCTGCCATCCGCCGCTGATCCCCAGGTCCTCGCGCTCGATCGCGTATGAGAGCCGCGCGACCTCCTCGGCGGTGATCGCACGGCCGGCGAACATCGCTAACGCGGCGACCATCGCGGTCACGAGCGCGGACGACCCCCCCAGGCCGCTCCCGGGCGGCGCTTCCGATTCGATGTCGACGTCGATCCCGGTGGCGACGCCGAACCGATCGATCGCGGCCTTCGGGAGATCCATGACGCCGTCGTAGGGAGGACGCTCGTCGAGGCCGTATTCGACGAGGTGCCCCAGGTCGAGGGAGCGAACCCGCACCTGGCGGTCCCGACGAGGGCTGATCGTGACGCGGACCACATGATCGATGGTGGCCGACAGGACGGCGCCACCGTGTTCCTCGTACCAGTGGGGGAAGTCGGTCCCACCACCCACGAAGCTGATGCGCAGCGGGGCGACGGCGTGGATCGGCGCGGGTTCGGTGTGCATCGAGGGTGTTCAGTCTAGGTGGAGAAGCGCCGGTGGCACGGGACGACGCCGATCGCGAGCTGGGTACGTGCCGGCCTCGATCCTGAGCCGCGAGGCCGTTGAACCTCAGGCGACCTGGCGCTGCAGCCGTCGCCGCTGTTGCTCGGTGAGTCCTCCCCAGACGCCGTAGCGTTCACCGTTCTTCAGGGCCCAGGCGAGGCATTCCTCGCGGATCCTGCAGGCGGTGCAGAAGGCGAGAGCGGGTCCAGCCTCCTCCTCGCTGATGGGGAAGAACACGTCGGGATCGATCCCGAAGCACGCGGCGCGGTCTTGCCAGAAGTCCGGTGGTGATGGGTTGGGTGGGAGTAGATCGATATCGACGCTCGGGAACCGATCGATCCTCACCGTCGAGACCTCCCCCTCGTGCATCGTGGGTCGGGCTTACCCACGGGAGCCGATTCATAACAGAGGGACGCCCGCGGACGGAAGGGGTCGAAGGCAGGCAATCACGTCACCCCCGGTAGAGGGACAGGAAATGACTCGAACGGGCTAGTCCAACGAGCGGAGGACATCGAAAGGCAACCCCTCGCATCCGTTGCGGATCAGGCGTTCGAGGGGTCTCCTGGGATGATCGGCGTCGTGGTGGAGATCCCGCGGACGCTGCTCGTGACGAACGATTATCCGCCCCGCGTCGGCGGCATCCAGCGCACCCTCGAGGCCCTGGTTCGCGAGCTCCCCTCGGAGCAGGTCTCGGTCCTGTGCCCGGCATGGGAAGACGCGGCAACGTTCGACGCCGAGGCCGACTACCGGATCCTTCGGCAGCGGGAACGATTCCTGTGGCCGACGCCCGCGCTCGCCGAACGTGTGCGCGCGGCGGTGGACGAGACGGGATCCGAGGTGGTCGTGTTCGGCGCGGCGACGCCCCTGGCGTTGTTGGGTCCGGGGCTGGCGGCGCGCGGAACCCCCTACCTCGCCGCGGCGCACGGGTTCGAGTATTGGACGGCTGTCGCCCCGGGATCCCACGCGATGTTGGGGAGAGCGACCTCGCGTGCCGCTCGCGTACCGGTGATGTGCAGCGAGTTCATCGCCCGAACGGTGCGGACCGCGGTGCCACGGTCGGTCCCGGTCTCGGTCTTGTACCCCGGGGCCGACGTCGGGTCGTTCCGCCCCGATCTCCCCACGGACGATCTGCGAGAGCGCCATCGCCTGGGTTCGCGCCCACTCGTGGTGTGCGTGAGCCGGATGGTGACGCGCAAGGGCCAGGACGTCTTGATCCGGGGCATCGAGCGCGTGCGACGCCGGGTGCCCGACGCGACGCTGGTGCTGGTCGGGGGCGGGCCGGCCGAGTCGCGACTGCGACGCATGGCGGCCGCCGCCCCCGACGGGGCGGTGGTGTTCGCCGGCCAGGTCTCCGAGGCGGATCTGCCGCGGTACTACGCGGCCGCCGACGTCTTCGCGATGCCGTGCCGCACTCGTCTGGGAGGCCTGGAGGTCGAGGGATGGGGCAACGTCTTCATCGAGGCCGCCGCGTGCGCGCGGCCCGTGGTGGTCGGCGACTCCGGCGGGGCGAAGGAGGCGCTGGTCGACGGCGAGACGGGCCTGTTGGTCGACGGCACCGATGTGGAGCAGGTCGCCGATGCGGTCGCCGGGTTGCTGCTCGATCGCGATCGGGCGTGCGCGATGGGGGAGGCGGGACGAGAGCGCGTGCTCCGCCACCACACCTGGCCGTCGATCGCCGCACGCCTTGCGGGGTGGCTCCGGGACGCTGTGGCCTAGTCCGCCGGGCGTTGCCGGTTCCGGCTCAGGTCGGGGGTAGGCTGGGCCGATGGAGGATCGTGTCAGATGAGCGATCTCCGATGCCCCGATTGTGGCGCCCTCGTGAGCGCCGATGCCGACTGGTGCGGCCAGTGCTTCAGGTCGCTCGCGGAGGCCGAGCCGAAGCCTGAACCGGTCCGTTCGATCGTTCCGGAGCCCCCAGGGGCCTCTGCCCAGGCGCAGGGCGCGGGTGGTGTCGTCGCGACGACCTCGCGCGAGGGAACGACCCCGACATGGCCCTGCCCGGCCTGCGGGAACCCCACTCCGATCGAGCTCGATGCGTGCCCGATCTGCGGCACGACGTTCGCCGATCTGATGCGGCAGGATGCGCCGCGACCCACGGTGGAACCGGCAACGGCGTTCGTCCGATCCCTGGTGTTCCCCGGGCTCGGCCACCGGTCGCTGGGCCTCGGCCTCGACGGGCTTGCGCGCGGGGTGTTGTTCGCGATGCTGGCCGCGCTGACCCTCGTGGTGTTCGGCTCGGGTGTACGTTCCGGGGCACTGCTCGGGGTGGGCTTGCTGCTGCTGGCGATGACGCTCGTGGTGTACGTGGGCTCGGCGTACGAGGCCCATCGCATCGCAGGCGGTGGTGAGCCGTTCGTCGGTGCGAGGACGCTGTTGTGGATCACGGTCGGGGTGATCATGGGGTCGGTCGTGTTGCTCGGGATCACCGTGGCGGCGGTGGGCAGACGCTAGGATTCGACGGCCGCGCCACCCGGGACCAGGCCGTCCCGGGAACAGGAGCAGGAGGCAAGAGCTGGAACGATGGAGCACGCCGAAGGTTCGATCGTGATCGAAGCTCCCCTCGAGGACGTCATGGAGGTCATCGAGGACTACGAGGCGTACCCCGAGTGGGCCGACGTGCGTTCGGTCGCGGTGACCGAGCGCGGTGAGGGTGGACGGGCGACCGAGGTCGCGTACGAGGTCGACGTGCCGGTGCTGGGGAAGGCGACCTACACGCTCGCCTATCGCTACGCCCCGGGAGACACGGGTCTGTCCTGGGTCACGAAGGAGGCTCGCGGCGCGATCAGGGACATCCGCGGTGAGTACCTGCTCGACGAGATGGGGGAGAGCGACACCAGGGTGACGTACCGCCTGGGGGTGGAGCTCGGGGTACTCGTCCCCGGATTCCTTCGGACCGAGGGCGCGAAGCGTGTGATCGAGAACGCCCTCGAGAAGCTGAAGCGCCGCGTGGAGATGGGATAAGCCCCTGGGGTGGCGATAGCCCCCCGGATAGACTGACCCCATGCGCGTCGTGTTGTTCACGGGCAAGGGAGGCGTGGGCAAGACCACGGTGGCCGCGGCGACCGCCGTGCGAGCCGCCGCGGCGGGGGCTCCGACCCTGGTGATGTCCACCGACCCGGCGCACTCGCTCGCCGACAGCTTCGAGGTGGAGATCGGTTCCCAGCCCACGCCGATCTCGGACCACCTCTGGGCCCAGCAGATCGACGCCCAGGAGCGCCTCGAAGACAACTGGCGAGAGATCCAGGACTACTTCATCCAGCTCATGAACTGGGCCGGCACCGAGACGATCCAGGCCGAGGAGCTCACGGTGATCCCCGGGCTCGACGAGATCTTCGCGTTGATCGACGTGAAGACCCACGTCGAGTCGGGTCTCTACGACATGCTCGTGGTCGATTGCGCGCCGACCGCCGAGACGCTTCGTCTGCTCAGCCTGCCCGAGATCATGAACTGGTACATCGAGCGGATCTTCCCGGTGGAGCGCAAGGTCGTGCGCGCGGTCCGCCCCATCGTCACGAAGATGACCACGCTGCCGATCGCGGGCGACAAGGTGTTCGCCGCCGTGGAACGCCTCCATCGAAACCTCGACGACGTGAAGACGATCCTCACCGATGAGCGGGTGTCGTCGGTCCGGTTGGTCGTCAATCCCGAGAAGATGGTGATCAGCGAGGCACGGCGCACCTACACGTACCTGGGTCTGTTCGGCTATCGCGTCGATGCCGTCGTGGTGAACCGGATCATCCCCGACGAGGTGAACGACCCGTACTTCGGCAAGTGGAAGGACATCCAAGCCGAGCATCTGGCGACCGTGCACGAGTCGTTCGAGCCCGTGCCGATCCTCGAGGCGAGGCTGTTCGACCGTGAGATGGTGGGCGTGCCGCTGCTCGAGGAGATGGCGCGCGAGGTCTACGGCGAACGCGATCCGGTGTCGATCCTGTTCCACGACGATCCGATCCGCGTCCGCAAGCGCCTGACGGGCTACGTGCTCTCGATGCGGCTGCCGTTCGTGTCGCGCGACGACATGGACATCCATCGCCGCGGTGACGAGCTGTTCGTCCGGGTCGGCTCCTACAAGCGGAACCTGATCCTGCCCCAGAGCCTGAAGCGCATGGAGGTGCGGGAGGCGAACTTCGCCGGGGACCACCTGGAGATCCTGTTCGCTCGGCCGCCGTCGGCCGAAGGCCCACCCGACGGGTGAGCGAACACGACCAGGCCGTCGGGGTCGACGTCGGCGGCACGAAGATCGCGGCTCTCCGCATCGACCGGACGGGCGAGGTGCTGGCCAGGGACGTGCGGCCGACGCCCGCCCACGACCAGGCGGCGACGCTGGCCGCGATGGCCGACGCGGCGGAGGCGGTGCGCACATCCGAGGTCGCGGCGGTCGGGGTCTCGGCCGCGGGCCTGGTCGAGTGGCCGGCCGGCGTCATGCGGTTCGCACCGAACCTGTCCTGGCGCGACATCGCCCTGGTCGACGAGATGCGCGAGCGGCTCGGGCTGCCGGTGGTCGCCGACAACGACAACAACTGCGCGGGCTGGGGAGAGTTCCGGTACGGGGCCGCGGCGGGTCACCGGGTTGCCGTGTTCGTGGGCGTCGGAACGGGGATCGGAGGCGGCATCATCCTCGATGGGCGGTTGTTCCGCGGGGCCCACGGGTTCGCCGCCGAGATCGGCCACATCATCGTGGAGCCCGGCGGGCCGCAGTGCGGCTGCGGGAACCGTGGGTGCTGGGAGCAGGTCGCGAGCGGCCACGCGCTCGCTCGCGACGGTCAGGAGGCCGTGATGCGCCACCCTCACTCGGCGCTGGTCGAGCGGTCGGGGGGAGATCCCGCGAAGGTGACCGGAGCCATGGTCGCGGAGGTCGCGCTCGGCGGCGACACCGTGGCGACCGGGATCGTGGTCGAGGCGGCGCATCGGCTCGGGGAGGGCGTCGCGGGGCTCGTGAACGTGCTCGACCCCGACATCGTGGTGATCGGCGGTGGCGTCTCGGCGGCCGGAGATCTCGTGCTCGAACCGGCGCGGGCGGCGTTCTCGGCCGCCGTCGAAGGGGCGGGGCATCGCCCCGAGGTGCCCCTGGTGCTCGCAACCCTGGGCAACGATGCCGGCGCGACCGGGGCGGCCGCTCTGGCGTTCGATCTGCTCGACGGCGAGCTGGACGCCCGACCGGGGGTGCGGCCATGAAGCTGGGCGTGTCGCTGCCGGTCTTCACGGAAGATCCCGCACGGCCGCTCGAGGTTGCATCGAGAGCGCACGCCCTCGGGGTGGACGGCGTGTTCTCGCCTGATCACCTCTTCCCCCCCGTCTTCTACCCACCGTCCGGTCCGGATCGGCCGTCGCTCGAGGCGTTCTCCGTCTTGTCGGCGGTGGCCGCCCGGGAGCCAGGGCTCGCCGTGGGAACGCTCGTCGCGCGCGTCACGCTCCGCCCGCCGGGGATCCTGGCCAAGCAAGCCGCGGCGCTGGACGCGATGTCGGGCGGTCGCGCGATCCTCGCGCTGGGAGCCGGCGACCGGGCCTCGGTTCCCGAACACGAGCGCTATGGGATCCCGTTCCCGAGCGTGGGCGATCGGCTGGCGCTCCTGGAGGAAACGGCCACGGCGGTGCGCGCGCTGTTCCGTGGCGATCCCTACCCGGGAGGGCGGTTGGTGCCGCCGATCGAGGGGCCGCTGCTGCCCCCGGGATCGCCCGAGATCTGGGTCGGCGGACTCTCCGATGCCGTGATCGACGTGGCCGCGCGGGTCGCGGAAGCCTGGAACGGCTGGGGACTGGGCGCTGACGCGTTCGCCGCCTCGGCCGCTCGGTTGCGCGCGACCGCCGCAGGACGTGACGTCGAGCCGACGTGGGGCGGGATCGCGCTGGTGGCGCAGGACCGTGCCGAGCTCGATCGGCTCGTCGCCGCGCGCGCCGAGCGCGGCCTATCGCTGGACGGCATCTGGGTCGGAACCACCGACGATCTCCGCATCTTCACGGCCGGCCTCGAGGCGGCGGGGGCCACGTGGTTCATCGTCCTGCCCGTCGGTCCCCCCGACCGGCTCGAGCTGATCGTGCACGCGCTCGCGACGCGATGAACAGCTCGCAGCTCAAGCGCGCCAAGCGCGCCGCACGCCGGCGCGTGCTGGAGGCTCGCGACGCGATCGATCCCGCAGAGCGTGCTCGGCGATCGATGCTGATCGCCACACGGTGCCTGGCGCTCTCCGAGCTGGAGGCCGCGTCGACCGTCATGGCGTTCTGGTCGTTCGGCTCGGAGGTCGAGACGGACCCGCTCCTCGAGGGTCTGCACGCGCGCGGCACGCGCATCGCCCTCCCGAGGATCGTGGACGCCGAGCTCGAGCCGCGGAGCTGGAAGCCGGGAGACCCCACCACGTTCACGTCGTTCGGCGCTCAGGAGCCCTCCGACGGTCACCGGATCGCACCGCCCGAGATCGACGTGGTCTTCACGCCGGCGGTGGTGTTCGACCGCTCGGGTCGACGCGTCGGCTACGGAGGCGGGTTCTACGACCGCTTCCTCCCCAGGACCCGGGAAGATTGCGCCCGGGTCGCTCCCGCCTTCGACGTCCAGGTGCTGGGCGACGGGCAGATGCTTCCGGCAGGGGCGTTCGACCTGCGCGTGGACGCGATCGTGACGGAGACGAGGCTGATCCGATGCGAGCGAACCGGATAGCACCGCCGCGGGCTCCCCGCCGCGCACGGGCGCTCGGGTGGCGCGACGTCGCGTTCGCCTCGCTCGATTTCGAAACGACGGGCCTCGATTTCGGCTCCGACACGATCGTCTCCTTCGGCGTCGTGCCCGTCGAGCACGGCCGCATCCGGATGGCGGGGTCGATCCACCAGCTGATCGATCCACACGTGCCGCCGAGTCCGCGTTCGCAGACGATCCACGGGCTTCGTCCCCAGGACCTGCGGGGGGCACCGCCGCTCGCCGAGGCGCGGGAGACGCTCCGGCGGACGCTGGACGGTCGGTTCCTGTTGGTGTGGTTCGCGGACGTCGAGATGCACTTCCTCGGGACGATCTTCGGCGGGTCCCGCCGGCGATGGCGCCGTCGCACGATCGACGTTCGGAACCTGGCGATCGCGGTCGACGGTTCGCCTCGCGACACCCGGACGGAACCGGGCTACGCCCTCACCGCCACCGCGGAGCGCTTCGGGGTCCCGGTCGCCGATCCGCACGACGCCTTCGACGACGCGCTCGTCACCGCTCAGCTGCTCCTGGTGCTGACCTCGAGGCTGCCGAGCGGCGATCCGACCGTCCGCGAGCTGTTGCGGATGGCGAGGCCGACTTGAACAACCGTTCAAAGACACGGTATAACGCGGAGGATCCGTTCGTGGACGCGCGCCCGGCGGAAGCTGGTCGGGAAGGGAAGCCCCCATAGCGGATCGATCGCGTGAGGCACGACGATGAGGAGGATCTGCGCATGACCGAGGAACACCGTTCGCCGCTGCACGACTGGCATGTCGCGCAGGGAGGCGAGTTCCTGTGGGAGGACGGGTACCCGTGGATGATGGACGAGGGGCGTCCGCCGTTGGAGGAGTACGAGGCGATCCGCACGGCGACGGGCATCTGGGATCTGTTCTCGACCTGCAAGTACGAGGTCACCGGACCCGACGCGGCGCGACTGATCCAGCGGCGGTTCACGAACGACCTATCGGGGATGGCCTCGGGCCAGGTCCGCTATGGGGCGTTCGTCAACGCCGACGGCCGGATGATGGACGACGGCAACGTCTACAAGTTCGCCGAGGACCGGTTCCTCGTCATGATCAACTCGCCCGGGATCGAGGACTGGTTCCGCGAGACGGCCGACGGTCTCGATGCCGAGGTCACCCACAAGACCGACGAGGTCGCGATGATCGCGGTCCAGGGCCCGACCTCCCAAGCCACGCTCCAGGGCCTCACCGGCCGTGACCTGGGTGATCTCGGCTACTTCCGGTTCTGGCCCGAGCAGACCTCGGTGGCCGGCAAGGACGCGTGGGTGCTGCGGACCGGGTTCTCGGGCGAGAAGGGGTACGAGGTGCTCGTCGACCCCGAGGACGCGAACCACGTCTGGAACACCCTGATCGAGGCGGGCGGGATCCCGTTCGGACTGACCGCGGTCGATCTCGCTCGCACGGAGGTCGGACTGATCATCATCGCCGTCGACTACAACCCCGGCGAGATCTCTCCGTACGACCTGTCGATGGACCGGCTCATCAAGACCGACACCGAGTGCGTGGGTGCGGAGGCGCTCGCGAGCTACGGGGCGGCGCCGCCCAAGCGCTTCAAGAACCTGAAGATCGAGGGCGAGGCCATGCCCGACTACGGCGCGGCGGTGACGAAGGACGGCCGTCAGGTGGGCGTCGTGACCTCGCCCGCGGTCTCCCCGCGACTCGGAACGATCGGCCTCGCGATCCTCGATGCCGAGATCGCGAACGACGGCGAGAAGGTCGACGTCGCGATCGAAGGCGGCACCGCACCGGCCACGGTCGAGACGCTCAGCCTGCTCGACCCGAAGAAGGAGCGTCCTCGCGCCTGAGCCCGGACGGCCGCCGGTGAGCGGGAGCGTCGTGGTCGGCGTCGTCCCCAACTTCAGCGAGGGGCGCCGCGCCGACGTCATCGATGCCATCGTCCGAGCGCTCCACGTCCCCGGTGCTCGGGTCGTCTATGCGGAGGCCGATCCGGACCACAACCGACTGGACACGACCGTGCTCGGATCGCCGCCGGTGGTGATGCGGAGCGCGTTCGCGGCGGCGCGCGTCGCGGTCGACCTGATCGACCTCGAGCACCACACGGGCGGACACCCCCGTATGGGCGCCGTCGACGTCGTGCCGTTCATGCCGGTTCGTGACATCACGATGGCGGGGTGCGTCACGCTCGCCACGGACTTCGGGCGGATGCTGGCGGGGTCCCTCGACATCCCCGTCTACCTGTACGACGAGGCCGCGGCGTCGCCCGATCGCCGTTCACTGGCCGATGTCCGGCGTGGCGAGTTCGAAGGGCTCCGCGAGGCCGTCGCTCGCGGGGAACGGCTCCCCGATCTCGGCCCGCACGTGCTCGGACCGGCCGGCGCCACGGCGGTGGGCGCTCGCAAGCCGCTCGTGGCGTTCAACGTCTATCTCGACGGGACCGACGAAGCCGCCGCGAAGGCGATCGCCGCGTCCGTCCGGGAGTCGGGGGGCGGCCTGCGAGCCGTGCGGGCGATCGGGTTCTCGGTGCCGGAGCGCGGCGGCATCGTGACCGTGTCGATGAACCTCGTGGATCACGAGGTGACCGGTCCAACCGTCGCGTTCGACGAGGTCGCGCGTCTGGCCGCCGAGCATGGGATGAAGATCACCGGCTCGGAGATCGTTGGGCTGGTCCCGGAGGCGGCGCTGGGGTCGGGCGACCAGGAACGGCTCAAGCTGCGGGGATTCGATCCGGCGGCCCAGATCCTGGAGCGACTGCTGGAGGGCTCTGGTGACGAAGGAGGATGAGGTCGTGGGCGAGGAGCTTGGTTCGTTGACCATCGAGCGGTACCTCGAGGTGCTCGCCTCCGACGCCCCCACGCCGGGCGGGGGAGCGGCCGGCGCGATCGCCGGCGCAGCGGGCGCCGCGATGATCGCCATGGTCGGGCGGCTCACCGTCGACAAGGAAGGGTTCGAGGACGTCCGCGAGCGGATGTCGGAGCTCGTGGACACGGCGGATCGAGCCCGAGCGTCGTTCCTGGAGCTCGCGGACCGCGACGCGCACGCGTTCGACTCCGTGATGCTGGCGTTCAAGATGCCCAGGGGCACCGACGAGGAACGCGCCGCGCGGTCGGCGGCGATCCAGGCGGGGTACGAGCGCGCCGCGGCCGTGCCGCAGGACGTGGCACGGGCGGCGGTGGACCTGATGGCCATGGCGGAGGACGCGACGGCGATGGGGAACGCGCAGGCGGCCTCGGACGGCTTCTCCGCCGCCGCGTCCCTCTACTGCGCGGCCCTCTGCGCGATCGCGAACGTCGAGATCAACGCGGCGTCGCTGAAGGACGCATCCGTGCGCGAGCGGATGCTGGATGAGCTCGCGTCGCTTCGCACGAGGGCCGACCGGCTGTTGAAGGACGCGCAGACCGCGTTCCAGCTCCGCCTCTCGTAGGAGCCCTGCGCCTTCCGACTCAGAACAGGCCGACGGTCCGCCCCTCGTCGTCGATGTCGACCTGCATGAACGCGGGGGTCTTCCCCAGGCCCGGCATGCGCTGCATGTCGCCGCAGAGCACGACGACGAACCCGGCGCCGGCGCTCGGCACGACCGCCCGCACCGGAAGCCGGAACCCACTCGGTCGGTTCAACAGCAGGGGGTCGTGGCTGAGGGACAGGTGGGTCTTGGCCATGCACACGGGCACGGAGCCGAACCCGAGCTGGTCCATGCGCTCGAGGTCCTTCTCGGCCTGCGGCAGGTAGTCGACGCCGTCCGCGCCGTAGAGCCTGGTGGCGATCGCCTCGATCTGCTCTCGCAGACCCGTGCCGTCGGGCGTGAGGAACCGGAAGTCGTTGGGACGTGAACACGCCTCCACGACCGCCTTCGCCAGGTCGACCGCGCCGTCGCCACCCTGCGCGAACCCGCGGTTCACGACGACGGTCTCGGCTCCCGCCTCCACGGCGAGCCCCTCGATGGCGGCGATCTCGGCCGCGGTATCGGTGGGGAACTCGTTGATCGAGACCACGCAGGGCAGGCCGTACTGCCGAACGACGTTGATGTGCGCTCGCAGATTGTCGGCCCCGCGCCGCAAGGCCTCGAGATCCTCGCTCGCGAGTTCCTCGAACGGCTTGCCGCCGTGCGATTTGGTCGCGCGCACGGTGGTGACGAGCACCGCGGCGCTCGGCGTGAACCCGCCGACCCGGCACACGATGTCGCAGAACTTCTGCAGGCCGAGGTCGCTGCCGAAGCCCGCTTCGGTGACGACGTAGTCGGCAAGCTTCAGCGCGACGCGGTCCTCCAGGATCGAGTTGTTGGCGTGCGCGATGTTGCCGAACGGACCGGCGTGCGCGAGCACCGGCTGTCCCTCCAGGGTCTGGACGAGGTTGGGCTTGATCGCGTCCTTCATGACGACCGTCATCGCCCCGGCGACGCGCAGGTCGTCGGCGGTGACCGGGTCGCCGCCGTGCGTCGAGGCGACGACGATGCGGCCGAGCCGGCGCCGGAGGTCTTGCAAGTCGCTCGCCAGCGCGAACACGGCCATGACCTCAGACGCTGCGGTGATCACGAACCCGTCCTGCCGGGGGTAGCCGTGTGCTCGGCCACCCAGGCCGGCGACGATGTTGCGGAGCTCGCGGTCGTTCATGTCCATCGTGCGCGGCCACGTGATCGTCTGGGGATCGATCCCGAGCGGGTTCCCGTGGAAGATCGAGGCGTCCAGCGCCGCGGCCAGCAGGTTGTGCGCCGCTGTGACGGCATGGAAGTCCCCGTTGAAGTGGAGGTTGAACTCCTCCATCGGCACGACCTGCGCGTATCCCCCGCCGTTGCCGCCGCCCTTGATCCCGAACACGGGCCCCATGGAGGGCTCGCGCAAGCAGAGCATCACGCGTTCGCCGATCCTGCCCAGCCCCTGGGTGAGCGACACGCTCGTGGTGGTCTTGCCTTCACCGGCCTTCGTCGGGGTGATCGCTGTGGTGATCACGAGCTTGCCGTCGGCGGCGCCGGCGAGCCGATCCAGGATGGAGAGCTCGATCTTGGCGCGATGGTTGCCGAACCGCTCGAGCTCGTCCTCCTGGATGCCTGCCGCGTCGGCGATGTCCGTGATCGGGCGCAGGGACGCTTCCTGCGCGATCTCGAGTCCTGACTTCATGGGTGGGGTCGGTCTCCTCGTGACGTTGGGTGCCGCGCCGTTCGACGTCGGCGCCCGACGATACGACCCGACCCTGCCGTGGTCCAAACCGGGGTTGCGTCGTGCGCGACGTGACCGACGCCGCCCGGACGCCGATACTGGTTCCGTGGAGGAGCGCCTCGACCTCGTGCGCCGCAACGTCACCCCGGTGCGGCTGATGGCCGTTCGTGGCGGCGTGCGCTCAGAACGCCCCGATACCGTGGCGACGGAGGAACCCCTCGAGATCCGGGTGGGCGGACCCGACCAGGTCGCGATACAGGTCGCCGTGACGATGCGGACCCCCGGAGGGGACTTCGAGCTCGCGGTGGGATTCCTGTTCACGGAGGGGCTGATCGGTCCGGGCGATGTGCAACGCGTCGCGTACTGCGACGACCTGGAGGACCAGGAGCAGCGCTACAACGTCGTCACGGTCACCTTGGAACGACCGTTCGACGCCGATCGGGTGCGTCGGAACTTCTATGCGACGTCGTCGTGCGGCGTCTGCGGCAAGGCTGCGCTGGACGACGTCGAGGTTCGATGCGCTCCGGTCGCCGAGGGTACGCGCCTCCCGCTCGGGGTGCTCCTCGGGCTGCCCGACGCGCTCCGCCGCCGTCAATCCGTCTTCGAGCGCACCGGCGGGCTCCACGCGGCCGGCCTGTTCACGGCGGACGGCGCGCTGGTGGAGCTGCGCGAGGACGTCGGAAGGCACAACGCGGTGGACAAGGTCGTAGGGGAGCGGCTGCTGGCGGGCGAGGTGCCGCTGTCGGACCACGCGCTCCAGGTCAGCGGTCGCGCCAGCTTCGAGATCGTGCAGAAGGCGGCCGTCGCGCGCATCCCGATCGTGAGTGCGGTGAGCGCTCCCTCCTCGCTCGCGGTCGAGGCGGCCCAGAGGTTCGGCATGACGCTCGTCGGGTTCGTTCGCGACGGGGCCTGCAACGTGTACACCCACCCGGAACGCGTCAGCGACTGACGCGAGCGCCGTCCCTGAGGGTCAGCCGGTCGCGGCCGGCACCCTCGAGTGCCAGTCGTAGATCACCTGGGTTCGGAAGATCAGGTCCTGCACGGACGCGTTCCGCCGGCTGAAGGCCGACCAGAGGAGTCCGAGCGGGAACACGACGCAGGTGAGCGCCCGGAGGAAGGCTCGGGGCACGCGGATGAGCTCGCCACGCTTGTCCACGACGCGAAGACCCATGAACCGTCCGCCGATGCTCCTCCCGGTCGAGGACCACAAGAGCGTGAGCCCGAGCACGACCACGATCACGGCGATCGCTAGTAACTCCAGGAAGCCCACCGACGGCCAGGTGAAGCGCGCGGCGTTGCGCATGAATCGCAGCGCCGCCCAGGTGAGGTAGACACCTCCGACCACGATCACCGCGGCCGCCGCATCGACCACCATCGCGCCGAGGCGCGAGACCACGCCGGCTCGCTGACCCTGTCGCTCGCCAGCTCCGGCCGGGAACGCGCGGGTCGGCGCCTGGACCGTGGGACCGACGGCCACGCTCACCGACCTCCGTCCGTCGATCCGGGATCACGGAGGTCGCGCGCCTCCCGCCGCAGGACGCGGTCGACGATCCTGGAGACGAGCCGGTCCGCGTTCATGCCTTGGACGCGCACGGTCTGGATGCCCTCGCTGGCCATCGCCCCGGAGGATTCGCGCACGATCGCGGGAAGGTCGATCTCGTCGAGCACCTCCTGGGCGATCTCCGCCAGGTCCATGCGATGCACGATCGCGTCGAGGTCCACGCGCTCGACGGCGCGGTCGATATCGACGCGGTCCACCACCTGGTCGAGGTCGATCCCCTCGAGCACGGAATCGACGGGGAACGACCGAGCGACGCGCTCCAAGTCCACCCGCGCCACGATCGCGTCGACGTCGACCTTGGCAACGATCTCGTCGATGTCGACCCGGTCGAGCACCCGGTCGATGTCCACGTCCTCGACGATCGCGTTCACGTCCACCCGCTCTCGAACGAGCTGCGTGATGTCGATCTGGTCGAACAGCGACGACACGATCTCGGGGACCAGGGCCGACAAGAACGACGAGGCTGCCTTGACGGTCTCGGCCTGTGCGGCCTTCCACTCGCCGTCGAGCACGCGAGCAGCACCGGCGGTCATCTCCACGGCGTCCTTCGCGAACCGAGGATTGATCGCCCACGAGACGAGCGGGGCAACCGCGTCCGCGGCGGAGGTCGCCGCCGAGGCCGCAGCCTCCGCGGCCGTGACGGCGGCGCCCAAGCCGGCGCCCGCCAGCACCGCCGCGGGATCCTTCGTCTCGGCGTCGGTCTGCTCCGGCATCGAGGAGCGCAACGCATCCGCGAGTGCGGAGGCTCCGGCAGAGAACAACCCGGCTCCCACCCGGACGCTCTGTTCGAGCAGGGCCGCGACGCTGGAGCCCGGCAGCGGCTCGTCCTCGCGCTCCTCGTCCTCGGTGACGCCCGCGTCGGCGGCGAGGGCCTCCTCGTACGTCAGGTCTTCATCGTCGTCGAGCGTTCCATCGCCGGTCTCTGTGGCGTCCGTCGTCGCCTCGGGCTCGGATGCGTCGGGCCCGTCGCCGGGGGACGAGCGGAGCGGCACGACGTTGTCGCCGCCATCGTGCGGCGACCGACCGCCGATCGGGATGCGATCCATGCCCCGCATCATGGACCCGCCCGCCTGTCCTGACCACCCGCTGATCCACCCGGTGATCCGGCCGGCGATCTGGCCTACATGGGCCGATGATCGAGCTGCCTCACACCCGGTCGGGACCCGCCACTAGAATCGGGTGGTCCGACGATGGAAGGAGCGCGTGTTCGATGAGCGCCACGCTCACCCGGTTGACCGAGCCGATGGTTCGCGAGGACGGCGAGCTGCGCGTTGCCACCTGGGACGAGGCCCTGGATCGGGCCGCCCAGGGGCTTCGCCGAGCCGCCGATCGCAACCCCGGCTGGGGCACCGGGATCTTCAGCTGCTCCAAGGCCACGAACGAGATGAACTTCGTCGCACAGAAGTTCTCCCGCCAGGTCTTAGGCAGCAACAACATCGATAGCTGCAACCGCACCTGACACGCTCCGTCGGTGGTCGGTCTGGCCACCGTGTTCGGCGCCGGGGGCGGCACCAGTTCATACGAAGAGATCGAGCACACCGATCTGGTCGTGCTGTGGGGATCGAACGCGCGCGCCGCGCATCCGATCTTCTTCCACCACGTCCTCAAGGGCA
>Ga0081455_10004036_pt1 | contig 16632 bp, 12 predicted proteins | sample TabmetS3T2R1_FD_70207 | JGI IMG/M metagenome (GOLD analysis project Ga0081455, IMG submission 70207) | Tabebuia heterophylla rhizosphere microbial communities from the University of Puerto Rico - S3T2R1 | ecosystem: Host-associated > Plants > Roots > Rhizosphere ... | reverse complement strand
GGCAGGGGCAACAACGCCAGCGCGTAGAAGTGCCGCAGCCGCAGCAGAAACCGTCTATCGATTATTTTGTCGGCCAGTGGAGCTATAAGTACATCGGGCGCGAAAGCGCGCTGTGGCCCGCGCCGCGCGAGTGCGTGGTGACCTTCACGAAGCGCGCCGACGGGAAGTCGGTCGAGGGCGCGAGCGAGTGCAAACACGAGGGCGGCGCGTTCAAAGACAATCTGGTGATCGTTTTCGACGAGACCGCGAAGACGCTCAGCTTCACCGAAAAGCTCGGCAGCGGCGTCGCGCTCACCAGCAAGGGCGATTGGACAAGCCCGATCTCGATCCGCTTCGCGATCGATCCGGTCACGGCCAAGGGGCAGAAACTGCAACTGCGCCGCACCCTCTCGGTCGTAGCCGCGCATTCGTTCACAGTGGCCGAGGAACTGTCGGAGGACGGCGGGCCTTTCGTGCGGCTGGGCAGCGCGGTCTTCTCGAAAGTCGGCGCGAAGTGACTTGTACAATGCCGCGCGCGGTACCGCTACATGAAAGGACAAGGCTGAAATCTAATGACGCCTCCTCATTCGACGCGACGTCACGGTTCATCTCGGTTCGTCTTACTCTTTCCCATCATCGCGCCGCTCGTCCTATTCGGCTCGTCCTGCGCGCGCGACACGTCGGGGAAATCCCAGAACGGAAGGCCGGGCGCGTCCGCGCCGAAGCCGAAGGTCAAGACCGTGGCGGTCGAACAACGACAGCAGCGTCGCGTGGTCGAAGCCGTCGGCTCGCTCTTCGCGTACGACGAGGTCACCGTCAGCTCGGAAGCCGAGGGCCGCGTCGAAGAGGTGATGGCCGATGTCGGCGATCGCGTCGGCAAAGGGCAGGCGCTGGCGCGCGTCTCGCCGGTCGAATTCCAGCTTACCGTTGATCAGCAGCAGGCGTCGCTCAGGCAGGCGCGGGCGCGGTTGGGGTTGACTGAAACCGACGGCGATCTGAAAGACGCGCGCCAGGCCGCCGAAGTCAAAAAGGCTGACGCCGACCTGACCGACGCCGAGCAAAAATACAAGCGCGCGCAGAGCCTTCTCGAAACCGGAGTCATCCCCCGCCAGCAATACGATGAAGCCGAGGCGCGGTACAAAGCCGCCAAGGCGACTTACGACCTGGCCGTGCAGCAGGTCGAAAACATGCGCGCCTCGATGCAACAGACCCAGGCGTCGCTCAACCTGGCCAACAAACGGTTGCGCGACACGCAGATTCGCGCGCCGTTCGCCGGCCACGTCAAAGCCCGCGAGGTCACGACGGGCCAGTACCTGAAAGTTCAGACGCCGGTCATGACCATCGTCAACGTCGACCCGCTGCGCGCGCGTTTGAGCGTGCCCGAAAAGATGTCGCCGTGGGTGCGCGTGGGGCGCGAAGTCAAACTCAGACTCGAAGCCTTTCCGGGCCGCGAATTCGCGGGCCGCGTCTCGCGCATCAATCCTTCGGTTGACGAAAAGAATCGCACGTTCGAGATCGAAGCCCTGGTGTCCAACGGCGGCGGGGAACTCAAACCCGGCTCGTTCGTCAAAGCCACGATCCAATCCGACAAGGTCGATCAGATTCTGACCATCCCGTACAGCGCCGCCGCTTACCTTTTCGGCGCGTACAAAGTCTTCGTCCTTCAGGGCCAGACGATCAAAGAGCGCGAGGTGAAACTGGGCGACCGCCTGGGCGACCTGGTCGAGATCATCGAAGGTTTGCAGGCCGGCGATAAGATCGCGATCGGCGCGGGCGGCGCGCAGCTCAAGGACGGAATGGAAATCGAGATCGTGTCGGAGACTCCATAACCCTAGGGGCGCTAGGGCGCTTTTCACACACCGGTGTACGGATTAATAGAACGCGGATGACGCCGATCAAGCGGATTGACACTGATCTTTTCAGCTCTTATCCGCGGTGATCCGCTTGATCCGCGTCATCCGCGTTCTATTGACACGTCTTTGGAAGGAGACGCGATGAAATCGATGACAGAGCTTTGTTTCAAAGACGCTGTTGAACTGGCGCGGATGATACGCGACAAGGAGGTTTCGGCGTCGGGGGTAATGACCGCGTTCCTCTCGCAGATCGAACGAGTCAACCCGAAAGTGAACGCCGTCTGTTCTTTCATCGGGGAAGAGGCCGCGCTAAACGCCGCAAAGAAGGCCGATGAGAAATTGGCGAAAGGGGGGCCGGTCGGCCCGCTGCATGGTCTGCCGCATGCGGTGAAAGACCTCGCCCTGACCGAGGGCATTCGCACGACGTTCGGCTCCCGCATCTACAAAGATTTCATCCCCGGCGAGGACACGCTTTTTGTAGAGCGTCTCAAACAGGCTGGCGCAATCATCATCGGCAAAACCAATACGCCGGAATTCGGCGCGGGCTCGCAGACCTTCAACGAAGTGTTCGGCGCGACGCGCAATCCGTACGATCTGAGCAAAACCTGCGGCGGAAGCAGCGGCGGGGCGGCCGTCGCCCTCGCCTGTGGAATGCTGCCTCTCGCAGACGGCAGCGATCTAGGAGGATCGCTCAGAAATCCGGCCAGCTTTTGCAACGTCGTTGGTTTTCGCCCTTCGCCGGGTCGAGTCCCTTCACATCCCGTGATGCTGGCCTGGAACACGCTCTCCGTGGAGGGCCCGATGGCCCGTACGGTCCAGGACGTCGCGCTGCTGCTTTCTGTAATTGCGGGACCCGATGAAAGAGCTCCGATCTCGATCAAAGAATCGGGCTCAACTTTCTTGCGGCCTCTTCAACGCGATTTCAAAGGCGCGCGCGTCGCCTGGAGCCGCAACCTGGGCAGATACCCTGTGGGGCCTGTCGTCAACGAAGTGTGCGATCGGGCCCGGTCGGTCTTTGCGGAGCTTGGGTGTCAGGTTGATGACGGCCAGCCGGATTTCAATGACGCCGACGAGATTTTTCAGACGCTGCGAGCCTGGTTATTCGCTCAAACCAAAGGCGACGACTTCATCAAACATCGCTCGCTGATGAAAGACACCGTCATCTGGAACATCGAACAGGGATTGAAGCTGAGCGGCGCTGACGTCTCGCGCGCCGAGGCGAAACGCACGCAGCTTTATCATCGCGTGCGGGAATTCATGAGGCGGTACGAATTCCTGATCTTGCCCGTGTCCCAGGTCGCGCCATTCCCGGTCGAGACAGACTGGGTCAGGGAGATCAATGGCGTCGAGATGGAAAGCTACATTGATTGGATGGCTACATGTTACGCCATTACATTGACCGGCCTTCCAGCGATCTCTGTCCCGTGCGGTTTTACGAGCGACGGGCTTCCGATCGGATTACAGATCGTCGGCCGTCATCAACGTGATTTCGACGTGTTGCAACTCGCGTTCGCTTTCGAACAGGCTACACAGAACGGCGGGATTCGACCTCCGGTAGCCGTCTAACTAAATCGGACTACAAAACCCTAGGATTGTATCTATGCCACAGAGCCACAGAGCCACAGAGTGAATTACCATGGAGATGTTCGGTCTTCACCTTTCCTTATGGCAGTTTGCAAATGCGTATATGGGACGGCAAGCGGTACGGTACGGGGAGCGTCAGCGACCTGAGCATCGATAAGGTCGCTGACGCTCCCCGTACCGTACCGCAGATCGCGCCACTTTCCCATACACGCAATCGCAAACTGATCTAACTCTTCTCTGTGTCTGCGGTGTCTCTGTGTCTGCGCCTTTGGTGACACAATGACCCTTGCTGAAGTTTGCGTAAAGCGCCCTGTCTTTTCAGTAATGCTCATCGGCTTTCTGGTCGTGCTCGGGATCTTCTCGTTCCGCGACCTGGGAGTCGATCTCTTCCCGAAGGCCGACCCCGCGACGGTCTTCATCAGCGTGCGTCTGCCCGGCGCCCAGCCGGAAGAGATGGTCACGCAGGTGGCGCTGCCTATCGAAGAGTCTCTTTCGACCATCAGCGGCATTGACGAACTTCGCGCGCGAATCACCGAAGGAACGGCGACGATCACCGTCCAGTTCACGCTAGAACGCGGCATCGAAGACGCCGCCCAGGACGTGCGCGAGAAGGTCGCCGGCGCGATGCGCCAACTGCCGCCGAACGTCATCCCGCCGGTCATTCAAAAAGCCGACCCCGATTCCGAACCCGTGATGACTGTCGCCGTGGCCAGCGACCGCAGCCTGCGCGAGACGACCGAGATCGCCGACAAACAGATCCTGCGGATTCTGGAGACCGTTGACGGCGATTGACGCGATCCGCGCCAAGCTGAAGGACATCGAAAAAGAACTGCCGCGGGGGTTCGCCATGCGCGTGACGCGCGACCAGTCGGTCTTCATCCGGGCCTCTATCGACTCGCTGGAAGAGCACCTGTTGCTGGGCAGCCTGCTCGCCTCTTTGATCGTCTGGGTTTTCATCCGCAACCTGCGCTCGGTGTTCATCGCCGCCGTGGCCATCCCGACCTCGGTGATCGCCACGTTCACGTTGATGAAGGCGCTCGATTTTACGCTCAACAACATGACGCTGCTGGCGCTGACGCTCGCGGTCGGCATCGTGATTGACGACGCGATCGTGGTGCTCGAAAACATCTACCGCTTCGTCGAAGAGAAAGGCTACGACCCGTTCCGGGCGGCGATCGACGGCACGAAGGAGATCGCGCTGGCGGTCATGGCCACGACGCTCAGCCTGGTAATCATCTTCGCGCCGATCGCGTTTATGACTGGCTACGCGCGCCGCTACGTCTATCAGTTCGGGTGGACGATGGCCTTCTCGATCATCGTCTCGATGCTGGTCTCGTTCACGCTGACGCCGATGCTGAGCGCCCGGTTGTTGAAGAAGAAGGAAGAGAAAGAAGGCGGAGAGAAATTCGTATTCCCGCCTTCAGGCGGAACGGGCTTAGCGACCGAGTCGCTTCCGCCTGAAGGCGGGAATACGAACAAACGTCACACGTCGAAAGAATCGAAGCTATTTCTGTGGATAGATCGCGCTTACGGGCGGATTCTCGAACTTTCGCTCCGGCGCCGCGCGGCCTTCGTGATCCTCTGCCTGGCGGTTTTTGCGGCGACCTTCCCGCTCTATTCATGGATCGGGCGTGACTGGATTCCGCCCGACGATCAGAGCGAATTGATGGTCTCGCTCGATCTGCCCGAAGGCTCTTCACTGCAAACGACGGCCGACCGGATCGAAGAGCTGGCCGAGCGAATGAAGAAGGAGATCAAAGGCGTCGATTTCGTCGTGCCGCAAGTCCCGCCCGAAGGGCGAATGAATCATTCGCACACCTACATCAAACTCATTGACGCGAGCCAACGCAAAGAGACGAACCTCGACGTCGCCAACCAAATTCGCAAGTTGATGTCGGAATACAAGAACATGCGTTATCGCGTGAGCATCCCCTCGGCGTTGGGCGGCGGCGGCGAGGCGCAGTTCTACCCGATTCGCAGTAGCCTGCTCGGACAGAATTTCGACCAGGTCGTGGAGCTCGCCAAACTCTGCAACGAGGAGATGAAGAAGTCGCCGGGCCTGGTCGACGTCGAGCCGGGGCTGAACCTGAACAACCCGGAGTTTCAAGTCAAGGTCGACCGGCAGAAGGCCTCCGATCTGGGCGTTCGCGTGGCCGACGTCGCGCGCGCCGTGCGGTTGATGTTTTCCGGCGACGACGAGATTTCGACTTACAAGGAAGGCGACGAGCAGTACATGGTGACGATGCAGTTGCTGCCCGACCAGCGCAACAATCCCGAGATGCTGGCGCGGTTGATGGTCCCGTCGTCCAAGCTCGGTCAGACGCGGCTGGATAACCTCGCGACTATCGCGCGCGGCGACGGTCCGGCGCGCATCGAACGGCTGGACCGCCAATTCCAGGTCGGCTTGAACGCCAATTTGAAACCCGGCGTTTCGCTCGACGAGGGCGCGCGCCAGACGCTGGAAGCGATCGGCCGCGTCGCCATGCCCGAAGGGTACAAATTCAAATTCTTCGGCCAGGTGAAGCAGTTGGAAGAGACGACGGCGAATCTGGTTATAACTTTCTTGCTCGCCTCGATCTTTATGTACATGGTGCTCGCGGCGCAGTTCGAGAGCATTCTGCACCCGTTGATCATCATGCTCAGCCTGCCGCTCTCGATCCCGTTCGCGCTGTTTTCGTTGTGGGCGACCGGGCGATCGTTGAATTTGTGGAGCGCGCTCGGCGTCTTGTTGCTGCTGGGCATCGTGAAGAAGAACGCGATCCTGCAGATTGATTACAGCAACCAGTTGCGCAGGGAAGGCATGCCTTTGCGCGAGGCGATCGTCAGGGCGAATCACGTGCGCCTGCGCCCGATACTGATGACTACGTTTTCGATCGTCGCCGGGCTGATTCCGACGGCCATGGGCATCGGCGCGGGCGCGGCGCAGCGCTCCGCAATCGCGGTGACGATCATCGGCGGACAGACCTTATGTCTGCTGCTGACGCTGCTCGTAACGCCGGTAGCTTATTCATTGCTCGCAGGCTTGGAGGGAGTCAGCCTCTTCGCCAAAGCTCGCGCCAGCCTGTCGGCGGTCAAATCCGGTATCACGAAAATGTTTATGTGACTCCGCTCAGGCAAAATCGAGCCTCGCAAGATCGGTATCGCTACCGCGCGCGTAAGCAAGCGGCCGACCGATGATCCCGCCGCGCAGCCGCTCGCGCGCGGCGCTGTGCCGGCGTCCCGATATCGCTTGGCCTGATTTAATTGCGGGTAGCTCAGAGTAAGTTCCGTTATCCAACTTGTAACAATAAGTACCTGAACTTGCTCGAAGAATATTTTCGAGCATGTCGAATATTTTTCTTGACTCGATAGCAGCGATTGAAGTATAAACTGGCTTCGTTCAGATAGCGTAGTCAAGCTATCTGGCAATCATCAAATTTAAGGTTTAAAAAGTTTTCAAATAGTTATGACGCTCAAAGGACACAAAAATCTGATAGCCAACGCCGCAACGGCGACAGGACTACCCTGCTGGCGGCCAGGCGTTTTTGTGCGCTTTGGGTTGGTCAATCCCGATACCTTAGCCACGTCACGCATGCTGGGAGAGGCGCTGAGACGCCAAGATCAACAGGGCAGTTCGATTGAACGCCCGACCGGCGTCTATCTCTTTAGGCATCAATAGTCTTGCGGGAGCGGCAGTTCCCGCTCCCGAAAATCCGAACACAGAATAGAAAAGGGTTTTTTGGTTGAGCGGGCCGCTCCAGCTTTAAGATGTCTTTAAGCTGTAGAGTCGCCCGCTCTTTGCCTTTTGTCGCGTCTATTGGTTTGACGTGAATGCCAGCCCGAAGAGGCCGAATGGGTCGGCGGTAGTCTGTAAAACTATTGTGACTGCGCGTCGCAAGCAGGTTCGATTCCTGCCTTCGGGATAAGTGCGCCTTGTCGAAGGAGCGTAGTGTAACCGGATAACATTTCGGTCTCCAAAACCGACGCTCCGGGTTCGAATCCCGGCGCTCCTGTTAATGTGGAGGTGTGGCGGAAATGGTAAACGCGCTGGTCCGCTAAACCAGAGAGCTATGTTTGTCTCGTGTGGGTTCGAGTCCCACCACCTCCGTCAAAGTTAATTGTTGTTATCGGAAAGGTAGGAAGCGATAGCGAAAAAGTAACACAAAATTATGGAGGGCAAGCCTAATTGGTAGGGCAGCAGTCCCGAAAACTGCCGAGGTAACACTCATCAGGGTTCGAGTCCCTGGCTCTCCGTCAGGTATACGTACGCCGTCGTGGCGCAACATGGCAGACGCGCTAAGCTCAGAACTTAGATGATGCAGGTTCGAATCCTGCCGGCGGCATCAGATCAGTACCGCGAGCGGCAGCGAGGGTTTCTCGTTAGGCCGCTCGCCGTTGGGCGCGCGCTCGCCACCCCTCGCGGCGCTGATCCTTGCATCGGTAGCTCAGTGGAAATCGAGAGCGCAGGTCTCCGAAGCCTGAGGACGCGAGTTCGAGTCTCGCCCGATGCTCTTGCGGACGTGGCGCAACCCGGTAGACGCGCAGCGCCGAGAACGCTGTTGTTGGAGGTTCAAATCCTCTCGTCCGCATCGGGATTGCAGGTATGGCGCAACAGGCAGACGCGGCGGTCTCAAGAACCGCAAGTTGTGGGTTCGAATCCCTCTACCTGCATCGAATTTTGTGGGCGTAGCTCAAACGGAAGAGCGCGAGCGCGCCATGCTCGAGGCTGGGAGTTCAAACCTCCTCGCCCACTTCAAGGTCGTTGTTTGATTTTTTAGCGCGTCTGGCCGAGTGGATTCAGGCGCGTGGCTGCAGACCACGTTAGGCCGGTTCAATTCCGGCGGCGCGCTCTAAATACTCGCCGAAGTGGCGCAATCGGTAGACGCGCGGAGCTTAAACCTCCGAACACTTTGAGGGTTCGACTCCCTCCTTCGGCATTTACGGCGGGCGGGCAAGTGCTCGGTTGGGGCTCATACTCCTGACGCGCTGGGAGCGTTACCCAGGCCCGCAATCACTGTTGTTTGAAGTTATGGGGCGTTGGGCAAGAGGCGAAGCCGCAGCTCTTTCAAAGCTGAAATCGCGGGTTCGAATCCCGCACGCCCTGCTGTTTGTGGGTCTGTGGCCTAACTGGGAAGGCAACGGTCTTTTAAATCGTGAGATGTGGGTTCGACTCCCATCAGGCCCATCGAGATCTTTGACATATGCTCCTGTAGCTCAATTAGGGAGAGCGGCACGATGATGACGTGTCAGCGCCAGATCGGCGCAAGGTCCGGGTTCGAGTCCCGGTGGGAGCACTCTTTGCGGAAGAACCGCGCGCTAAGGCGCGCGGCGCCGATTCGCTCCCGTAGCTTAACTGGAAAAGCCGCAGGCTTATAACCTGCAAGCGCCTGATCAGCGCGTGATCCGAGTTCGAATCTCGGCGGGAGCATGGTGAGCGTAGCCCAGTCGGTAGAGGCGCCTGTCTGTGAATCAGGATGTCGCCGGTTCAAGTCCGGTCGCTCACCCTCAGATTGTTGGGATGTCGTCTAACTGGCAGGACGATAGCCCTTGAAGCTATCTATCGAGGTTCGAATCCTCGCATCCCAGTTTTTGTACCTGTAGCTCAACTGGCAGAGCACACGGTTGATGGCCGTGCGATTGTGGGTTCGACTCCTACCGGGTACATCGAGTTTGCGGGGCGTTGGTGTAGTCGGTTAACACGCTCGGCTATCCTCAAGAGTTTTTGGCGAGAGATGGTCGGTTCGAATCCGATACGCCCTACTCATTTTACATTTGTCATTTGTCAATGAAGAAGCGCGGCTCAACCAATGACAAATGAACAATGAACGATGAACGATGAACAATAACCCGGGACTGTGGGCCAGCGGAGTGGCCGCAGCGCTGTCAACGCTGAGATCGTCGGGTTCAACTCCCACCAGTCCCGTCAGAGTTTGTGTCACGGATCGGTAGCTCAATGGCGAGAGCGCCTGCCTCTTAAGCAGGAAGCTGTGGGTTCGAGTCCCACCCGATCCACCAAAGAGTTTTCATCGCCGTCCGGTTGGATGTGACAACCGCGTATGGTGTCAGGCGACAATCGCTACCGCGGGATTGTCGCCTGACAGGCGCGAAATTTTGATGGGAGATAGCCAAGCTGGTAAGGCGCTCGATTGTTAATCGAGAGATGCGCAGGTTCGAATCCTGCTCTCCCAGTAATTTTTCAGGGTGTAGCTCAGCTTGCGCAGAGCGCGCGCCCCGGGAGCGCGAGGTCGCCCCCTTCGAATCCTGCCGCCCTGACTGTTTGCGGCGAATGCCGATGGAACTACATCGTCCCGTAAACGATCTCCCCGCCAATATATGGGGAGCGTGTTTCATCATCCCTAGTCGCCGCTCGCGCGAGTGAGGCGCAATCGGTTGCGCGTCAGCCTTCCAAGCTGAAGATAGTGGGTTCGAATCCCATCACTCGCTTTTGAATTTGTCGCCGTAGCTCAAAGGATGCAGCAGCCGTCTCGTAAGCGGCAGGATGTGGGTTCGATTCCCACCGGCGGCTCTGGTTGTTTGAAGTTGGGAGATCGTCTAATTGGCAGGACCGCGGACTCTGAATCCGCCAATCGTGGTTCGAATCCACGTCTCCCAGTCGAATTTTTTAGGAGCGTAGCTCAGCGGTAGCAGCATCGGTCTTACAAACCGGAGGTCGTGGGTTCGATCCCCACCGCTCCTATTTGGGGTCGTGGCCAAACCGGGAAGGCGCTGGTCTTGCAAACCAGTAATTGCGGGTTCGATTCCCGTCGACTCCATCTTTCAGGATGTGGGGCAGCGGCCGCCCACTTGCCTTGGGAGCAAGCTCACGCAGGTTCGAATCCTGCCATCCTGACTTTGTCCGTGTAGCTCAGCGGAACCAAGAGCGCTGGTCTACGAAACCAGAGGGCGGGAGTTCAAATCTCTCCACGGACATCACTGGTTGGTTAGCTTAACAGGCAGAGCGCTCGGTTGAAGCCCGAACTGACGAGGTTCAAGTCCTCGACCAACCATCACCTTTTCGCCCGCAGGGCTGCGGCGGAAGCAGCGCTCGCGTGGTAAGCGAGAGGCCATCGGTTCGATCCCGATTGCGGGCTTGCGATCTCGAAACAGCGCCGCGCACGTAAGCAAGCGGTTGGTCCTGCGCGGGATCAACCGCTTGCGCAGGGAGCTTTAATCGTCGTTTCGGCCATCGGCTGAAACCTCAGAAATCATCCACTTAATATCTTCCACTCCCACATTTTCCTGTTGGCAAAACCGGACAGAAAAATGTGGGACAGAAAAATAGGACTGGAAGATATGAAACCGGGTCTGTGGTCTAAATGGACGCAAGGCGCTCGGCTTCTACCCGAGAGGATGCAGGTTCGAGTCCTGCCAGACCCATTAGAGGCGACTTGTATGATAAATGGCAGAAGAGTTCTTTTACTCAACGCTTCATACGAGCCATTGAGTCTCGTGACCGCGCCGAAGGCTTTGGCGCTGGTGTGGCGGCGGGTGGCCGAAACTCTCGAAATTGACAGTGGCGTCCGGATTCGTTCGCCGCGTTTCGTTTTCGACGCGCCTTCGGTCATCCGTTTGACTCACTACATTGACGTGCGGTCGCGGCAGAACCGCGTGACCAACCGCCACCGCATCTTCGCGCGCGACCGTCACCGCTGCCAGTATTGCGGCCGCAGGGGCACGGCGTTCGACCTGACGCTCGATCACCTCCTGCCGAAGTCGCGCGGCGGGCGGACTTTGGCCGAAAACCTGGTGACCGCCTGCCAGGTCTGCAACAACCGTAAAGGCGACCGCACGCCAGAAGAGGCGCGGATGCCGTTAATTACTAATCCGGCGGCGTTGTATTACGGATTGGAGCGGGCCGCATGGCGCGACGCGGCGCGGTCTCGGCCCGAATGGCGCAAATATCTTTTCCTCGAAGACGCCGAGCGTCGTATGGAAGAGATTATGACCGCTTGATTTCACATTCATATGCCATATGCCATATTTCTTATGAAATATGGCATATGGCATATTTTCCTTGCGAGAACGCTTATGCCACAAGCCCTGACGGCGCGCCGGCCTTGCTTGACAGTCTCGCAATCGGTTTGCTAATTTGCCTTCCTCTTGTATTTTTTATAGGCTGGTAGCTCAGGGGTAGAGCACTACCTTGACACGGTAGGGGTCAGCGGTTCAAATCCGCTCCAGCCTATTGAATTTTCATTGGGTACTTTCCGGGCTTGAATTATCTGGCCCGAAGTTCAACGTCAGCTCCCGAAGAGTTGTCTGATTATGCGGATGCGATTTACGAATCGAACTACGTAGCTGCGATGATCGAGCGTCGCCCGACGCGTCGTCGCAGCAATCCGCGTGACAACCGCTGGCGTGGGACCTTACCTGAAGCGAATATCCTGATCCAGGAGCTTTTGGGACTGTCCACCAGTAAATTTTTAGATACGGAATTTGAGGACTACGGCCACTACCCTCGAATTCCGGGTCGCGGTCATTCATCATTCGTCGTTCATCATTTGCCGTCGAACTGCGAGAAAATTGACCGATGATCATTGACTAATGACCAATGACCGGCGACTGATAAGAAATGAGTGAGACAGCAGTGAGCGAAGAGAATAATCAGCAATCATCGAATTTATCGGGCCCCTCGGCCCTTGAAATATTGAAACGACAGGACCGCGAGAGCGCGAAGAAGGCCATCGCCGCGAGCCTCTATCGTCATGGCGTCAAACAGGAAGAGCCTGTAGACCTGAGCTACGTCGTCAAAGAGGGCGAGAGCGTGGAAGCCCTCACGCCGGAATCGGGCGATGATGCGCTCGAGGTCTACCGCCATTCGACCGCGCACCTGTTGGCGGCGGCGGTGCTCGATCTTTATCCGGGCACGAGGCTGGGCGTCGGCCCGGCGCTGCTCGACGACCCGAAGGGCGGGTTCTATTACGACTTTCAGCGCGCCGACGGCGGGCGGTTCACGCCCGAAGATTTGCCGAAGATAGAGAAGCGCATGAAGGATCTGATCAAGCGCAATCTCGAATACCGGCGCGTCGAGATGCCCAAGGCCGAGGCCGAAGAGAAGTTCGCCGAGATGGGCGAGCCGCTCAAATGCGAACTGATCGAAGAGAAGGGCGGCGAGCGGGTGAGTTGTTACACCATCGAAGGCACGCCGTTCATCGATTTCTGTCTGGGGCCGCACGTCCCTTCGACGGGCAAGATCAAGGCGGTCAAGCTGCTCTCGATCGCCGGCGCGCACTGGAAGGGCGACGAATCGCGCGAGCAGATGCAGCGCATCTACGGCACGTCGTTCTTCTCTCAGGAGGAGCTTGACGAATGGGTCAAGCAGAAGGAAGAGGCCGAGAAGCGCGACCACCGACGCCTTGGGCCTGAGCTTGACCTGTTCAGCATCAACGACTTGATCGGGCCTGGTTTGGTCTTGTGGCATCCGAACGGCGCGCTGATCCGCAAGATCATCGAGCAGTTCCTGAACGACGAGCTTTACCGGCGCGGCTACGGCTTCGTCAATACGCCGCACGTCACGCAGTCGGAGCTGTTCAGAGTCTCCGGCCATTTGCAGATGTATAAGGACGTGCTCTATCCGGGGCTGAAAGATGAGGAGGACGAGCGCATAGAGTACCGGCTCAAGCCGATGAACTGCCCGTTCCACATCCAGATTTACAGATCGCGCCAACGGTCGTACCGCGACCTGCCGGTGCGGTTGGCCGAATACGGCACGGTCTATCGCTACGAACGTTCGGGCGTCGCGCACGGGTTGATGAGGGCGCGCGGGTTCACGCAGGACGACGCGCACATCTTCTGCACGCCGGAGCAGTTGAAATCGGAGATTAAGGGTTGCCTCGACCTGGTGGATTTCATATTTAAGGCGTTCGGCTTCGAGTACAAGGCCGAGCTTTCGGTCCGTCACCCGACGGATCATTCGAAGTATCTCGGCTCGGACGAGGTCTGGCTCCTGGCCGAGGCGGCGTTGACCGAGGCTTTGAATGAATACGGCTTGCCGTACGCGCGGATGGAGGACGAGGCGGCGTTCTACGGGCCGAAGATCGACTTCAAGGTCGTGGACGCGATCAAACGGCTGTGGCAGCTCTCGACGATTCAGGTCGATTTCAACCTGCCGCAGCGGTTCGGCCTCGAATTCATCGGCTCGGATAACAAGCCGCATCAGCCGATCATGGTGCACCGCGCGATTCTGGGATCGTTCGAGCGGTTTTTCGGCATCCTGATCGAGCATTACGCGGGCGCGTTTCCGGTCTGGCTCGCGCCGACGCAGGCGATAGTTCTGCCGATCTCGGACCGCTTCAATGACAAGGCCGTCGAGGTCGAGCGGAGGTTGCAGGCCGACGGCCATCGCGTCCAGGCCGACTTGCGCGGCGAAAAGCTCGATAGGAAGATCCGCGACGCGCAGCTCAAGAAGATCCCATTCATGTTGGTTATAGGCGAACGCGAGGCCGCGTCTGACGCGGTCGCGGTGCGTGACCGCGTCAAAGGCGACACGGGCGCGCATCAAGTCGCCGAATTCAGCGCGCGATTGAAAGAACTGGTTCGCACGCGCGCTTTGCAGACTTGACGATGTGGGACAGACTATAGTCTGTCCCACATCCGCAATTCCACGGAGGTGTTTTTATCAGTAACGGTTATCAAGGCGGTTACAGGGGGCGACGCGATCAAAGAGGCCCCAGTGTTCGCGTCAACGAGCGCATTCGCACGAAAGAGGTGCGGGTGATTGACGAAGAAGGGCGACAGTTGGGCGTCATGCCTCCTCAGCAGGCCCTCTCAATTGCTCGCGAGCGCGGCTACGACCTGGTCGAAGTCGCGCCCCAGGCCCAGCCGCCGGTCTGTCGCATCGTTGACTTCGGCAAGTATCTTTACGAGCAGAAGAAGCGGGCGCACGAGGCCAAGAAGAAACAGGTCGTCATCGAGGTCAAGGAGATCAAGTTTCGCCCCGCCACCGATGAGCACGACTACAATTTCAAGATGAAGCATGCCAGGGAGATTCTGGCCGACGGGAACAAGGTGAAGGCGACGGTCAGGTTCCGCGGCCGCGAGATAACGCACAAGGAACTCGGCGTTCAGTTGCTCGACAGGCTCGAAAAAGACCTGGCCGACAGCGGCGCGCCAGAATTCAGACCGCGCCTCGAAGGCATGCAAATCACAGTTATCTTTTCGCCGAAGAAAGAAAAATAGTGTGCAGTGTGCAGTGGATAGTGGGTAGTCGCTGCCCACTATCCACTGCACACTGGCCACTAACTTAATGGAGGAATTATGCCAAAACTCAAAACACATAAAGGCGCGGCGAAGCGTTTTCGCACTACCGCCACGGGCAAGATCAAGCGCGGTCATTCGCACGCGCGCCACATCCTGACCAAGAAAACGGCTAAGCGTAAACGTCAGCTTGACGTCGACACGCTCGTCTCCGAAAACGATTTCGAACGTGTGACGGCGATGCTGCCTTACGGCCGCAAATAGTGGGTGCGATCATAATTTCATACTTCATACGTCATATGCCATATTAAATATGGCATATGACGTACTTTACCAAGGAGGGCCTTATGCCTCGAGCTAAGAGAGGGAATAAGCGTTTAGACAAACGCAAAAAATTGGAGAAACTTTCGAAGGGCTATCGCGGGACGAAGAGCAAGCTTTACCGTTCGATGAGAGAATCGGTTCAGCGCGCGCTCAAATTCGCTTACGTCGGGCGCAAGATCAAGAAGCGTGATTACCGTTCGCTCTGGATCATCCGCATCGGCGCTGCGGCGCGGTTGAACGGGTTGAATTACAGCCAGTTTATGCACGGCCTGAAAGTGGCCGGGATTGACCTGGATAGGAAAATTCTCGCCGACCTGGCCGTCAACCAGCCGCAGGCTTTCGCCGAACTCGTGGGTTCGGCGAAGAAGGCGTTGGATTCTGGCAAAGCCGCCGTCTGATTTCGGTTCCGGTAGAATCCGATAATTGCCGACCCAAGACTCCCGCAGACCTTTGCCGGGGTCTTGGGTCTTCAAGTTTAACAAGCCGAATTTATGTCCGATCGAATTACGAAACTGCGAGACGATTTCGACATCGAGCTTAAAGCCGTCACGATCGACGCCGATGCGAAGACGCTGCGCGACCGCTGGGTCGGGCAAGGCATGGCTACAGGCAAAAAAGGCTTGATCCTTGCCGAAATGAAAACGCTCGGCAATCTTTCGCCCGATGAGCGTCGCGTGGCGGGGCAGCGGCTCAACGAGCTGAAAAATTACGTCGAAGCCCAGATCGAAAAACTGCAATCCGGTTTCGCCGCGAAACGAGAGGCCGAACAGTTGGCCAAAGAGCGCATTGACGTGACACTGCCCGGACGTCGCATACGGCGGGGCCACCTTCACCCGATAACTCTGCTGCGGCAGAAGATCGAAGACATCTTCGTCTCGATGGGCTACGAGATCGAGGACGGGCCGGAGATAGAGACCGACTTCTACAACTTCGACGCGTTGAACATCCCGGCCAATCATCCGGCGCGCAGCCCGCAGGACACGTTCTACATCAACGAGCGGCTCGCGCTACGTTCGCAGACCTCTACGATGCAGATTCACGCGATGCAGAAGCGCCGCCCGCCGCTGCGCGTGGCCGCGCCCGGACGCGTCTTCCGGCGCGACACGCCCGACGCCACGCATAATCCGATGTTCTACCAGGTCGAAGGACTGCTGGTCGACCGCGGCGTCACGCTCGGCGACCTGAAAGGCACTGTCGAGGAGTTCGTGCGGTTGCTCTTCGGCCCCGAAACACGCACGCGCTTCCGCCCGTCCTATTTCCCGTTCGTCGAACCTGGCGCGGAGATCGATTACACCTGCTTCAAGTGCGGAGGCGGTGGCTGTCGTGTCTGCAAAGGCTCCGGCTGGATCGAGATGGGCGGGTCGGGAATGGTCCACCCGAACGTGCTGCGCGCCGTCTCGATCGATCCCGAAGAGTTCACCGGCTTCGCGTTCGGATTGGGACTGGATCGGCTGTGCGCGTTGATGTACGGGCTGGATGACATCCGGCTGTTGTACGAAAATGATGTCAGGTTCCTGGAGCAATTTAGGTAGTTCGTGAAGACCGAGGTAATGACGTCGCAAGGGCCGTCATTACGAAATGGACAAAGTTGACTTCACCTATTCCTCCGCCGCATCGCGGCGCCTTGAACTTAGCCGTGGGTTTCAACCCACGGGATGGTTGGCGAATATTCCCGCGTCGCGTCAGCGACGGTTGAACTCCCACGCGATCTGACGTC
>Ga0081455_10004035_pt1 | contig 16651 bp, 19 predicted proteins | sample TabmetS3T2R1_FD_70207 | JGI IMG/M metagenome (GOLD analysis project Ga0081455, IMG submission 70207) | Tabebuia heterophylla rhizosphere microbial communities from the University of Puerto Rico - S3T2R1 | ecosystem: Host-associated > Plants > Roots > Rhizosphere ... | reverse complement strand
CCACGTCCACGGGTAGGAGAGAGCTGCTGCCGACTTGGGCGAGTGGGTCCGCCCAAGAGATCGAGAGAGAGAAAGGCCGCCTTTGGGAGAAGGCGGTCTTTCGCTTTCTCGCCTCCCCGCCGTCGCTCGGGCTGATAAGCGCTCGCGTATCGACATGCCCGATGCGGAAAAGCGGTAACCGCACGCGATTAGATCGAGATGAAAGGGACGGCCCGGAGTGGCCCCTGCCCGCCCAAGCTTCCGCCCGAGCAGCCGAGCGACGAAGCCCACAGCTGAGCGGCTACGCGACTAGGACTCCGTTATCGACGCATCGTCGGCATAGAAACAGGTGCCGGGAGGGGCGAACTCGCTCGGGACAAACACCTGCACGTCGAGCGACCTCCCCGACGGGACCGAAGAGAGCGCCGCGGTCAATTGCCCCCACGATGCGTCTAACGTCCGGGAGACTGTGCGCGATCTGACAACCGTCGCCCCGTCCATCTCGATGAGCTTGAGTCGGATCGTGGCTCCTGGCGCGTCTGCACGGACCCAAATGCCGGCCGTGTACGTGGCGGCGGCGGTATTCGTGACCCAGTTGGGCGTGTCGTCCAGGACGCATTTCTTTCGAGCGTTCGAGCCATTGGTAAGACGCGCCGCACCCGCGCTTCCGTTTCGCCCCGGGCTGGCGAGCGCCAACGTCACGCCGCTTCCTGAGCCCGAGGCACTCCACCCGGACGTATCGACCTCAAAGCCCGGGTTGCCCACTAGGTTGGGTGGCGGTTCCATCGCTATAGCGTCGAGGACAAAGACGGCGTACTTGAGAGGATCTCCACTCGGTCGTGAGTCGACGCCATCGCTCACGAAGAACTGATCGCCGATCCCCGCCACCGCGCGAGCATCCCGGATGCCGAACGGAGTAAGGTCGAATGACCACCCGCTCACGACCTTCCTCGTCGACCACTCGATCCGGATCAGCCGCTCGCTGCCCACCGTGACGAAGAGATCGGTGCCGTCGGGCGAGAAGTCCATTCCTGTGATCCCATTGACCCCGGCCACGCTGAACGGGGCGCCTTCGGTCGCGGACGCATAGTCGAACGAACGCATCTGCTGTCCCTTCCCCACGTAGATCTTGCCGTCCGTGGGGCTCCAGGCGGCGCCGGTGTAATCCGCGCCCGCGCGCAGAGGCTGGTAGGACTCGACCTGGAACTGCCCCGACTGACGAATCAGTCGGAAGGCCGTCGCCAGGATCGAGGAGTTGCAGCAAGGGCCGGAGAAGACGTACAGCACGTCATTCGTTCGGTCGTAGGCCATCGACTCGAAGTCGTTCGTGCGTTCCGACCCCGCCGCAGGTCCCCCGCCGAGTTGGAGCGCCTCATTGAAAGCGCTGCGTACGATCGTCCGCTTCAGGTCTCCGGTCGCCGGGTCGACCTCGTAGATCCTCTTCTTGGCGTCGTCCGCGAGCCAAAGGGAGCTGTCGGAGGGAATGAACGCGCTTCCCTCATGGTCGCCCATCGACACCGAGCTCCCGTTGAACGGCGTCGTTGCGATCGTCCGGTTCAACTCGAGCGTCGCCGTGTCCGGGAGGGTGGCGAAGGCGGCATGCGCCGGAAGAAGAAGCGCCGTGATCAGCACAGCGACGAGCGCCGCCTGGCGGCCCATCCGGGAGCTCAAGGGACTCCACACGATCGCTTTAGACGGCCGGGTTCGCCGACCGAGGTGAGTTAGATTCGACATCTGAGCCGCCCCCATCCCGGAACATGGGAGCTTACCAGCCGATCCTGCGGAGTTTTCCAGGGCTGGGCCGCGCAGTCAGAAAACCCCCGCGACGGACAGCGCACCAACGGGGAGAGAAATCTGACTGGGAGCGGGGTCAGGGGAGTGGAATTCTTCGAGCCACCCCTACCCCCGGCCTAGACGGCGGAACGGTTGCGGAAGGGGGGCGGGGAGCTACGGTGAGGCTGTTGCGCGTCCGTTACGTCTGCTCCGCGGCTGCGTTACCACCCGGGGCGAGACTCCACCGGGTGAGGAAAGCCCTCGGTCTAGCACTCGTCGCGCTTGGCGTCGCTGCCTTCGCCGGGTGCCGAGAGGATAACGCGCCTGTTGCCGGAAACACAGCCCGCCAGCGCACCGCGGGGCTGCTCACTGATGCAGCCAGGAATCAATGTCCGCTACCTCATCTGCCGCTCTACGCCAACCGACCGGGGCGGCTTTTGGTTTCGGGGGCGTGGCCAGATTCCGGTCGCCTACCCGTACAAAGCGCCGGGGGGCCACTGGAGCGGCGGATTCCTTTCGGGCGACACGCTTCTCGCGCAGTGGACTGCCGAGTGCGAAGTGCCGTTCGCGTACTTCGTTCCGGCGCGGGGAGGAACTCCGCGCCTCGTAACGGGCGAGCGCAGCCTTCGGGACGCTCCGGCCTCGATCGCCCACGGATGGACGACGAGCGGCCAGGCGATCATCGAGATCATCTCGGACTGCAACGAGGCTATGCCGGGGAGATCCGAGAGCGAGATTTGGCTCGTCTCGCCTGACGGGCAGAAGCGCCGTCTGGGCAAGGACGCGGGCGGGTGGACGAAGTACGTCCCCCTCGATCTGAAGCAAGAGCAGTAACCAGGGAACGCTTGCGGAAGGCGGCGGAAGGAGCCGCGAAGCGGAGCCGGGAGGGTTGCGGAAGAGCGGCGGCCGGAGCAAGCTTCGAGTCGAGGCCCGACTAAATGTTGCTGAGGATCGCAACGTTGCTGACGGCAGTGTCCGCAGCGGTTCTCCTTCTCCCCGCTTGCTTCGGTGGGGGAAGCAATGAGGCCAGCACTGAGGCGAACGCGCTGCCAACGATGACCGAGCCGGTAACCGTCACCGTAGTGGCCGATGAGCCAACCGCCCCCGCACTCGCGCCCAGGTTCAAGTTTCTCTGGCCGACGAGCCTCGAGCTCCCGCCGAAGTGCCGGCCTGACGTCGCGAAGGCGCGAGTTGTGGGAGCCGTTCAGGCGTTCAACTCGGGCCACACAGATTCGTTCGCCGAGTCGTTCATAGAGACGGGGGGACAGCTTGCGCCCTACGACCTCGGTGGCCGCGGATTCGTGGGTCGGGAAGCGATCGAAGGGTTCGCCTCCGAGCGGCACGAGGCAGGGGATGGTTGGACGCTGACCGATCTGGCTCCGCCGCTAGGCGAGATCGGCCTCCCCCGCGAGACGGCTTACGGGGCCGGACTGATCGTGCGGCAAGAAGCCGCTCAGTTCCGCAAGCCCGGTGGAGCGAAGATCGTGATCGACTGCGCCTCGGGCCTTATCCGGGCCTGGATCGGCCCGCCGCATGGGCCTCCGTCGAAGTAGGCGCGGAGCCGACGGTCTGCGGCTGGGCGGCGGGGAGTTACAGTGAGCCGAGTTAGGGGGTGCGTTTTCACGCTGAAGACGCTTCTCGGCTACTTCGTCATTCTCACCATCTTCGGCGTCTGGCTCTGGTTCTGGCTGGGAGCGAACGCGAGCTAGGCTGGCGGGAAGGAGCCGCGAAGCGGAGCCGAATGGTTGCGTAAGGGCGGCGCGGCTAGAACGTCTTGCTTGTCGTGACGAGTGGTCCCAGTTCTCGGGGCCGCGGCGAGACGGAACTCAGTCGGTCCCGCCTGGATCCAGACGATTGCTCGTCGTGTCGTGGGTTCGAGTCCCATCATCCGCTCCATCCATTGAAAGCCCCGCTCAGGCGGGGTTTTCGCTTTCTCGAGGGCCTTCACGGCAGTGCCTTGACGGCCTGGTGGTAACGCCGGGTGGTAACACGCGCTCGGGGACGTCCGCGCCGAGCGGTCTGATACCGCTCCATGGCAGAGGTCAGCTTTTATTCCCCGCGAGGATCGGGGAGCACCGCAATCGGTGGACTGGGTTGTCCAATCAATCGACTGGTTCTCGGCCTCCTCCAAACGGTCCTCAACTCGCCGCTCTACCTGTGGCAGGCCGCGATGGACGCCGCAGGCGAATCCTCCCGCAGAAGGAGATTCGAGTAGCGGGCGGCCCGGGAGCGGGGTTCGGGTTCTGGCGCAGACGCGCTAGCCGAGGAACGTGGCGCGTCGCGACGAGGAGCGCGGCGGGCGTCTGCCCGCCGCGCATATTCGATTGCCTTAACCGGCAGCGGTACGGCTGGGGCCGTAGCTATATCCGCCCTGCTGTTTAGTCGTGAGGCCGAGGAAAATCGCTGCGACACCGATGACGACGAACGGAAGCCAATAGTTCGACCCCTTGTCGGCGAAGCCGAAGATCCACGGCGAGGCAGCCAGCAGCGCGCCGGCGACAACGTCGATCAGGTTGTGGACGGCCATGGGCGCGATCTTCCAGACGCCCAGCTCGTAGTTCGTGAACAGGCTGTAGGCGATGAGCCCAATGCCGAGCACGATAGAGACGGCCGTCGCGGCGGCGTCCCCGGAGAACTGGAAGATCCAGGGTGCGGCGATCAGGACAGCGCCGACGATGTAATCGAGCGGCGCGTGGAAGCGGGTGGGGATGAAGCGCATCGAGTGCTGCTCCTTTCGAGCGGAATAATGGGGCACGATCTATTCGCCGCCGATGCCGCGACGGTTCGGCCTTCTAGGGGCCGGGCGGCGAGCCGAACGCCCGGGCGCTTCCCACGACACCCGAGCTCCCATCGCTGGGGGCAGGGGCCACCTCAAGGAGAGCTGTGCGCCTGACTCCGCTCCCAGTGAGAAGAAAACCCCCGCGGATCAGGCTGCAGACGCCAAGCGCTTGACCCTTGAAGGCGCTCTGGACGGAGAGGTGGTCGGCGGAGTGGTCGCGCTCTACGTCGCGTTCGGCAGTGGAGGCAATGCGGCGTCGCAGGGTTCTAATCCGCCAGCAGTGGTCGACACGACGTCGGACGCCACGACGTTGGACGCCGCGATCGAGGAATGGCGGACGCAGGCGGAGGAAGTGTGTCGGGATCTCAAACGGCGGGCGACCCGGCTCGGCCAGCCTTCCAGGGGATCGGGCGCGGCTGCTCTCTTGGATGCAGCAGCAGATGCCGATCGCCATGTCGGCGGCGTCCGAGATGCGAGCGCTGGAAGAGCCGGATGCGATCGCGGACGATGTCGGGCGTTTCCTCGAATCCCTGGACAACCAGGTCGAGCTCAACATGACGATGTTCAACGCGCTTCAGGCCGGCGACGCCGTGACGTTCGAGAGCGCCCGCGCCGAGGCTCAGGCCGCCGCCAACGACACCGATCGGTTTGCGGCAGACCTCGGGCTCCGGAAGTGCGTCGCGTACACCTAGGGTTCTCACGTTCGGAGACCGCCCGGCGCCTGGCATTGTGCGCGGGAGTCCCCGAAGGGCGTGACTACGGGACGACCCCTCCCCCAAGGCATGGGATCGTCACCTCCCAGGTCTTTCCATTTGCAACGGCGGTCAGCTGGTGGGAGGATGCCGATCGGCCCGGCGCTGACACGAAGGGGGTTTCTCATGCTTCGTCGCTTAGCCTTCGGCCTCCTCGTCGTAGGCTCAGTGTTGTTCGCCTCGGCTACTGCGGTCGCGCAGCCGACGAACACGACCACGCACACGAAGGGGCTCGTGGAGACCTTCGTCGACGTCATCCCGATGTGTGAGGACGGTGGCCCGCCCTACACCATCACGACCACCAGCAACTCCGTCGAGCACGAGACCGTCTTCGACGACGGCCGCGTCCACGCGACCTTCACGCAGACGGGTACGTTCAGTGCGGTTCCGCTCAACGATCCGAGCCTGCCGAGCTTCACCGGCAAGTTCACGACCTGGGGCAACTTCAACCAGAACGGGACGACGGTCAACGGCACTTTCACCTTCAACCTGAACGGGACGGGCTCGGACGGCTCGATGCTAAGCATTCACCAGATCGAGCACTTCAACGTCCGTCCGGACGGCACCGCGAACGAGTTCTTCCACTGCCACTAGGGAGAGCGGAGTCGGCTCCGCCAACCGCGCCGGGCCTGGCGGGGCAGTCGCAGAAAAAGGTCGTCGGCCGTTCTGGGCTAGTTCTTCACGCCTTCCGCCCGAGCAGCCAAGCGACTCCAATGACTGCTCTCTTCCACCTGCGGCAGGGGAACGCCGGTTATCGTGAATTCGGCCGGAACTGGGTTGTAACGCGCCTGGCGCCTCGCGCGATTTAGGAGACAGGGCCCGATCGCGCGCGATCGCTTCTTTCGCGCATGACCGGGGCGCTGTCTCTCCAGGGGGCGGTCGGGCCCTCGCTCCTCCCGGGTCAGCGGTCGGGCGTAGGGCGTAACCACGGCGCCAGGAGCCGTTGGAGGAATGGCAGCACGAAGAAGACCATCCACGGGCACGAGGAGCAGTGTCGCCGCAAGCGTGCGAAGCGCGAGCGGCCAGTGGGCAATAGTCGGTCCAGCAAGCCACAAGAGCAAGGTCAGCGAGGGGTAGATCGCGAGCCAGACTACGACGGCGAATTTCCAGCGCGGCGGAGCCTTGGCCGTCATCTGCGTTCGGCCATTGACCGGGGGAGTGGACACGAAGCATTTCTACGCCGCCCGCGCCCACCGCACAAGCGCCTCAGCGATCCGCTCACACGACCGCCGTCGGATTGGCGGCGCGTGTCATCCGGGTCGTCATCTCGCTGTCCTTGCCACGGAGAAGGTCGTGGGTTCGAGTCCCACCCTCGGCTTGTCAAAACCCGCTGGACACGGCGGGTTTTGGTGTTCCTGAAAAGGACGCATGCCTCGGGCGCGGTCTGAGAGTCAGCTTTAGTCAGCTGGCGCCACGCCTGCAGGCCGCGGATGGGCCAGCCGTCGTCGTTAGCAAGTCGCAAGCCCGGGTAAGCGCCCACTCGTACGTATGTTGGTCGAGGGCAGGCGAGGAGGAATTTTCCAATGCGGAAGACCTTTGTCGCGTTTCTAGCCTGTGGCCTGCTCGCTTCCGTTCCTGCAGCACCGGCACTCGCGGCGCCGAATCCGGCCGGAACTGGCCAGCCCGGCGCATAGAGTGCGGTGACGAGGGGGCAACTATGGAGCCGGCCGGCTTCACGACAGCCGGGTTCGCACACGCGGAAACGGTCTACGCCGGGAGCGAGGGTACGCCAACGCTCGCCAACGGAAGCTCACATGCCGTGTCTCAGTACGACGTGGCCTGCTTCCAGGTGACCTCGAGCCACTAGGGAATCAGGGCCCGGTCGTGCGGACGCGGCCGGGCCCTGGGCTGTCCGAGGACAGTCTCGCCTGGAAGGCCGTGCGTCGACTACCTGGCCCTCGCCGCTGCAGGAAGCGCGACCGGCGCTCGCGAGCGGCGCCGGAACGGTTTTTCGACGTAGCGGTAGGACAGGATGCTGGCCGCCACGGCCACCGGCAGCCCGATGATCCCGAAGAAGACGATCAGGGGCGCGTGCCAGAGGTAGAGGCTGTAGCTGACTTTGCCCATCGCCTGCATCGGGCGCGTCGCGAAGAGCCGCGATGGCAGGGCCGCCGGGCTGTCAAGTAGGACGATGATCCCGACGGCGCTCGCGACGGCGAAGAGCGGAAGCGAGGCTGGGAACGTGCTCGTCCTGAGCGGGTCGAAGAAGACGAGCGCACCCACGAAGACGGTCGCGACGAGCGCCCAGGCCCATCTCGTCGCTGGGATCCGAAGCAGGCGATACTTCCACACGAGGGCGGCCGCGCAACCGAAGACGATCGCGTCACTGTGGGTGTCCGGGGAGAACCAGATGCGGTGGCGGTCCTCGCCGGCGGTGACGACGGCGAGTCGCTGCAGGTTGACCGCCGCGATGACGACGAGTAGCAGCACAAGCAGGCGCGAGGGGGACATCCGCTTGTGGAGCAGGAGGAAGAGGACGGGCGGCCAGAGGAGGTAGAACTGCTCCTCCTGCGCGAGCGACCACAGGTGGTTGAAGCCGGCACCGACTCCGTGCCCCGAGAAGGCAATGAAGAAGTTGGCCACATAGCTGAGGCGCAGCAATGCCTCGAGCCCGGTCTCGGGCGCTCGCGCCGGCACAACGAGCAGGGTGAGAAAGGCAAAGGCGCCGACGAGCACGATGAGCGCGGGCAGGAGCCTCCGTCCGCGCCGCACGAAGAACTCGCGCAGGTTGAGCGACCCGTCGCGCTGCCACTCCTCCACGAGGAGCGTCGTGATGAGGAAGCCGCTGAGGACGAAGAAGAGGTCGACGCCGAGCACGCCGCGCTGCGCCCAACCTGCATAGAGGCCGAGGCAGTGTCCCGCGACGACCATGATGATCGCCAGGCCCCGGACTCCGTCGAGCCCTGGGCGGTGGGCGAGCCGATTCATGCTGTGGCGAGGCTAAATCCGGGTGAAACCATCCACCAGAGCCGTCGGCGCAGCTTCCACTGGCCGAAAGGGGGGCTTGGCTGCCGTTACGGCACGTACTGTTGGTCGATCGCGCGCACGGTGTCGACCTCGATGAGGATCCACACACCGGTCTCGAGCGGCTCGAACAGCGGCTGGCCGAGCGGATCCTGGCCCTTCACGAGCTTCGCGAGCTCGGCGACGGTGATAGGCGTACCCTCGACACCGTCGGCGAGCACGGTCACGTGCGCGTTGGCCGGCACCTTGTACGTGAACAGTCTGTGGCCCTCCTCGACGACGTAATTGTCGTTCGGGACGTCGCTCGAGCCGGTGTCCTCCTGGGCCGCGTCGCTCGCGGTCACACCGGTCAAGTACTGGGCGGGATCGAAGCGAAGGAGGTACTCGCCCTCGCTGCGCTTGAGCGACTTGATGTGCCCGAACTGGACTTGCCGCTTGGGCGCTCCAGGACCGATCTTCGCTGCGGAGATCTTGTTTGGGACCGTGATCGTCACGGTGTTCGCCGGCTTCGTCGAGGTCGGCTCGGTCACGGTGACGGTGCTTGTAACCGTCTCGCCCGAGCTCGCTGGCTTTCCGTTGCAGCCGGCGAGAAGAGCAACAAGCGCCACAATCCCTGCCGCGAACGCTGTGTCAGTTCGTTTCATGCGCCGCATCGTCTCGCGCGCGCGGAACGTTCTCGTAACCGCTTTCTAACGGTTCGCCATCAGTTGACGGTCCAGCTCCAGCCATCCGGGGTCGCATCCCGGTTTCCCGCCTCGTCCACGGCGCGGACGCGGAAAACGTGCTTTCCCTTGTGCAGCCCGCTGTAGGTCCGCGGCGACGAGCACGCGTGCCACGTGCCGCCGTCGAGGCGGCATTCGAAGGTCGCTCCGCTCTCGGAAGCCGAGAAGCTGAAGGTCGCCGATTTCGACTTGGTGGACGCCTTCGGGCCCGCCGTGATGGTGGTGTTCGGGGCGTCCGTGTCCACTTTCCACGTTCTCTGCGCGGGCGACGGGTCTTTCGTTCCGGCCGAGTCCTTGGCGCGAACCTTGAACGTGTGCGATCCGTCCGAGAGGCCGGCGTACATCTTCCCGGCGGCGCACGACGTCCAGCCGTGGCGGTCGAGCTTGCACTGGAACGTGGCGGCGGTGTCCGGGGACGTGAAGCGGAACGTGGCCGAGGTCGAGGACGTCGGGTTGCCGGGTCCATCGGTAATCCGGGTGTCGGGCGGCAAGTCGATCTGCCACTCCCACTTCGCGGGGGATGGGTCGACGTTTCCGGCCCGGTCCTTCGCTCGGGCGCGCATGACGTGCTTCCCGTCGGAGAGGCCTGACACCTGCCCGCACTCGCCCCAACCGTGGCTGTCGAGGCGGCACTCGAATGTCGCGCCCGCCTCGCTCGAGACCGTAAAGGTGCCGCCGCCCTTGTGCGAGAGGTGCGGCGGCCCCGAGTCGATGGAGGTCTCGGGCGGCCGAGTGTCGAGCGTCCATTTGCGGCTGGCCGGGGATGGATCCGGGTTGCCCGCCCGGTCGACCGCCCGGACACGGAAGCGATGCGGGCCGTCGGCGAGCCGCGCATAGCTCCTCGGGGAGGAGCACGACTCGTACCCGCGGTCGTCCACCTTGCACTCGAAGGTCGAGTGCTTCTCGCTGGAAGCAAACTCGAATCGCGAGTCCTGGGAGAATTCGTCCGGCGCCTGTGTGAGCTTCGTGGATGGCGACTTGGCGTCTACCTGCCACTCTCGACGGGCCGGCGTCGGATCGGTGTTGCCCGCTGAGTCCACGGAGCGCACGCGGAAAGCGTGCTTGCCCTTCACGAGCCCGGTGTACGTCTTGGGCGATGAGCAGCTTGCGAACTGAGCGCCGTCGAGGCTGCACTCGAGCATCGCGCTCTTCTCGTTCGATTCGAACTCGAATGTCGCGATCGGCGTGCCGTACTTGCGCGGGCCGGCGGTGATCGTCGTCTCGGGCACGACCGTGTCCGGAAGGATGAGAAAGGGGCCGAGGTGCACCGTGCTCGTCCAATGGCCGTTCTTGCCGAGCGTCCGCAGGTTGAACCAGCTCGTGCCAGGCTTCAGGTGTCCGGTCGTTCCCCTCGCCTCGGCGGGCAGATCGACCGCCTTGTCCGGGGTTTCGGGCTCGGCACTCCACGAGACCGAGTAACCGGTCGCGTCCGGGCTCGGGCTCCAGGCGATCTCGACGTCGGGGTTCGCGGAGCCCTGCTCCACGCTGTGGGAGGTGCTGTGTACCGACTTCGGGTCGTGGACGCCTTTGCCGCGCGCGGCATAGAACGCGCCGGCGGTCGCGGCTGCTGCCAGAAGCGCGATCACCGCCGCGAGCATGACTGGCTTGCGGGGTAGCGCAAAGTGCCTGCGCTCGCTGCTCGCTCGCTTTGCCGGAGCCTGCCTCAGTGATGCCCAGATCTCCTCCTTCAGGCCGGCCGGCGCCGCGAGCGGCGCGAGCGCAGCGAAAACCGCGACCGGCGAGACGGGCGACTCGACCTCGCCCTCGAGCCGGTCACGAAGCCGCTCGAGCCGCCGGTCGACGACGCGAAGGTCGAGCCCGAGGGCGCGGCCGAGCTCGGGGTCGCGAAGGCCGTGCCGAAGCTGGAGGTCAAGGAGGACGTAGTCGTCGGTCGGGAGCGCGGAAGCTGCCCGCCAGACGTCGGCCACGACGCCTTCGTCGCGGGCGAGGCGCTCCGGGGTGGCGAGGCGGTCGGGATCGATACGTGCGAACCGCTGGAGGTCAGGCGGGGGAGAGGGTCGCTTGCGAGGCAGCTCCGAGACGAGAAGCCCGTACAGAAGTGGCCTGAGCTCGTGTACGGGCCTCCGCCTGAGCTCAGCCAAGGCCCGCGAGAAGGCCCGGCCGACCACGGCCCCTGCGTCGCGCTCGGCCCCCACCACACGGACGGCAACGTCGAAGAGCGGGTCGAAAAACCGGTCGTAGAGAGCGGCGAGGTCTTCGTCAGTCCACGTCCTCTGCTCGACGACGTCCATCTAGCCCTCCGAGAAGTCAGCCGATTCTCGCAGGGTGGTCGGCGAATGAGAAGAAAATCCTTAGGCGCGACTGCGGCGGCGCGAAAGGATCCAGACGATGGCCGCAACCGCGAGAACCATGATGATGATCCACAAGACCGTCATTTTCAGCCTCCCTAGTCGGAGTGGAAGCCTGATTCTCGCTTCGACAGCCGATTCCTCCGCTACCCGGTCGGGGGATCTTCTCCCCCTCCAAAGAAGAGAGGAGCGCTACTAGTCGCCCGAGGAAAGGCGGCGCCGGAGCTCGTCCAGCGGCAGCAGCTCGGGCTCGTAGCCGACGTCGCGGAGCGCGAGCTCGAGGTCCGCGATGAGCGCCGCGCGGAAGGCTTCGTCGGCGACCGCGCGGGCGACGATGTCGTCGAGCTCGCGGCGGCTTCGCGGTAGCTCCTGGGCGGCTCGCACCCAGCCCTCCGGGGCAGGCGGGAGCGCCCGGAGGAGTTCGGCGAGGCGCTCTTCGTCGTATGGGCCGGTAGACGTCATCGCTTTCAGGACGGCTCAGGGGCCGAATTTCTTCCCTCGAATGATTCGCGGAGTTTTGCCAGGCACCGGGAGATGCGGCTTGCGATCGTCCCAGAGGGGATCTCGAGCGCCTCGCCGATCGCCTGGTAGCTCTCGTCCCGCGCGAAGAAGCGGTCGAGGATCTCCTGACAGGCCTCGGAAAGCTCCCCAAGTGCCTCCCGGACGGAGAGCGCCTCGTCCAGGCGGTCGAAGGTCTCGTCCATCCCCCGCGGCTCGATCTCCTCGTCGCTCAGCTGCTCGCGGGAGCCTGCGCGGATCTTGTCGATCGAAAGCCGGCGGGTGAGCTGTGCGATCCACGGGCGAATAGCCTCGTCGTCCCGTAGCCGGTCGAGGTGCTGGTACGTGCGCGTGAAGACCTCCTGGAAGACGTCCTCCGCGTCGTCGGCGCGCAGGCCGAACCCCTGGGTTGCGATCGCGTAGACGTAGCGCGAGAAGCGGTTGACGAGCTCGGCCCACGCGTTTTCGTCGCCGGTGCGGCAGCGAGCAACGAGTGCCGCGTCGGAGAGGGACGCTTCCATGGCAAGGGAAGATAACGCGTGCGTTCGCCGTCTAGTAGGCGTGAATCCCGAGAATCATCGCGCGTACGAGCGCGAACGCCATCTCGATCTCCTGCGCCGTGCCCGGAGCGGAGAGCTTGCGGCCGAAATCGCCGCGGGTCGCCGGGCCGAGCGCCGCACGCGGGCGACTGCCCTCCTCCGCGTGGGACGCCGGCTCGCTCCGGGCGCGGCGTAATCCGCCTTCAGCGTTTGCTCGTAGCCATAGCGGAGCCCCGGTAGGGGGCCGGGGCTCCAGCCGCACCATGCGCCATCAACCCCGGGACAAGGTTCGCAAGGTGCGGCGTGCGTCCATTCTGCGCACGTATGGTCTCTCCTGCCAAGTCCGACTTCCTGGCCGCTACGATGGCAGGCGCGCCGGCGCGGTGGCCGAGAGGTTAGGCAGAGGCCTGCAAAGCCTCGTACACCGGTTCGAATCCGGTCCGCGCCTCTGCAGCCATGGCATCGAATCAGGAGTCCCAGCTGAGGTCCCGATTGCGCTCAGCGAGCCTCATCCGCTCCATCGCCCGCGTGTAGCGGGCTGCGGTTTCCATGCGCGCGTGACCGAGCATTCGCTGTAGCGCCTCGACCTCGCCGGGGTGCGTTTCGAGGAAGCGCACCGAGAAGGGAATGCCGCAGCGCGTGAGGGAAGACGCCCGCCAGCCCCGCCCGTCCGCGGCCTGCTTGACCCTGCCGGGTCGAGCACTCGGCCGCCGCGCCCTGCGGAGCCCTTTCGGGAGGCCCATCGCGATAAGCTGGCCCGGGCCATGCTCAGTGGCGAAGCGAGCGAGCGGATCGACGAAGAAGCCGGGGACATTGCCGCCCGGGAGCAGTCAGACCGACGCCGGCAAGAAAGACACCAGCTTTCTCCCCTGGCAACAAGAGAGGGCACGGCCGCAACCGCGCCCCCTCTGCTCGTGGATCGCTAGCTGTTTACCCCGCTGTGCAGGTCAGCGTAACCGGGCTGGTCAGTCCGTTCGGGTCCGACGCGGTGCAGTGGAAGATCCGCGTCGTGACCGGCTGGAAGATATCGAGCGTGATATCCGTGGGAGTGAGGGTGGGGTTCACCCCTGACCAGTTCGGGTTCGGACAGCCCGCGGTCGCCCCTGACACAGTTGGTGCAGCGGTCAAGGTCGCCGGATTCGTGGTGAACGTCAGGTTCCCGTTCTTGATCGCGCTTGCTGGGATGGCCGTGTCCGAAGTAGCCGGGCCTGCCAGTACCTTGTTCTGACCGGGCGCTGTGTTGCCGCCCCCGTTCTGGCACTGATAGAGCGCGAACCCGCTTACGGACAGGTGGAGGTTGAGGTCCTCGTTGCCGAGTCCGGCGAGCGTGCCAGTGCACGTGACTGGGATGCTTGTCGTACCTGAGAACGTGCACACCGGCACGCCGCCCTTCTTGAAGTGCGGGCTGCTCGCCAGTGCCGCGGTGGCTGTCATGCCAACGACAAGCAAGACTGTTAGGGCAATCAACATTCGCCGCATGCATTTGCCTCCTGATTAGACGTGCGGTGGGCCAGGGCACAGGACCGCCCTCGGCGCATAGGCACTAGCTTCACTTTCCGGTCCATGCCTCCCTTCGTTGTAGATGGCGCTGCGCGTTGAAGCTTCGCGCTGGAACTCCATTTTCGACAGGGGAAGTTGCCGAATTTTCGCCGTTCGGATCAAACCTCACGACCTTGGTCAGGAGCATCGGTGAAGTCCGTACGGCAACGACCTTGCAGCAGGCGCTCACATCAGCTAGAACAGCTGGCAACCCCCACGGCAGCAAGAGGAGTGCTGTATGAGGACGGCGCCGCGAATTCTGATCGCGGACAACGACGGCCAGTCCTGCATGCTCATTTCGGTCGCGCTCCACCGGGCCGGCTACACGACGTACGTGGCCGAGACGGGCGAGGAGGCCCTCGCCGCTGCCAAGAGCGAGCGGCCCGCGCTCGTCATCATCGAGGCGCTCCTGCCGGGCGTGCCCGGCTACGAGGTCTGCCGCGAGCTCAAAGACGAGTTCGGGGAAACACTGCCGATCATCTTCGTCTCGCGAGATCGCACGGAGCCCGGCGATCGCGTGGCCGGCCTCCTCGTAGGCGGCAACGATTATCTCGTGAAGCCGTTGGACCCCAACGAGCTGCTCGCGCGCGTGCGAAGGCTCCTCTCTGCTGTGGCCGCAGGAGGACGGTCAGCGCACAACCTGACCCCGCGGGAACTCGACGTCCTCTCACTCTTAGTCGAGGGGCTCGACCAGCCCGACATCGCGGAGAGGCTCTTCATTACCCCTAAGACCGTGGGCAAGCACATCGAGCACATCCTGGCCAAGCTCGGCGTTCATAGCCGGGCGCAGGCCGTTGCGGTCGCCGTTCGTGACGAGCTGATCGAGACTCATCGCGGAGCGCCAGACGTCGAGGCACATCGCTCCTTCGCTACCTGATTGCCCCTCAGTCCAACCCTGAGTTCGCGCATTCGCTGGGTCGAGCCGCGCATTGCGCGATCTGAGTCGGGTGCCACCTGACCCAGGCTCGCAGCGTCGTCAAGAAGCCACACTTTCCGGACGCGGTAGTCGTGCGGTGGTACCCACTCGTAAGTCGTGCGCAAGGAGCACCTCATCCGTGTTCGCCCGCGCCAGCTCCAGGCTCCGCTGGTAGCCGGGGCCGTTGGCGCAGCAGTTCGTTATCCGGCGCTTCGGCAACGATCCCGTGGCGTTTCCCATGACGCGCGGCCGGCTTGACCACCCTGCCGGGTCGGGCGCGCGGCGGCACGCCCTGCGGAGCCCGCTCAGGAGGCCCATCGCGAGCAGCGAGGAACTTCATCACCGCCTCTAACTCTTCGTCCGTGCAGCGAGGACGATCGCAATAGCCGTGCGTCGTGGGCCCCGCGTTTAGCGTCGGGGTCGGAGGCATCACCGGAATGGACTTTTCGAGCGGCGGGGAAGATCTCTTCGTCACGGTCAACGACGAACAGCTGATCCGGATCGACTGGCCGACGAGGACGGTCGTGAGCGGGTGGACATTAGACCTCACGCCGTTCGGCATCCGCGACTCGCGGGCGGTGGCGAAGATCCACAAGCGGTTCTTCGTCTCCGACGGCGACTCGCGGGCGCCCCGAAATCGTCGCAGGTATGGCGTCTTTGTGTTCGACGTCGCAGGGTAGAGCCGCCGGTCTCATGCAACGCCGGCGCCAGGGCAACCTTCCGCCCCGGGGGTTTCCCCAACGTGGGCGCGGGTATTGAACTCACTCGAGCGAATTCGGGGGACGGGATTGAGGACGGTCTGGGAACCGTGGGTCACCGGGCCGTCCTCTCTCTTCTTCACCGTCTAAGTGGGCGGTGAGCGGCGCACGTCGACGGGTTGGCCGTCTCGGGCGAGCTGCAGGAGGATCCCGCGAACTCCGAGAGCCTCGAGCGTCTCGACAGCCGTTTGCTCAGTCCAGCTGGTGGATGCCGAACGCGACGACGAAGCCGAGGGTGGTCGCGATTCCGACGACCTTGTGGCTTTGCTCGAACGCTTCCGGCATCATCGTCTCAGCGAGCATCGCAAGGATCCCGCCGGCCGCGAAGCAGAGGACGAAGGCGACCGTGTTCGCCGAGGCGTCCTCGAAGAGGCTGTAGCCCAGGAGCGAGGAGAGCCCCGAAACTAGGGCGATCGCTACCCACATCCAGAGGATGCGCGATTTCGTCCAGCCGCTCGTCACGAGACCCGCGGTCGAGGAGATCGCCTCCGGGAGGTTCGAGATGAAGACCGCGGCCAGGTAGGCGGCGCCGACCGCTCCGCCCTGGAAGATCGTCAGGCCGATCACCATCGACTCCGGGATCCCGTCGAGCACGGTTCCGAGCACGATCGCGAGCGCCGAGCCGCTCGCCTGCTCACCGGACATGCGTTTCCGGTCGGCTCCGCCGAGCCGGTCGATGATCGCGTCGCCGATCGAGAAGACGGCGCAGCCGGCGAAGAGGCCGATCGCGACGTCGCGGAGCAGGCTCGACGTCTCGAACGCCTCCTCGACCAGCTCGAACGCGACGGCGCTGATCAGGACGCCGGCGCCGAACGCCATCACGAGGCCGAGGACGACTCGGCTGACGGCGACACGGATCGCGAGCAGGCCGCCGATCAGGAGCGACGAGGCCGCGAAGAGCCCCCACGCGAATGCCTCGAGCACGCTAGCCGGTGGTGTCGACTCCGGCTGGAGCCTTCGCGTCGCCCTGCAGCTGCCGCCGCCAGCCCGCGAGGATGCCGTGCACCGTCGCGGCGCCGAGGATCGGCCCCGACGGCGCCTCGAGCCGGGCCGGGTGGAGGATGAAGGGACGGGTCTGGAGACCGCCCATGCCGCCGTGGAACGAGATCAGCTCCTCGAAGGC
>Ga0081455_10004034_pt1 | contig 16654 bp, 14 predicted proteins | sample TabmetS3T2R1_FD_70207 | JGI IMG/M metagenome (GOLD analysis project Ga0081455, IMG submission 70207) | Tabebuia heterophylla rhizosphere microbial communities from the University of Puerto Rico - S3T2R1 | ecosystem: Host-associated > Plants > Roots > Rhizosphere ... | reverse complement strand
GCAGCACGCGTCATGATGGGGTTGCAGTCGACTGCGGCTTGAAGACACTTGAGGCGAAGCGCTTTCTCAAAGCCGATCCGGATGACATGCGCGAGGGATGGGATGCTCGTAAACGACGAGCTTGGAACGCTACCTACTGCAACAACAAGTGGTGGCGGGAGGCGATCGACAACGGCTGGACCGTCATCGCCACGATAACGTTCAGCGCTGGCGAGACTGTCTCGTTCGTCGCGGAGTGCTCAGGTCAGAGCTCGGCGTGTGACCCCTGTGGCAGCTCAGGCGCGTGCGGGCGTCTTGCGAGCCGACCACCGACGCGCGTTCCGGAACCTCAGTCTCCTGCTAGCACCTGACCGACGACCCTCTGCCAACGTCGACCGGGTCGGCTACCCGTCACACAGCCAAAGCAGGGCGCACGTCGGAGGCCAGGCTGCGGCAGCCGATGCACCCGGAGCAGACCTCGGTATGCCATTGCTGGCGTGGTGTTCGCGGATGAACCCTACTTGGCCTTGGGAGTGACATAAACAGCGAACGGCGCGCTGGATGTTGCCTCCCGGCGCGCTACCTGAGAGGCGCCGACTGGCGATTTGAGGAACTCCGCGGCTTTGATCATTTCCAGCTCGTCCTCGAAAGTCAGAACGAGCTTGCCGCCGATCACGTGCACGACGAGGGCATCCGGGGATTCGCTCAGATCATAGTACGGGCGCGAGGGAGACTTCGGCAGCGCTACCACAAGGTCGAAAGCTGCCCCCGTCAAGTCCAGCCGCTTCAACACTGCCTCCTGCTGCTGTGCAGCAACAGGAGCCGACATCACGGCACACAGGGCCGTACACATCGCCAGTCTTTTCAGCATCGGCATCCTCCCTGCAAAGGCAACTAGGAGGATGCCGCGAAAGGTGCCGGAAGACTTTGTGGGGACCTTGAATTTTCAATGAAATTGCCTTCAAGTTTCGTCCAAGCTCCAGGCAAGAGCGCTGATCGCGTCGGCGGTGAGCGAGCGATGGAGCTGGTGACTGAGCTTAGGGGCGGTGGTGCTGCACGTGCGGGTTTGCTTTGGGGACTACACACTCGACAGGGCATGCGGTGAGCTGACACGCGGCTCTGACCGGGTGGCGATTGGGCCCCAAGCGTTCGACTTGCTGGTCTATTTGGTGCTGAACCGCGATCGCGTACTCAGCAAAGAGGATCTGCTGCAGGCGATCTGGGGCGGACGGACCGTGTCCGACTCGACACTGACCAGCCATATCAATGCTGTGCGCAAGGCCGTCGGAGACAGCGGTGAGCAGCAAGCCCTGATCCGCACAATCCCGCGCAAGGGATATCGGTTCATCGGTCAGGTCAGAGACGAGCACCCATCGGCCGATGGTCTGATGAACGATCCAACCCAACCGGAGCTTGGGCCTTCCGAAGCCGCGCGGTCGCTCCCTGCACTTCCCATCCCCGACAAGCCATCCATCGCCGTGCTGGCCTTCCAAAACCTTAGCGGCGATCCCGATCAGGATTACTTCGCTGATGGAGTGGTCGAAGACATCATTACCGCACTCTCGCGCCTGCCCTGGGTGTTCGTTATCGCGCGCAACTCGAGCTTCACTTACAAGGGGCGAGCGGTTGATGTGAAGCAAGTAGGACGTCAGCTAGGCGTGCGCTACGTCCTTGAAGGCAGCGTGCGCAAAGCTGCGGGTCGCATGCGCGTCACGACCCAGTTGGTTGAGGCTGCGACGAGGGCACATCTTTGGGCTGAACGCTTCGAAGGCGCGATCGATCGCGTTTTCGACCTGCAGGACCAGGTCGCTGCAAGCGTCGCCGGCGCGATTGCACCCAAGTTGGAGCAGGCGGAAATCCAACGCGTCAAGCGCAAGCCGACAGAGAGTCTCGATGCATATGATTGCTACTTGCGCGGCATGGCCAGCTTCCATCAGCGGAGCAGGGTGGCCACCAGCGATGCGTTGCATTTGTTCTCGCGAGCGATTGAGCTTGATAGTGAATTTGCTGCGGCATACGGCATGGGGGCTTGGTGCTACGTCTGGCGAGCCTACAACGGTTGGATGGCGGATCGCGCCAAAGAGAGGCTCGAGGGCGCGCACTTGGCTCGGCGAGCAGTTGAACTTGGCAAGGATGATGTTGTCGCGCTCTCGCGCGGCGGCTACGGGCTGTGCTTTCTAGCTGGCGAGTTCGATGCTGGTCTGGTCTTTGTCGATCGAGCGCTTCAACTCAATCCGAACCTTGCTACAACGTGGGTGCTCAGTGGACTGCTCAGAAACTTTACGGGTGAAACGGATGTTGCCATCGAGCACTTGGCGCGCGCGATGCGGCTCAGCCCGCTCGATCCTGCCCTCTACCATATGCAGGCCGGGACTGGGTTGGCGCATTTCCTTGCTGGCCGCTTTGACGAAGCGTGCAAGTGGGCCGAACGCGCACTGCGTGAAGAACCTAACTGGGTACCGGCGTCATCTGTCGCCGCAGCCGCCCATGCTTTAGCGAGTCGCCCAGAGGAAGCCGAACGGGCGATGGCCCACCTGCGGGCGGTTGATCCCGAACTGCGGGTGTCAACATTCACCCTTAGGATTTTCCGGCGGCCAGAACACCTCGCCCGCTGGCAAGACGGGCTTCGGAAGGCGGGACTGCCGGAATGAGAGTTCGGCAGGGCCGGGATCTGGGGTATTGCGGACAAGGGATTTGAGATCGCGGAATGTGGGTATGAACGGCAGGCAGGGCAGCGCGAGCGGCTGGTAGAGCCGAAACTTTCGTGCGTCGTTGCCACCACCGTCTGACCTCGGGGATTTGGCCTTCCCCTGGTCGGCCGAAACCCAGCGGAATTCGCGACCGCCATTTGCTGTGCGGCTCGCTCCTCCCGCTTGCAGCAGACTTCCGCCGCAAGCGGGTCTTGCAACGCAACGCAGCATCTGGTGCTCGGCGGAGAGCAACAGAGCGGGACCCGCGCCGGCTTAGCGACGGATGCCCTCGAGTTCCGCTTTCGCCCAATCGATCACCTGCTTCTCAGTTTGACCGGACACTAGGCGTGCCACCATCCCCGGGATCATGGAGCGGGTCCAGATCTGTACCCCAACGTCTGGCGGCCCGCTTGAGCCGACGATGTAGTACTCGGCATCATGGTGGGGGCGCACAGGATAATTGTAGATCGTGCCTTTCGGCGGCTCAATTTCAGCCCAAACTGGCAGATCGGCCATCGACAGAAATGGCGGGATGTCATAGCCCGCCGCCGGAACGCTAAGCTTGGTGACGATTTCGCGCTGGCTCAGGAACGACATCAGGTCTTTTGCCGCCGACTTACTCTGTGCCCATTGCCAAATGCCCCAGAAATAGGGGCGATGCGGCACAAGTCGACCCATCTTGCCCCTGGGATTTGGAAAGTGCCAGGTGTCGGCTGCGATAGCAGGCGCATCACGCTTGGCTACGGCCCAGGCACTGGGCGGGTTCCAAATGAGGGCCGCCGAGCCCGCAACATAGGCCTTGTTGTTGGACGCGTCATCGTAGGAGACGGTGTTCGGGGGCAAGTAGGGGACGAAGCGCTTGACATAATCGAGCGCCTCGCGGACCGAATCAGAATCGACCGTGATGTTACCTTTGCCATCCACGAGATGCGCCCCGAACGCTCCGAACGTGGCGCCCCAGGTCTGGTTCGCGTCCGTGCTGTTGGCGCCGCAGCCAAACGCAAACAGGTGGCCCGCCTTGTGACACTGCTCGGCCATCTTCAGCTGCTTTTCGTACGTCCACTCGGCAGCACCTTTGGTCTTCACGTCGCTGGCCGGGTACCACTCGGTCACATCCTCGCCGGTACTATTCTTAATCATCGAGATGCGTGCGCATGGCGGCAGGGGAGCCGAGCCCCAAGCGACCGGTACGCCCAACCATTTCCCCTCCGACGTGCCAAGATACTCCACGGCCTTACTGACCGGACCGTACTGCTTGATCAGCCCGTCCATCACGTCGTTCACGGGTGTCAATTTGTTGCCATACTGCTGGGCGTTCCATTGGTCGAAAGCAAGGATGTCGTGCCCGCTCCGCGCCTGCGCCTCGGCTGCCTGCGTGAGAACGATCTTGTTGCCGGCGGAGGGAATGAAGTCGATCGTTACGTCAACCTTGTTCTTGGCGGCCCATTCGTCGACCAGCCCTTTCAGCACTGGATTGGCCGCCGGTACCCAGTGATCCCAGATGCCCATCGTCAGCTTGCCAGCGGCGGCGGCTGTCTGAACATGCACCAGTGGCAGGGGTGCGCTGAGCGCGCCTGCCGTGACTTTCAGCGCTTGGCGACGGGTGATCCGATGGGCACGTGTCATGGGCTGCTTCTCCCTCTTAGCGCTTTCACCTATATTTTTTGCACTGAATTGCTGATCGCTCTGACATCCTCGATCCAAATTGAGGCTCGCTGGACAATATAGTGGCTTCGGCGGGCGCTTGTCCCACTTTATATGCGCTTTTTTGTTTGCAGAGCTGTCCCTTAGGCGCGCGGTGAACCCGAATCCCCTCTGCTTGTGAAGATGCACACGAGACCATTGGCATTCACACCCACGCCCGCTGTCCGCGCCACGCCCGATGCTGGCTCAATCCCGTGCGGACTATCGACGTCGTGTGAGTGCCTTCTCCCCCGCAACCATGGCAAGAAGCGACGGGGCTGCGGACACGACTTCGGCGTGTTGCAGCCGGGTAAGCAGGATTATTACCTCCACAAGGAGGTGACAAAAGTGCGTTTAGGGTCTGCTATCAGCTCACAGTAGCAAATCTTGGCATGTTCGACTTCGCGCCCGTGGCCCACACCTCGGCCAGGGAGGCGCACAGGTGATCCATGTCGGCGTCCGAATGCTGCGGGGTCGGCGTTAGCCGTAGCCGCTCGCTACCGCGCGGCACGGTAGGATAGTTAATCGGCTGGATGTAGATTCCATACTGTTTGAGCAACCTGTCGCTGATGACCTTGCAGCGCACGGCATCGCCAACGAACACCGGCACGATATGACTCGGATTGTTCATCAACGGCAAACCTAATGCGAAAAGCCGCTTCTTCAGCGTGCGCGCGCGCTCCTGGTGGCGTGCGCGTTCGATCTGGCTGACCTTCAAATGCCTGACGCTCGCCAACGCGCCGGCGACCACGGCAGGGGCCAACGAGGTCGTGAAAATGAAGCCGGCGGCATAGGAGCGGATTGCATCGCAGCACTCGCGGGAGGCCGCGATGTAGCCACCCATCACGCCGAACCCCTTGGCCAGCGTACCATTCACGATATCGATGCGGTGGGCCTGACCATCGCGCTCGGCGATGCCGCCGCCGCATGAGCCATAGAGGCCAACCGCGTGCACTTCGTCAAGATAGGTCAGCGCATCGTACTTCGCCGCAAGATCGCAGATCCTCTCGATCGGCGAGATGTGACCATCCATCGAGTACACACTCTCGAACACAATGAGCTTCGGTGTCTGTTTGGGATACTGCTGCAATAGCCGCTCGAGATCGGCAACGTCGTTGTGTCGGAAGATGCACTTAACCCCGCCGCCGTGGCGAATTCCCTCGATTATCGATGCGTGGTTCAGTTCGTCGGAAAATATGACCAGGTCGGGAATGAGCTTGGCCAAAGTTGCCAGCGTGGCGCCATTGGCGACGTAGGCGGACGTGAACAACAGTGCCGCGCTCTTACCGTGCAGATCGGCAAGCTCGGCCTCAAGTTCCACGTGATAGTGCGTCGTGCCGGAAATGTTGCGCGTGCCGCCCGAGCCGGCGCCGACGGTATCGATGGCCTCGTGCATTGCCGCTCGCACCACCGGCGACTGGCCCATACCGAGATAGTCGTTCGAGCACCATACCGTGATGTCGCGGCTCCCGCGCTCGGTGACGTGCTTGGCGCGCGGGAATGTGCCGCACGACCTTTTGATATCGGCGAAGGTACGGTAGCGCCCTTCTGTCCTGAGGGCATCTAGTGCATCCACAAAGCGACGGTGGTAGATCACTGCCTCACCTCGTTCATTCCGGCAGAGGTTCCGGGGTGAAGAGCTGGTATTCCGCCAATCTCGCGAAGAGCCTCGGGAGAAGGCCGCTCGCGACTAACAGGCTAAAACACCAGCTCGAATCCAGAGAAGCGTGAGGTTCATCACTAGCCTCACCGGGTGACAATATCTCGCTTCAACGGAAGCAGAATCGCGGTCAACTCCCGCTGCTCTCTTGGCGGAACGCCGTATTTATTGAGCGATTTTCCGAGATCCTGTACGAGGGCATTGAAATCGGCATTGCGGATGCCGAGGCCGCGATGCGCCGCTTGCATGCTGCGCCCGCTGTAGCGGCATGGACCGCCGCTAGCTTGGCAGATTTGTTCGACCAGGAGGCGCTTGAGGCGCGGGATGTTTGTCGTGCCGAAGAACCCATTAATGCGGCGGTCTTCGGCAACATTCTGAACAAAGTCCTCGACGACCAGCCGGATGGCCGGCTTTCCGCCGAGCCTGCTATAGAGCGAGCCGTTGTGCATCGTCGCCTGAGCCGCAGATGACATAAGCAGGATGGCAATTACGCCGGTTGCTATGCGTATTTTCATCTCGACAACCTCCATTGCATTTCGCGCGCTCTCGAGGGAGCGGTGGAGGTACGGCACGCCGTAGGTCCGGTTTCAGAGTTTTTCTAACAAATGCGTGAACGGCGGCCTCGCGGATGGCGTCCTGCGCTAATCCTCGTCGTTGCCGCAAGTTGCGCCTGACTGGAAAAACCGCGCGTCACGTCACGCTCCTTGTTGCGTGGTCTGACCGGGCCTAACACCGACACGCGAGCCTCTATGGCTTCCTCTACCATCGGCATGGCGTTACGACCGTCGGAGAATCAGACCCCCATGACCTCAGGGAGAGGCGCGCGCAAGGCACGCAGAAAGGCCGCCTCTGACCTGTTCTGACGCGTCCTCAACCCTGCTGGACCTGCGGGGTGTCTGCCCTGCACGAGTTCGTTTGACGCGGATGAAACAGTGATCACGCTCTGAGCGGCGGCAGTTGGAGAGATCGTTCTTGCACCTTAGGGCCGTTATCAAAGATTTCCTTACCACCGTCGTAATGGGCCGCCTTCGCGATGCCTTTTTGCAGCATCGACCCAAAGCCGTCTGCGGTGACGACAGCTCCCAGACTGGTTAGAGTGCGGGATTGTGACCTCTCGCAACGCTTGGAGGACACGCCGGAATGGGCGCGCTGGCACTCTGCGGGCGACTTGTTCCCTCCAAACGTCCGCTGTTTCTCCGTCCTCCGCGCCGAGGCCTATCATGAGCCCCTCAATCCGGCCGGCAGCGCCCTATGATCTGCCGGCGATTGTCGCGTTATTAATCCAAGACGCCCAGGAGCGCAGGTCGCTGGACTCCCAACTGTGGCGCCTCGCGTCGGACGCCCGGGCCCGGGTGGAAAGAGCAGTAGGTGCCACGCTCAACAGGGCGGAAGAGCGCGCACCAGAACACTGGCTTGTCGCTGAGCATGCAAGCCGAATTGTTGGTGTTGTGCACGCGATGATCGTGCCCGTTCCCCCGATCTATGCCCCATCGGGTGCTCCCGGACTGTTTCTCGACGACTGCTTCACATCGGCCGATGCTCCATCAGACACGGCTGAGGCGCTGCTCGTGGCGAGCGAGGCTGCGCTGAGAACGGCAGGCGCGGCGGATCTGATTGCGTCCTGCCCGGCAGCAGGACGTTTGCGGCCGCTCTATGAGCGCCATGGCTATGAGCCGGTGACACTCTACATGGCAAAGCATCGGTTTCGACCTGACGCCTGGCCGCTCAGGGTGCGACCGGCCAACGTTGAGGATGTGCCTGCAATCGTGAAGCTCAGCGCAGCACATCGACGGATGCTTGCGATGGTCAACCCGCGCTTCTGGCGTATCCATCCAGAAGCCGACAGCCGCTTCGATGCGTGGATGCGCCGGAGCTTGACATTCCAAGATCGCGACATGTTCGTCGCAGTCGAGGCGGCCGAAGTGCGCGGCTATGTGATCGCCCAGCCTATTGCGCCTCTGCTCGTTCCAGCCGCGCATACTACGATCGGCGTCATTGATGACTTCTACGACGAGGACTTCGCAAGCGTCACGACCGTGTTAGCCAGCGGAACCAGCAGTGAGGACCTCCTGGCAGCGGCCGAAAGCGCGTTTGCGCGACGCGGCGTCGCCAGCGCACTTGCCGTGTGCCCCGCAGCGTGGTCATCCAAGGTCTCCCTGCTGCAGCGGAGAGGCTATCGGAACGCCAAGGTCTGGATGCTGAAGCGTTGAACGCCGCCCGTTTAACCTCGCTCGATGATCTGCCGCTCTGGCCCATTCGCCTTCGCGATATGGCGCAATGTCCGGGTGTTTGCGGTACGCGTGCACACTTTGCTCGGTCCAGGCTATGCCCGTCGCCATCTTAGTGCCCGACTTGTTCAGCACGGCGATCTGCCGGTTGGGGCATCAGACGCGCTCGCGCACGAGCGTAATCAGATCGTTGGTCGCAGGATTGCAGCTCCGGCCAGACGATGTAGGCTGCCCAGGTCGCAGGTGCCCCTGAGCCGAGGCTTGGACGCGGTTGCTAGCCGCCCCCGGCCAGAACCTTGACAAGCCGGTACAGGTATTCCTGGCCCTCGAAGAAGGACTTCACGGGCACGCGCTCGTCCTTCCCATGGGCGCGGAAATCATCGACTTCGTCGGCGAGGCCGGAATTGCCGTAGGCGGGAATTCCGGCATTGCGCAAATACGTGCCGTCGGAAGCGCCGGGACTCATGATGGGAATGACAGGGGTGCCGGGCCAAAACTCGGCAGTGACCTTCTCGATGGCGCCCATGATCTCCTGGTGCAGTGGTGAGGGCGTGCTGAGCACCGGCCCGCCGAACGGCGTGATCGAGATTCCATCATCGGCCAACACCTGCCTCAGGGTCGCATACACCTCGCCAATCGGCTCACCCGGCAGGACGCGGCAATTGACCGTGGCGCTCGCCCTTTGCGGAAGCGCGTTGACGGCGTGTCCACCCTCGATTTGCGTGGCAACGCAAGTGGTGCGCAGTTGCGCGTTGTAAATCGGGTTCGCCGACAGGCGCGTGATCGATAACGCGTCGAGATCTGGGCGACCGGCAGCGATTGCGCGCATGTCGGCCGCCGTTTGCTGGTTCTCCAACTCTGCCGCGCGCAAGAAGAAAGTGCGTGTGATCTCGTTGAGCTTGAATGGAAAGCTGAATTTCGCAAGTCGCCCGAGTGCTTCTGCAAGGCGATAGATCGGGTTTTCCTTGGTCGGCAGTGAGCTATGTCCACCTCGGTCCGTCGCTTCCAACTTATAGCTGACGAAGACCTTCTCGGCGACCTGCACGCCGTTCCAAACGGGTTTGCCGGCCTTGAGGCCTACGCGGCCACCCTCATTTATGGCAAACTCTGCGTCGATGAGAGGTCTATGGTTGGCGAGGAGCCAGCGGATCCCCAACCCGTAGGCATCGCCGATTTCCTCGTCCGTCTCCAGCGCCACGATGATGTCGCGCTCGGGCACGTAACCCTCCCGCTTGTAGCGGATCAGGATGGCGACGAAGGCTGCGGCCATGAACTTGTTGTCGGTGGTGCCGCGACCATAGAAGTAGCCGTCCTTCGCCGTGAGCTTGAAGGGATCCAACGACCAGTCCGCCGGCCTGGCATCGACAACGTCGGTATGCGCGAGCAGCAGGATCGGCTTTCGCTCGCCTGTCCCGCGCAAGCGAGTCACCAGGTTGCCCTTGCGTGGCGCGGGGGAGAGAACGTGCACATCGGAACCGGTGAAGCCCGCCGCCCGCAGATGAGCGGCCATGGCCTCCGCCGCGCGCGCAGTATCGCCGGTGGCCGTGACAGTGTTGATCTCGACTAGCTCTTTGTAGATGTCGACGGCGATCTGCTGATGTGGCGCGAGGGTCTGGGCGCGTGACGATGCGGGGGATAAGAGGAGGATTGTGCAAACCGCCAGCCACCCAAGCAACATCTGAGCCTCCAAGCTTTAACAAAGCGAGCATCGGTGACTTTCTTAGCAGTCGGCAGTGGGGACGAATACAATCTGCGGTGCATGGGTCCGAACGAAACGCCATTGCGCCAGCTGGTTGTTCGCATGGCCGGGATCGGGGGAGCTGCGGAAGATGCTAGGTCCGCTGAGACGGGCTGCGATCTGCGTTCTTCGACTAGGCGCAAAGATATTGCACTCGTCGGTGCAAAAAGGTGTTCAATGGCGGACGTAGGTTTTTCAACACCGCGCCTGGATATCCGCTCGTCGGGCTCGAGGCGCGTTGCATGGCCTTGATGTGCGTCCGCTTTCAACAACTTCGCGGAACCCTGGGCAACGCCGAGTCGTTCGCCAAGTGAAGAGCCACGCGTTCTAGGGAGACGGCAATGTTCAGGCTTTCACTTGCTCTTACGATTCTGTTTATGCTCGTAGCACCCGGCGTACCCTCCGCTAGGGATGAGACAGCATCGGCGAAATCACGAACCACCAATGCCCGGGGTGCCGCAACGACCCGGCGAACCTCGATCCAGCGTGGGGCTGCCTACCGAGCCGCGCCCACTACCCAACGCAGTTGCGGTCAATTCATGTACTGGAAGGATGGCAAGTGCAACGACGCCCGCAACAAACCAACGAAGTAGCGGGTCTTTGCGCCCGAGGAGCTTTCCAGTAGCCGCTGCGAAGCCATGAACCGCTGAGATGCGGCTCCGGACGGCTTCCGGACGACGTTCAGTAAGCAGTGAAGCACAGGCAGACAGTAGAGGTTGGCCGGGCGGCGCATACGCAAGGTAACTGCCCGGCCCTTTCGGGCGCCTGTGCACGACGCTGCCCAGGGTGAGCGTGCGCTGTCAGGAGACGCTGCTGCCGCCACGATGATCGGTCCCGCTTTGGCGCGAGCGCGCATGTTAAGAACAGCTCCGGAGCACACGGTACGGAGATAGGCTCCAGAACACTCAGTGACGTCGGCCCCCCGGGGGCTCCCGGCGGCCCTTTCTCCGGAAATCATGATCTCGCTCAGGCCGCTGCTTGTTACTGATCAACCCAACGGCTCCCTCAGCACGAGGATGAAGCTAGAAGGACGCGAGGGGTTTCCCTCTCATCAGCCCCGGGGTCGTGCGCGCGTGCCCGTGGAGTGAGATTTTCTCACAAAGATCATCAGCTTGCGCGTGCAGATGGGGGGTGGTGAGACTGCAGCTTAGGTTGAGGCAGGCGAAATCCTTGGGCCAGGATGCCTGCGTCAGGCGTTTTCCTGGCATGGAACAGCTGTTGCGCATGCTGCCAGCGAGGCGACAGCCGCTTGCGGTACGTTATGGCGTTACTTCCGCTCTGGTCGGGCTTTGCTTCCTGGCCGTGATGGGACTGCAGGGCCGCAGTGGTCTCCTGGCCTTCTATCTCCTCTTCCCGGCAATCTTTGCGGCATCCGTACTGTTCGACCGCGGCTCGGGGGTGTTCGCGGTCGTACTTGGGGCGGTACTGATGTACCCGCTGATGAAGCCCGCCGACAGCTCCCTGTTGCCGGCCGATGTGACGATTTCGCTCGTGGGATTCATCGTCGTGGCGCTGGGTGTCGCGATCGTCAGCGAAGGCCTACGCACAGCCTGGGAACGTGCGGCCGCTGCCGAGCAAACCAAGGACTTGTTATTGCGCGAGCTCGGCCATCGGACACAAAACAATCTTGCCCTTGTGGCATCCGTCCTCTCCCTTCAGGCACGGACGAAGGATAACTCGGAGGTGCAGAGCGCGCTCGAGAAGGCGGTGGCACGCGTTCAGGCGATCGCCAGCGCCCATGAGCACGTCCAGCTATTCAGGCACGAGGGTCGGGTCGAAATGCGCCCGTATCTGGAAAGGCTCTGCACCCATCTTGGAGATTCCCTCAGAGAAGTGCGGCCTATTGCCGTCAAAGTCGAGGTCGATGATGTGCATCTGCGCACCGAGCAGGCCGTCCCGCTCGGCCTGATCGCCAACGAGCTCGTCACCAATGCGCTCAAGCATGCCTTTCCCGACGACCGCAGCGGAACCATCCGGGTTTTGCTGAAGAGAGGGTCATCACTGGACCTCGTGGTCGAGGATAACGGCGTTGGCTGTCCCCTCCACAAGACCGAGCGGCTGGGCTCGCGGCTGACGCGGCTTTTGGCCGAGCAGCTCGGGGCCAAGCTCGCTTGGGAGGAGGCAGCGCCCGGATGCCGCGTGCGCGTCGAATTCTCGATATCCTAATGGAGCGGTCGGCGCGTGGATCAGGAAGGAGCATAAAAATTCTGAAGTAAAAAGCGCATTCGGTCTCGCGCACTCGCTGCCCGTGCACGCGCCAGAAATTGACAGTTCGGCGAGGCCGCAATTCGGTGCCGTTGTGGAGACACAGCGGATGCTGGCACCGACGAGAGAAATTGATCCAAATCTGCACTCACCAATGGGTTCTGCGGCTGCGGTAGCAAAAGTCAGCGGCAGGAGCTTCCGGCCCTCAAAACAGGAGAGTCGCCGAGCTCAAGGTCAGGCGAACCCCGGCCAGCGCGTCGGCGGTGATCCTGCAGCACCCCTTCCCGCTCACCCCGTCGACCTTCGCAGAACCATCGAGCCCTGTCGCTAACGTCCAGATGTCGTTTGATACTCAAGGTGCGCTGCGACTGCAGTAACAGGCCTTCGCAATTGCTCCTGTCGCGCAAGACGCAAACTTAGCGGCCCTAGCCGTGTGGTTGGTCGTCTTCCTCACGACCGGCCGATTGACGGTGACGCGATCATAGCCAGCGCAACCAAACCGATGGCGCCTACTCTGACTGGGTCCTGGGTGTTGCATTGGATTTCAATGGGTTGGCGATTTCACAATTTCGCGTTCCGACGCAAGGATGCGGCAGAACGCGATCGCGTTACAGAATATCAGCCTCGGTAAACGTCGACTCCACCTCCCCCGCGACCTGCTGAAAGAACCATCGCAATTTATCGCGGTCCTTTCCCTCGGTGCACCCATCGATGATGGTGAAGGCAAGAAACAGGTTCCAATCGCGGATGTTGGCGAGAAGCGCATTTAGGCGCTCGTGGTTGAATTTGCCGCGGCACGCAAACTGGCGCCAAAGGGCCACGGGTTCGTCGTGATACTGCACCATGGCCAGCATATCCAGGTCATCGCAGAAATCGGCCAAGAACGCCCGCGCCAGCGAAGCATGACTGTTGGCTGACATAATCGGCGCGCCCGGCTGCGCCCCAGCCTTGAAGGTGTCGTGTGTGTGAATGAGCACGCGCAGCCGCCAGTAGTCCGTCTCGGCGAGTTTATGGCGCAAGGCTTCGAGATTACGCTCGAGCTCTTGAATGTGGGCGCGAACCGTGCCCTCCGGATGCCCCGATCGTGGCTTACCCCAATCCAGATTACGCTGATAGCAAGGGTCACGCATAATGCTATCAAGCATTTGTTTGTAGTCGTTCATGGCCCCCATATCGGAACCGGTGCTCAGCTAATCCAACCAATCAAGATTATGTCCCAAGCCTTTGCCGACCCGCCAGGCACACGCTTGTGGTCCTCGCTTAGGCGCTGAGGCGATCTCGCCCGCCTGATGGTATCGCCCATCTGGGCGGCGAATTTCTTGCATCTTCGGCCCTGCAGCAAGCCAGTCCGCAAGTGAGGATCCTCTGAACCCCCTCCGCATCTCGGTCGCTGTTGCGGTTTTGATGGCGCGAATTCTTAGTCCTTTGCGATTTTCGTAAAAGGCCACATAGCAGGTTCCGGCCTTACCCGGGCAGCCGTTCCTTGTTTGCTGGGCATTACGGTGCCAACGGGCGTGGCCTTGCTTACTCGTTCTTTGCTTCCGATCGAGCAGCATCGCCGGGCAAAGAAAGGTAAAGCCGCGCGTTGGCGTTTGTTGCCAGCTGGCGCAACGTTGCAAGTTCTTCGAGGCGCAAGAGAGCCGGGTGTTCGGCATAGGCAGCTGCATTGCTGCGACGGCGCTCAAGGGCAAGGGTCTCGGCAGCAACGGCGGTTTCCGTGGCTGTTGCTCGCGCGGTCGCCTCCTGCCGGATGGTGTCCGCCGTCGCAGCCGCCTGTAACCGGGCCGCTTCAGCCTTCGATTCTGCTTCTATCCGCTGCACCTCGGACTTTGTGCGTGCTTCGACGAGTTGGGCTTGGCTCTGGCGCTCCGCCGCCAGCACCCGGTTCATCACTTCCTGTACGTTTCCTGGGAACGATAAATCCCGGACGTCTGCGCGACCAATGTTGACACCGTAGCCAGCCGCGATCTCCTTGACGTCCTCAAGGATCTCTGAGCTCAGACGGTTGCGATTTGTGAGGATCTCCTCGAGCGTCATGCGAGCGAGGGCCCGGCGCGCGGCCAGCTGAACATCGCTGTAAAGGCGATCTTCATAGCTTTCCACCGCATGCACGGCGGCTTTAGGATCAATCACCGTAAACTGCACAACAATGCTGACGCGCAATGCGACCTTGTCAGCAGTCAGGATTTCCTGCCCTTTAATGATCAATTCGCGTGATCGCATGTCGACGAGCACAACCTCAATGACATCAGGTTGGCCAAAAATCGTTGTCCAAGGCGATGCCTTGAAACGGTGCCGACCCGCGCCGAGAATGCACTCGAAGGCACCATTACGGTAGAGCAACCCGCGATGCGTATCTTTAATAATGTAATCGGATCTTCCAGTCATGCAGCCTGCTTCGGTGCTCAAAGTTGTGGGTGCGACCCCGAACCCAACCTAGGTGGAGGATAGGCTGGACCAAGTTGGCAACTTTCCCTGGGTCTGCGTTTTCAGCCATTGGCGCCCGTTTGCAGATGTGCGCATAAACCTTTCTATCATGGAGCTTTTCTCGGTATTTGCGTGCTCAACCGTTTGCGCACATTTGCGCGCGAGCGCGTGAGGTTTGTAGCGCAGGCGTAGCCCATGGGGAAGAGAGTGCCAGGATGCGCAAGCCGAAACCTGGCTCGCGCCTGTCCCAGATTTCACTGCGCCTGCTCTTGGGTGCTGGGCGCAGCGAACGGTATGGGTAGCATGATGGTAGCTAGCGCATGATACCAATATGCGGTTGGTTGGCTTTCGCGGTAGCGCTCTCTGCTTGCGATAATCCTTCCATCAATCAGCAAACGTCTGCGGATTGGGATCGTTGCCAGCAATACAACGATGGCAACCCCGCATCGGCAGTCGATGCCTGCACGCGTTTGCTGCAAGCTGATGATGATCGCCTCGTGCGCCGTGTCTATGCTTACAATTGGCGGGCTCACGCGCTCATGGATCTAGGCGAATGGGAGCGCGCCAAAGCTGATTTCCGCAAAGTTATTGAGTCGGAGCCGAGCTATACGTTTGCGGCACAGCAGATACGACACATCGAGGAATTACAGGAGTATGAGCTACGCAGTAGTGCGCCTTTGCAGAAATGACATGACGGTCGCGCGGACCCCGCCATAGGTGAGCACCTCGACAGCACCCGCGTATTCGGCGCCACTCTTGCTGTAGAGGCGCACCCTGTCACCGTCCTTGACGACCTGAAACCTGAAACCGTCTCACTTGTGTTCGAACAACCAGCCAGGCCCGCGCGATGGGCGCGCCGCGTGGGCAGGCACGAGGGACCGACGAAGGTTGGACGCACGGGGCCCAAGTATAGCGCTCGCTAGCGGCGCGTGCGAAAGGGCGAAGTCCCACAACATCATTCGTCGCCAACCTACAGAAAGCCAGAAAAAGGTCTAGCGGCGGGAAGGATTGCGACCCTCCAGAATGGCCCAAACCAACACAAAAAAAGTGGGTGGGTCAGGTGACCTACCCATCCCGTACGACGGCTGATGCCGCCGCATTGTCAAACCGGCTGGCGTCGCCGCCGAGGGCGCGTGAAAAACATCCGACGAGATCTCGTCTGGGCGCTTGCCTATAATCGTGGCCACTTCAGTACCGGTAGATTGGCACCTGTCGCCATTGGTAGACGGCGGCTTAATTGATCCCGCTCGCTCGCGCAATGTGGATGCACACGGTCGCCCTGATCTCGCGCATCACTTCGTCTGGCTCTTTGGGTGACACGGCCGAACTCCCTTCACGCCGCTGCTTTGTACCTACGGGATTTGGCCGCTACCCGACGGCAGAAAGGTTATGTGACGCTACAGACGATACAAAATTGAGGCGGCGCAACATCGGGACGATACATACACGCACTAGCCATTGGTCAGATAAAGGAGATTGCCATGAAGACCATCCTTTCCGTTTATCTAACCTTACTTGTTGCACTTGCAGTCCTCGTCGGCATCGCAGGGTACGCCAACGCGCTCGACGCCAAAACCTTCTACGCGCAGATCGACCGCGTGAAAGCAAATGCTGCCTTTTGTTGTGAACCGTCGAACTGCGTATGTTCCGCCAAGGACGATTGGACGGCGTGGGGCGGAGCCGTGCGAGGGTTAGAAAAATAGCGGCTACAAGCAACGACACGCCGCCTTATCAGCTTACACAGGGCATCGGGATCTTCTAGTACATCCTCCGGGGTTTGCATTGATTTCGGCCGCCCTGTGAAATTGCCATGCTGGCGATATGCATAGGATCGCTCTTCTGGCGGCACTTTGCAGCGTGCCCATGCTCGCGGCCGTCGACACAGTGCGTCGCGGAGGCATTCCAAAACCCTACTGGGGAACGTGGGCGCCGAGCGCGAGCGGCTGCAAGGAGCCCGATCAGCGCATCTTTCTGTCAAGTGAGGACTACGTCGGTCCGGAAGCGTCGTGCAAGGTCGTGTCAGTAAGCGAAACGCCCAGCCAGA
>Ga0081455_10004033_pt1 | contig 16654 bp, 18 predicted proteins | sample TabmetS3T2R1_FD_70207 | JGI IMG/M metagenome (GOLD analysis project Ga0081455, IMG submission 70207) | Tabebuia heterophylla rhizosphere microbial communities from the University of Puerto Rico - S3T2R1 | ecosystem: Host-associated > Plants > Roots > Rhizosphere ... | reverse complement strand
AGCCAAAACTCAAGAGCCGCGCTTATATTTGCGGTTTGATTTTTCAGCCATGCTCGAGAAAAAGCGAATTTTTGCCACGTCACGAATCGGTGATCCAGCTGAGAACCGGCTGCGCGAGCAGGGGTATGATGTCGAAGTTTTCCAAGGACCAGAAGCGCCGCCGAAGAAATTGATCATTGAGAAAGTGAAGAGTGGCATCGACGGATTGATCACGACGCTGCGGGATCCGATCGATGCGGACGTGTTCGAAGCAGGGAAGGGGACGCTCAAGGTCGTGGCGCAGATTGCGGTGGGCTTCGATAACATCAATCGCGCCGACGCGAACAAATACAAAATCCCATTCACCAACACCGCCGACGTGCTCACCGAAGCGACCGCCGAGTTCGCGTTTTTCATGATGGGAATGCTCGCGCGCAAAATGTGGCAGAGCGAGCGCCTGGTGCGCGAGCAGAGATGGCCCTCATGGCATCCGTTTCTGCCGTTCCTCGGAGACGAAGTCACTGGCAAAACAATTGCAGTGATCGGCACGGGGCGCATTGGCCTTGCGATGATCAAAAAATGCTCGGGATTTGACATGAACATGCTTTGTTATGACCCGGCGTATCACAACGAGAAATTCATCGCCGCAATCCAGGAAGTGATGGACCTGCGCCACGCGCGAGGAATCCAGACTGAGAAGACGTCGATCAAATACGTCGAGTTCGAGGAAGCACTGCGCAACGCTGATTACATAACGATCCACGTGCCGCTGTTGCGTGAAGATGAAACAGACAAACCGACTTATCACCTCATTAACGAGAAGACATTGAAGCTAATGAAGCCGACGGCGTACCTGATAAACTCGTCGCGCGGTCCTGTTGTGGACGAGAAAGCGCTCGCGAACGCTTTGAAAGAAAATGTCATCGCCGGCGCTGCGCTCGACGTCTTCGAAAAGGAGCCGCTGGCGCCCGATTCGCCGCTGCTTGATCCCGAAATCGCAGACCGCTGTCGCGTGTTTCATCATTTCGCCAGCGGCGCAAGGATCACGCGACTCTCCGTCGATCCCGACAAAGGCATGGCTGGCCGCACCGTGCAGGGATTGATCGACGTGCTGGAAGGCAATTATGGCGGCGACCCATCGAAAATGCCATACGTCGTGAATAAGGAAGCGTTCGGATGAAGTTGAGAGTTGATGGTTGAGGGTTGAAGGTTGAGAGCTTCTGACGCTATTTCGCATGAAATACTCAGTCACCATCCTAGTTCTTGCGATCTGTAACTTTGCGCACGCTCAGACGACGGTTCTGACGGCCGATCCCAGTTTGCCAATTCCCAAACTAGTTTTTGACGAAAAGGGAGACTTGAAAATTACCGCGTCTGCGACGTCGTCCCTGGGTGACTTCGATTTTTTGGTGGGCAAATGGAAAATGCACAATCGCCGGCTCAACAAGAGGCTCGAAAACTGCAAGGATTGGACCGAGTTCGATTCGTCTGACGAGAATCGGAAAATCCTTAGCGGCACTGCAGATACGGACATTTATTCCTCCACTGAATTCCCCGGGCAGGAGGGGAAAAATTTCGAAGGGCTAACGCTGCGGCTCTTTAATCCAAAAACGAGGTTATGGAGCTTGTACTGGGTTGCCAGTAACTCCGGTGTAATGGATCCGCCCGTGGTGGGCTCGTTTGAAAACGGTGTCGGCCATTTCTTCTGCAAGGATACCTTCAAGGGCAAACCCATCATCGTGATGTTTCGCTGGGATGCGCGAAACAAGGATCGTCCAGTTTGGGGTCAGGCGTTTTCTACCGACAACGGCAAAACCTGGGAATGGAATATGTATAACGTGTCGGAGCGAGTCCCTTAAATATCTCTGCTTGGTGCTTCGCGGCTCTGGTTCAGGATGACGAGGCTAACCTGATTTGGACACCGGCGACGGCCATACCGCCTTCGCCGACGGCAGCAGCGCAACGTTTTACTGAGCCGGAGCGCACGTCGCCTGCGGCAAAAATACCCGGCAGACTTGTCTCGAGCGGGCTGGGCTGATGTTTGTTCGCCTTCCACGCCGGCGCCTCAGCGACGCTCGTTCCGGTTTTGATAAATCCCTTGTCGTCGCGCTCGATTTCCGGTGGCAGCCATTCAGTGCACGGTTTTGCGCCGATCATCGAAAAAACAGCCGGCGTTTGAACGATTCGGCGTTCGCCTGTCTCAGCATTTTCCAGCTCGATCTGTTCGAGCTTTTTCCCGCCAGACATCTTGCGGATCTCCGTCTGATAAAGAATCTCAATGTTCTCGCGCGCCTGGACCCGACGCGAGAGGTAATCCGACATTTTGTTGGCAATGGTTTTCCCGCGAACGACCAGCAATACCTTGGCGGCGCCTTCGGAAAGATACATCGCCGCCTGGCCTGCCGAGTTGCCGCTGCCGGCGACCACAACCGTTTCGTTGCGACAAAGCTGCCCCTCCATTGCCGTCGCAGCGTAGTAAACGCCCATGTTCTCAAATTGCTCGCGTCCCTCGGCATTGAGCCGGCGGTAATCGGCTCCAGTAGCAATGATGACGGCTTTTGCTCGAAGTACTGCGGAACAACCTTCGACCTGGAGACAGGCGCGATATTCGGCGCTGCCGTTGTAATCAAGGGAGAGCGCCTGCGCCGGCGTGGAAAACTTCGCCCCGAACCGATATGCCTGCAGCTGCGCGAGCCAGGTTAAATCGCCGCCACTGATCCCGGTTGGGAAACCAAAAAAGTTTTCAATCAGCGACGATGAACCAGCCTGGCCGCCCGGAGCGTAACTTTCCAAAACGACCGTGCGCAAGCCTTCGGAGGCGGCATAAACCGCCGCGGCAAGACCGGCGGGACCCGCACCAACGATTGTTACGTCCGACACGATTTCGCTTTCATCCTCGAAGGCCAGCGGCCGCAGCAAACCGGCCACCTGCGCGACTTCACGCAATGAAGGTCTGCGCAATGGAGCGCCCGCCGGTGTAATCAGCGCCGGCAAGTCGCGAGTGGACAAATGCAGACGTTTGCTGAGCGCTTGTCCCTGTTCGGTCTCAAATTCGATGAGTCGATGAGGAATGCGATTTTTGTCCAGGAAATCATCAAGCTGGTGTCCTTCACGCGAGCCGCCCGAAGCGAGAACGCGCAACCCGGCAAATTCGCGATCGCGTCGCAGTCTCTTCCGACGCATGATCAATGCCTTTACGATCGGCTCACTTACACCGGGCAATTCGGCGAACGCGCGCCGGAGTTCAGTCGCTGGCACGTGTAGTATCTCTGCCTCTTCCGAGGTTACCCTTGCCGACGCGAGGACCGAAGTGCCTTGGAGCATCGCGACATCGCCGGTGAAATCACGCTCGCGCGCGGTGGCAAGAATCTGTTCGACACCATCACGTTGCTCAAACGCCTCTAGTTCGCCGCGTAAAATAATGGTCAGGCCCACATCACGCTGCCCTGCCTTGAAGACCAGCTCCCCACGTTTAAGCACACGCCTGTTTCCCAAAGGCTCAAGCAAGGAAAGCTGGTGATCGTCGAGTTTCGGAAAAGCGACACTTTCCGTATCGCGATAGAACTGTTCGTCCTGTTGTTCGTCAGTCATTTCACAGAGTTTACGCCGCGCGGCGGACAAGCAAACCGGAACGAGGCCCCCGATCGAGGGATCCGCGCCCCTCCCTTAAGATTATAGAGGGGCGGTATCAGGCGCCGTTTTCTCATGTTCGCGGAGCGTTTTTTGAGGCTAGGGATTAAAAAACTAAAAAAAATTGAAATTTTTTGAAATGTCCGCCCGTAAAATCTTTAGAAAAGGAGAACGCAATCGAGTCAACCAACCGAAACTGACATGAACCTCCTCATAGAAGATCCACTTAGTAAGACCGGTTTCAGCGGTCCAATTGTTTTGTTTCCGAGCTCTCCTGAGGTCGAAAGCAGCGCAAAGCAGCCGACGTCGCGGATTTCGCGCGTGGCGATGGACGCTTTTTTAAATGCGAAATCGGATAATGCTAGCAGCGGACATTTTTTTGTTCCTGCCCCCAAAGCCCCAGCAGCGACGGCTGAGAAGGAGCTCGCTCTCGGCGTGCTGAAACAGGCCGCCCACGATCTGCGACGGTTCCGTTCTGCGACCAGGGGGGTCCGGCGGGAACTGTATCTCGATGCCTACGATTGGGTCACCGCAAATGATTTTTCCTGGCCCTACTCGTTCGTGAACGTTTGCAAAACATTGAATGTCTGTTCGGAAGTTGTCCGCACGGAGCTCTTCGCCGACGCGTCGCTAAGCTGGTTTGATTATTGGGCAAAGCGCGCAGGCCAGGTTTCCCAGAGATTGCAGTCGTCATTTGTACGCATTTTCGCAGGCTGCTCCAACCGCGAGCATGCGGAAGCAACCATTTAGCCTCCCAATCCCAAATACTATGAAAAACCTCTGCATTACACTTTTTGAACGGCTGCGCCACTCCTTGCGGTCACTGGCTGGCCCGTCCCGCCGCAGGCACGACATGTTCCTAGTACACAACATGGCTTACTTTAATTTCGGCGGCGGCTGGAGAGAACTCCTACTGAACAATCAGGTCCAGAACACATGAAGATATCCGTCGAAGCAAAAGTGGCAGCGGCAGTGGCTATGGCGTTTGCGACGTTAACCGTAGGTGTTATCGCCCAGGAAGGAAGCGAGCATGGAACTGCCGGGCTGAGCCAAACGAGTTTGCAAGGGTCCGACATTTCCCTGGCTGTCCAGAACGGAAGCGGCGAGGGTCAGCTTCTCGCCCAGTACTGACAAAAGGCGGCGCCCCCCGGCACCTATATAGCGCCAAAAGCGCACCATTCACCTTCAGTTCGTTACAGGAAGGTGAAAAGAAGAGAGTTCGCGCGATTTTCCTCGCAAAATCAGATCTAGTAAGCGACCCTGCGTGAACGAAAGCGATTCCGGGAACACTGCAGGAGGGTGGTGCTTCGTTTCAAACGACGCATTGGACTGTCGTTTTGCGCGCCCGGAACGAGGACTCAACGGAGGCCTCTTTAAAGGCGCTCTCTGGGTTTTGCGAAGCCTATTGGCCGCCGCTTTACAGCTTTCTTCGCCATCGCGGGCATTCGTCCGCAGACGCGCAGGATCTCGTCCAGGGTTTCTTCGCTCATCTGCTCGAGCAGAATACCTTGACCCGTGCGGACCAGCAAAAGGGTCGGCTTCGCACATTCCTGTTGGGATCGCTGCAGAATTTCCTGTTTAACGAGTACGATCGTGCCCGCGCACTCAAGAGAGGGGGCGGGCGCCAGATCGTCTCGATCGAAGAACACTTGCCGGAAGCGGAAGCGGCCATGATGGCCACCGCTCATCTGAGCGACGCCGGTTGTTATGATCTTGTCTGGGCGTCGACCATCGTCTCGCGGGCGTGGGATAATCTGCAAAGCGCATTTGTCTCAGAAGGCAAGGCGGAGTGGCTTGAAGAATTAAGACCGTTCGTCGCAGGTGGGAGCGTTGTGCCGCTAAATCAAGAGGAAGCCGCGCGTCGTCTGGGAGTGCCAATTGCTACTCTGCGCACTTGGCTTTCGCGCCTCCGCCAGCGTTACCGCGAGTCATTAAGAACGGAAGTGGCCAATACCGTCTCAGACCCGGCAGATGTCGATGCGGAACTACAGCATCTTTATCAAATACTGATGAGAAGTTGAATTCACGCATGGGCTACAAAGGTGTTGGTCTGGAAACTGCAGCTGCGGGAGTCTGTGCGACCTGTGGGCGACCGCTGACTCAAATTGGTCCGAAAGGCGAATGCCTGCGTTGCCTTGTCAGTCTTGGTTTTCTTGCAGACGGTGAGGAACCGGAGAAACCAGCGGCGCAAGGTCGATTAACGCCCGGACCGTTGAAATATGCACACTTCGAGGTGGAAGTGGGTTCGGACGGTTTTCCTGTTGAACTCGGCGCTGGAGGAATGGCCGTCACGTACCGAGCTCGCGATACAGTGTTGAACTCGGTTGTAGCTCTTAAGGTCATCAACCGGAGCGTCGCGCAAAATCCCGATGCGCGGTCGCGTTTTCTGCGTGAAGCGCGCGCCGCGGCCAACATTCATCACCCCAACGTCGCTAGGGTGACTTATTACGGGGAGCAGGACGGCGAGTGCTTTTACGCCATGGAATTGGTCAAGGGCGAAACGCTGGAAGCCCGAGTGCGCCGTGATGGGCCGATGCCGCTCGCCGATGCTTTGGAGGTAATTGAACAGGCTACGCGGGCATTGGCTGCCGCGGAAGCATGCGGTGTAGTGCATCGCGACATCAAGCCGTCGAACATCATGCTCGAAGCCGACGCGAGTGGAGCGCTCAGGGTTAAACTGATTGATTATGGAGTGGCCAAAGTGATGGGCCCTCAGGCGGAGCTTGGCGCCGAACAAACTCAGGCCGGCTTTATTGGTACGCCGGCGTTTGCAAGCCCGGAGCAGTTCGCCGGCGCCAGTCAACTACCCATCGATACCCGTTCCGACATATACTCACTGGGTGTTACTCTTTGGTATCTGCTGACTGGTCGCACGCCTTTTGTAGGTGGGACGATGGAAGAAATCCGGATAAGACAAACCGGTGAGTTGCCTTTGGAACACGTCAAGGGCTTGCACCTTCCCGGGCAGGTCATAGCGCTGCTGAAATCGATGCTGGCTCCTGATCCGAAGGACCGACCGCAAACGGCACGCGAGTTACTTTCTGCTGTCCACAGCTGCTACGAAAAGTTTAATCCGCAAGCCCGCTCACGACGCCGGCGAGCTGCGCTGGCCGGTGCGGTCTTGATACTGGCGTTGACAGGTGCCGGGATCGCGTTTGGCGCCTGGTTGTTCCAACGCACGCGCTTATTTGCCCCGATCGAGCGATCGATTGCGGTGTTACCCTTCGAAAACCTAAGCAGCGATAAGGAGAACGCTTATTTTGCCGAGGGAATACAGGACGAAATTCTCACTCGGTTGTCCAGGATCGCCGATTTGAAGGTGATCTCGCGCACATCCACACAGCATTACAAAAGCGCCCCGGAAAACCTGCCCGAGATCGCAAAGCAACTCGGTGTTGCCCACATTCTGGAGGGAAGTGTGCAAAAGGCTGGCGACGCAGTACGCGTGAACGTGCAGCTAATCAAGGCGGCAACTGATTCCCATCTTTGGGCCGACACCATTGATCGCAAAGTGACCGACATCCTTTCGGTTGAAAGTGAAGTGGCCAAGGCCATAGCCGACCAATTACAAGCCAAACTCACAGGACAGGAAGAGGAAGTTATTGCCGCTAAACCTACCAACAATCCTCAGGCGTACGATGCCTATCTGCGCGGTTTGGCTTACACGCTGAAGACTGCATTTACACCGGCGAACTCTATTGCCGCCCAGAAATACCTCAAGGAAGCAGTGCGATTGGACCCGAACTTTGCCCTTGCCTGGACCCTGCTTTCTTACGTCGACGCGAGTGGCTATCTAACACAGAGTCTTCAACCAACAGCTGCCCTGCGTGATGAAGCGCGCGAGGCAGCCGAAACGGCTCTGAGGGTGCAGCCCAATCTTGGCGAGGGTTTACTGGCCAAGGGTTTTTATTACTACGCCTGCCTGAAGGATTACAACACAGCCTCGAAATACCTTGAACAGGCAGAGCGCGTGTTGCCCCATAGTAGCCGGGTCCTTCAAGGCCTGGCCTATGTCGAGCGGCGGCGAGGCAACTGGGACAAAAGCGAACAATATTTCAACGAAGCCGAGAAGCGGGATCCACGCAACGTTAACTTGCTCTCACAACATGCGCGTTCCTATGTCTGCCTTCGTCGTTTCCCCGAAGCCCTGGTCAAGCTTGAGCAGATTCTAAATATAACACCCGACGACATAGATACTCTTGTGTTAAAGGCGCGAATCGCACAGGCGCAGGGCGACCTCCCGCTCGCTTCATCGCTTCTGGCTCCGCTCGGGCCTGGGGCTGACTACGCTAACGCGTTAGAAACACAAGTCTACCAGGCAATCCTGGAGTCCCGCACTGCACCGGTCATTGCTCGGCTACAGGAAATATTGGCCAACCCTGATCAAGCACTGGGTTTTTACTATGGCGAACTGCGCTTTTGGTTAGGCTGGGCGCAGGAAGTTGCCGGCGATCATGCCGCAGCCCGCGAAAGTTGGAACCGGGCTCGCAACGAACTGGAACCTTTTCTCAAAGAACAGCCTGACAATCTTTTTCTGCTGGGAGATCTCGCGCTTACAAACATGGGTCTCGGTGACCGCGCCGCTGCACTGACTCTGGCCGAGCGCGCGATTGCCATGATTCCGATCGAGAAAGACGCGCTATTCGGTCCCAGGTCGCTTGAAATTCTCGCCCGTGTAGCCGCCCGCGCCGGCGACTCCGACCAGTCCATTTCGACGTTGGAGAGGCTGCTTTCGATCCCGTACGAAGCGCCTCTGGCCGCGAACCCGCCGCTTACTCCAGCGTTGCTCAGGTTGGATCCAATGTTTGAGCCACTGCGCAAAGATCCGCGCTTTCAAAAACTGGCAAAGCCGCAGCCGTGACTTGATATCTCAGAAGGCTGTAAAAATTCCCTGCGGATGCGATTCCCGCCTCCGCCGCCTTACAAGGGCCTGTCGAGTTTGATAACAATGGACTCCTCGTCGTCCGTTCACGAAGGTACCGTCCCTCAGATAAACATCAGGCTAGAGAGGGAATGACTGTTTGTGTTTCTCCTAATCCAGACGATATTGCGCGCCTATTGGATCACTCTATTTAACTTCACTGCGCGGTAGATCGTCAGGTGAGCGTCGCTCATTGGTGGTTTGAAACCCGATTCCCGGGAACGGCTCTGTAGCTCGGTAGTTTTTCCAAATTCAAACACAATGAAAATGTACGTAGGCAATCTCTCTTTTGAGACCACTGAGAACGATCTTCAGGATTTGTTCGAACAACATGGCGCCGTCAATGAAGTCAACCTGATGATGGATCGTATGACCGGCAAATCGCGCGGTTTTGCGTTCGTCACGATGAACGACGGTGCGCAAGCCAATGCAGCGATGAGCGCGCTCAATGGCCGTGAATTTAACGGCCGCCCGTTGACTGTTAACGAAGCACGTCCGCGCGCAGACCGTCCCCGTCCTCAAGGCGGCGGTGGCCGACGGAATTTCTCCGGCTTTCGCAGATAGACTGGATTAATCGCCGGCGCTCACGAGAATGGGCGCCGGCGTTTTTCGTCGGATCAACACCATGAATTCTGAAAAAGCGATTGTACTAGAGGGCACCATCACGATGGTGCTCCCAGGAACGATGTTCCGCGTCGCACTTGCGAATGAGCGTATGGTTCTCGCGCACATTTCTGGAAAGATGCGCAAACGCTTCATTCGGCTTACAATTGGGGATCGAGTGAAAATGGAAATGTCACCGTACGACACCGCTAAGGCGCGCATCGTTTATCGCCTCTGACTATGGCGACGAGATTCTTGTTTGATCCGCCGCGACGGGCAAAGCCAAAGGCCGGCCCCAATATCAAAAGCTTGCTCGTACGCTGTCCTTCAACGTCAAAGCTGACGGATACCGGAAGGACGATCGAAGAAAAACGCTGGGCCACAGCCAAACTAAAAACACAAAAGTTTACCTGTGCACACTGCGGCAGCATTCATAGCTGGACTAAAAACGATGTTATTTTGGGCCGGCCGACCTCGGTGAGCCGCTAAGCCTCCTCTCACTTTCCGCGCTTGATTTTCCGCATCCCGACCGACAGCATCAATTGGACGACCAGCTCGTTCCTGATCGGAACGTTTTTTCTCACGTTCACGGCAGTGCCGCTGTACCTGTGGTATTTCGGTGTTGACTGGTTCCAACTCGCTCTGTTCGCAGTGTTGCTTACTGCGACTGGCTTCAGCATCACCCTCGGTTATCACCGTTTGTTCTCGCACATGACCTTCCGGGCCAGACTACCGGTGCGCCTATTCACGCTCATTTTCGGCGCCGCGGCATTTGAGAATTCTGTCCTGATGTGGGCCAGCGATCATCGCCGTCATCATAAACATGTAGATCACGACGCAGATCCGTACGACATCACCAAAGGTTTTTTCCACGCCCACATCGGGTGGTTGTTGTTCAAGCTCTTGCCACAACCACCGTTCGATAATGTCGGTGATTTGAAAAAAGATCGACTGGTCATGTGGCAACATGAGCACATTCATCTCCTCGCCGTCGTGGTTAGCTTCGTTCTGCCGACCCTGGCCGGGTTCGTGTGGGACGGCTGGGTCGGCGCGCTCGGTGGTTTTCTAATCGGCGGCGTCGCGAAAGTTGTGGTGCTTCAACATGGCACATTTCTGATTAACTCGGCTTGCCACACGATCGGGCGCCAGCCGTATTCGACGCGATGCAGTGCGCGAGACTCGTTTTTCATGGCTTTGTTTACGTTCGGCGAGGGCTATCACAATTATCATCATGAATTTCAGCACGACTATCGTAACGGCGTAAAGCCATGGCAGTGGGACCCGACCAAATGGGTGATCTGGAGTCTGTCGAAGTTAGGCCTGACGAGCGGTCTGCGCCGGGTACCGCAGGAAGCAATTGAGTCCGCTCAAGCGCGGCTCCGGGACTTAGAAGAAACAACAGCTGACGCGTAGGACGGACAGGGTCCTGGTCTGATCGGTGCGGAAAAACGAGGTGCCGACAAATTGCGGCGGAAGGACTAGCATTTTTCGCGAGATGCAGGCAGTATCCGCCACCACCATGAAAGTCTCGCTCCGCACAATTATGGTTTGTCTGTCGATCTTCACCTTTTTTGGCACGACCGGCGAAGCGGGACCTTTCGAGGACATTTTCAAATCGATACGCAACTCGTTTGCGCGCCCTACGCCTACGCCGCGGCCGCCGCAGCCGCGCCGGAACGGTCGCAAGCAGGGCAATGAGGCTCCGCCCAGCGATGGTTCAGGTGCGTCGAAGATCCAGGCTTCGCCGAGTCCGACTCCGGTTCCTGCGCCTCCGAACCCAAGTAACGTCCGGGTGGCGAAGGCGACCGCGGCAAGGAAAAACCCAAAGGGCGATCTGCCTTATGGCATTCCTGTACCTGGAAAACCCGGCTTGGTGACCAGTCCGTTCTCACCAGACAGTGGTTACATTGACGTCCGAAGTTTTCCGCCTGGGACCGAAGTAAGAGATCCTTACACAGGCAAAACATTCCTTACGCCATAGCCCGCCGAATCCCGGCGCGGTAAAGTGAACGCAACTTTGGCGAACGGCCAGTGTTTGAATAACGAAGTTAAACACTGGGAGCTACTATGAGACGAAGTCTTTTGGTTTGCGTTGGAAGTTTGATGCTCGTCGTGACTATCGGCGCGCAAACACCGTACAACCACAGAAAGGCGCCGCAAAGGGCGACAACATATTCCGGGTACCGAACCACGAGCGCTGTTCGGCAAATGCCTCCGCGGCGCACGTTTTCAGCTCCGCGCTATCGCCAGCCGGCGTTTTCAAACGCGCGGTTCCGTCCGTCGATGCCGGGGAGAACGCGTGTGCAACCACGCGTGAATAGTTCGGTGGCGTATCGACCTACAATGAGCAACACCGCACCTTGGACAAAGACTCGTCCGACAACCAATGACTGGACAGGATCCAGGTTTAACACACGACCACGGCCGGGCAGCACTTTGGTGAATCGGTCCGCAATCGATGATATTGCAGCTCGACGGCAGACGCGTCTGGGCGGTACGAACCGTTGGAGAGATTCGAGATTCAGCGCACGGCCGCGGCCGACCAGTTCCGCGCTCAATCCTTTTACGATGGACGATGCTGCGGCTCGGCGGCAGACTCGACGGGAGTTTAGCAATAGGTGGACTGATTCTAACTTTAGACGACAAGACCGCGCGTCGTTTGTGAGGTCCCGGAGTACCTCCTTTTGGAGCGGAAATCGTGCAGCTGCTCCCAATAATTGGAGAGGTGACGCGTTTGCTGGGCGGCGATATTGGGCCTTTCGCAATTACCAGCGTCAGTGGCACGATAGCGGTTGGTGGCACGAGCATTGCGGCGACCGGATCGTTTTCGTTACCGTCTACTCGCAACCGTTCCCGTTCTACTTTGATGCGGGCTATTGGTACCCGGCATGGGGTTATTACCCTGACTCTTATTATCCCTACGACGGTCCGATCTACGGCTACAACAATTTATCGCCAGACGAAGTGGTCACAAACGTTCAGACACAATTATACTACGAGGGTTATTACGACGGTCCGATCGACGGGATCCTCGGCGCGGACACACGGGCGGCAATCGCGGATTATCAAGCCGACCACGGGCTCGCAGTCACGGCGGCAATTGACGAGCCGACAGTCGAGGCACTTGGTCTGACTTAACTCAGCCAAGGTGACTGTTGGTAGGTAAGGGATGGACGCTTGCTAGCCCCACAAGTCGGGGGGTGGAATTCCCATTCTTCCGTTTATGTATGGTACCGGATGATCGCGGTCGCGGGCCAGGAGTAGTGGTCCGTCAAGATCGATCCAGTTCGCGAAAGTTGCCAGAAGGCGCGCGGGCGCAATCCCCAACGAGGTGCAGACCATACAACCAGTCAGTAGCTTGAATCCACTCGATCGTGCGTGCTGGCATAAGCGCAATGCCTCGGTTAGCCCGCCTGTCTTATCGAGCTTCACGTTCACCGCTTCGTAGCGATTCGTTAGGCGAGAAAGATCGGCAGTGGTATGGCAACTCTCATCGGCGCAGACCGGAATCGGATGATCGAGAGTTTCGAGAACTTCATCCGTACCGGCTGCGAACGGTTGTTCGATAAGTTCGACGCCCAATTGCTTCAAGCCGGGAACAATGTCGCAATAATGCTCAGGCGACCATGATTCGTTGGCGTCGATGAGAAGACGCACCGAGGGCGCCGCTTCACGCACCGCTGCGGCTCGCGCAAGATCTGGGGCATCGCCTCCAAGCTTAAGCTTCAAAATCGGAAGCTTTGCATTCGCTTTCGCTGCCGCTCCCATTTTCTCCGGTGAATCCAGACTGATTGTAAACGACGTTTCCACTCCAGGAACAATCTTAACGTCTGCCAATTCCCAGGCGGGTTTGTCTGAGATTTTCGCTTCCAAGTCCCAAAGAGCGCAGTCCAGCGCGTTGCGGGCCGCGCCTGCCGGCAATTGTTCCTGCAGCCCTTGGCGATTTAAATTCTCGTCGGCTTTAACGGATTCGATCTGTGCCAGGACCGAAGCAGTGCTCTGATTGTAGCGCCCGACGGGCACGCACTCGCCGCGCCCGATATGGTCGCCATCCCTAATCGCCACTACGATGACTTGCGCCTCGGTGCGAGTGCCTCGCGAAATACGAAACGGTTGCTTGAGAGGCCAGATTTCCCCGCGACTTTCGATGGTAAGACGACCGGGCATTTACAGAAGGAAGCGAAATGGGACATGAATTCTTTCAACAGAAGGAAACAAAGATAACAAAGGCGAAAGAAGAACGTGACATCGGCGAAGTTTCGACATTAACTGTAAAGAGAACCCTTTATTTGCGTCTGCCGCAAGCAGACCCATACGATTATGAAGCTGAAGACTTTAAAGAAAAAGATCCAACGACTGGAGAAGCGTTTGCAAGAAGGCCCGAAGAAGCTGGCCAAGATGAAACAAAAGTTACAGGCAGCGGAGGCAACAAGAGCGGCGAAATCCAAAAAGAAAGCAGCTGCCCGTGCGGCTGCCAAGCTTTCCAAGCCAGCCGAAGCCAAGAAATCGCGGGCCGCTAAAAAGCCCAAGAAAAAGCTGAACCTTTCACCAGAACGCCGTGCTCAACTCGCGGCTGCGATGAAAGCCAGATGGGCTGCCAAGAGAGCGGCAGAGGCGAACGCAAAAGGTGCCTCGGGCGACAATCAGCATTCCCCGCCAGGAACAACGCCGCAGACGCCGGAAAACAGACCTGACGGCGTCTAAGGCGGATTGTTGAACCGGTGATCGTTGTAGCCACGGCCCTGTGGGCCGTCCAACCATAAGTAGTTATCCCGCGCGTTCGTCGACCGGCCACAGGCCGGTGGCTACAGGGCTTATGAGACGCTCCAGCTGTCTCACTCGTTACGGCGCCCAAAACCGACCTCCGCGTGTCGCGGACATGTCACGAGATGATCGTTGACCATGCCAGTTGCTTGCATCAAGGCGTAGCAGATCGTCGAGCCGACGAACTTAAATCCACGTCGTTGTAAGTCGCGGCTCATCGCATCGGATTCTGCTGTGCGCGCGGGCACGTCGGCCATGCGCCGCCAGCGGTTCTGGATTGGCTTACCACCGACGAAGCTCCACAGGTAAGCGTCGAACGTTCCGAATTCTTTGCGAACGGCAAGGAACCCCTTCGCGTTCTCGATCGCGGCCGCAATTTTTAACCGGTTCCGCACGATTCCAGCGTCGGCAAGCAACCGCTTCATGTCGCGCGCGCCGTAACGCGAGATTTTCTCAGGGTGAAACGTATCAAACGCCTTCCGATAATTGTTTCGCTTGTTCAAAATCGTGGTCCAGCTCAGTCCCGCTTGTGCTCCTTCAAGGATCAGAAATTCGAAGAGCAATCGGTCATCGTGAACGGGGACGCCCCATTCCTGGTCGTGATAAGTGATGTTCGGTTCGGCTGTAGCCCAGGGGCAGCGTGGCATATTGGGTGAGATTATGAATCACATCTGGATTGTGTTCCATACAATCGTTCGAACATTTTGCTTCATCTGGAAACTAGATATACTAAAATAGTTTCTGTAGTTGCGCGGATAATAGTTACCGGCTAATGTGAAGCAGGAGAGGAAGAGACTGATCATGAAATCTCGGGAAGAACTTCACCAGGAACTACGGCGCAGGATTCTCAGCTTGTCCGACGTGACGGAGCGGCAAAATGCGGGCATCCACGAAGACGCTTTTTTTGTCGGACGGAAAATGTTCATGCACATCCATGGCCACGGCCATTGCGACATTCAATTGGCGAAAGATGACCAGGAGCGCGTCCTCACGGAAGGCAAAGCACGCCCGCATCGTTGGGCGCCCGAAGCCGGATACGTCACGGTGATTCTTCACGGAAAAGAGGATGTGGAGCCGGCGATGGATCTGATCCGGATGTCACACCGTTATTTTGCCGACAAACAGAATCTTTCGCACAAACACCAATAGGAGCGACGAGCTCTCAATAAGAAAGGAACGATTATGAAATTATTTGTGATAGGAGCGACCGGCCGAACCGGCCAGGAGATTGTCCAGCAAGCCCTGGTCAGAGGTCACCAGGTAACCGCATTCGTGCGTTCGCCTGAAAGCATCGCATTAAAAAGCCAGCGACTGAGTGTCTTGAAGGGGAATGCCACGGACGAAAGCCAACTTTTTGAAGCCATGCAAAATCATGACGCAGTCATTTCGACTCTCGGACCGCGGGAGGTTTTCAAACGGAGTTCTCTTCTCAATGACAGTGCGCTTGCGACGAGCCGTGCCATGCAGCGTTCAGGAGTGAAACGCCTCGTCGTTCTCTCGGCAGCCGCTCATTTTCGCGGGATTCCAAATCGCATCGCCAGTTTTATTCTTAGAAATCACATGCGCGATTCCCTTGCCATGGAGAAAATTGTCCAAGCCAACGGCCTCGACTGGACGATCGCACGGCCGCCGCGGCTCACTCAGGAAGATTCCTTAAACTATCGAAGCCGTGAGGGTGCCGCACCCAGGATGGGTTTCACATTGTCACGCAAAGCGGTGGCTGCATTCATGCTCGACGCTGTCGAGCAAAAGAAGCACATTCACAAAATCGTCGGCATTGCGAAGTAGCCATCGGAATTAGCCGTTACACCGCGCCGTCACTCTTCTAACGGCGATGGCTCGGTCGTCATCAGTGCCGGCGCCGACTCGATGCAGAATTGTCGGGATCATATTCGTAGAGCCGCGATGGATCGCCGAACACCGCACCGAGCGCGCGTTCGGGCCAGATCTCAAGATAGCTGAGCAGCAGCGCCATCAGCGGTACCATAATAAACATGAGCCCGTGCGCGGCCATCATGAACATCGCCATCGCGCGCAATATCAGGAGATACACATCCCAGCGGACGCGCTGCTTCAGCTCATTATCGGGCATCACATCATAGCCCGATTGGAACGCTTTCCAGAAATGGCCGGCAGCGAGCGAGCCGAAGGTGAACCAGAGTGCCGGAGAATTCGCGAGCTGCCGGCGCAGTTCGTCGCCAAGCAGCAGATCATGGAGCGGAATCAGCACGATCCAATACGGCAGACCAATAATGCCTACCAGGAAAATCCACGTGATCACAGCGCCGACAATGCTCTTCACGGAAAAAGCGCCGACAGATTTTGGCCGGGTCTCGCGCATCGCACGCGGAATCAGCGCGGTAACGATCGCGACAAGCGCGGTCAGTCCGTCGAACCAGTAATTGAACACAGCAAGGGCGGCCGACCATCCGAAGCCGTAGATGCCGACGACCGGAATCAGATTGCGCGCGAGCACACCCCATGCATGGGGCCGCGACGCGAACTCGCGCAGATGCTGCGAAAGCGGTGGCGGCGCGATCGGTCGCACCGCTGTCGAGCCGGTCTTGTCCTGAGGCTTCGCCATTCCGGCAGGTTACCAGACAGACCGGCAGGGTTGAAGCCAAACCCGCAAGTAGTGCGTTCGATTCAGATGAATCTGGATTCGAAATCAAAGTTCAGGTACCTGAGAAACTATGACATTACCGCATCTCGTGCCTGCGCCCACGATCGAGAGTCGATCGGACGACGAACTACTCA
>Ga0081455_10004032_pt1 | contig 16655 bp, 18 predicted proteins | sample TabmetS3T2R1_FD_70207 | JGI IMG/M metagenome (GOLD analysis project Ga0081455, IMG submission 70207) | Tabebuia heterophylla rhizosphere microbial communities from the University of Puerto Rico - S3T2R1 | ecosystem: Host-associated > Plants > Roots > Rhizosphere ... | reverse complement strand
TGCTGCGCCATGGTGAGCTGGGCATCGCCGGTGCCGGGCGGCATGTCGACCACCATCACGTCGAGCGCGCCCCATTCGACTTCGCGCAGCATCTGGGTGAGCGCGGAGATCACCATCGGGCCGCGCCAGATCATCGGTGTCTCTTCGTCGACGATGAATCCGATCGACATCACGGTCAGCCCATAGCGTGAGATCGGCTTGAGCCGCGTGCCGCCGAGCGACTGCGGCTTCTCCTTGATGGCGAGGAGCTTCGGCAGCGACGGCCCATAAATGTCGGCATCGAGGATCCCGACCTTGAGCCCGAGCGTGGCGAGTCCGAGCGCCAGGTTGACCGCCGTCGTCGACTTGCCGACACCGCCCTTGCCGGACGCAACCGCGATGATCGCCTCGACGCCGGGTACGCCGACGGTCTCGCCGCGCGGCGCCGGGCGGGCCGCGCCCGTTCCACCGGGCGAAGGACGTGCCGCCCCGGCTTTGCGCTCGGCCGTCAACGCCACCAGCGCCGAGTTGACGCCGGGGATCGCCCGAACGACCTCCTCGGCGCGCTTGCGCACCGGCTCCCAGGCCTTCACCTCACCGGCGTCGACCGTGATCGAGAAAAACACTTTGCCATCGCTCGCCAGCACGTCCGACAGTGCCGCGCTGCGATGGAGCGGCGTCCCGTCCGGGCACGCCACCCGCGCCAGGCTCGCCAGCACATCGTCCTTGGTCACCGCCATCGCGTGCTCCAGAGGGTCTCGGGCGGCGCCACCATACGGCTCGCGTTGAGCCGGTCAACGCCTCTCAAATGCCAGTTGAGGCGGCGAAACCGCGCCATCGCCTTCACCCGACATGTGGGCATCACGCGGCCATCCGGCAACGTCGGAGGGCGCAGGCAATCACCTGCTTGAGTCTTGGCCCTAGCGAGGCTCAGGAGCCCGGTGCAGGCCTGCGCGGAAACCCGCCAACTGGAGATGTAGCAGATTGGCAGTTGACCGTCGCCGATCGCCATCGCAATGACATTGGCGCAAGACACCGCCAAGGTAACAGCTGCACGTCCACGGAGGATCATGATGGCAAAGGTTGCGTTTCTCGGTCTCGGCGTGATGGGCTACCCCATGGCGGGACACCTCAGGGCCAAGGGCGGCCACGAGCTCACGGTCTATAACCGGACCGCCGCCAAGGCCGAGAAATGGGTCGCCCAGCATGGCGGGAGGAGCGCGCCGACCCCAAAGGCCGCGGCCGAGGGCCAGGACTTCGTCATGTGCTGCGTCGGCAATGACAACGACCTGCGCGAGGTCACGCTCGGGGCGAACGGCGCCTTCGCCGGCATCGCCAAAGGCGCGGTATTTGTCGACCACACCACCGCCTCGGCCGAGATTGCGCGCGAGCTGCATGCCGAGGGCAAGAAGCGCGGCTTCGACAGCATCGATGCGCCGGTTTCCGGCGGCCAGGCCGGCGCCGAGAACGGCGTGCTCACTGTGATGTGCGGCGGCGAAGCTCCCGCCTACGCGCGCGCTGAGCCGGTGATCGCCGCCTATGCACGCATGTGCAAGCTCCTGGGCGCGCCGGGTGCGGGCCAGCTCACCAAGATGGTCAACCAGATCTGCATCGCCGGCCTCGTGCAGGGCCTCGCCGAGGGCATTCACTTCGCCAAGAAGGCCGGCCTCGATGTTGAGGCCGTGATCGCGACGATCTCCAAAGGCGCGGCACAGTCCTGGCAGATGGAGAACCGCTACAAGACCATGAACGAGGGCAAGTTCGACTTCGGCTTCGCGGTCGACTGGATGCGCAAGGACATGTCGATCTGCCTTGGCGAAGCGCGCAAGAACGGCGCCAACCTGCCGGTCACTGCGCTGGTCGATCAGTTCTATGCGGAAGTGCAGAAGATGGGCGGCAAGCGCTGGGACACGTCAAGCCTGATCGCACGGCTGGAGCGGTGAGCCGAAAGGGAGCCCAGCATGAAGCTGCATGGCGTCAAGGAATGCCTCGACGTGCACAAGTCGGACATTTCCGGCTCGGCCTTCGATGATGTGAACATGTCGGGCGCAACGGTTGGGAACGTGAACCTCGCGGGCTGCTCGTTCAAGAATGTCAACATGTCGGGCGCCACCTTCGAAGACGCCAATTTGTCCGGCTGGAAACTTCACGACGTGAACCTTGCCGGGCTCAAGATCGTGCACGCGAATCTGGCGGGTGCATCGATTACGCAAGGTCGGATCGAAGGAATGACGATCGAGGGCATTCTGGTCAGCGACCTGCTGGCCGTCTACCGTGCCAGCAAGTCTGCCGAAAAATGAACAAGGATTTCTGCGCGTCCAAGCTCTAGAGACCAGCGCCGTCATCACGACGGCCATTGTGATCATATAGAGCTGCGGGAAAGAGATTGTCGGCTGAGAAGTGCGGTCTGCCAAAGCTCGTAAGCATCGCTTTGATGCCGTTTCACGCCTGCTTCAGTGGAAATTCAATTCTGCAGCTCACACCCTCTGCCGCGAGCTGGAGATCAACCGTTCCCCCGAGTTCAAATGGCACGAGCTCACGAATGAGTCGCGTGCCGTACCCTGATTGGGCCTCAGCCGCTGTCGCAGCACCGCCAAGCTCGCGCCATATGAACACCAGGTTTGCTGCAGCATGTCCGTTCGACCTGCGCTCCCAGTTCACCGATACCTGGCCAGTCGGAACTGAAAGTGCGCCATATTTTGCAGCGTTCGTCACCAGTTCGTGGAGCACCATCGCCACCACCTGAGTCGCGACCGGGGAGAGCACAACGTCTGTTCCGCAGATCGTTACGTTCGCGCCGGTTGCGTAGGGGGCAAGCTGGTTCCGCACGAGGGCGCCAAGTCCGACACCGTGCCAACGCCCTTGGCCTAGCAAAGCATGGGCAGCTGCCATGGCGTTGATGCGCCCGCTGAGTGATTGGGTAAACTCGTCGATAGAGCTGCTGGCGTGGCGAGAAGACATGATGACCATGGCCACACGAGCGAGCACGTTTTTCACGCGGTGATCGAGCTCGGACACGAGCATTTTTTCGCGTGCCTCCGCACGCTTTCGCTCAGTGATATCCCTAACGATTTTCGATGCACCTACGATTTTGCCTTCGGCATTCTTGACCGCGGAAATCGTGAGCGACACGTCAATTGAGCTACCATCCTTGCGATGACGAACGGTTTCATAGTGATCAATGCGCTCTCCGCGCATGATGCGCTGAAGAATTGTGCGTTCTTCATCGTGGCGGTCTGGCGGAAACAGGATCGTGACCGGCTTGCCAACCACTTCGTCGGCTGTGTAGCCGAATAAGCGCTCTGCGCCTTTGTTCCAGCTTGTGATGATGCCATCGATGCTCTTGCCGATGATTGCGTCATCACTGGACTCGACAATGGACGCGAGCCAGCGAAATCGCTGCTCGCTTTCGCGCAGCGCTGTTTCGACCTGGGTGCGCTCAATGAGGTCCGCGGCTTGTCGAGCAAGCACGTCTAACGACCGAAACGCGCGTTCCGTGGGTTGATGCGGCTCGCGCCAGTGGGTTGAAATCATGCCCAGCAGCCGGCCGGACCGCGAGACAAGCGGCGTGGACTGCACAGCGCGAATGTTCGATCGACGATAGGCGTCAAGATCATCCGTGCCTGCCATGAAGTCACAGGCCTCGGTATCTGGCACAGTGACCCGACGTCCCTCCGACAACGCAACGCCACAGGTACTGGCGGAATCGAGGTGAACTCGTTCCCAGAAGGCTGCTGATTCAGAATGAAATCCTCTCCAGGCCAGCAGTCGAAGCTCTCCCTGCTCGGGATGGAACGTCTGCATACTTCCCATGTCGGCGGACATCAGGGCAATGGCGGCGTCGAGGATGCGGTCATAGAGGGCGGCGAGATTGCCCTCCTGAATGAGCAAGGTGCTGATTTCTTGGATTCGCAGCGAGTTGTTAGCTCGCGCGCGCTCGTCAGGCCTCCGTTGCCTGTGCGGCATAGACGCCGAGAGGTCTCCGACCCTTTCGATGGACGCATAGCTGTGGGCGAGAGCCAGCCACCGCTTCTCCAAATCCAGGAAGCTGGCTTTCGAGACCGGGTCCGCAGCCGCCTCCGCCATCTGTTTGGCATCAGCGGCATGTTCGTGACACGCGCGAACCTGCTCGCTCACCTTTTGAAGCATATTGCAGACGATCTCAGTTGGATCCTACATATCCTCAATCCACCGTGCTCCGTAAACAACCAACTCGAAGTTTCAGTGACGTTATGCCACCGTCTGGGTCGTTTGGGGACGTCAATTGATTGTTTATTCGCGCCAAGCAGCCCCCGACGACGCGAAGTTCCAGCCCTGTTGATGCGAGGGACGACGGCGCCAAGAACGCTGCGCGTGAGCGTGTCGAAACGTGTCGCGACGCGGGCCCGCTCGATCAGTGACCTGGATTGCGCGACTAAATTCGAATTTACAGATTGGATGCTTCGTTTCGCTCCGCATAAAGTTTTCGAAAACACGCTGGAGCCAATTCGCGACAATTCCTTTGCTCGACTACACGTAACGTCACGCGCTCGCGGAGGGGCGGCATCGGCCACGGCTTGGGAACCAGAATGGCCGATAAAGTCTTGTAGGCATGGAAGTGTGAATACCCAGTGGGGCGAATCCGAATCCGCCAATCCATGATTGGAGCGGTCTGCATGCGGACGACGCACCCAACAGGGCCCCGGGGCCATTCACCGTCACTCACCGTCATCGAAAGCAGCGGCGGAACAGCGGGCGGTCCACCCAGGACACGCGGAGTGCACGGCAAGGTTCATTCGTCATCGGGGAACGGCGCAATTCACCCGGCGGAAGCCCGACGTCATCCGCCCCCTGGATACTCCGACAAAGTCGTGAAGCTCTTGCCGCATGGAGCAAGACCCGCAGGCCGCTCGCAAGACTTGCAACGGTTGCAAATCGAAAGAGCGCATCCGCGTGTGGTCATGCACGATACAGTAAGTGACAAAGACTATAGGCAACGCGTCGCGGCAATGGTCACTGTCCTCGTCATATGTATGTTGATCGTGATTGCCGGTGTTTGGCTTATGGATGAGCTCGTCGACATGCCAATGCACGTTGGTTGTGGTTCCTGCAACGATCAGCTCGTGCTCACGTCCTCTTAGACCAGGTTGCCGGCAGAGCGGCGTCAGAGAGCTTCGTCGTTACGCTGTCTTTACAGCACGACGACACTAACAACGTCGATCGCGCCAGCCGCCGGCTGCAGGGGCCGCTTCTACGGCAAAAAAGCGGGAACGTTCTCGAAACCAGACATGTTTGACGCTCCGGGCGGCGACAACCACATCAGGGAGTTTCGCTCATGAGACGCTATTTGCCACTAGCCCTCGGCATTGCAGGCATCATCGCGTTAAATTTCGCAGCGCCGGCATACGCTCAGAGATCGGAGCAGCCGCAGATGACGGCACCAAAGGCGGGCGCTGCCAAGACGCTGCGGGCGCGCAGAAATGGCAACGATGCCAGCGAGGCCTATGGTCAGGCATCGCCCGGAAGTCTCGGCTCGCCGGTCGCCAACGAGCACTCCGGGCAATGCTTCATCGCCGTCGATAGGACCCTCGACCTTGGATACTGGGGTGCGTGCGAGACCCCGGGTGCGCGGCCGGTCAAGTGAGACACGTACGGAACGAAAATGGGGCGGCTTCAGCCGCCCCGCCCTCCTGACCGACATTGCGACCGACTATTTTCGTCATGTCTCGTCTTACCGCGCACCGTCACCGCTTTTGATATACAGTGTGTGAGTACCCAGCTGGCTTTAGGCGAACCTGAAAGGGAGGTTGCCATGACGATGCAGCGGGACTTTTTTCTGCTAGTGACATTGGTGACGGCGCTTGCGAGTCCCGCTCTCGGACAAACGACCGGCGGCGTTCTGGCGGCCAACCCGACCTCGCCAGGCACCGCATCCGTTCCCGACTTCTCCGGCGTCTGGCGGCATGGGTCGCTGCCCTGGTTCATTCCGCCGGCGTCGGGTCCGGGGCCGGTGACGAACCGCTCGCGGCGGGCCGACAACGGCACGAGCAACTACGCCCAGCTGGTCGGCGACCACACGAACCCGATCCTGCAGCCCTGGGCGGCGGATGTCGTGAAGAACAAGGGCGATCTGTCGCTCGCCGGGGTCACCTATCCAAACCCCGGCAACCAGTGCTGGCCCGAGCCGGTGCCGTTCCTGTTCAAGCACATGGCCATGCAGATGCTGCAGCTGCCGGACCGCATCGTGATGATGTTCAGCGAGGATCATGAGGTGCGCCAGGTGCGCCTGAATGAGCCGCATCCCGCAAAGGTGACGCCCTCCTGGCATGGCGATGCGGTCGGCTATTACGAGGGCGACACCCTGGTGATCGACACCATCGGAATCAGGGCCGATCGCCCCTACGCCATGATCGACCTGTTCGGCACGCCATATACCGAGAAGCTGCACGTCGTGGAGCGCTACCGGCTGCGTGATTACGAGGAGGTGAAGGACGTGATCGAGCGGGGGGCGAAGGAGAATTGGCGTCCCGCGGGGCGAATGAACCCCAACTATAAGGACAAGTACCTGCAGATCGATTTTACCATCGAGGACGAGGGCACGTTCACGACGCCCTGGACTGCGTCCATGATCTATCTGCGCGACCGGGGCGAATGGCCGGAGATTGCCTGCGCCGAGAACAGGCTTGGATTCCACCACAATGAGCAGGCCAGCATCCCGACCGCCGATAAGCCGGACTTCTAAGCGATAAATGACGGCGCGCGCAGCGCTTCGGTGCCTGCGCCGCGCCCCTGCTCCAACCTACTGGTTGACAATACAAATACACGCTTGGGCGCGCGTTAGCGCACCCAAGGCATGTCTACGTGGCGGGCTTAAAGCTCGCTCAGTCGTTCGGAGCGTTCGCCGGACGGCCCGTCGGGTTGCCCATCACCTTGCCGTCGGGGAACGTGACCGCCAGGAACTGGCCGCCAGATTTCCCGTCGCGCAGCGGATGAATGTGCGCCTTGATCTCCATCCCCGGCGTGAGCGTCTTCGGCAGCCAGCCTTGGCGCGCCAGGCCGGTGGGGCCGTTCATCTCGATCGCCCACGTAACCGCCTGACCTTGCTCATTCTTGACGTTCAGCAGGATCCAGGCATGGGGATTCGTCCACTGGAATTCTTTAACGGTGCCCTCGAGTTGGACGATCTTGAGGGCGTCGAACATGGCGAAGGAATGGTGCGCCGCAACAGGCAGCGCGTAAGCAGCAACCGCGGCAACTCCCGCGAGGCCGAGTGCTTTGAGCATCATGGAGCGTCTCCAGGGTGTGTTCTTCCGGTATTCTCAGGATACCAGTTACTGACGGAAGCGAACCACCCCGTAGCGTCTCACAGCTGGCGCGAACCTGCAACCCGGGGAAAGGTCTAATTCCGCCGCTGAGTCCTGCCGGGAAGCTAATCCACCACAGAGTTTTGGATGCAACAGAGTTTTTCTTCTGCTCGCTCAATGCTAGGGTTGGCGGAAAGGCGATAAGCCTTTGACCATCCGATCTGCCGCAACGACGTCGCTGTGTCCGACGCTCGGCGCGGAGAGGCAAACAAATTCGGAGGTCTGGAACTCAATAACGACGTCAGCAGCCTCGGGAGGGCACGCTCATGGACCATCACGGCCGTCGCATCTGTTCAAGCTCAGCCTTGGTGGCCGCGTTCGCGGCAGCAATGCTCGCAGGACCGGCCTTCGGGCAAAGCGCGCCGGATATCTCCGGCACATACTGGGCAACCCAATACAACGGCAAGCTCCAGATCGTCGGTGGCGGCGATCTGCCGCTCACGCCCAAGGGCAAGGCTGCATATGACAAGATCGTGGCCGGTCTCAAGGACGGCTCGATCACCGATGACGCGCGCAAGTACTGCACGCCGGACGGGCCGGTGCGGAATCTGGCGACACCCTACCCGTTCGAGATCTTCCAGGCGCCACCCGGCCAGGTCACGATCATTCACGAGCTCAATCACCAGATCCGCGTGGTCGCGCTCGACAAGCCGGTGCCGAAATACGAGGAGCTCGTTGCATTCCCTTATTACAACGGACATGCCTACGGGAAATATGAAGGCGATACGCTCGTCGTCACAACGCTTGGCTTCAATGAAAAGACCTTTCTCGATGCGACCGGCGCGCCTCATACCGACGAGCTCGTAACGACTGAGCGGATTCGCAGAATCAACCCGACGGAGCTCGAGATCGTCGTCAACGTGCATGATCCGGACTACTACACGCGCGATTGGCAGGTGCGCTTCGTCTACAAGCTGCGCAATGACGTTCGGCTCGAAGACTATGTCTGCGGCGAGCCGCATCGCGACATCACGTCGGTGGCCGGCGTGCGGCGCCCCTGAGGCGAAGCGCCGCAGGCGCTAAGCTTCAAGAAACAAACACGCGGTCTAAGCCCGGAGGAAATCATGCCCGAGCACGTTCGAAACGCGTCCCGAAATTCCCTCGCCTTCGGCCTGTTGGCCGGTCTCGTCTGCGCCGGCGCTTCAACCGCGCTGGCGCAGAGCCCGCCGGATTTTTCCGGCGCCAATCTCGGATGGGTCGCCGTCGGCACCGACTGGACCGCCGTGCCGGGCGGCCCGCAGCCGGTCAAGCAGGATCCCGCTCATCGCTACGTCCCCAACAATGTCGGCGGGCAGCCGACGTTTCGGATCGCCGACATCAACAATCCCAACCTGACGCAATTCGCCAAGGACTCGCTGAAGAAAACCAACGAGGAAGTGCTGGCCGGCAAGCCGATGTGGTCGCGCTCGGCGCGTTGCTGGGCAACCGGCGTTCCGGGGTTCATTCTCACGCCTGCTCAACCGCTGTTCTTTCTTCAGACGGCCCAGCAGGTCAGGATGATGCATCAGCATGACAGCGATGTGCGGCGCATCTATATGAATGTACCCCACTCCGCCAACGTGAAACCGTCGTGGTACGGCGAATCGGTCGGCCACTACGAAGGCGACACGCTGGTGATCGACACCATCGGCCTCACCAACAAAACCTTCGTCGACAACTTCCGTACTCCGCACAGCGAAAAGCTGCACGTGGTCGAGCGCTACCGTCTGATCGAGGGCGGCAGATTTATTGAGCACCACGTCACGATAGATGATCCGGCGATCTTCATCGAGCCGCTGAAGGTGACCAAGCGCTCACGGCGCGTGGAGGCGAAGCTTGCCGAGTGGCGCTGCGCCGCCGGCGAGATCAATTATTTCGGCTACGACGCCGATCCGGTGCCGACAGCGGAAAAGCCGGATTTCTAAGAGCGGCGGCAGGTCATCGAGGAGGCGATCCATGCGCCGATACAGTCTGGCTGCGATTCTGATCGGCCTCGTCTGCGCTGCCAGCGCGCCGGCGCAGGCGGGGGACGTGCCCGACCTTGCGGGCACTAACGCCACCGCCTGGTTCGTGTTCAATGACGAGTTCCAGCCGCCGCCGAGCGGGCCCGGGCCTATCACCTTCGACAAGCGCTTTCCCTATGTCGACAACGCCGCCGCCCGCCGGGCCGGCGCCCAGCCGACCTATCGGATTGCCGACCTCAGCAATCCGATCCTGCAGCCTTGGGCCAGAGAACAGATGCGCAAGGCCAACGACGAGGTGCACGCCGGCAAGGTCCCGTTCCGCGCGCGCGAGCGCTGCTATCCGGCGGGCGTTCCGAGCTTCGTGGTCTATACGCTCGCCGAGCCGTTCTATTTCATCCAGACCGCCAAGCAGGTGACCATCATCAACCAGGGTGGCCCCGAGGTGCGTCGCATCTATCTCGATGTGCCGCATTCGGCCAAGGTGACGCCGAGCTGGTACGGCGAGTCCGTCGGCCGCTACGAGAACGGCGATACGTTGGTCGTTGATACGATCGGGATCTCGACCAAGTCCTTCATCGACAACTACCGCACGCCGCATACCGATCGGCTGCACGTGGTGGAGCGCTTCAAGCTCATCGAGGGCGGCAACGTGATGGAGATCCTGGTCACGGTCGATGATCCGGGCGCCTTCACCACGCCCTGGTCGGCGATCCAGCGGTTTCGCCGCCGGCAAGCGGGCCCGATGCTGGAGCACATCTGTGCCGAGAACAATCCCAACTATTTCAACTATGACCCGGTCTCGAAGCCGTTCGCGGACAAGCCGGATTTCTGAGAGGCCTCGACTCTCGAAAGGGAGGAGCAATCATGTCTTGGAGAGAACGGGCCCTCGCAAGCAGCCTCATCGGAGCAGCGCTCGTTGCGTCGGCAGCGGCGCAACAGACGGCGGCTCCGCCTGACTTCTCGTCCAATCTGGCCGGGTGGGTCGGATTCAACGGCACCGGTCCGTTCTTCGAACCCGTGCCGGGGCGCGTGCCGCCCGTCACCAGCGATCCGGCGCATCCCTTTGTTCCCAACGCCGCCGGGTTCGGCACACAACCGACCTTTCGCATCCCCGATCTGTCAAATCCGAACCTGAAGCCCTGGGTAAAAGAGCGCATGAAGAAGGACACCGACGAGATCCTCGCCGGGAAGAAGCCTGCCTTCACCGCGCAATCGAGCTGCTGGCCGGCGGGCGTTCCCTTCTTCATGGGCTATGGCGGACCGGACCCCCTCGTCTTCATTCAGACTCCCAAGCAAGTCAGGATCATGTGGCGGGAGGACAATCAGACCCGGCGCATCGCTATGAACGTGCCCCATTCGACGAACCCGAAGCCGTCATGGTACGGCGAGTCGGTCGGCCATTACGAGGGCGACACCCTCGTTATTGACACCATCGGCTTGAACGAGCGGACGGTCGTCGACATTTACCGCACGCCGCACACCGAGAAGCTGCACGTCGTCGAACGATGGCGAATGATCGACGGCGGCCAACGGATGGAAGTGATTTTCACGGTGGACGACCCCGACGCTTTCTACGAGCCGTGGAGCGGAATGCGGCGCTATCGGCGCGTGCAGCAGACGGGTTATGAAAAGATCTGCGCCGAGGGCAACCGGCATTTGTTCGAGTGGCGCATGCCGATGGCGGAGAAGCCGGATTTCTAAAGCGGCGTGCGAAGCCTCCTATGCCGTTTTCCTGTCATTCCCCGCGAAAGCGGGGAATGACACGGCAGTCCGTCAGATCGGTTCCATTCCAGCAAGACCCGCTCAGTCGTAAAACTCGGGAGCGATCTTCCGCTTAATTCCGGCGATGTAGTCGTGCTGGATCCACAACTGCGCGCGGTTCTGTTTCACGAACTCTTCGATCATCTCGCGGCTCTTCGCGGTCTGCTCCCTGTTGGCTTCGCGCATCGGAATTTTCTTGTACGTGATCTCTTCCGGATAGTGATAGAGATCGCCCGACAACAGGATGTTCCCGGTCTTGGCGAGCTTGAGATACAGGGCCTGGTGCCCGGGCGTATGACCCGGCGTGGATTTGATGACCACGGTGCCATCGCCAAACACATCATGATCCTCGCCGTTCAGCACAATAGTCTTGCTGTTGGCGAGACCCGCGAAAAATTTCGGGTCCGGCACGCGGCTTTCTGCCGCCCGCGGGGCGAGGATCGGGTCCCGGTCGCCCTTTTGCACGATCCAGGTGGAACCGGCGAACAGGCTGGCGTTGGCGACGTGATCGCCATGGTAGTGGGAGAGCGCCATATGAGTGATGTTAGAGGGCGCGTAGCCGATCGCGGCGAGTTGCGGGAGCAGCGGGCGGTTGACCGTGTAGTTATTCAGCTTCTGGGGCGAGACGCCGTCCTTGAAGGCACTGTCGGGAATTTCGCCGGTATCCCACATCAGGCTTCCGCGCGGGTGGACGACCAGGAAGCAGGGCGTGACCATTCGTGTATCGGCCACTTCGTTCGGCTTCAAGCCGTAGTTGTCGAGATTGGGAGGCGTAATGATGCCGCAGTCGAGCACATAGAGACGCGGCGATTGCGGAGGCTGCGGCTGCTGGGCTTTGGCTGGCGAGAAACCGAAGGCGACGGACACAGCCGCCATCAGAATGGCGGGTACGATACGAATCGACATGGAATCCTCCCGAACGAGTTTGTTTGTTTCCGAGGGCGCTGGTCACGGCGACTGCCGGCGGGAACGGTAACCCGCCGGCTGTTGCCTTTCCGGCGATCCACAATCTAAGCCACGCGTTACGAGCTGTCAGCTTGATGTTGTTGGCACTGGCCGCGCCGATGTGACCTGCGACGCTACTTCCCTGTCGTCCAGTAGGTGCAATAGCGTTCGATATTGCCCGGCAGGTAGCGATCGTAATTCGTCCAGGATGCGTATTTCGGCAGCTTGATCTCATTCTTTGCCGCATCCGGGCACTTGCCGGCATCTGCCGCCTTCTTCACCTCAGCGGAAAGATCCGCCGCGTAGTTGATGAGATTCTGGAGGTCCGCCTTGGTACCAAGGCGACTGCCGTGCGCGGGGATATGCCGATCCCAGTCGAGCGCGAGCACCTTCTTGAGCCCCTCTTCCAGGTCCGGCAGATAGAATCCTGGCATGCTTTGGAAGAAAACACCCTCGACCGGAATCCAGTCGACCGTGAAGATGATCCGCTCGCGCGGCAGCCGCATCAGCAGCATGCCTTCGGTGTGATTCTTGCCGAGATAGGTCAACTCCAGATCGACGCCGCCGAGGCTGAGCGTGCGCTTGTCCTCGACGATCTCATCAACCGGTACGATGTCGGCACGGTTCATCCGCGCGATGTTCCCCTTGGCGAAGCGATGCGCCACGAAGGTCGCGCCGGCATCCTTGAACGGCTTGCCGCCGGCAATATGGTCGGGGTCCTGGTGGCTGTACACCACATAGCGGATCGGCGCCTGGGTGATTTTGCGGATTTCGCCGAGATAGGCTTCCGCTGCCGGGCGATTTTCGCTGATCGGATCGGTGGCGATGACGCCAGCGGGCGTCACGATGAACATCGACTGATGGCCCTGATAACGGAAGTAGTAGACATTGTCGGTGACCTTCGTGGTGGCGAACGTCGGCTGCTGGCCCTGCGCCTGGACCGCAACTGGAGCGCCGATTGCTGCAAGCGCGATCGTTAGGGATGCAAGAGACATGCGTTGCATGAATTGCCTCCTTGGCAAAGGTCGCGATGTGCGACGATGATGAGCTTTTGATCGGGGCTTCAGGTTCGCTTGAGAACCCGGGCGATGCCTTGAGAGTACGCCCATTTCATCTCGCCCGGAAGGCGGTTATCGCAGCGCCGAAGCGATCTCCATTTTGCGGTCGATGGCATCGCGCTAAAAGCACCGGCCCTTCATTGCCTTGCGCTCGCTTTTTGTGCGGCCGCTCAGGCTTCTGCACCAAGCTCGCACTTGCGCAGCCGCCAAGGCGCACCGTGGCGGCGATGAGCCGCCGCATGGCTAGTTGGTCCGCCGCAGGCTGAGGATATAGGCGACGATGCTGCCGAGCTGATTGCTGTCGAGCATCACATTGGGCATCGACCGGTGCGGGCTCTGCAGGGCCGCGGAGAGTGCCATGCCGGTCATGCCGGGCACATTGGCGATGGTCTCGAATGGCGGAGACGCGGGATTGGGCGACCGCGCTGTTGCTCGTTCGACGGCGTGACATTCCGAGCAAAGCTGGCGCGCCAGGGTCAAGCCCGCATTGGCGCTTTCCTGGGCGAGGGCCGGCGCTTGCGTAAACAGGGTAGCTACGATGGCGATCGATCCGATCAGGCGTGCGATGTGTGTCATGGCTGATGCTCCGATGCGCCATTCTTGCGTCCCAGGCGGGCGGCGCCTTGAGCTAGGTCAATCGCCCCGCGAGCGTGCGGCCGATCGCCGATTAGGCCTTGCCTGACGGTGTGGGGTGTGGATCGTCCAGTATTTCGGCGTCCTCGATCTCCTCGCTCACGATGTCGCCGCGGGGCGTGACGATGTCGCGGCCGATCCGGCTGCGCACGACCTCGCGGACGCGTTCGGCGATGCGCGGCTCGCGTTCCATCAGGGCATGCAGATCGTGGGCGTCGAGCACCAGGAGCCTCGTACGCGTGGTCGCAATGACGGTAGCGGAGCGGCGCGCGCGCCGCAGCACCGCGACCTCCCCGAAGAAATGGCCGGGGCCGAACCGGATGCGCTGCTCCTTGAGCTCGATCTCGACCTCGCCGGCGGCGACGAAATACATCGAATGTGCCGGCTCGCCGCGACGCGCGACGATAGCGCCGGGCTCGACCTGCTGAGCGCGCAGCAGGCGCATGATGTCGGCGATCTCGCCGGCGCGCAGCTCCGCGAACAGTGGCACGCGCGCGACCATGCTCCAGGTGACGACGAAGTCGCGGCGATGGATCTCGTCGGCGAATGCCGTCGAGACGATGCCGATAGGCAGCGCGATCATGATCAGGCCGAGAAAGATCGTGAAAGACGCGACCACGCGGCCCAGCGCTGTGACCGGGACCACGTCGCCATATCCGATGGTGCCAAGTGTGACGATCGCCCACCACATGGCATCCGGAATGGTTCCGAACTTGTCGGGCTGCACGTCGCGCTCGATCATGTGCATGATGCTGGCCACGAACAGCGTCGCTCCGAGGAGGAGCACGAAGCACCCCGTCAGCGCCCGACGCTCGCTGTAGAGGGCGTCGAGCAGCGAGCGCATGGCCGGCGAATAGCGGGCGAGCTTGAGAAAGCGGACGATGCGAAAGACCAGGATCACCCGCAAGTCGGCCGGCGCGATGAGCGCGAACCAGAACGGCAGCACCGCGAGGAGATCAATCACCCCGAGCGGGCTCGCAATGAATTGCCAGCGCGCCCGACGCGCGCTCAGATGCCGGTGCCGATCGTGCTCCGGCGCCACCCAGACGCGCAGCCCGTATTCTATGGTGAAGACAATCAGCGAGAGAAGCTCGATCGCCATGAACAGCGAGGCATAGCGCGCCTCGAGTGACGGGACCGATTCGAGCGTCATGGCGACCAAATTGACGACGATCAGCAAGGCAATCAGCCGGCCTACGATCATGCCCGTCCGATCGCCGATCGAGCCATGCTCAAGGATGTCGTACAGGCGATGTCGCAGCGTCGCCGCCTGATGCCAGACGTCTCGCGTCATGGTTAGAGGTCCATTTCTGAGGTTCGCACCACACGCCCACTGTTGGGTACCCTAAGCTGATTTGCAGTCGCACGGAAACAGGCTTTGATTCACATCAATGAAAATCACAATGGCGCTGGACTACTGGGCCAAGTGAGCCGGAACGGGGGAGAGACCTCTAGAATGGCATCGGCACCGAACCCCGATGATCTCGACATCGTGCGGCGTATCAATGTCTTTTGCGGCCTCAATCCAGGGATGATCCAGCAGATGGTCGCGCCCGCGACCGCGCTCTCGCTGCGCGAGCACGAGGTCGTGTGCCGGCAGGACGACCCGGCGACGGCCTTCTTCATCGTGGTCGATGGCTGGATCAAGCTCTATCGCATCACGGAGGCGGGCGACGAGGCCGTCATCAACGTGCTCGCCAAGGGCGACAGCTTCGCCGAATCGGCCGCCTTTACCGGCCAGTCCTATCTGCACACGGCGGAGGCAGTGAGCGACGCGCGTGTCATCCGCGTGCCGGCTGCCCACGTCGTAAAATGCATCCAGAGCAGGCCCGAAATCGCGCAGGCGATGATCGCCGCAATGGCGCAGCATATGAGCCATCTGGTGCAGCAGGTGGAGCAGTTGAAGGCGAAGCTCGGCGTGCAGCGCCTGGCTGAATTCCTGGTGTCGCTGTGTCCAAACGACCAAGACACCGGCCAAGACACCGGCCAAAACACCGGCCAAGACACCTGCACGGTCGCGCTGCCCTACGACAAGTCGCTGATCGCGGGCCGGCTCGGCATCAAACCAGAATCGCTGTCGCGCGCCTTCGCCAAGCTCAGATCAGTCGGTGTGCACGTCCATGCCGCCCATGTCGAAGTCAGCAATCCCGACAAGCTGCGTAGCTTCGCCGCCGATGATCGTGGATCGGCGCGCAACTCGCTGCACCGGCGGCGGTAGCGGGAATTGCTCGCGCTAGTGATTGAGGTTGCGTGTCCGGCGGTCTGCCCATCCCAGGACAATCGCGAACACCCCGAAGGCCATGATGAACGCAGTTACAAAAAGCACTTCTCCAGCCGGCATGATCTGCTCCTGTTGCTGCTGTTGCCGGCTGGCATCCTGGCCGAATCCCGTTCGGCCGCTTTGATCGGGATCAAGTCCCGGGATTCGTTGACCCAAGTCAATTTGGTTGACCCAAGTCAATTTGGCCAGTCAACGTTCAGTCAAACTAGCTCGTATCGATCCGGAATGACCGCGCAAGGGAATGCCTATGAAGCTACCGCATGATTTCAAGCGCATCAGGCTCAATCTCGCCCGCTCGAAGGAGTTTCCCAACGGATCAACGCGGCACGGCTATGAGTTCGTGGCGCCGCTTGATGCCAAGGGGCACATTGATGCGAAGCTGTGGCATCAGCATCGTGATCATTGTCGGGTGCGGCGCTTCTGGGATGGCGAGGACGATGAGATCGGCTTCCTGGTCCACAAGCCGGGCGGCGCGGAGCATGCGCGCTGGGTGTTCGACTACGATGCGTCCACCACCGACGATGATGAATCGGGCTATCGGTTCGGCAGCCATGCCTTTGCGCCGGGAGAATATGTCTCGATCAGCGAGGAGGACGGCGAGCTGCATACGTTCAAGGTCATCAGCGTCGAGACCGCGGCTTAAGGATAGCCACAGGCGAAGCTTGGGCGAATAGCAGTGCGGTGCTGTAACGCAGCCGTGAAATAAAGACGG
>Ga0081455_10004031_pt1 | contig 16655 bp, 18 predicted proteins | sample TabmetS3T2R1_FD_70207 | JGI IMG/M metagenome (GOLD analysis project Ga0081455, IMG submission 70207) | Tabebuia heterophylla rhizosphere microbial communities from the University of Puerto Rico - S3T2R1 | ecosystem: Host-associated > Plants > Roots > Rhizosphere ... | reverse complement strand
TCTGCGTGAGCGGTGTGTCGCCGTAGTCACGGTGCGGCAGGTAGACGGTGAGCAGCGGGTAGACCCAGCTCCCCACGATCATCATGGTCGCGTACAGCAGCACCGCCGGGGTGCGCGGCCAAAGCAGGATGCCGCTGGCCACGGCGACGAGCGGCGCGAGCGCCTCGGCGATCAGCCAGGCGCGCTCCCTGGACCTCGACCGGTTGCGGCGGAACGCCCACCACCACAGGCGTATGAGGAAGACCGGTCCATAGCAGATGGCACCGAGCAGGCTGAGGTTGGCGGGGTAGCCTTCGGGGTCGTCGTCGTGCGGGAACAGGCGGTGGTGTTGGACGTGCGTTGTCCGGTAGGCGTGGCCGCTCTCCAGCAGGACCAGCCCCATGAAGAACAGCGCCCAGTCCGTCTGCCGCCGGGTGAGCCCGAGCGACCGGTGCACGACGTCGTGGGTGACGGTGACAACAGCGACGAAGATCATGAACGCCACGATCGGCGTCGCCCACCACCAACCCACCGAGGCGACCACCGCGAACAGCGCGACTGCGGCACAGGGACGCGCAAGTGCGATCCGGCGCTGCCGGGCCGTCGTGGCCAGCAGGTCCCGCCCGAGCTGCTCGAGCGTGGGGATGCGCAGGTCGTCAGGCGTGAGCAAGCGTTCTGCGGCCACAGTCTCCTCCTCCATGAGCGTGCGGGATCCTGTGGGCCTCCCGCAGTACCCCCTCTGCTACGATGCGGCTGCCCAGCACGCAGGCGACCGTGCCGGCGATGATTTCGAGCACCCGCGTCTTGGCGAAGTCGACGATCGCGAGGCCCGGATGCGCAAGATGGTCGAGCAGCACCATCTCGAAAGTGAGCCCGACGAAAAGCCACGCATACGAGCGCCGGCTCGTGAGCGCGCCGTAGAGCGTGACGCCGCCGATTGCAGCGCTCACCAGCGACGCGCCAACGAGCGACGGAAGAAGAAGTGGCGCCAACAGCACCGCCAGCCCTGCACCGAGGGTCGTCCCGATGATCCTGAGGATACCGCGCAGCAGGCTCTGCGAGACATGGCCGCGCATCACCATGTAGCCCGAGAAGGCGGCCCACGAGACGTTGCGGACGTCGAGCGCATGCGCGAACACGATCGCCAGCAGCACCGACAGCACGCATTCGAGTTCATCGACCAGCCGCGGCCCCGGTTCGACGAAGGTCTTCAATTCCAGGCGGAGGCGATGTCCCCAATTCATGCACGGGAAGGTTAAGCCATCTGTCGTCCTGAGCGAAGCGAAGGACCTCATGTCATTTCAACGAGCACACCGACCGCAATCGGAATGAGATCCTTCGCTTCGCTCAGGATGACAATGATGTCATCGACTATCAGTGCTAAGAACGCCTCCGCATGCGTACCTATGTCTGTCTCCCCGGCGCGTGGATGGGCGCCTGGTCGTGGAAGTTCGTGACCGAAAGATTGCAGGCGGCCGGCCACCGGACCCTCGCCCTTCCCTTTCGAGGCGTCGGAGAGCGTGCCGCCGAGCTGTCACCTGCGATCGACAACGACCTTCTGCTCGCCGACACGATGGCAACCCTGGAAACGGAGGATCTCCGCGACGTCGTCCTGGTCGGCCACAGCTTTGGCAGCCTGATCGCCGGCCTCCTCACCGACCGCATGCCCGGGCGCGTCGCGCATCTCGTGATCATCGACGGCGGCATCCCGCAGGATGGTCAATCGATCTTCGGCCGCATCCCATCCGAGATCGTGGCCAAGCGGAAGAAGCTGGTGAAGATCGTGAACGGCACCGAGGTGCTGCCCTTCGCACCCGTGGGCAGCTTGATCATCGACGATCCGGCACTTGCGGCGTGGACGCATCGCCAGCTCACGCCGCATCCGCTCGCCTGCTACACCAAGCCGATCCGGCTCCATCATCCGGCGGGCAATGGCCAGCCGATAACCTACATCGCCTGCACCAAGCCGCGCTACCCGGTGTCCGCCGGCATGCACGAAAAGGTGCAGGCCATGGCGCACATCCGGTTCCGCCCGATCGAGGCCGGCCACAACTGCATTATCTCCGCCCCCGACCTCGTCGCTCGCGAGCTGCTGGCGGTGCCGTCATGACTTCCGCGTCGGATCGTCCGACACCTGCACCAGGAGCTTGCCGAAGTTCTTGCCTTTCAGGAGGCCGATGAACGCCTCTGGGGCATTCTCGATGCCCTTCACGATGTCCTCGCGATACTTGATCTTGCCCGCTTTCACCGCGGCCGGGACTTCCTTCCAGAAGCCGTCCATCTGGCCGAAGTGATCGGACACGATGAAGCCCTGGACGATAGCGCGCTTGATCAGCAACAGCCGCCAGTCGGGGCCGGGCGTCACATCCGTGGCGTTGTACTGCGAGATCAGACCACAGAGGGGCACGCGCGCGAAATCGTTGAGCTGTGCCACGACGGCCGCCTGCACCGCGCCGCCGACATTCTCGAAATAGACGTCGATGCCCTTGGGAGCGGCCGCGCGCAGCTCCTTGAACAGATCCTTGCCGGCCGCGCGATAATCGACGCAGGCATCGAAGCCCAGCTCCTTCACGACATAGTCGCACTTGTCCTTGCCGCCGGCGATACCGACCGCTCGACAGCCGTGCAGCTTGGCGAGCTGGCCGACGACGGAACCGACCGCGCCCGAAGCGGCGGAGACCACGACCGTCTCGCCCGCCTTGGGCTTGCCGATCTGCATCAGGCCCCACCACGCTGTCATGCCGGGCATGCCAAGCACGGAGAGTGCGGTCGACAGCGGCGCCATGCTCGGATCGAGCTTCATGACGCCCGCGCCCTTCGACACCGCGTAGCTCTGCCAGCCCGACTGCTCGACGACGAAGTCGCCTTCCTTGAAGTTCGGGTTCTTCGATTTGACGACCTGCCCGACCGTCCCGCCCACCATCGGATCGCCGAGATTGACGTTGGCGGCATAGCCTTTCGCCTCGGCCATGCGGCCGCGCATATAAGGATCGAGCGACATCCAGATCGTGCGCGAGAGATATTCGCCGTCCTTCGGCTCGGGGATCGGTGTCTCAACGACGTCAAAGTTGGCCTTCGTCGGTTCGCCTTGCGGGCGTGATTTCAGCAATACGCGACGGTTCGATGCGGGCATGCGGGCCTCCTGTTTGACGCTATTGTTAGCACGAATCGAAAGATCCCTCGCTGCGCTCGGGACGACACGGCATCGTCAATGCAAGACCGTGTCATCCCGAGGCGCAGCCGAGGGATCTTTGCTGTTTGCGTCAGAACGGCTCTTTGTATGGCCGCAGGTCGATCTCGTGACTCCAGGCGCTGCGCTGCTGGCGGTGCAGGTGCCAGTAGTTGTCGACGATGGCGTCGACCTTCAGGAGGCCGTCGGGACCCGCCTTGTCGGCCCGGTCGGGCATGCGCGACAGGAGCCGGTCACCTTCGATGCCGCCGTCGATGATCACATGCGCGACGTGCAGGCCCTGCGGCCCGAACTCGCGCGCCAGCGACTGCACGAAAAGCCGCAGGCCGCCCTTGGTGGCGTTGAAGGCGGCGAAGCGCGGCCGGCCGCGCAGCGAGCCCGAGGCGCCGGTGAAGATCACCGTGCCGCGGCCGAGCGGTGCGAGGCGCCGCACCGCCTCGCGGCCGAACAGGAAGCCCGCAAAGCAGCCGACCCGCCAGGAATCCTCGAAATGCTTCGCCGTCATCTCGCGGATATCGACCGGCGCGTTGTTGCCCATGTTGAACACGAACAGATCGGCCGGCGTGCCCTCGGCGTCGTCCGCCATCGCGCGGTCGAAGAGCTTGATGACCTCGTCTTCCTTGGTGCCGTCGATCGTGACGGCTGAGGCCGAACCGCCCTCCTTGGCGATGGTCTCGACGACCTTGTCGATCTTGGCCGTCGTGCGGCCGGCCACCAGCACATGATGGCCCTCCTTCGCAAAACGCCGGCTTACCGCGCCGCCGATGCCGCGCACGGCGCCCACGCCCAGGACCACTGCCTTCGGTTTCTTGGCCATATCCGCTCCTCGACAAAAGAGATTTGCGAGAACTTGCGGCGGAGGGGCCCGTTTCGCTACGGTCCGCCCGCATGAAATTACCTCCCTACCCCATGATCGAACCCGAGTTGAGCGCGCCGCTCGACATCCACCGCGCCCATGTCCTGCCCGAATGGATCGACTGGAATGGTCACATGAACGTGGTCTTCTATGTCGTCGCCTTCGACAAGGCGACCGACACTCTGTGCAACCAGTTCGGCATCGGCTGGGAATATACCCGCGACAAGATCGGCATGACCTTCGTGCTGGAGGCCCACGTCACCTACGACCGCGAGGTGAAGGAAGGCGATCCGCTGCGCATCGCCACGCAGATCCTCGACCACGACGACAAGCGCCTGCATTTCATCCATATGATGTACCACCGCACCGAAGGCTTCCTCGCCGCCACCAACGAGCTGATGCTGATGAACATCGATTTCGAAACCCGGCGTTCGGCACCCTGGCCGGAGTGGGTGAAGGAACGCATCGACAAGATCGCTCCCCTCCACGCCAAGCTGCCGCGACCAGCACAGGCCGGCCGCCTGATCGGCATCAAGAAGACTCATGTTCCTCGCCCCCGCTAGGGGGAGAGGCTAGGAGAGGGGGGTCGCGAAGACCGTCCCTCACCCCCTCACCCAACCTCTCCCCCTCGCGGGGGAGAGGAGGAAGAAAGATCGAACGGATAACGGACTCCATGCTCGTCACCCTGCCCTACGATATGCCTGACCTCGTCACGCGCGCGCCGCTCGATATCCATCGCTCGACGGTTTTACCCGAATGGGTCGACTGGAACGGCCACATGAATGTTGCCTTCTATGTCACGGCTTTCGACCAGGCTTCGGGCACTTTCATGCGCAACATGGGACTCGGCCGCGACTACGTCGACAACAAGCTCGGCATGACCTTCGTGCTGGAGACCCACGTCACCTACGATCGCGAGATGCGGGGCGGCGCGCCGATGCGCTTCACGACGCAGCTGCTCGAGCGCGACGCCAAGCGCGTCCATCTCTTCCACGAGATGTACCACGAGGAGCAGGGTTACCTCGCCGCGACCAATGAGGTGATCGTGATCAACATCGACTATGCCTCGCGCCGTTCCGCGCCGTGGCCGATGCAGGCTGCCGAGCGGCTGGAAGCGGTGTGGGGCGAGCATAAAAGCCTACCACGCCCGGCAAAGGCAGGCCGCGTCATGGGGTTAGCCAAGAAATGACCCTGGAGACCGTCATCGCGGCCACGGATCGGCCGGCGACGGTCGACACTTTGCAGGCAGACCTCGCAGCACTCGGCGTCAAGGCCGGCACCGTCCTGATGGCGCACAGCTCCTTGTCGGCGCTGGGCTACGTGGTGGGTGGCCCGCCCACCGTGATTGACGCCCTGACCGGTGCGCTGGGGTCGGCAGGAACGCTCGTGATGCCGACGCACAGCGGCGATCTCTCCGATCCGGCGGAGTGGCGGGCGCCGCCGGTGCCACCGGCCTGGCATCAGACGATGCGCGACAGCATGCCGGCCTACGATCCTACCGTGACGCCGACCTGGCATATGGGTGCGATCGCCGAGAACTTTCGCACCCTGCCCGGCGTGAAGCGCAGCGCCCATCCGCGCCAATCCTGCGCGGCGCGTGGTGCGGAAGCCGACCGGATCGTCGGCCATCATCCCCTCGATTGCGGCATGGGCGAGCGATCGCCGCTGGCACAACTCTACGACCTCGATGCCTCGATCCTGCTGCTTGGCGTCATGCACGATCGCAATACATCGCTGCACCTCGCCGAGTATCGCGCGCGCTTCCCCTCGAAGCGGACCGCTTCTTTCGGCAGCCCGGTCATGATCGATGGCGTGCGCCGCTGGCACGTGGTCGACGACCTCGCTTTCAACGACGACGATTTTGCCGAACTCGGCCTGGACTACGAACGCGATAGCGGCCAGGTCTCCGTCGGTCGCGTGGGCCAGGCGACCGCACGTCTGATGCGCATCCGCCCGTTGATCGACTACGCGGTGGGCTGGTTGGAGCGGAATCGGCGCTAGGGGTCCCTCGCCTCGATTAAATTCGGTGTCATCCCGAGCGCAGCGAGGGATCTTTCATCAACATCTACAAAGATCCCTCGCCTTCGGCTCGGGATGACACGGTAGTAGGCATCGACGTCAACGCTTCGCTCCTTTCCGAAGCATCGCGCAGGGAAGTCGTGCGTTGTTCTCCATATGAACCGCGATCGCCATCCCCTTACCCTGGTGACCCTGTGCCTTGCCGTGCTGGTGGCGCAAATCGACATGGCCGTCGTCAACCTCGCGACGCGGCCGATCGGCGATCATTTCCACGCCGGCGTCGATGCGCTGCAGTGGGTGCTCGACAGCTACAATCTCGTCTACGCCGTGCTGCTGCTCACCGGCGGCCTGCTGGCCGACCTCTACGGCCGGAGGCGCGTCTTCATGTTGGGGCTTGCGATCTTCGTCGTCGCCTCCCTCGTGTGCACCGTCGCACCCAGCATCGCAGTGCTGATCGCGGGGCGCGCAGGCGCCGGGCTCGGCGCTGCGCTGATGGTGCCGGCGTCGCTCGCCATCATCCGCGTCGCCTGGCACGACGAGACCGAGCGCGGTCGCGCGCTTGGCGTATGGGCCGCCTGCAACGGTCTCGCCATGGCGATCGGTCCGACAGTGGGCGGCGTCCTGATCCATGCCTTCGGCTGGCGCAGCATCTTCCTGGTCGTGATTCCCGTCGGCGCGGCGGCCTTTGCGCTTGCGCCGCGCGCGATCGAGGAGTCGGCCGATCCGCACGGCCGCAGCTTCGATGCGACCGCGCAGGCACTGGGCGCCGTCGCGCTGGGTGGGCTCGCTCTGGCGGCGATCGAATCGCATGGCCGTCCGGTCGTCGCCGCGATCGCCTTCGTCGTGGCAGTGATCGCGCTCGCGCTCTTTCTCAAGATCGAGCGCCAGCAACGTGATGCCGCGCTTGTCCCGCTCGATATTTTCAAGGTCGATGCCTTTCGCGGCGCCATCGCCGCCACCACCGCAATGACCTTCGGCATGTATGGCGTGCTGTTCCTGCTGCCCCTCACCTGGCAAAGCAATGGCACGCTCTCGGCGACCCAGGCGGGCCTCGCGCTGATGCCGATGGCGCTGGTCTTCGTGCTGGTCTCCCCTCTGTCAGGCCGGCTGACCGAGAAAGTCGGGCTGCGCGTCATGACCGCCAGCGGGGTCGCCGCGATCGGACTGGGCCTCCTCGTGATCGCGCTCGGCGCCGATCACACCTCCATTGCCATCGATGAGGCTGGGCTGGTTCTGGCTGGTCTCGGCATGGGCATCGCCACCGGTCCGCTGATGGCCGCGGCCGTAGGCGCGGTCGGACGCGCCCGCTCGGGCACCGCGTCGGCACTGATCAATGTCGCTCGCATGGCCGGCGCCACGATCGGTGTCGCGGTTCTGGGCGCGATCTACGCGCTGGCCGACGGTGGCGCGGACGGCCTGCGCTTCGCCATGCTGGTTGGCGGTGTCGTGCAGCTCGCGGGCGCAGCCGCCGCCTTGATGGCGATGCGAGAGCCGACGGCTGAACACCGCTCCTCTCGCCGGATCGCGAGCTCCTGATCTATTTTACCCGGGCGATATTGACATCTCAATTTCGCCCGGGTAAAAAAGCGGAATGAAAAGCACTACGGAAAATGACACTCGATACACGGCCTTCGTCAAAGGCCGGCGGGTCGCGAGCGGAGGCCTGGAAGCAGTGGCCCTGTCGGTGAAAGCCGTCATGGATCGGGACGCCCGCGCCATGATGTTCGTGTTCGACGATGCAACGGGCTGGCCGCTCGACTTCGACTTGCGGGGAACAAAGGCCGATGTCGTCCGACGTCTTGCCAGCCATCCCCTCGTCAGCAGAACCGAACCATCGATTCCAAAACAAAGCGGACCGGGACGGCCGAAACTGGGCGTGGTTGCCCGCGAGGTCACGCTGCTGCCGCGTCATTGGGAATGGCTGAATGCACAACCGGGCGGCGCTTCGGTTACGCTGCGCAGGCTCGTCGATGAGGCGCGCAAGACAACCGGAACGCGGGATGGCGCGCGCCGAGCAGCGGAAGCGGCCTATCGCGTCATGTCTGCCATGGCCGGCAACGAACGCGGCTTCGAGGACGCGATCCGGGCACTCTTCGCCAAGGACCGCTCTCGCTTCGATGCCTCGATCGCGACATGGCCGGCCGATGTTCGTGACTATGTCGAGCGGCTGGCGGGCCCTGCTTTTCGAGCCGCATCGGAACGTCCTGCCGCAAGTACAGCAAGCGCCTCGCCGGTCAGCCGGTAGGGCAGCCAGGTCCGGATCCACTTGAAACCGATCCGCTCGTAGAAGCCACGCGCCGGGTTCCAGTCGAGGACGTTGAGGTCGATCCGCTTAAAACCCTTGGCAGTGCACTCCTTCGCCAGCGCCGCCATGAGGGCGCGCGCGACGCCGCCGCGCCGCACCTCGGGCGCGACCCAGATGTCCTCGACGAAGATGCCGCGCGCGGCCGTCCAGACGGAATAGTTGAAGGTATAGAGCGCAAAGCCCACTGGCTTGCCGGCGCGCTCGGCGATCAGGGCAGCGAACTGCGGATCCTTGCCAAAGCCGTCGCGCGCCAAAGTCTGCGGCGTCGAGGCGACGGCGTCGGGCTCGTCCTCAAAGGTGGCGAGATCGACCGAGAAACGGTGCAGCAGCTCGACATCGTCGACGGTGGCGGCACGAACGACAATATCAGACGCCAAGATAGCCTCCGTCGACCGGCAGGATCGCGCCGGTGATATAGCTCGCCGCATCGGAGCAGAGGAACACGACCGGCCCAACCAGCTCTTCCGGCTGGCCGACACGCTTCATCGGCACATGAGCAAGAAAGGCCTCGAGTCGCTTCGCATCGGCGCGTGTCGGCTCACTCATTGCCGTGGCGATGATGCCGGGCGCGAGCGCATTCACGCGCACGCCGTCCGGCGCCAGCTCCGAGGCGAGCACGCGCGTGAACTGGGCGATGGCGCCCTTGGAGACCGGATAGGCCCCGCTGCCGGCCGGTGCGGTGAAGGAATTGATCGAGGCGATGTTCACGATACTGCCGTGCGTGTGCCTGAGCTGCTCGGCAAACGCCATGGTGACGTTGAAGGCACCCTGCACGTTCACCGCCATGGTCTTGTCCCACCGCGCGCGGCCATCCTCGGCGAGAAGATTGCCGCGCAGGAAGATGCCCGCGTTGTTGACCAGGATACGGATCGGCCCGACCAGCAGCGACACGTCCTGGGCGAGCTTGCGGCAGCCGTCGTCGTCGGTGACGTCGAGCATGAAGCCGCGCGCCTTGCCGCCTTCCTTCACGATCGAATCGGCAATGGTGCGAGCGGCATCGCGGTCGATGTCGGTCACGATCACCTCGGCGCCGGCAGCCGCCAGCCCGCGCGCGATGGCCGCACCATTGCCGCGGCCCGCCCCCGTCACCAGGGCGAGGCGTGTCGCAAGCGCATCCTTGGCGATCATGCCGGCGGCTCCAGCATCGACCAGGTCTCGAGGTCGCGCTCGGGCGTCCAGATCCGGGGATGGTCGAGCCCCTTGGCCTCGTCATAAGCACGCGAGACGCTGAACGGCAGGCTGTGGTCGAACAGCGCCGATTTGCCGAAGCGCGGCTGGAGCGCGGCGACCGCCTTGTCATAGGCCTGCTTCAGCGTCTCGCCAGCATCGGCCGCCGCAGCCACGATGCGATAGAGCTCGTCGAGGAAAGCCTGGGTGCCGGAGATCCCCGCATCGATCGCCTCCGGTCCGACCAGCGCATCGCCGCGGCCGGGCAGCAGCGCCTCGGGCCGCAGGTCGCGGAGCTTCTGCAGCGTCGCGGGCCAGTCCTTGAAGTGCGCGTCGCCGGCATAGGGCACGGCCCGATCGACGACAAGATCGCCGCTGAACAGCGTGCGCTCCTCGGGCAGCCAGACAATCGTGTCGCCCTTGGTGTGACCGCGGCCGATGTGAAGGATCTCGACCTGCAGCTTGCCGAGCCAGATCGTCAGGCGTTCGGTGAACGTCAGAGTGGGAAACGTCAGGCCGGGAATGGTGTCGGCCGCCTGGAACAGGCGCGGGAAGCGCTGCAGCTCGGATTTATGATCCTGCGCACCGCGCTCCACGATCATCTCGCGCGTGGCTTCGCTGCAAATGACGTGCTCGGCAGCGAAGGCCGAGGCGCCGAGCGTGCGCACGGCGTGATAGTGCGAAAGCGCCACGTAGCGGATCGGCTTGTCGGTGACGCTCCTCACCTTCTCGATCACCATCTGCGCCGCCTTGGGCGTGGCCTGCGCATCGACCACCATCACCGCATTGTCGCCGATCACGATTCCGGTGTTGGGATCGCCCTCCGCCGTGAAGGCATAGGCATGCTCGGACAGGCGGCTGAAAGTGACATGCTTCTCCACCAGGTCCGCCTGCGAGGCGAAGGCTTTGGCCATCGACTGGTTCTCCCGAATGCTCGAACGCTGCGGTGAACCTAGCGGCTGGGAGCGGGCGACTCCAGCGCATGTCTTCCTCCTCTCCCCCTAGCGGGGAGAGGAATATGAAAAGAGAAGCTGCGCTCCAGTGAAGCGAAAGTCAGTCCGTGCTGTACTTGTGATAGAGCGCGCGATCGCCGGTGCGGACCGTGACCTCGAACGAATCGTTGTCGCGCTCCATGCGCAGCGTGACCGCCGTGCCGGCCGGACCGCTTGCCCACAGCTTGCGATAGAAGTCCGCCACATCGTCGAGCACCTGGCCATCGAGCGACTGAAGGACGTCGCCACGCTTGAGGCCGGCGCGGTCGGCCGGGCCGCCGTCGGAGATGCCGCCGACCATGAGCTGGCCCAGATGCTCCACTGTGTAGAGGCCGAGCCAGGGCCGCGCCGGCGTCGAGAGCCGGCCATTCTCGACCAGCTCGCGGAAGATCGGCTTCAGCCGGTTGATCGGCACATACATGTTGCCGGGGAAAGCGGGCGATCCCGGACCGAGCGCCTCCTCCACCAGGAGGGAGCCGATGCCGAGCAGTGTGCCGTCCATCCCCACGAGTCCCGAGCCGCCCCACAGCGGATAGGCCGGGACGGTGAAGATCGCGTTGTCGAGCAGATATTCCCAATAGCCCGCGAATTCGCGGCGGCCGGCGACCTTGACCTTGAGCGTGGCCTTCTCGCCGCCCACGCCCGCGACGTAGGCCTCGCTGCGCAGCAGCAGCTGGTCGGAATCGCCGAATGGCATCGGCTTGACTGCCGGCGGCACCGTTGCGCGCACCAGGCCGAAGCCGCTTTCATAGTCGTAGCCCACGACGCTCGCGGGGTATTCGTGGCCGTCGCTGTCCTTGATGACGATCTCTGTGGCTTCCATGATCAGGTAGCCGATGGTCACGACCAGGCCCTCGTCGTCGATCACGACTCCGTGGCCCTCGCGCTCCGCGCCCAGGGTCTGCGCCGACCGCCGGTTTTCAGGAATGGTCGCATGCAGGCCCACCACCGCCGGCAGGACCTCGACAACCTCGGCCGGCAGGTTGCTCTCGTTCCCCGGCGTACGTGCCTCGACGGTACCCTGGCCGCCGAAATAGCGGCTGGAACCGTTCATCGATCCGTTGAGCCCTCGGGCCATTTCCACCTCCGAGTCGTACAGGAAAGATAGGCGTCCGCGCCCGTGATTGCTATATCAGGCTGATGGCGCCCCCCGCCGATCCGTTCGAAATCACAGACGATCCCGTTCCGGCTCCCGCAGCGCCGGCACGACGTGCCGTCACGTCGATGGCGCATCTTGAGGGATTGAACGAGGAGCAGCGCAAGGCCGTCATCCACGAGGACGGCCCACTTCTGGTACTTGCTGGTGCCGGCACGGGCAAGACCCGCGTGCTCACCACCCGCATCGCCCACCTTTTGATCACCGGCCGCACGCGGCCGTCCCAGGTCCTGGCCGTCACCTTCACCAATAAAGCCGCGCGCGAAATGCTCGACCGCGTGGCGCAACTCATCGGCGCCTCCGCCGACGGCATGTGGCTCGGCACATTTCATTCGGTGGGTGTGCGTGTTCTTCGCCGCCATGCCGAGCTGGTGGGTCTCAAGAGCAACTTCACCATCCTCGACACCGACGACCAGACGCGGCTCATCAAGCAGCTCCTGCAGGCCGAAGGCATCGACGACAAGAAATGGCCGGCCCGCGTGCTCTCGGGCATCATCCAGCGCTGGAAGGACCGCGCGCTCACGCCTGACAAGATCGCGGCCGACGACGCCGGGGAGTTCGCCAACGGCCGTGCCGCCGACATCTATCGGCAATACCAGGCCCGGCTCGCCGAGGTGAATGCGGTCGACTTCGGCGACCTCGTGATGCTGTGCGTCAGCCTGTGGCAACAGCATCCTGACGTGCTCGCGCAATATCACCGTCGCTTCCGCCATATCCTGGTCGATGAATATCAGGACACCAACGTCGCCCAGTACCTTTGGCTGCGTCTCCTGGCGCAGGGCACGCCCGATGTCTGCTGCGTAGGTGACGACGACCAGTCGATCTACGGCTGGCGAGGCGCGGAAGTCGGTAACATCCTGCGCTTCGAGCGCGACTTCCCGGGCGCCACGATCGTGCGCCTGGAACGCAACTACCGCTCGACCCCGCATATCCTCTCCGCCGCCTCGCACCTCATCTCCCACAATGAGGGTCGGCTCGGGAAAACCCTGTGGACAGATATGAAGGAGGGCGAGCGCATCTCCCTGCGCGGCGTGTGGGATGGCGATGAAGAAGCACGCCAGATCGGCGAGGAGATCGAGGCGCTGCAGCGCGACAAGCATCCGCTGGGCCAGATCGCGATCCTGGTGCGCGCCGGCTTCCAGACACGCGAGTTCGAGGAGCGCTTCATCACGCTCGGCCTGCCCTACCGCGTGATCGGCGGCCCGCGCTTCTACGAGCGCGCAGAGATCCGCGACGCGATGGCCTACTGCCGCGTCACCGTCCAGCCCGACGATGACCTCGCCTTCGAGCGCATCTACAACACGCCGCGCCGGGGCCTCGGCGAATCGGCGCTGCGCACGCTGCGGCTGATCCAGCGGGCGCAGAAGGTCTCGCTGTTCGAGGCGGCGCGCCGCGCGATCGAGACCGATGAACTGAAGGCCCGGCCGCGCAAGGTGCTGGGCGACCTGGTCAAGAGCTTCGAGCGCTGGCGCGGCATGCTGGACGGCATGAACCATGTCGAGGTTGTCGAGACCATGCTGGACGAGTGCGGCTATACAGACATGCTGCGCGCCGACCGCTCGCCCGAGGCCGAGGGACGGCTGGAGAACCTGAAGGAGCTCACCAACGCCCTGCAGGAGTTCGATACCCTGCCCGCGTTCCTAGAGCACGTGGCGCTGCTCACCGACAACGCCGAGAAATCGGGCAGCGACATGGTGAGCGTCATGACGCTGCATGCCGCCAAGGGTCTGGAATTCGACACGGTGTTCCTGCCCGGCTGGGAGGAAGGCCTGTTCCCCAACCAGCGCGCACTCGACGACAAGGGCCTGGCCGGCCTCGAGGAGGAACGCAGGCTCGCCTATGTCGGGCTGACGCGGGCGCGCAAGCGGGCCTACGTCTCCTTCGCCGCCAACCGGCGCGTTTTCAACCAGTGGCAGGCGGCCATCCCTTCGCGCTTCCTGCGCGAACTGCCGACCGATCAGCTCGCCGAGAGCAGCGATGCCGGCCTCTATGCCACCTACTCCGCCGGTCATCATGGCGGCCTGCGCGACCAGGCGAGCGGCTTCGACTACGAGAGCCTCGGCGTCACCGGGATGGGCCGGGCGCGAACGCGCTGGCGCGACGAGACCTTCGACGATCGCCGCGCGGTCGAAGGCGACAAGCCCGACCTCAGCGTCGGCCAGCGCGTCTTCCACCAGAAGTTCGGGTACGGCCGCATCATTGCGGTCGACGGCAACAAGCTCGACATCGAATTCGAGAAGGCCGGCGCGAAGAAAGTTTTAGACAGTTTCATCGAGGCGGCGTGAGCGGCTGGAAGGCCTGGCGCAACGTCCCTGCTGCCGAGCGCCTCGCGCGCGAGCAGGCGCTCGAGCCCTTGTCGGAGAGCGGGTTCGTCGTCACCAGCCGCGAGCTGTCGCGCGACGGACCATGGCGCATCGAGATCTTTGGCCACGGCGATCGTCAGGCTGTCGAAGCGGCCATCGAAGGTGACTGGCGCTGGGAAGATCTGCCCGACGTCGATTGGGTGGCGGAGAACCAGCGCTCCTTCAAGCCGTTCGCCGTCGGGCCCTTCTGGGTCTATCCCTCGCACGCCACCGACGCCATGCCTGCCGGCTTGCTGCCGCTCAAGATCGACGCCGGCCTTGCCTTCGGCACCGGCACGCATGCCACGACCCGCGGCTGCCTCGAAATGCTGGCGGACCTCGATCCCGCCGAGACGAACAATCCGGTCGATGTCGGCTGCGGCAGCGGCATCCTTGCCATCGCCATGGCCAAGCTCTGGCAGCGGCCAGTGCTGGGCGGCGACAACGACGCCGAAGCGGTCGAGGTGGCGCGCGAGAACGCCGAGTTGAATGGCGTCGCGGCCCTCTGCCGTTTCCATCACGCCATCGGCCTGCGCACAACAGCGATGGCCGAGGCCGCGCCCTACGACCTGATCGTTGCCAACATCCTCGCCGGTCCGCTGATCGAGCTTTCCGAATCTTTCGCGTCAGCCCTGCGCCCCGGCGGCCGCGCGCTCCTGAGCGGCCTGCTGGTCGAGCAGGCCGACCATATCCTCGACGTCTATGCGCGGCGCGGCTTCGTCCTCGAGCGCCATGTCGACCTCGACACTAACGACTCGAGCTGGCGCACCCTGCTGCTGCGCCGCGCAGACCGTGGCTGAGCCGCGTTTCGAGTTTCGCCCGGTCAACGCGGACAACTGGGCCGATCTCGAAAACCTGTTCGAAGCGCGCGGCGGTCCCAAGAGCTGCTGGTGCATGGTCTGGCGCGCCTCGGGGGCCGAAGCGCGACAGACCGACGGCCGGAGCCGCAAGGCGGCGCTGCAGACACGCGTCGCAGACGGCGTGCCGGTGGGTATTCTCGGCTACGTCAACGGGCAGCCGGTCGCCTGGTGCTCGATCGCACCGCGCCAGACTTATCGGTCGCTGGGCGGCCCCGAAGATTTCGAGAACGAGCCCGGCGCCGTGTGGTCGCTCGTCTGCTTCTTCGTGAAGCGCGAATGGCGCGGCCAAGGCGCGACGGAACAGCTTCTCAGGGAGGCGATCCGCGAAGCGCGGCGGCGGCGTGCCAAAATCGTCGAGGCCTATCCCGTCGACCCGCAGTCGCCCAGTTACCGCTTCATGGGTTTTGTCGATACCTTCCGCAAAGCCGGCTTCAAGGAGATCGGCAAGGCCGGTACCCGACGCCATGTCATGCGCCTTGTCCTGCGCTGAGCGCCGCCTAAGGGAACCGTCGCAGCAGGAAGAAGTGGCGCGAGACCGCCAACTCGTGCACGCTGCGGGCAAAGAAAAGGGCCGGTGGTGGCCGGCCCTTTCCTACTCTACGCATACTCTACGCAAACGCTACGCTACAGCTTCATATGGTGTCGCCTGACCTATTTGGTTAGGCCACGTTCTGTTAGGCCGCGATATGCCGCAGGTTCTCGTTCGCCGCCTGAGCGGACGCGGTGGTGCGGCCGATCAACGGCGCCACACCAGCCACCGCTTCGTCGTTGGCACGGCGAATGGCGAACGGGATGTCCGACCGGTTGAGGCCAAGGTCGGCCAGCTCACGATCGGTCATGCGGACAAGCTGGGCTTCCGCGGCGCGCAGCCTGAAATTGGCCCTGACGGACTCAATCAGGCGCTTGAAGGGCGCCCATGCGGACATGCCGGTCTTGGTCCCTGCGTTTCCCCCGGCCGGCGTAGTTTCGCTGGTCAGATTCTCTAGTGTCTGAATCGGCTGGGTCATCATGGAAATCTCCTCTCGATGCTGCGACGCGGTGCTAATGCTGCGCCGCACAGGAAACGAATATAGTGCTTTGAGTTACAACGACAAAACACGTCGGAGGGGGCCTGCCATGCAGCCAGCGCATGCTAGAAACATTTTTTGCATTTCGCTGGTGCAAAAGAACAACAATTGCTGTGTTTGCCACCTTTTCACCCCATGTTTAGGGTCGGCGGCATCATGAGTTCTGCACCCGACGACGTTCTCCATCTGTTGCGCCAGCGCGGTCAGGCGGCCGAGCCTGCCGACCTCGAGGCCCTGATGCGCGGCGTGGCCGCCGCCCCCGAAGGACTGGCCGGTCCCGAATGGGTCGAGTTGGTCGCTCCCGGCGCCGACCCGGAGCTGGCCCGGGCGTTGGAGGCCTGGCGGGTGGAGCTCGCCCGCAACGACGGCGGGCTCGAGACGTCCCCCGCCCCACCGGAGCGGCTGGCGGCGCTGCGCCAAGCCTTCGCGGCGCTCGCCAACGATCAGGAGTTCTTGGCAGATTCCGAGAGATCTGGACTCGAAGCCACGCCGCTGTCCGGCGAAGCCGTCGATCGCGTCATCGGCCGCCGGCGCGACTGACGGTCAGGAGAGCTCGGGCGTGCCCTCGAGCGGCGTCGACGCCTCGGCGTGCAGGCGACGCGGAATGCGGCCTGCTCGCCGCGCTGCCCACCCGGCCTCGACCGCCGCGCGCATTGCGATCGCCATTCCCGCCGGGTCCTCCGCCCGCGAGACCGAGCTGGCCAGCAGCACCGCATCGCAGC
>Ga0081455_10004030_pt1 | contig 16660 bp, 17 predicted proteins | sample TabmetS3T2R1_FD_70207 | JGI IMG/M metagenome (GOLD analysis project Ga0081455, IMG submission 70207) | Tabebuia heterophylla rhizosphere microbial communities from the University of Puerto Rico - S3T2R1 | ecosystem: Host-associated > Plants > Roots > Rhizosphere ... | reverse complement strand
GCTGTGCTCGAAGATGTCCGATTACGTCACCGGCGACACGATCCACGTCGACGGCGGCACCTGGGCATCGTCCGGATGGCTACGCCGCCCCGAGGGCGGCTGGACGCTCGGCCAGTGAGATCTGGTCCCCGAACAAGGTGACTGGGGCCGACCCGGCTCGGCCGGCCGGTCACGGCTCGAGGAGGTTGGCTTTCAACGCAGCGAGGCTGTCGTCGTCCACGCCGTTGGCGAGGAGGAACGCGGTGGCCGATCCGTGCCGGGCGCGCATCCAGGCCAGCAGCGTCGGAATGGCATCGGCGTGCATCTCCCGGGCGGCGTCCGGCAGGCTCGCCAGGAATGCGTAGTAGTCGGGCTCGTTGACCTGGAGGTAGGCGTTGCGCGCCGCACGCGACTCTCCGGTCAGCATGTAGTCGTCGATGATGTCCTCGTCCCGCACGCCGACGGCGCTGAGGACGATCGCCGCCAGGATGCCGGTCCGGTCCTTGCCGGCGGTGCAGTGGAACACGGCAGGCAGGGCGCCGGGCCGCGCCAGGAGCGCGACTGCGCTGCCGATCACCCGCCCACCCTCGTCGGCCATGGAGACGTAGCCCTCGCCCACCGACCGCCGCCGCCTGCCCGGTGCGGGTGTCACCGGCCGCGTGGGCCCGCCCACCACGTCGATCATGGGTAGGTGGTGAACCGGGATCGCGCCGTCATGCCGGAAGCGCCCGTGGTCGTCCCTCTCGTGTTGGGAGCGCAGGTCGATGATCGACCGCAGGCCGAGGCCGAGCAGCAGATCGATGTCCTCACCGTCCAGCCGGTGGAGCGTGTCGGCCCGGTACAGCGCCCTCCAGCGCACCCGCCTGCCGTCGTCGGTCTCGTAGCCGCCGAGGTCGCGGAAGTTGAAGCAGGTGTCGAAGCGCACCAGGCGCTCGGCGAAGGTCGTCACGCCTGTCAAGCTACCGACGTGGGTGATCCGGGGGCCTCGGGCGCGTGGTGACGGAAGCGCCGCACATCCAGTCGTTCCGCGTGGAGGTCCCGGACGACGACCTCGATGACCTGCGCCACCGGCTGGCGCGGGCGCGATGGCCCAGCCCGGCGCCGGAGCCCGGCTGGGAGCAGGGGACGGACCTCGCGTACCTCCGCGAGCTGGTCGCCTACTGGCGCGACGGCTTCGACTGGCGGGCGCAGGAGCGCCGTCTCAACCGGCTGGACCACTTCCTGGCCGAGATCGACGGCCAGCGCATCCACTTCGTCCACGCCCGCTCTCGCCACCCGCACGCCCTGCCGCTGGTGCTCAGCCACGGCTGGCCGGGCTCGGTCGTCGAGTTCCTCGACGTGTTCGGGCCGCTCGCCGACCCGCCCGATCCCGCCGACGCCTTCCACGTCGTGGCCCCGTCGCTGCCCGGCTACGGGTTCTCCGGCCCGGTATCCGAGCCGGGGTGGCACCCGCGCCGGATCGCCGATGCCTTCACGGCGCTGATGGCCCAGCTCGGCTACCCCCGCTACGGCGTCCAGGGCGGCGACTGGGGATCGCTCGTGAGTCAGAACATGGCGGACATCGCCCCCGACCGCGTCGCCGGCCTGCACCTCAACTTCGTCACCGTCTCCCGGCCGAGCGGGGAGCGTGACCAGGAGCTCGATCCCGAGGAGCGGGCCAGCGTCGAGCGGTTGGCCGCGTTCCAGGCCACCGGTGCCGGCTACTCGGCCATCCAGGGCACGAAGCCGCAGACGCTGGGCTACGCACTCGACGACTCGCCGACCGGGCTGGCGGCGTGGATCGTCGAGAAGTTCCGTGCTTGGAGCGACTGCGGCGGCGACGTCGGGCGATCATTCACCAAGGACCAGCTGCTCACGAACGTCACGCTGTACTGGCTCACGCGCACGGCGACGTCGTCGGCACGGCTCTACTACGAGATGCGCAAGGCCGGCCGGGCAGCCCTGCCCCGGGCGCGCGTCGACGTCCCGACGGGCATCGCCAACTACCCGGGCGAGATCGCGCGGCGACCCCGGCGATGGGTCGAGCACCGCTACCGGGTCACGCATTGGGTCGACCAACCGCGGGGCGGCCACTTCGCAGCGATGGAGGTGCCCGACCTGTTCGTCGACGACCTCCGCGCGTTCTTCCGCACCGTCCGCAGTGCCGACCCGCCGGGTTGAGCCGCCCGGCGTCGGCTAGGCAATGACCATGGAGACGCGCAAGATCGGGTCGCTCGAGGTGTCCGTCGTCGGTCTCGGAACCAACAACTTCGGCTTCCGGATGGACGAGGCCGACGTCCCCGCCGTGGTCGACGCCGCCCTCGACGCCGGCATCACCTTGTTCGACACCTCCGATTCCTACGGACGCAGCGAGCGGCGGCTGGCCAAGGCGCTGGGCGCCCGGCGCGAGGACATCGTCCTGGCGACGAAGTTCGCCAGCCCGCTCGGCCCCGATCGCCCCGGCGGCGCCCGCCCCGAGTACATCCGCAGCGCCGTCGAGCGCAGCCTCCGCGAGCTGGCCACCGACCACATCGACCTGTACCAGATCCATCGCCCCGACCCCGATACGCCCATCGCCGACACGCTGGCGACGCTCGACGAGCTGGTGCGGGCGGGCTCGGTGCGCGAGATCGGGTGCTCGAACTTCTCCGCCCATCAGCTGATGGCCGCCGATCAGGCCGTGAAGGACGGTGCGGCCCGCTTCGTCAGCGTCCAGAACCACTACAACCTGCTCCACCGCGCCGACGAGGCGGACGTCCTGCCGGCGTGCGAACGGCTGGGGCTCGCCTACATCCCCTACTTCCCGCTCGCCAGCGGGCTCCTGACCGGCAAGTACCGGCGTGGCGAGCGGCCGCCCGCCGGCACCCGCCTGGCCGCGTGGGGTGACCGGGGCGATGCGCTGTTGAGCGAACGCAACTTCGACCAGGTCGATCGCCTCACCGCCTGGGCCGAGGACCGGGGACACAGCATCCTGGAGCTCGCCATCGCCTGGCTCCTCGCCAAGCCCACGGTCGCCTCGGTCATCGCCGGGGCCACCACGGCCGGCCAGGTCGGCGCCAACTCAGCCGTGACCTGGCGGCTCTCGGCCGAGGAGGTCGCCGCCGTGGACGCGATGACGGCTGCGCTGTGATCCCCGCCGCCCGCGTGATCTGACCGGGTCGAACTATCGGAGCGTTAGCATCGGCCGCCGATGCACCACCCTCCACGCCATCCGGTGACGTGATGAGCGACCTGCCGGACCTGCTGCAGCTGACCGAGATCGGCGAACGGCGCTACCAGGTCACTCAGCCATCGGAGCCGCCCGAGGGGCGCGATGTCGTCTTCAGCGGCCAGCTGCTGGCGCAGATGATCATGGCGTCCGACGATTGCGCCGCCGGGGCCAAGGACGTGCGGTCGATTCACGCGGTGTTCGCGCGGGCCGGCACGTACAGCAACCCGATCGAGCTCGAGGTGGAGTCGCTGCTCGCCGGTCGCACGTGGGCCAGCGACACCGTCACCGCCACGCAGGCGGGGAAGGCCCTCAGTCGCGCCAGCGTGCTGTTGAACGTCGTCGACGACGACCTCATGCGCCACGAGCCGCCGATGCCCCCCGTGCCGACCCCCGGCGAGGTGGAGGCAGCGCCCGGCCAGGCGTTCCCCGGCGCCGAGCTCCGGCCGGTGCCCGGGGTTCACGAGGTCGGTGGCGTGCCGGTGGAGATGGCGTGGCATCGCTTCGAGCGCCCGCTGGCCTCGCAGGCGGCCAACCAGGCGGTGCTGGCGTGGGCGACGTGCGGCAACATCATCGGCCTCGCGATGCGCCCCCACCGCGACCGGGTGCGCATCGAAGACGCCCACGCGTCGATCTCCACGGGCGTCATCGCCCAGACGATCCACTTCGTCGACCGGTTCGACGTCTCCCAGTGGCTGCTCGTTGACCACGAGGCTACGAAGGCCGCCACCGGCCGGGTCTACGGAGACGGCCGCGTGTTCACCCAGGACGGCACCCTCGTGGCCACATTCCACCAGGACTCGATGGCCAGGGCCGCCGCCACGCCACTCGACCCGACGAGGTCGATGTAGGCGTCGGAGACGGTAGCGGCGCTCCGCCGGATTCATGTAGCGACCAAATATGCGCGATCGGGAGATGCCTACACTCGCGGCATGAGCGACGCGATCCGCGCCGAGTCGATCACCATCACGGGCCACGACGGCGGCGAGATCGAGGCGTACCAGGCGATCCCGCTCGACGAGCGCCGGCACGGCGGGGTGGTCGTGATCCACCACATGCCCGGCTACGACCGCGCCACCAAGGAGATCGTTCGCACCTTCGCGGTCTACGGCTACAACGCCGTCTGCCCCAACCTGTTCCACCGCTACGCCCCGGGGGCGAAGGCGGCCGACGCCGCCGTCGCCGCCCGGGAGGCGGGCGGGGTGCCCGACGCCCAGTGCATCGGCGACGTCGCCGGCGCGGCGGAGCACGTGCGGTCGCTGCCGACCGCCAACGGCAAGGTCGGGGTCATCGGGTACTGCTCGGGCGGGCGCCAGGCGTACCTGGTCGCCTGCACGCTGCCCCTCGATGCCGCCGTCGACTGCTATGGCGGGCGGGTCGTCGCCGGACCCGACGACCTGTCGCCGGCCCGCCCGGTGGCGCCCATCGATCTGACGCCGAAGCTCGGCTGCCCGCTGCTGGGCCTGTTCGGCGCCGAGGACCACAATCCGTCGCCCGAGGACGTGGCACGGATCGAGGAAGAGCTGCGCGCCCAGGGCAAGACGTACGAGCTTCACTCCTACGAGGGGGCCGGTCACGCGTTCTTCTCGGTCGACCGCCCGAGCTACGACGTCGACGCCACGAAGGACGGGTGGAAGCAGATCTGGCGCTGGTTCGGCCGCTACCTATCGGAAGCCTGACATGGGGAGTTCGGGGCAGGAGCGGGGGAGCGCGGCGTGAACGTCGGCATGCTGCTGGAGCTGGCCGCCGAGGGCATGCCCGACCGCGTCGCCGTCGGATCGAGGGCCTACGGCGTCAGTTACCGGCAGCTCCTCGAACGTGCGCGCTGCGGGGCGGCGGTGATGCGGGCCCAGGGAGTCGAGCGTGTCGGGCTGGTCGACACGAACTCGCCCACGGTGCCGCTGCTGCTGTACGCCGGCGCACTGGCGGGCGTCCCCTTCACCGCCGTCAACTACCGGCTGGCCGACGACCGGCTGCGGTCGGTCATCGAGCGCGTGGCACCGGCGCTGATCGTCACCGACGACGCCACCCGGGCGCGGATCGGGGACGTCCCGGGACTCGACGTGCTCGCCGCCGGCGAGCTGGAGGCGCGCCTGGAGCACGTCGAGCGGGCCGTGGATCTGGAGGTCGACACCGACGCAGTGGCCATCTGGCTCTTCACCAGTGGCACGACCGGCGAGCCCAAGGCCGCACTGCTCCGCCACCGGCACCTGGTCTCCTACGTGCTCTCGACCGTCGAGTTCATGTGCGCCGGCGAGGACGAGGCGACCCTCGTCAGCGTTCCGCCGTACCACGTCGCCGGCATGGCGGCGGTCTTGTCGTCCACCTACGCAGGGCGGCGGATCGTCTACCTGCCGCAGTTCGACCCCGACGACTGGGTGCGCCTGGCCGCGGAGGAGGCGGTGACCCACGCCATGGTGGTCCCCACGATGCTGGGGCGGCTGCTCGACGCCATGGAGCGGCACGGCACCACGCTGCCGTCGCTCCGGCACCTGTCGTACGGCGGCGGGCGCATGCCGGTGGCACTGGTCGAGCGGGCGATGGACCAGTTGCCGCACGTGGGATTCGTGAATGCCTACGGGCTCACTGAGGCCAGCAGCACCATCGCGGTGCTGGGGCCCGACGATCATCGAACGGCGTACGGCAGCGACGTTCCCGCGGTCCGGAAGCGGCTCGGCTCGGTCGGGCGGCCGCTGCCGACGCTCGAGCTCGAGATCCGCGATCCCATGGGCGGCGCGCTCCCGCCCGGTGTGACCGGCGAGATCCACGTCCGGGGTGACCAGGTCGCGGGCGAGTACCTGGGCCGCAGCGTCCTCACCGCCGACGGCTGGTTCCCGACCAACGATTCCGGGCACCTCGACGACGCCGGGTTCCTGTTCGTCGACGGTCGGCTCGACGACGTCATCGTCCGGGGTGGCGAGAACGTGTCGCCCGGCGAGATCGAGGACGTGCTGCTCCGGCACCCTGCGGTGGCCGAGGCGGGGGTGGCCGGGATCCCCGACGACGAGTGGGGCGAGGTGGCGGCCGCGGCGGTGGTGCTCGCGCCCGGGGCGACCGCCACCCAGGCGGAGCTGCAGGCATGGGTGCGGGAGCGGTTGCGATCCTCGCGGACGCCGGCGGTGGTCGACGTGCGTGCGGCGCTGCCCTACAACGAGACCGGCAAGCTGCTGCGGCGGGTGTTGAGAGACGAGCTGGGTCGCCCCGGGACCTCGGAGTTGACGACCCGCTGATGGCGGGCGGGGCCCGGGGCCGCGCGGACTACCGCGCCGGCAGGTCCAGCACCGAGGCCAGGGTCCGCATGCCTGCCAACCAGGACTCGGCGTAGCCACGCTCGGGGGCGATCATGAGGTGTTGGACCCCGGCTGCGGCGTAGGCCTCGAACTGGGCCCGGATCTCGGCTGGCTCCATGTCGCCATCCCAGGGCACGCGCAGCGAGATGGTGAATGCGTCGTCGGGCCGCGAGGCCCGGAGCCGCTCGACCAGCGCCTTGGCGTCCTCGGGCCCGTGGCCCACGCCGTGGAAGCCGTCGGCCCTGCTCGTCGCCCGCCGGAAGGCGCCGTCGCTCCGTCCACCCACCCAGACGGGTATCTCGTGCGCCGGCTTCGGTAGCACCCGCACGTCGCTGAACGAGTAGAAGCGGCCGAGGTGCGTGGCGGGGTCGTCGCGCCAGGCCGTGCGGAACAGGTCGATGATCTCGTCGAGGCGCGCGCCGCGATGATCGAAGGGGGCGTGCAGCGCCTCGTACTCGGCCGCCGACCACCCGATGCCGACGCCCACGGTGAGGCGCCCCCGGCTCATGTTGTCGAGCGTCGCCAGGGAGTTGGCCAGGGCGAGCGGGCTCGGGTACTGCGGCCCGACGAGAACGCTGGTCCCGAGCCCGACCGCCGACGTGGTGGCGGCGGCGAACGTCAGGGCGATCAGCGGGTCGTACAGGTACGGCGACGGGTAGGGCTGGTCCTCGGGCACGACGAGGTGGTCGCTGACCCACACGTCGTCGAACCCGAGCTCCTCGGCCAGCGGCGCGGCCTGCTCCACGGCCCCGGCGATCGCGGCCCGGCCGAACTGCGGGAGGTGCATCCCCACGCGCATGGGCGGATGCTAACGGTCCGATCCGAGCGGCTTTGGACCCCGCCCTGAAATCCCCGCGGCCCCATCGGCGGTATGTCATGTCAGCAACGCCGCTGGCACGCAGGCAGCGATCTTCGAGGCAGGGAGGATCTGATGAGGTTCACAGCGCGTCCCATAGCACTGACTGCGATGGCGCTCGGTCTGTTCGGGCTGCTCGGCCTGGCGGCCTGTGGCGACGATGACGACGACTCGGCGACCGACACGACCAGCACGACGACCGAGACGACGGAGGCCGCCGAGACGACGACGACGGAGGCCGCTCCCGAGGGCGCATCCACGGTGGCGACGGCGGACACCGACCTCGGCACGATCCTGGTCGACGGCGAGGGCAGGACGCTGTACCTGTTCATGCCCGACGCCCAGGGCGCCAGCATGTGCCTCGACTCGTGCGCCACCACCTGGCCGCCGCTGGCCGGGCCCGCAACCCCTGGCGACGGCGCCGACCAGGCCCTGCTCAGCACCGCCACCCGGCCGGACGGCGCGGCGCAGGTGACGTACAACGGCTGGCCGCTCTACCACTTCGCCAGCGACGCCGCTGCGGGCGACACCAACGGCCAGGGCGTCGGCAACATCTGGTACGTCGTCGACGCCGGCGGCAACGCCATAACCGGCTGACATCGGGTGCGCGACGGGCAGGCCGGGCCGGTCGTGGCCACGGTCAGCTCGGGCGATCGGGCCAGGCGATGTCGACGACCAGCCCGGCGTGGTCGCTGGCGAGCACCCCCGTGAGGGGCTCGTGGAAGGCGAGCTGGGCGGCGAGGATGCGACCGGCGCCACCCCGGCGCATGAACGGATCCCCGACGAAGACGTAGTCGATGCGCTTGCGGTGGACATTCAGCGCGGCGGCGATCGGATTGATCCGCCAGTCCTGCGTGAAGCCGGGACCGTCCCCGGCAACCCGCCAGGCGTCCTGGTAGCAGGCCGTTCGGCCGTCGAGCCTGGTCAGCGAGCAGAGGAAGCGGATCTCGTCGCTGTCGGGCTCCGCGTTGAAGTCCCCGCACAGGATCGCCGGCATCGCGTCCCGGGCATTCCGCGGGCTGACGTCGGCGTCGAGGTCGCCGCGCTCCGCGGCGATGATCTCGTCGATGGCCAGCACCTGGCGCCGGCGGTGGTGGCTGTCGCGCGGCGCCGCGGCGAGGTGGCAGGTGAAGACGTCGAGGCCCGCTGTCCGGACGTGCAGCAGCTCCCACGGGACGTTGGCCACGAAGCCGTCGGCCCCGTCGGCGAGGGGGAGCGCGTGATACGCGCCGCCGTCGATCGGCCAACGGGACAGGATCGCCGACCCGAACTCGAGGGCGGGATCTGGCCACACCTGGGCGCCGAACGGCCGGCCGTCGAAGTGCCAGTGCCAGCCGGCGTCGGGCATCTGCTCGACGATCCAGCCCGCAGTGTTGGGCGTGCTCCCGTCCTGCCAGACCTCCTGGAGGCACACGATGTCCGGCCCGAGGTGCGCGAGCCACGCCACGATCTCGTGACGTCGCTCGTTCCAACCCGGCTCCAACAACGAACCGGCGTTCAGCTGTGCGACGCGCAACCGTTCGGCGGACACGATCGCCACGCTAGGCAGCCCGTGCGGCGGCCATCCGGCACCCAGGGATCATCACGATCACGCGGACGGTTCGAGCCGCCAATCGCCGCCATCAGGCACGATGGTCCCGCCGCCGGGTGCTTCGAACAACGGCGCAATGAGCAGCAGGTGCTGGACGTGGCAGCGCTCGAGCAGCGCCCGCCTCGTCGCCCTCACGGCCTCGGGGTCGTGATCGAGCTCGGCGACGTCGGGATTGGCGATCTGTGCCGGGTGCAGGAAGAGGTGCCCCGTGATCACGGCCGCGGTTGGGTCGCCGACGTAGACACCGAAGTGGCCGGGGTTGTGCCCCGGAAGCGGATCGAGCACGAGGCCCGGCGCCGCTGCGATGCGCTCGTCGTAACGGTCGAGGAGGCCGGCGCGCTCGACGTCGAGGAGCCCTTCAGCCCCCGCGCGGTGACCATCCGCCAGTGCGGCCATCTCTGCGCCCGGCACCAGGTACCGCGCCCGCCCGAACGTCGGAGCGCCGGTCGCCGGGTCGACGTTGGCGCCCACGCCGTCGATGTGTGAGTTGATCACGATGTCGACGTCGTCGGCACTCCATCCCGCCGCCGAGAGCGCATCGAGGCGCGGCGCGAACCTGGTGGCATCGTCGAAGGCGAGCCACGGATCGACGATCGCCGTGGTCGTGCCGTCGTCGAGGACGATGGCGCTCGACCCGACGCGCAGCGCCCAGTCATCGGTGACGAACCTCGGGCGGAGCCAGGGCGATCGTTGCAGGGCGGCGCGGGTCGCGTCGTCCTGGGGAAGCACGAGCTCGAACCCCGGGTCGGGGACCCGTGTGATCGTCCAGCTGCCGGCCTGCCAGCGTTGCACGACCAGACGTTACCGGGGTGGCCTCGGCCCCCGGCGGGGAACCGGTTGGCGCCGGCTCACGGCTGGCGGGCCGATTCCCAGGCGGCGTGTGTGGCCTGGACCCTCGCCCACAGCGCATCCCAGGCCTGGTCGCCGACCGGCGAGACGTCGAGCCCGAAGTGGTCGCCGAGCACGTCGGTGAGCTCCGCCCGGGTCGTGAGCGTCCGCTGGGACGCTCCGTCGCCGATCCTCTTGAGCAACAGGCCCCGCAGTACGTCGACACCCGACGCGTCGCGCCGCTGCGCGGTGAGCACCCGCACGAACCCCGACTCCGGTGACGTCGACAGCCAGGCGTGGCGGTCCGCGAAGGCGTCCATCCCGGTGGCGGCCGACCGCCACGACATGCCCGCGAAGCTCCCTGCCGGGTCGTGCGTGAGGTGCCAGTCACCGACGGCGCCCGGCGTCTCGTCCAGCACGAGCACGAACGGTCCCTGCCGATACTGGCCGGCGATCAGCGGAATGGGCTCGTGGAGGGCGTCGCCGAGGCCGGCGTCGACGTACCAGGTTCCGCCCGGGTTCGCGTCCGTCGGCAGGCCGCGGACCGTCAGGACGAGGTGGTTCGCCATGCTGTCCTCGTTCGGACCGTCGGGACCGTGCACGCCACCCACGTGTCGGACCACGTCGTAGCCGAGGGCCCGGAGCAGCCCGCTGAACGCGCCGTTGAGGTGGTAGCAGTACCCGCCCCGTAGCTCGGTCGCGATCCGGGCCACCGACTCGTCGACGCCGATGCCCCAGCGCTCCCCGATGTGGATCCACAGGGTCTCGTACGGCACCCGCTCGACGTGGGCGCGGTGCAGCCGGAACAGGCGGTCCACTGAGGGCGGTTCCGCTTCCAGGCCGAGCCTGGTCAGGTACGCATCGAGATCGGTCTGGGAGATCACGGCCACGCCGGGATCATCTGCGCGGGGCGCGATAGCGCAAGAGGACGACGCCGGACGTGAATGCGTGGGTCTCCACCAACGCGAGCTCGCGGCGCTCGGGAGGCCCGTCGAACAGCCGGCGACCTTCGCCCCGCACGACGGGGTACACGAAGAGCCGGTACTCGTCGACGAGCCCTGCGCGGCCGAGGGCATGCACCAGCGTGACGCTGCCGGTGGTCACGATGTCGCCGCCCGGCCGGTCCTTGAGCTCTGCCACCTCGTCGGTGACGTCGCCGCGCAGTACGGTCGTGCCCTCCCAATCGGGTTCCTCGAGCGTCGAGGAGACGACGTACTTGTCCACGCGGTTCAGGTACTCGGTGATCCCGGTGGTGTCGTCGGTCTGTTGCGGCCAGTAGCCCCGGAAGGCCTCGAACGTCAGCCGGCCGACGAGCAGCGCGTCGGCCGTCGCCCGCAGCCGCTCCTCGACCTCGCGCATCTCGGCCACGTGCTCAGGCTTTTCCGAGCCCGATGGGACGAACCAATCGCCGGTCGCGTCGATGACCGAGTCGACGGTGATGTTCTCGGTGACGATCAGGTCACGTGCCACGCTGTTTGTAGACGGAGACATGTGCGCGAACTCATCGGTAGCTGGATGATCGGGAGGCATGGCTGTGGATCAGCCTGACGACGACAGACTTCGTCACCTGGCGCGCGCGTCGTCGCTCGCACTGGACCCAACCGGGTACGCGGACGTCCCGGCCGCGGTGGTCGCTCGGCTGCGGCCGGTTTGCCTCGGCCTGCCCGAGTCTGTCGAGAAGCAGGCGTGGGCGGGGACCCAGTGGCGCATCCGCGACCGGATGTACGCCCATGTCCTCAGTGTCGACTTCGTGGACGGTCCGGTGACGGTGATGACGTTCCGATCGTCCGGACCGGAGCTCGACGCCCTTCATGGCGCGGGCCATCCGTTCTTCCGCCCGGCGTGGGGAGCCAACCTCGTCGGCATGGTGCTCGACGCCGACGTGAACTGGGACGAGGTCACCGAGCTCGTCATCGAGAGCTACTGCGTCCTCGCCCCCAGGAAGCTGGCCCGGCAGATCGAGCGACGAGGGGGATGACGGTGACGTCCGCTAGTGAGATCGACGTCGTGCTCGGCGAGCTGACCGAGTGGCTGGAGGCCAACTGGGATCCGGAGCTCCCGCTGAGCGCCTGGTGGCAGCGGCTGGGGGAGTCGGGATGGGCCCAGGCCCACTGGCCCCGGGAGTGGTACGGGCGGGACCTGTCGCGCGCCGACGCGCTCGCGGTGTCGGTTGCGGTCCAACGGTACGGTGCCGTCCCCGGCCCGGCCGGGTTCGCGACGGGGATGGCGGGTCCCACGCTCCTCGTCCACGGCACGGACGATCAGAAGCGCCGGCACCTGCGGGGGATGGTCACCGGCGGCGATGGCTATTGCCAACTGTTCAGCGAGCCCAACGCCGGGTCCGACCTCGCCGGGCTCCAGACGCTCGCGGTGCCGGACGGCGACGATTGGGTCGTCAACGGCCAGAAGGTGTGGACGTCGGGCGGCCAGGTCGCCAACAAAGCGATGCTGGTTGCCCGCACGAACGTGGACGTGCCCAAGCACGCCGGGATCTCATACTTCCTGATCCGCATGGACCAGCCCGGCATCGAGGTTCGTCCCCTGCGGGAGATGACCGGCCGCAGGTTCTTCAACGAGGTGTTCATCACCGATGCCCGCGTGCCCGCCGCAGACCTGGTCGGCGGCGAGGGCAGGGGCTGGACCGTGGCCAACACGACGCTCGCCTTCGAGCGTGCCCTGTCCGGGGGCTGGGGCGCGACCACCACCGCAAGGCCGGGCCCGATCGCCGGCGACCTCGACCGGCCCGCCGGCGCGTTCGTCATTGCCCCCGGCGCCGACGCACCGTCTGTCGCGTCGCGGCCGGGTGACTCGCAGCGCCTCGCCGCGCTGGCCCGCGAGGCGGGACGCACCTCCGACCCCGCCGTCCGCCAGGGCCTGGCCCGGCTGTACACGCTGGAGCGGCTGCTCGCACTGACCAGCCGGCGGGCCCGCGCCCTGCAGGAATCGGGTGGGGAGCTGCCCGGGCTGCCGAACCTCGCCAAGATGGCGCAGAACCATGCGATCCGCCAGGGGCGCGACCTGACCTTCGCCGTGTTGCAGGCGGCGGGGATGCTCCACGGCTACGACCCGCCGGCCGTGGCGGCCGCCGAGGCTGAGACCGGCATCGCCGACCTCGGTGGCCTGATGGAGGGCGCGCTCTTCGCCCAGGGGCCACCGATCTACGGCGGGTCCGACCAGATCCAGCGCAACATCGTCGGCGAGCGCGTGCTGGGCCTACCCCGCGAGCCACGCACCGACCGGGGCGTGCCGTTCCGGGACCTGCCCAAGAACTGAAGCCCGCGGCCGCGGGTTGCCCCCGGCGGACGTATGCCGGTGGCCGGCGACCCGGTGCCCCGGACCGGTCCTACGAGTTCGCGACCTCGTGCTCGAGGAGCTCGGCGAAGCGCGCCCGGGCCTCGGCGCGGCGGGTGGGTAGGTGGGCGCTCGGCCACAGGCCATCGACGGGCTTGTACTCGCGGAGCACCTGGCGGGCGACCGTGACCTTGTGCACCTCGGTGGGACCGTCCGCCAGCGCCAGGCTCTCCGCGCCGATCAGCATCCCCACGAACGGCATCTCGTTCGACACTCCGAGCGCGCCGTGCAGGTGCAGGGCGCGCTGGGCGATGTTCGAGAGCACCCTTGGCATCGTCGCCTTCACCGCGGCGATGTCCTTCCGGACGCGCCGGTAGTCCTGGTAGCGGTCGATGAGCCACGCCGTGCGCAGCACGAGAAGGCGGAACTGCTCGAGCTCGATCCAGCTGTCGGCGATCTGCTCCTGCACGATCTCCAGCGACGCCAGCGGGCCGTCACGCGTCTGCCGGGACAGGGCCCGCTCGCACATCATGTCGAAGGCCCGCCGGCACTGGCCCACCGTCCGCATGCCGTGATGGATGCGTCCGCCGCCCAGGCGGGTCTGGGCGATGGCGAACGCCCCGCCCTCCTCGCCGAGCAGGTGGTCCCGTGGCACCCGCACGTTCTCGTAGCGGATGTAGCCGTGCGAGCCCTCGCCCTCGGGCTCGGTGCCGATCCCGACGTTGCGGACGATGTTCACCCCGGGCGTGTCGGCGGGCACGATGAACATCGACATGCCCTGGTAGGCGCTGACCTCGTTGTTGGTGACCGCCATCACGATGAGGAAGCTCGCGTAGCGGGCGTTCGACGAGAACCACTTCTCTCCGTTGATGACCCACTCGCCGCCGTCGAGCTCGGCGCGCGTCTTGAACAGGGTCGGGTCGGCGCCGCCGTGGGGCTCTGTCATCGAGTACGCCGACGAGATCTCGCCGTTGAGGAGCGGCTCGAGGTAGCGGGCCTTCTGCTCAACCGTGCCGAAGTGGGCGAGGATCTCGGCGTTGCCGGTGTCGGGTGCCTGGCACCCGAAGACCGTCGGCGCCCACCGAGACTGCCCGAGGATCTCATTGAGCAGCGCGAGCTTCAGCTGCCCGTAGCCCTGCCCGCCGAGCTCGGGGCCGAGGTGTGCGGCCCACAGGCCTCGCTCCCGCACCTGCTGCTGGAGCGGTCGGACGATGTCGAGCGCCTTGGTGTCGCTCTTGTCGTACGGGTTGCCGAGCACGAGGTCGAGGGGTTCGATCTCCTCCCGCACGAAGGTCTCGACCCAGTCCAGCTTCTCCTGGAACTCGGGCTCGGTCTCGAAGTCCCATGCCATCGGCCGTTCCTCCTCATGTCATTCTCAGTCGAGCCGCGTGCGGGCGGCGGCACACGGTCCGCTCACTGACCCACGTGCAGGCCACCGTCCACCCGTACGATCGCACCGCTGGTGTAGCTCGACGCCGGGCTGGCGAGGAACAGGGCGGCGGTGACGATCTCCTCGGGGTTGCCGGGCCGGCCGAGCGCGTTGTCCGTCGTCTCCCGCTGCTCCTCCGGCCACGCCTTGGAGATGTCGGTGAGGAACGGCCCCGGTGACAGGGTGTTGACCCGCACCTTCGGCCCGTACTCCGCGGCCAGCGACCGCGTCATGGCGTTCAGAGCCGCCTTGGCGCAGCCGTAGGGGATGACGCCCGGCACCGGCATCAGCGCACCGGTCGACGACACGTTGATGATCACCCCGCCATCGCCGTCGCACATGCGCTTGGCGACCTGGCTGGCCAACCGGAACGGGCCTTTGAAGTTGAGGCCCACGACGCTGTCGAACAGCTCCTCGGTCACCTCGTGGCTGGGCATCGCCGGGCTCATGCCGGCGTTGTTGACCAGGATGTCGACGTGGCCGAACTCGATGTACGCGGCCTCGATCAACTCGTCGATGGCGTCCCACCTGGCGGCGTGCACCGCGAACGGGAGGGCCCGATGTCCCAGCTCCCGGGCCTCGGCCGCCACCTTCTCGCAGTTCTCGAGCTTGCGGCTGGCGACAATCACCTCGGCACCGCGCTCGGCGAACGCCAGGACCATCTGGCGACCGAGGCCGCGGCTGCCGCCGGTCACCAGCGCGACCTTGCCGGTGAGGTCGAAGTACGGATCCGGTGTCATGGGCATGTCTCGAGGGGCGCTGCTTGCACTGTGACACATCGTGCCCCGCCGGTCCCGGGTGTGGGCAGTAGGGTTCTCCGCCGGCAGAACTCAGTTCCCGGCCTGGCCCGGGCGGGCTGAAGGTCGAGGTGATGGCGAGGCCGTCGAAGGCACAGGCAGCCGTGGACGATGGGGACGGGCCGGAGCCGTCGCCCGTCGCCGCCCGCACGGCGCGCCGTGCGTTGGCCGCCCGCGAGAGCGCGTACATCGACGAGGTCCAGCGCCTCCTCGATGCCGGTCTCGACCTCATGGTGGAGCTCGGCGACGAGCGGGCGCCGCGCGTGGCCGAGATCGTCGAGCGTGCCGGCCTGTCCAACCAGGCGTTCTACCGGCACTTCGCCAGCAAGGACGAGCTGATCGCGGCCGTCGTGGAGGCTGGGGCCGATCGCCTCGAGAGCTACCTGCGCCACCAGCTCGCCACGGTCGACGATCCCGAGCTCAAGGTGCGCGCCTGGATCGTCGGCGTGGCCTCCCAGGCGCAGCGCCCGGCGGTGGCCCGCCAGACGAGGGCGGCCATGCACAACCTCGTGCGGCTGCCCGCCGAGGTGCGCCAGACGGTGAGCGTGCCCGCGACGGACCACGTGCTCGTCGACGCGCTCCGCGACGCGGGCAGTCCCGACCCCGAGCGTGATGCCGTCGCCATATCGCTGCTGGCCTTCGCCCGCCTCGAGCAGTTCCTCTGGCGGTCGCCGCCCAGCGACGACGACGTGGACCAGCTCGTCGAGTTCTGCCTGGCCGCGATTCGCCGCTGATCGTCAGAGGCGCCGGACACGGCCTGCAGGCACGTTATTGGTCATTGTCCAACAACCTCGGACGCCCCGGTGTCGGCTCAGGCCCGGTGCGCGGCGGCGGTCGGGCGGCGCCGGTGGGGTGGGGTGACGACCATGTTGCGCGCCCCGGCCAGCAACAAGGCGGTGCGCTGCCGAAGGACCGCACCGAGGTCGACACGTTCGTCCACGGTCCATTCCCGGATCCCATCCATGACCAGAGCGGTGAGCATCGCCGCCAAGTCCCTGGGGGAGATGTCGTCAGGCAACTCGCCGGAGTCCTGGGCGTGGGTGAACACGACGGAGAATGCCCGTTGGAAGCCGAAGTGTTCCTGGTCGTACACCACCTCGGACTCGGGCGCGCGGTGGAACTCCTGGATCATCCGGCCGACGGCGGCGCGCGGGCCCTTCTCGATGCGCCGAGCGAGCTTCATCATCAGCTGGTCGAGCACCGTGTCGAGCGGGCGGCCATTGGCCAGGGCGCTGAGTGCGTCCTCGTACAACGCCCTCGCGGTCAACCAGCCCATCTCGAGCAGGACCTGTTCCTTGCGCGCGAAGTGGAAGTAGAACGTGCCCTTGGCGACGCCGGCCCGGGCGGCGATCTCCTCGGCGGTCGTGCTGTCGATCCCGGTCTCGAAGCCCCGTTCGCTCCACAGGTCGAGG